>Ga0154972_112_pt2 | contig 46604 bp, 46 predicted proteins | sample RifCSPhighO2_01_FD_105940 | JGI IMG/M metagenome (GOLD analysis project Ga0154972, IMG submission 105940) | Candidatus Terrybacteria bacterium RIFCSPHIGHO2_01_FULL_58_15
GGCGCGTGGCGATTGCGGCACTCGAGGGTTTATTCCGCCGTCCATTCCCTCTTCGGGTTGTCGCATGGTTTCATGCGGCGGGCTTCACCGCGCTTATGGCGATTGTCCTTCTCATTACATATCGAGACGTTCGGAATCTTCTCTAAGCTGTGCTGCGAACGTGCGAACTCCGCCACCCCAAGCTCACTGTTATGGTACGGCAATCAGAACTTTTTCTTCCATTGCGGCGCGAAGATCCTCGCGGAGAGGAGTTTGCAAACGCCAAATTGCTGCTGCGCGGCGGGTATATCGATAAGCTTTCTTCGGGCGTCTTCACCATGTTACCGCTCGGTTTTATGGTGTTGCGGCGCATCGAGCAGATTGTTCGGGAAGGGATGGAACGCCTCCACGCTCAAGAGTTTTCTATGCCGGCGCTGCAAACGCCGGCGATTTGGGAAGAAACGGGGCGGTGGGCGACGCTTCCTCCGGAGATGTTCCAGTTTTCCGATCGCAGCGATCGTCCGGTGGGCCTTGCGATGACGCACGAAGAAGTGATTTTTGACCTTGTTCGGCGGACCGTACGCTCGGCGCATGAGCTGCCGATTTCCCTCTATCAGTTTCAGACGAAATTCCGGGATGAACCGCGGCCGAAATCCGGCCTCATCCGGGGACGGGAGTTTCTTATGAAAGATCTCTATAGTTTTCATGCCTCGCCAGAAGATCTTGAAACGTATTACCGCGCCGTGATGGATGAGTATCGGACGATTTTTGCGCAGTGCGGACTTGAGGCGATTGTCGTGGAGGCGTCCGGGGGCATCTTCACCAAAAATCCCTCGCATGAGTTTCAGGTTATCGCGAGTTCCGGCGAGGACCGTATTATCCTCTGTGAGCGCGGTGATTTTGCGCAGAATAGCGAGATTGCAAGCGCCGCCAGCCCCTGTCCCAAGTGCGGAGGCGCGCTCCGCGAGGAGCGGTCTGTGGAAGTGGGGAACACTTTCCGTTTTTATGATAAGTACGCAAACGACATGCGAGGATACGTGCAGGGCGCTTCCGGCGAAAAGCTCCCGATTCTACTCGCCTCTTATGGCATCGGGATCGGGCGGCTCATGGCGACGATTGTAGAAGCGCGCCACGACGAAAAGGGCATCGTGTGGCCCGATCGCGTAGCACCTTTCGCCGTACATCTCCTTGTACTCGGGAGCCACGAGGGGCTTTTTCGCGAAGCCGAGCGCCTCGGGAACGCTTTACAAGATAAGGGTATTGCGGTACTCTATGATGACCGCGTGAACGTGAGTGCAGGTGAAAAACTGGCGACGGCAGACCTCCTCGGTATGCCGCAGCGCGTGGTGGTGAGCTCAAAGACCTTCGCGTCCGGAAAAGCAGAGTTGAAGCGGCGGGACGAGAGCGAGGCGCGTCTCGTTGCCACCCAAGAGATTATCGAGATTATCTTACTCACTACGAATACGAATCATACGAACATACGAATAGCGCCATCGGTGTAAGATTCGTAAATTCGTAACATTGGTATTCGTAGTATCGTATGCGGATTCCATTCCGGAGCCCCTTTGCGGTCGATATCGCTATTGATCTTGGTACGGCCAATACGCTCGTGTATGTGCGCGGGCGCGGCATCGTGGTGAACGAACCTTCCGTGGTTGCGCTCAACACGAAGACGGGGAAAATGCTCGCGATCGGCAATGAAGCAAAGAAGATGGTGGGCCGCACGCCGGCCCATATTGTTGCGGTGAAACCTCTGATTCAGGGCGTCATCTCCGACTTTGAAGTCACCGAAGAGATGCTTCGTTATTTCTTCTCTCAGGTCAGTGGCGGCAGGACGCTGTGGCGCAGGCCGCGTGTCGTGATCGGTATTCCGTCCGGCGTCACCGAAGTGGAGAAGCGGGCGGTGGAGGACGCAGCGCGCAACGCTGGAGCCAGCGATGTGTATCTCATCGAGGAGCCGATGGCTGCGGCGATCGGTGCGCGTTTACCCGTGCAAGACGCCGCAGGGTCTATGGTGGTGGATATCGGCGGCGGCACGACGGAAATCGCGGTGATTTCGCTCGGCGGCATTGTCGCGGCGCGATCGCTCCGCATCGCGGGTGATCGCCTCACCGAGGATATCCGTCATTTTTCTCAGGAGGAGTGCAAGCTTCTTTTAGGAGAGCGAACTGCGGAAGAGATTAAGTTTACCGTAGGGTCCGCGTTTACGCTTCCCGAGCGTCTCGAGGCGCCTATGCGCGGCCGCGATCTCGTGACCGGTCTCCCGCGCGAGGTGAACGTGAACGACGAACAGATTCGGCGCGCGATGCTCCGGAGCTTGGCAGCTATTGCCCAGGCGGCGCGCGATGTCATCGAAGAAACACCGCCAGAACTCGTTGCGGATATTATGGCACGCGGGATTGTGCTTGCCGGCGGGGGAGCACTTCTGCGCGGACTAGATCAGATGTTGGCACAGGAGACGATGATGCCTGTTTCCGTAGCGGATGATCCAATGACGATGGTCGTGCGGGGAGCAGGCATTGCGCTGGAAGAACTCCGGAACTTGAGCGAAGTGTTCGTTTCTGCCGATACTGCGCCGATGGGATTTCAGTAGGTTCATACGTTGTGCGATGGTGCAGAAAGGATTGAACGGGTGGGCGGCGCTGGGGGCTTTGGCGGTCGCCACAATTTTTTTTCATATTCAACCCGATGCGAGCGCGGTGCTCCGGGGTCCTGTGGTAGATGCGTTCGTACTGCCGTTCTTTGGCGTTTCGGATTCGATACTCAACTCCACAGATACTCTTGCGGAGAAAGGGGCTCGCATTGCCCTTTTAGAGGAAGAGAATGCTGCCCTGAAACGCGCGCAGGGTATTGCGGGGAGCAGCGAACGTGCGCGGCTTCTCACGCGCGTGTTGTGGTACGATCCGGATCCTGCGCGGCGGGCAGTGCGCATCGCGATTCCCGATGGCGCGGAGATTGCGGAGGGAGAAGCGGTGGTGGCGCCCGGCGACATCCTTGTCGGACAAGTGACGGCGGTGAGCGCCAAGAGTGCTGACGTACTCTTAATCGATGACCCAGATTTTACCCTCAGCGTTTCTTTAGGAGAAGAGATAGGGCTCGGCAAGGGCACCGGCCAAGGCGCGCTCACGATAGATTTCGTCCCCACTGAAGCGGTTTTTGAGCAGGGGATTGCTGTACGATCCGCCGGTCGCGAAGGGGCTATTCCGACGGGGATATTCATCGGGTGGCTCGCGGTTGGCCAAAAGGCGCCAGGCGAACCCTTCGCACTACTTCGTATCGTGCCCGCAGTGGACCTCGAAGCTTTGGGGATCGTGATGGTATTGCCCACCGGCGAGCCTTTCGCATTGCCATGATACCGCTTCCTTTTCTTTTTCTCCTCGTCGTCGGAACCGGGGCTTCGACTGCGTTGAGTATTCACGCAGCACCTTGGGTATGGCCCGTTCTTTTCCCGTTCCTTTTTCTGCTGCCCGGGCCAGCGCGGTGGGGAGTATTCGCCGCAGCGGGTTTTATGCTCGACGTATTCAGCGGGCACGTATTCGGCCTCGGCATCTTTGCCGCGCTGGGCGCTCTATGGTTCGGAGAGCGGCTTCGCATTTTACTCCGTTCTTCGATTGCGGCACGGTGCTTCGTGGGATTCTCTCTTGCTATGTTTGCTCCCGTCTTTCTCGTTCTCGCACGCGAAGTTTTTGCAGCGAGCCGAGGTTCTCTTGAGTGGTACGGCTCGTCTCTTTTTGTTTACGCGGCAGCCGCTTTCGTCGGGAGTGTCGGCGCCGCGTTTTTCACCGGGGAAGGCGGGATATTCCGGCGTTTGATGCGCCGATGAGTATGGAAGAACGTAACCCTCGTTTCTTTAGTCCGGAGGAGATCATCGCGGATTTCACGAGGCGCGAGGATCCCCGTGCGGGCGATACGCTGGAGGCGCCGATTCCGCGGCGTTCCATCGCTCTATTTCTTGTGATCGCCTTTTCGCTTTTTCTGTTATTCGCCTTCCGTGCTTTCTCTCTTACTGTTCTCCAGGGATCCGAGTTGTTGCGTGCGGCAGAGCGTTCCGGCGCTCGTACGTTTGCGATTTTGCCCTTGCGCGGAGCCATTCTTGACCGGAACGGCGAAGCGGTCGTGGAGAACGCGTCGACGTTGACACTCGTCTTTGATCCGCTTTCTGCGAACACCGCTTCCCTTCAGGTGCGGAACGAAACCTTCGCGCGCGCCGGCGCGATACTCGGTATCAACGCCGATGAACTCCAGTCACGCGCGGAATCTTTTTCGAATCAAGCTGAGGCGCGCGTGATTGTTTCCGAGTTGATGCGGGAAAAAGCAGTTGCGCTTGCGGCAGCAGATCTCCCGGACTTTCTGCGCGTGGAACCATCTTTCCAGAGGACATATCCTCGCGGCGGTGAGGCCTTCGCTTCAATCGTGGGGTATGTCGGCGATGTGACCGAAGAAGATGTTGAAACACAGGGCTTCAGTCCCCGCGAGATGATTGGAAAAGCCGGCGTCGAGCTTTCCTACGACGATGTGCTGCGCGGAGTGCCGGGGCAGCGTCGTGTGCTCGTGGATGCCCGCGGCAGCACGCGCGGTGAAGCGGTGATCCAGGCCCCGGTCGCCGGCAGTAATCTCCGGCTCACTATTGATGCCGGACTCACCGACGCGGCGGCTGCGGCATTGCAAGATGCGCTTCGACGGTCGGGAGCGCGCGGCGGTGCTTTGGTCGCGGTGGACCCTCGCAATGGAGCGGTGCGCGCACTCGTCTCGCTCCCCACCTACGATGCGGGAGCGGTGAGCCGGGGACTTTCCCTTGCCGAATACCAGCGGCTTACCGGCGATCCCCGCACGCCTTTTCTCAATCGAGCGATCGGCGGCCTCTATCCGTCCGGCTCCACCATCAAACCGTTCATCGGAGCGGCAGCCCTTGCCGAACGCGTGATCTCCCCGACGCGACGCATCGATGATACGCGCGGGCTCATTACCGTCACCTCGATATACGACCCGAACGTATCCTGGACGTTCCGGGACTGGAAGGCCCACGGCTATGTCAGCTTCATCGATGCCCTTGCGGTATCGGCCAACGTGTATTTCTACACCGTAGGGGGCGGCTATGGCGACATCGAAGGTCTCGGTCCCGAACGTATTGCGCGATATCTCTCCTCATTTGGGTTTGGCCGCACGCTCGGAATCGATTTGGCGGGCGAAGCCGAAGGGAGGATACCCAGCCCAGCGTGGAAGGAGGCAACGAAGGGGGAGCAATGGTTCGTTGGCGATACCTATAACCTCTCTATTGGCCAGGGCGACCTCGCGGTGACGCCTCTCCAGCTCGCTTCTGCCACCGCTGCAGTTGCCAATGGCGGGACTCTGTTTCAACCGTATGTACTCGACGCTGTCATGGGAGCGGATGGCACCGAGGTGCGCCGAGGTGAAACGAGGTCTCTGGGGGCGCTTCCGCTCACCGGGACGGATTTGGGGTGGGTGAAACGAGGCATGCGGGCGTCCGTGACTGCGTCTCAAGGAACAAATCGTGCGCTCGCCGATCTTCCATTGGCCGTTGCGGCCAAGACCGGTACGGCGCAGTTCGGCAGCGAGGGAAAGACCCATGCGCTTGTGACGGCGTTTGCGCCCATGGAGAACCCCGAACTCGCGCTTGCAATAGTACTGGAGGGTGGAGGCGAAGGGACGGTGGCCACGCGCGTTGCCAGAGAGGTTCTCGCGTGGTACGCTGCCCATCGGGCAGATTAGCAGAATGGCAGATTGGTCGATTGGCGTAGAACAGTGATCGTCTTTTTTGCCAATATCTAATCTGCTAATAACTAATCTGCATCGTTCATGTCAAACTACGTCACCCGTGAAGGCCTCGAGCGGCTGAAGCGCGAATACGAAGAGCTCAAGACCACGAAGCGCCGCGAGCTTGCCGAGAAGCTCCAGCGCGCTATTTCCGCCGGCGATCTTTCCGAGAACGCTGATTATCAGGAGGCGAAAGAGGAACAGGCCTTCTTGGAAGGACGTATTGCTGAACTCGAAGAGGCCATTGCTTCTGCCGAAATCATCGAGGAACAGACAGGCGGCGCTTCCGCGATAGTGAAAGTCGGCTCCACGGTACTCGCGGAGCGCCGGGACAAAGGGGCTCATCGGAAGGGCGCGTTTATGATCGTAGGAACGGAGGAAACTTCTCCGGAGGAAGGGAAGATCTCTCACGTATCGCCGCTTGGGGCAGCGTTGATAGGAAAACGTATAGGTGACGAGGTGAAGATCATGACGCCGCAGGGAGCTGCGACGTGGCGCATTCTCGCGGTTCGATAAACTCACCGCGAGTTTTGCAAGATGAGCGGCTCGCAGCGTGTTGTGTGCCAGGTACGGCTATACTCGCCCTGAGTCGCGTGGAAGGGTGGTTCGACTTTGCTCACCACAAGTTTTGCTCAATGAAGCGACAATAATTCATTGGGAGCAAGACAGCTATTCTCGCCCCGAGTTGCATTGAGGGGTGGTTCGACATGGCTCACCACGAGTTTTGCAAGATGAGCGGCTCGCAGCGTGTTGTGTGCCAAGACGGTTATGCTCGCCCTGAGCCGCGCCGAAGGGTAGAATAGATCAGCATGGCCGATATTCAGACCGTTCGTGCTGTACGGCTTCGGAAGGCCCGAGCACTCCGTGAACTCGGCGTGAACCTGTATCCGGAGCATACTCCGAAACGACTCGCCGCCGCAGAGATTCAGAAGCACTTCTCCGCATTCTCTCGCTCGCGCCAGATCACGATTGCGGGCCGCATCACCGGTCTTCGCGTCCATGGAGGCGCCGCGTTTCTCGACTGCACGGATGCGAGCGGAAAACTCCAGGTGCTTTTCTCGCGTAAGGCCCTCGGGAAGGCGTTTACGCGGGTTCCCGCGCTTGACCTCGGGGATTTCCTCGCGGTTCGGGGAAAACTCATTCGGACGCGTCGCGGAGAAGCCACACTTGAGGCGAGAGGTTTTACGGTTTTGGCGAAAGCGCTGCGTCCGATTCCCGCCCATTGGTATGGCCTGCGAGACGTGGAGGAGCGCTTTCGGAGGCGCGAGATCGACCTCTTGCTCAATCCCGAAGTACGTCAACGATTCCGCGTCCGATCGGAGATTCTTCGGACGCTGCGCAGGATTCTCGAAGACGAGAGCTTTCTCGAAGTGGAAACGCCGATTCTGCAGGCGGTTCCCGGCGGAGCTCATGCGGAACCGTTTCGTACGATGCTACGGGCGCTCAAGCTGCCGCTCTATTTACGCACTGCCCCCGAACTTTATTTGAAAAGGTTGCTTGTCGGCGGATTCGAGAAGGTCTATGAACTCGGACGCTCTTTTCGTAATGAAGGCATGGACCATACGCATAATCCTGAGTTCACCGAGCTTGAGTTCTACTGGGCCTATCAAGATCTCAAAGGGCTCATGGCGTTCAGCGAGCGTATGATCCGCCGCACGGTTCGCGAAACCATGCGGACCTCGCATATCTCCTTCCGGGGAGCACAGATTTCGTTTTCCCGAAAGTTTCGCCGCTTGGAGTTTTCCTCTCTTTTTCAAAACTCCTTCCGCGTTGATCCCATCACCGCCTCCGACTCGACACTGGTTTCTATCGCGCGCAGGAACGGAGTTCCCACCGGGCCTTCGGTGACGCGCGCGATACTTATCGATCATCTCTTCAAAAAAACGGTAGCGCCCACGCTTTTGCAGCCGGCATTCGTGCTACACCATCCGTTATCGCTTTCTCCGTTGGCGAAAGCCGTAGGGCAGAATTCGCAGTTGGCACGTCGTTTCCAGATTTTTGCGGGAGGGATGGAGGTCGCCAATGCTTATGCAGAGCTCAACGACCCTCGTGAGCAGCGGAAGCGCTTTGTCGAGGAGGCCAAACATCGGAGAAGCGGAAACCGCGAAGCGCAGCGTACCGATGAGGACTTTCTCACGGCGCTCGAATACGGGATGCCGCCTGCGGCGGGGTTTGGTTTGGGCGTGGATCGCTTTGTGATGCTGCTCACTGATGCGCCTTCGCTGCGGGAAGTGCTGTTATTTCCCACGATGCGTCCAAAAAAGTAATCTCGACCCCGCAAAGAGTATGCAGCTTCTGTTGGCGACGACGAACCCCGCGAAACTTCGCGATATGAAGATGAGTTTCAGCGATCTTGCCGCCGATTGTGCGTTCGTCCTTGTATCGCCGAAAGACCTGGTCAACGAACCGTTCGAGGTTGAAGAAACCGGCGCGACATTTGCCGAGAACGCCATACAGAAGGCCGAAGCCGCAGCGGAGCGGTTTGGAGTGCCGGCGGTCGCCGATGACGGAGGGCTTGAGATCGATGCGCTCGGCGGCAATCCCGGGGTTTTCTCTCGAAGGTGGCCGGGATACGCTGCAGATGACGAAACCCTCATCGCCTACGCCGTTGGACAGCTCAAAGATATCCCAAAAGGGCAGCGCGGCGCGCAGTTTCGTACGGTGAGCGCGTTTGCGGCCCCTGGAGGCAAGACCGTGACGGCAGAAGGAGTGTTGCGCGGTGAGATCGCGTTTCGCGTGCACGACGATCGTGATCCCGGGTATCCGTTCCGTTCGTTGTTCGTGTTGCCGGAGTTTCACAAATATATGATCGAACTCTCCGATAGCGAAGAGGTTCAGCTGAGCCACCGGCGAAAATCCCTCTTGGGCCTTGCGCCGGCTATTCGTTCATATTTTTCTCACACGTGATGATGTTTCGCATGGGGTCCAAAGAGAAGGGGCGACAGGGTGCGGGCACGTCAGTTCAGCTTGCCGCCGCCTTTGAAGAGTTTCCGGAGGCCTTGGTGTTGAAAAACATCAAGGGGCAGCTTATTTTCCTCAACCGCGAGGCCGAAGAGATTTTCAAGGTGGCCCGCAACGACGTGTTGGGGAAGAGCGCCGCAGCACTGCGCTCTCGCAGCCAGGCAACGTTGCGGTCGGCACTCATGATCGAGATTCCCGAGAATGGCGAAACGCGTTTTGTGCTGCCATTCGATTCCCGGACACGGGCTTTCGCGGTTTCGGAAATATCGCTTCGTGGAAACGGCGCCGACATATCAGCGCTTCGCGTATTCCGCGAAACAACCCGTGAAGAGGAGCTCTCGCGCCTGAAGAGCCAGTTTATGTCCATCACGGCGCACCAGTTGCGCACGCCGATCTCGGGCCTCAAATGGGTGATTGAAATGCTCCTTTCCGGCGAAGTGGGGAAGCTCACCGAGAGCCAGCGAGAGCTTCTTGTCCGTGCAGCGGATACGAGCGAGAGGATGATTCGACTCATCGGCGATCTCCTTGACGTGACGCGTATCGAGGAGGGGAGATTCGGCTATCATTTTCGCATAGAAGCGGATATCGCCGCTTTGGTGGCCCGCGTGGTGGAAGATCTGCGAGCACGCGCACAAGCCAAGGGAATCTCGCTCGTTTTCATGAAACCGCGCTCGGCACTTCCTTCCGTGAAGATCGACGTCGAGCGTTTCGGTATTGCGGTGGAGAATATCGTGGAGAATGCGATCACCTACACGATGCAGGGAAGCGTCACGGTGAACGTGGAGCTCAGAGGCGACATGATTGCGATAACTGTGCGCGATACCGGAATCGGCATTCCAAAAGACGCGCAAGAGAAGATCTCCACAAAATTCTTCCGTGCCGAGAACGTCGTGCGTCTCGGTATCGGCGGCACCGGACTCGGACTTTTCATCGTGGAGCACGTTATGAAACGGCATGGCGGCGATATGACGGTGGTTTCCGAAGAAGGAAAGGGGACGACGATCACGTTGACGCTCCCCGTGGATCCTGCGCGCGTGCCCGAGGGAGAAGTATCGGCCGAAGACGCCGTGGTGTAGGCCATGTGGTTGATGTATGCTTGATTCTCGTTTTATCAGAGAACATCCGGATGAGGTTCGCAAGGGGCTTTTGCGCCGAGGACTCGATGCGGGAGCGGTCGATGCGCTGCTTGAATGCGACAAGCGGTATCGGGAGGTTCTCGGCGAAGTCGAAACGTTCCGCCGGCAGGCGAAGGAGTTTTCCCGAAGCGGAGGGACGGACTCGGGAACCCGGGAGGAGGCCAGAAAGGTGCGTGAGCGCCTTAAGGGACTTGAGGCAGAAGAACGAAAACTCCGCGAGGAGCTGGATGGGTTACTGGATGCTCTGCCGAACCTTCCGCTGCCCGAAGTGCCGGATGGGCGGGATGAAAGCGACAATGTGGTGGTGCGGGAAGGACGGAAGCCGGCCAAGAAGAGTTTCGTTTCCCAAGATCACCTTGCCCTAGGTGAGGCGCACGGCCTCGTGGATGTGGAACGTGCGGCGCGCGTGGCGGGCACGCGGTTCGCATATTTGAAGCGCGAAGGGGCGATGCTCGAGTTCGCACTCATCCGATACGCTTTCGACATTCTCTCATCAGAGGGCTTCATCCCGGTAGTTCCCCCCGCGATGGTTCGTCCCGAGGTATTCCGCGGAATGGGACGACTCGCTGCAGATCAGCGCGAGGAGCGGTATCATCTCGAACGCGACAACCTTTATCTTATTGGTTCGGCGGAGCATACGCTCGGACCGATGCATATGGATGAAGTGCTGGAGGCAGCAGTTCTTCCGCTCCGCTACGTCGGTTTTTCTCCTTCCTTTCGGCGCGAGGCCGGCTCTTATGGAAAAGACACGCGGGGGATCATTCGCGTGCACCAGTTCGATAAGGCGGAGATGTTCGTCTTTGCGTCCCCGGAAGCGTCGGGAGATGAACTCGAGCGGTTGGTGGCGCTTCAGGAGCGGATCGTTTCGGGGCTTAAGCTACCGTATCGCGTCGTTGCCATCTCGGCGGGCGATATGGGCTGGACCGACGCGAAACAGTATGACATTGAGGTTTGGTTTCCTTCTGAGGAAAGATTTCGTGAAACGCATTCAGCGTCGAACACGACGGATTTTCAGGCGCGAGGAGTGAACGTACGTTTTCGCCGTGACGCGGGCGCCAAGCCCGAGTATCTGCATATGCTCAACGCGACCGCTGTCGCGATTGGGCGCACAATCGCAGCACTTCTCGAGAACCACCAGCAAGAAGATGGCACGATCCAGATTCCTGAAGCGTTACGTTCCTATTGCGGTTTCGATCGCATTCCGAATCCAGATTCCAAATTCTAAATTCCGCTTTTGTGCTTTCTCTCAGCGAACTCAAACCAGGAGTCGTTTTCGCGATGGACGGCGACCCTTGGCAGGTGCTTGAGGCGCAGTTTGTGAAGATGGCGCAACGGACCGGCCACGTTGAGGCAAAGATTCGAAATCTGCGGATCGGCAACGTACTCACGCGATCTTTCAAGCAGGCCGACCGGCTCCAAGAAGCCGAGGTCAAGCGCGTGCGATCACAGTTCGTCTTCGGACATCGAGGCCGATACGTATTCTCGGAAGCCAACAATCCGGCGCGACGCTTCGAGTTTTCAGAAGAGCGTATCGGCGAGGAGCGTTTTTATCTCGTGCCGAAACTTGAGCTCACGGCATTCGAGTTCTCCGGAGAAATTCTCGCAATCGAACTTCCACCAAAAGTCGATCTTCGGGTGACCGAAGCACCGCCTTGGGTGAAGGGTGATACGGCATCGGGAGGCACGAAAACCGTACTTTGCGAAACCGGCCTGAAGGTGCAGACGCCGCCGTTCATTGAGGCGGGGGCGGTGATTCGGGTCAACACCCGCACGGGAGCGTACGTTGAGCGCGTCGAGAAATAGAGATCGTCCTATTATGGTTCATCGTACATGGATTGAGCTCGATCGAGATGCCTTGATCACAAACTCCCGAGAACTTCGCAAACTTCTTGGGCCGCAGGTGCTGATGTTGGCCGTGGTGAAGGCCAATGCTTACGGTCATGGGTTAGTGCCGGTTGGTCGAATGCTCGAAGCAGAGGTGGATTGGTTCGGGGTCGATTCTGTCGACGAGGGGATGGCCCTTCGTGACGCCAAAGTCCGAAAACCGGTGCTCGTGCTTGGCTTCACCCCGTATGAGCGTTCGGCGGAGGTGATCCGATACGATCTCCGGCAGGTCGTATACGATCTAGAAGCGATCGGTGCGCTTGATGACGCCTCTCATCGTCTTGGAATGCGCGCGCTGGTGCATATGAAAATCGAAACCGGCATGGCCCGTCAAGGCATTCCGGCCGAAGAACTCGCGCGATTCCTTTCCGTACTTCCGAGATTCTCTGGCGTTTCGGTTGAGGGGGCGACGACGCATCTCGCGAATGTCGATGACGAAGATCCCACCTTTACAGAATTGCAGCTCACGCGTTTCCACGCGGCCCTTGAGGTGTTCCGAAAGTTCGAGATGCCTCCGAAGATTCGGCACGCATCGGCTTCTGCCGCGGCGATGATTGCGCCGGATGCCCACTTCGATCTCGTCCGTTTCGGCATCGCGCTCTATGGGCTCTGGCCCGCAGCACATATTCCCGGCATCTTGGCGCTTTCGGGAAAAGTGCTGCAGCTCAGGCCGGTGCTTGCCTGGCGTACGCGAATCGCACAGGTAAAAGAAATCCCCCAAGGGTCGCCGGTCGGCTATGGCCTTACCGAACGAGTGAATCGTGATGCGCGGATTGCGGTATTGCCCGTAGGGTATGCGGACGGTTATGACCGGCGCCTCTCATCACGAGGCCAGGTGATGATCGCGGGCAAGCGCGCGAAGGTACTGGGCGTGGTCATGATGAACATCATCGTAGTAGATGTGACGGATATTCCCGAGGCCAAACCCGGAATTATCGCAACGCTCCTCGGCCGAGAAGGGAATGATGAAATTTCCGCCTTCGATATGGCGGAACAGATCGGCACGATCCATTACGAAGTGCTCGCGCGGCTGAATCCGCTCTTGCCGCGTGTTGCAGTATAATGCGTTGCTATAGCTATGATTTCCCGGCGCCGGCGACCCTCTTTCAGCACAACTCCCCGGTTCCGGAACGCGGGGTTCTTGTTGCTAGGCATTCTCCTCATTACGGCGGCTTTCATTGCAGGGGTGTGGGGTACCGGCGTTGCCGTAGTACGGGGCGTGGAAGTCGAAGGAAATGAAATAGTAGCGGAGGAAGATATCGTCGCGGCGGCGCGCGAAGCGATCGCAGCACCTTTGGTGGGGCCGCTACCAGGCAATCTGCTTTTCCTTCCAAGAGGAAGGATCGTGCAGCGTCTCTCCGAGACATTTCCGCGGTTCGCCGAAGTGCGAGTTGGGTGGGATTTTCTTCACCGCACGGTGCGCGTGAATGTTCGCGAGCGCGTATCCGAGGGGATTTACTGTACAGCGAAGGGCCTTGTCGATGACCAGACGGTTTTGGCACCCGCCTCGGACGCGTGTTTTCTCATCGACCGCGATGGCGTGATTTTCGCTGAAGCTCCCGAAAGCGAAGGGTCGCTCATTTTTTCGCTTACGGACAGCGGAAGCGGGGATCGGGCGTTGGGCGAACGCGTGTTAGCACCCGAGACCCTTGTGGCGGCGCGAGAGCTTTGGGAAGGGTTCCGTGTCGAAGTCCGCTTGGGCGTTCGGCGGATTGTCCTGCAAGAAGGAAACGTCGCGTTTGCAGAAACCTTCAATGGGTGGAGCGCGATTTTCGATCTCGCGGGTGACCGCAAGGCACAGCTTATTGCGCTTCGAGAGCTTTTGGCGCGAGAGCTTCCGCCGGAGAAACGCAGCGGTCTTTCGTATATTGATCTTCGCGTTCCAGGGAGGATCTATTATCAATAGCGCTGGCATGTAATGAAATGCGTCCCGCCAAAGCGGGGCGCATATGCATCGGGGAGGGGCGGTGCGCTTTTATGGCAGGCGATAAACGAAGATCGAATGGCCGATCACCGCCTCCGGCGTGGTGCTGGAGAGGAAGCAGTAACCGATGGTGGATTGCTGGAATCCGGCGGCAGGTTTGGCACAGGATTGCTGCCGATATGTTGCAGAAACCGCAAACCACCCCGACGGCCTTCCTTTGTCGGCAGACCAAGGCACCACTTCGGCATTTTTGATGTAGTATTCCGGCGGCGTCCAGCCGAAATAGTCCACGGCAATGTGGGTGATACCGCGCGTTTCTACGAACTGCGAGAGTCGTTTGAGGTCTTGGCCCCAGTCGAGGTTCGAGTCCACCACCCAGCGAACGCCGCCCGGAGGCCCACCCGCGATTTCGTTGAAGGATGCAAGATATGATGGCCAACCAAGAAACGCCGCCCCGGCGACCCAAAGAACGAGGAGGCCGACGAGGGCTGCTCGCAACGAGGCGCCGGTGATAATGGCGAGGATTGAGTGCAGGGCAGCGCCGACCGACGTGGCGGGAGGAGGTTCGACAATCAAGAAACTCTTCGCTCCTCGGCCGATGAGGATAGCGACGAAGGGAAGTACGGGCAGGAGATGCCGGACGCCGATGTTGAGGTTGGAGGTGAGCGAGGTGTACCAGTAGAGCGCAATGAAGAGCATCATTGCCAGTTCCGGGAAGTGTTCTTGCTTCCACCGGGCCGCGTGCGTAATCCACGTGCCGGCGCGGTGATGCAGGAAGCCGATTGCGACACGTAACGTTGCCATGAAACCAATGAATATCGCAAGGAGCGTGAGGAGATGGAAGGCGATCGGGAGTTTGACGAGATAGACGATAGGGAAGTACAGCGGCCAGCCGGAGGCCGAGACCTCGCCTAAGAAAAAAGTGGTGTTGCCGCCCGTCGCGCGTTGATAGACCATTGCAAGGCCGTAAAAATACTGCGCGAGAGGCCGGAGGAGGTCGATACCCGCCATTGTAGCGATTGCGTCTGCGGCAGCACGATTAGGGAACGAGGAGAGAACAAAGGCGATGTCCTGGATTTGCCGATCTTGCGGATATTCGATTACGTGAAAGACATAGACGAGGTAGATGACCGCAAGGCCGATAAATCCGATGAGCATTGTCCCGCCGATGAACAGAACTCCGCTCTCCAGCGCACTTCGAAAAGACGGGGTCGTCTGTCCCACCGGAGTTCCCGGCGCGTCTCTCGAAATGCCGCCCAGTACTTCCCCTTGATTATTGTCCCCAATGCCTACCCCAGGCATTTCTCGAGCCGCGCCATTCGCTCTGTCAGCATCGTTTTTCCTTCCCGCGCTATACCCAGCGAACACTGCGAGGAGCCACCACGCGATTGCGAGAACGCCAAAGTAGGGGATGAGGAGGACGACGGAAAACTTGGTCAACTGCGCGAGTCCGAATGCGATTCCCGCAATGAGAAGGTGTTTGCGCGTGGGTTCTCGGAGGAAGCGAATGAAAAAATATGTCGCGATGAGTATGCCTGCAGCGGCAGGCACGTCAGTCGTGACGTAGTGGCCATGGGCGAGTACGACCGGTGAGAATGAGAATGCGGCAAGCGCGATGAATCCTGCCGTAGCGCCCGCGCGCTCCTTGGCCCAGAGGAACACAAACCACCCCGCAAGCATCATGATGAGGAGCGGCGCGATGCGGGAGAGGCGAAGGATAAGATCGGCATCGTTCCCGGACTGGAAGAGAAACGCTCTGCCGAAATCCCACTGTCCGTTCACATCGTCGGTCCATGAGGAGTGGTCGGTCGGGACGGCAAGCTTCGGGATGAGAAGCAGCGGAAGTGCTGCGAGGTCTTTCACGAGCGGCGGATGTTCGGGATTGATCCGCATATCCCGTTGCGTGAGATAAGAAATCCCCGCGCCGATGTGGGGATCTTCGTCGACAATCGCGGCATCGTCCCAGCCGGCGCTGTAGGCGAGGGCTCCGGAAAGCACGATGATCGCAAGCGCAACTTTTGCGGAAGTATTACGCATACTTAGAGGCGGTAGAAGGCGACGCCGCTTTCTTCATGGCGCTCCAGGGAAGGGAATGTTGCACGAAGGGCCGCTTCCAGATCCTGGGAGGGCGGTTGCGTGGGGATGATGATAGTGTGATCGAATTCTGGTTCGATATCGCGGACGCGATCGGGGGTAAGGTAGATGATGTCGGGATTGTCAACAGTGAGGTATTTCACCGTTGCGGCCGCCATCGGCACGTCATCGATAAGAACCCCGCCTTCATTTACGATGACGTAGCGTTTGCCGTCAGCGTGAGCATTGAGATAGTCCGCGATCTCCGCGAGATCCGCCCGGAAGGCGCCCTGGACATTCGGATTTCCCGCCCATACGAGGAAATACTGATGGAAGTTGAAGATGGCCGTGAGCATGAGTGCGGTTACGATGGCGGCACCGGTCACGGCCTTCGGGAAACGGACGCGTCCGGCGTCCCAAATAAGCCAGGTTGCCCCAAGGGCGGAAAGCAGCATGACCGGAGGGATGGCGTTGAGCGCGCGGAGCGCGTGGGGGATTCCTTCCGACGTGGTGATTTCCGGGAGAAGCCCTGCGCTAAGCCACAAGAGGATAAAAAGGAGCGCTGCGGGCACCCGCGGTGCGAGCTTGATCTTGCGGATAATAGAGACGACGGCGATTGCAAGCCCCAGGAAAAAGAAGAGACCCGTGAGGGGATCGAGCATCGGAGCGCCTGCGACGTTATGTCGCCAATTGCCATCGCCTGCGACATGGAACATTAGGAGCGTCTTTCCCGTACTCTCGGCAAGAGCGCGGATTGGATCATCTGCGCTGAAAATCGATACATCGCCCGCACGACCAAGAAAGTCCTGAGGATGTGCTGTAAAATAGCCGGCGAGAGGGAACACCGCGATGATAAACCCCGCCGAAAGGAGCAGCCAGCGAAATACGGTACGGTTTCGGCGTTTCCCGAGAATATCCCAGAGAAAGAAAGGGAAGAAGAGAACAGGCATCACGCGCGACGCGATATACGTGGAGAGCGAAAGGCCGAGCGCGAATCCCGATGCGAAGAAATCTCCCGGGCGCGAAGTTCGCAAACCGCGGAGGAGGAAGAAAAATGCCGCCGATGCGAGAAGCGGGAGGAGGATTGCGCGGAAACCGATACGGGAGAAGGTGACGTGCCAGAACGAAACCGCGAGAAGAAAGGTCGCGAGTATCGCAAACAACTCCGCGCGCCCCGATCCTTCGGTAAAGAGTGCGGCGAACGGACTGTTCTCTTCTTTTATTCCGCCGCGGTGCTGGGCGTCTTGGCCTTTTTTGCCGTACAAGAGAAGGCCTATTTCACGAGCGAGGAAAAAGAAAACGAGTACGGTGAGCGTTCCCGCAAGCGCTGCGACTGCGCGCAGCGCCCATGCCGATGGGCCGAAGATTTGTACGGAGAGTGCCTGGATATCGATGAAGAGGCCCTCCCTGCCGTTGTTATCGGGGTAGAATACGCGGAAGTCGCTGCGCTCGAGCGCCCGCAGCGCATTGACGCCGTTCATCGCCTCGTCCGGATAAAGCGCTGGCGGGATCGTATCGAGGAGATAGAATCGTAGGAATGCGGCAAGGGAGATGATGCCGATCAGAGCGATTGTGCGAAACCTCATCGTTCTTATAGTAGCACATGGTATCTTCGAGCAGAGACGCGCCGCGCATGCTGGTTTGACTTCGCTTGTCCTGAGCTTGTCGAAGGGCTCACCACAAGTTTTGCAAGATGAGCGGCTCGCAGCGTGTTGTGTGCCAGGGCGGTTATGCTCGCTCCGAGCCGTGTCGAGGGGTAGAATAGAAAGTAATGGCGGAGAAGCCGCGCGTACACGAATCGTGGGAGGCGTTGCTGCAAAGGCATGAAGCCGAGGTCTTGCAGAAGGGCCAAGAAGAGGAAGCGGGACGAGAGGCGATCCGTACCGCAGTGCGGGAGCGGATTGCGGAGGCCCGCGAAACTGGAGCGCCTCCGGCGGTGAAGCCCCCTCTTCCTGTTCCCCAGGATCTCCATCATCCGCGCGAGCAGGAGCTCAAGGTGTTGGAGGCGCCGCGACAGGTGGCGTTTTTGGCGCAGTTGGCGCTCGATGAGGGCGTGGAGCCCGCGGTGCGACTCGCCGAGCGTATCGGCTCTCCTTACGTGATGGACGCACTGCACGACCTTCTCGTCGATCGCCTACTCGACATCCTTGCAGAAAGGAAAGGCATATCTTCTTCCTGATTCGCAGGGAACGCCATGCTTTGGATCGTTGCCCTCGTACTCTTCGTTGCCGCGGTGCTCGCCGGCGGCTTCTTTTGGGATCGGCTTCGCGATCGTTTTGAACTCCGTCGATCGCTCGATAGCGTGCTCTTTCGTGTTGCGCTTCCGCGAGTGTTTCCGCAAGAAGAAGAGCAGCGCAAGAAACCGGAGAAAGAACAGATTGCAGTGATGGAGCAGTTCTACGCCGCATTCTCGCGTCTCTCCGATCGGGGGATGCGCGCGTTGTTGCTGGGTCCTCCGCATATCGCTTTAGAGCTTGCACTGCCTTCGGTGGGAGAGGAGATCGCATTTTATGTTGCCGCACCGCGCTTTTTCGCGGATGAAACCGAGAAGGCCATTCACGGTATCTATGAAGCCGCGCACGTGGAGCGCATACGCGATTACAATATTTTTCATCCCTACGGCGTTGCGGCGGGCGCTTCGGTGACCTTGCGGAGGCACTTCGCATTGCCCATCAAGACGTATCAGACGCTCGAAACGGATCCTCTGCGCACCCTTACGACGGCGTTGAGCAAACTTGCCGTGGAAGGAGAGGGCGCTGCGATCCAACTTCTCGTACGACCCGCGCCACAAGGGAGGCGATTCGCCGGGCTTCGGATCGCCCGACAAATGCAGAAGAGCGGCCACAGTTTCGAACGCGCCCGTAGAGAAGTATCCGGCGCGTGGCAGTTCTTTGGCGCCATGCGGCCGGAAATGCGGTCGCGAGATCGGCAGCGCATGATGCCGTCGCACGATCCGAATCGGCCCTGGTACGCAGAGCAGCAGCAGCCGTTGACGCCGTTAGTACAGGAGGTCGTGCGCGGCGTTGAATCCAAGGCGTCCAAGCTCCTGTTCGAGGTGAATATTCGCGTTCTCGCAGCTGCCCCGGTTCCCGTACAGGCCGAAGAGATCCTCAACCATCTCAAAGTCGCGTTCCACCAGTTCGACGCGCCGGAACTCAATGGGCCGAAGATCGTCACGCACCGAAGCCGGGCGCTTAAGCGCCTCGCGTACCAGTATGCGTTTCGCATCTTTGATCCCGGTCGCGCCATCACATTGAGCACCGAGGAGCTCACCACGCTCTATCATCTCCCGAATGTTTCGCTCGAGACGCCCAAAGTGAGGTTCTTGAAGGCAAGGCCCGCATCTCCTCCTCCGAACCTCCCCAAGGAAGGGATCTTGCTTGGGCAGAATACCTATCGCGGTATCGTGAACGAAGCGCGGATATCCCCCGATGATCGCAGGAGGCATCTGTATGTCGTAGGCCAGACCGGCACCGGCAAAACGACGCTCCTTCGTGAGCTCATCCGCCAGGATATCGTGGCAGGTCGCGGGGTTGCGGTTATCGATCCGCACGGCGATCTTGCCGAATCGGTGCTGACCCTCGTACCCGAAGAGCGCGCAGAAGATGTCATCTACTTTGATCCCGCGGATATGGAACGGCCGATGGGCCTCAATATGCTCGAGTGGCGAACCGAAGAGCAGAAAGACTTTGCGGTACAGGAGATGGTTCGTATCTTCGAGAAGCTCTTCCCGCCGGAGATTATCGGTCCGATGTTCGAACACAACATGCGCAATGCCATGTTGACCCTCATGGCCGACCCCGATGATCCCGGCACCATCGTGGAGATCCCGCGCATCTTCACCGATGAGGTTTTCGCGCGCCGGTACGTCGCGCGCGTTACCGACCCTCTGGTGCGCTCTTTTTGGGAACAGGAAATGGCTAAGACCACTGAGTTTCACAAGTCCGAGATGTTGGGATATTTGATCTCGAAAGTCGGTCGATTCGTGGAGAACGCCATGATGCGCAACATCATCGGCCAAGCGCATTCTTCGTTCGACTTGCGTCGCGTGATGGACGAAGGCCGTATCTTCATCGCAAATCTCTCCAAGGGCCGCGTGGGCGAAGTGAACGCATCGCTTCTCGGGCTCATCCTCGTGGGTAAAATGCAGATGGCGGCGTTAGCTCGCGCCGACGTTCTCGAAGCAGACCGCCGCGACTTTCATCTCTATATCGATGAGTTTCAGAATTTCACCACAGAATCGATCGCGACGATTTTGTCTGAAGCCCGCAAGTACCGCCTGAATCTCACTATCGCCCATCAGTTTATTGCACAATTGGCCGATCCGATCCGCGAAGCGGTGTTCGGCAATGTCGGTTCGCTCGTGTCCTTTCGCGTAGGACCGAAGGACGCGGAGTTTTTGGCCAAGCAGTTCGCCCCGGTCTTCACGGAACAGGATCTTGTGAACATCGAAAACTTTCACGCCTACGTCAAGCTTATGATACGAGGTATTGCAGAACGGCCCTTCAATATCGAGATTTCGCCGCCCACGCAGGGGAGAAGCGAGGGCTTCGCAGCGTTGCGGGATCTGTCGCGGATGCGTTTCGGCAGGGCGCGGACCGAAGTCGAGCAGGAGATTCTCGACCGTTCGCAGCTGGGGGCGGCTGGTTTCAGTGAGCAGGGCTTCACGCCGGGCGAGCGGAACGCATAAGATGCGTCGACCCGACCTTCGAAATGCCGCCTGTTACTTCTTTTTCGTTATGGTCCCCAATGCCCACCCAAGGCATTTCTCAGGTCGGCCCGCCGCGTCTTTATTGCTCTTGTGGGATTATTGTGGTATAATATAAAGGTATGAACACGGAAGGACGCGAGGGATTCAAGTCGGCAGAAGAGATCATGGCCGAGGCGCTTGCCGCAGAGCAGGCCCTGGCCGGGCAGGCCGCCGAGAAGGCGATGAAGCCCGGAAAAGGGGCCGATATCGAGCCCTCGGCCGAAGACCCGCTTGCGCGATTTCGCAGCGAGGAGCCGATTCGCGCAGAGACGGAGGCGCCAAGCACATCGAGCCCAGAGCCCGGCGGCGTGGTGTCCGCGGAGGATCTGGTTCGCCAAGCAGAGGAGGCCGGGCGGCGCGACGAATCGTCTTTAGGCGAAGCGGTCGAGGAGGGGTCGCATGGAGCAAACGGCGAAGGGGCGGCCGAGGCGCCAGAAGAGATTGAGGAAGGTGCTGCCCCGCAAGCGGAAATCAACGCCGCAAGGACGCGCGGAGGCGTTCCGCCGGCAGAACAAGACAAAGATGCCGCGCGGCGCGAGCGGAATCTTCAGCGGCTGGCGGATGTGTCCGATCCCCGGGAGAGGATTGTCGCGGCCCAGGCACTCCTCAATGAGATGTTGCGCGAGGGCGATCTCCCGCGCGCCGAGCGCGTGCTTCAGGGCCTTCCCGAGGATACCGATCGGGATCAATTCCGCGCCGACGCGGTGCGCACGCTCTCGTGGAAGCGAGAGATGTCTGATGAAGCCAAAGAGGCCGTGGTGAAGTTCGCGGAAGGAATCGAGGATCCCGCGCGCAAGAAAGAAGCGATGCGGCAGATGCTTTTGGCGCGGCTCGGAAAGGAAGAAATTGATCTTCCGCAGTACGCGCGCGAGCGCGCAGAACCCGGGATAGCGGCAGTAAAGGAGCGTGCGGGTGCCGCACGCAAGGGTGCGGAGAGTTTTGCGGAGCACAATCGTTTTTGGCTCGACCCGCGTGAGGGCGCAAAGTGGCTGCTCGCCGCAGGTCTCGCCATCCCCACCGCCTTGGGCGCGGGGGCAGGATCGCTGCGGGAACGCGCCGACGGCCAGCGCAATAAACTCTCCTCCCGCAGTAAAGGAATCGCCGGGCGTATCGGCGTTTTCGGCCTCGGTGCGCTTGTCTTCGCGTTGTGGCTCGTGGAAAAGAGTCTGAAGAGTTTCTATAAGCGCTTCCGCAAGTACGTGCCGGAGTTTCTGCGACCGCTCGGCGATAAGCTTGTTGCGGTTGGAGAAAAACCTGGCGGCCGCCGATAACAAGATTTTCATATGACAGCGCATGGTGAAACACGGCGGGGGGGGTCGCCCGATCGCGCACATGGCGACTGGGACCCCACGAGTTCCCGCACTTTTCTCCGCGAGGTGAGCGCGATTTGTGCACGGATGCAGTCGCCGGAACTGTTCGAGCGGACCTTTTCCGACTTGATGGCGCGTTGCGAACGCGGAGAAGTGACGTGCGATCCTCGGGTCCTCGGATTCTTTCAGCAGCTTCCGGAAGTGATGCGTCTGACACGGGGTGAGGGCGGATCGCACGGAACGTCGCAGACGATGCGCATGGCGTCATGGGAGCGCGATGCGACAGAGATGATTTCTTTGGCGCGGCGCGATTCGGAGTGGCTCAACCGATTCTGGTCGAGTTTCATGACCGCTTTTGAACGGAACGGCGCGAAAGTGACCGGCGAGAAACTCCGAAACGGCATTCTCGGTGCGCTCGGGACGAAGCATCTCTTGGAGCTGTTGCGCTACGATGCGCGCGTGGCTCCTGCGGATCTGGATGTTCACTACGGCATCGATCTTTTGGCAAAACCCCAAGAAGGGGAAGGGCGCCGGCCGGCGCTGGCCGTTCAAGCAAAGGCATTCAACCGCGAGGAGCGGGGTGTGCCGGATCATACGCTCACGATTGAGTTGGTGCGTGATGGCGAAGGGTCAGGGCGGGACCCCGAGGCAGTACGGTTGCAGCAGCAGCTTGCGCGTCTCAAGTCCGAGCGCCCGGAGGCCCTTGGGGACAACGCGGTAGGTCTGCTGGTTCGCCTTCCGCGCCTATGGCAGGATGGGGGAGTCGGGCGGCCGCGGCCGTTCCTCAACGAGCAGACCGGGCAGATCGATAAGGCGTTTTTCCCGGTCATACAAGAGCGATTACAGCAAAACGCGAAAGATCTCTTTCCGCCTCGCGAACGTTCCGTCGCGTGAGCAAAGAGAGTTACCCCATGCCAGAACTCCGTAGTCGGGATATCGTCGTTGTCGCGATCTTGGGTGAGATCGTCGGTCTTTTTGCGTATGCGATCATACGGGCACAGCAATTCGCGCTCCCGGTATCGGGGGCGATTCTGTTACTCGTTTTGCTTGTCGGCGTGCCGATTGCAGCGGCAGTCGCACTGTTCATTGCCTATACTCTCGGGCGGAAAGTGCATCCGATGATCTTTCAGTTCGGGAAGTTCGCCGCCGTCGGATTCTCCAATACCGCGATTGACTGGGGCGTGTTCAATCTCTTGCTCGTTCCTCTGGGATTCACCACCAGCGTTTACGTTCCGAGCAAGGCCGCATCTTTTGCGATCGCGACCCTCAACTCGTTTTTCTGGAACCGCTTCTGGTCGTTCGATCGGCAAGGAACGGCGCATATTGGCAGCGAAGCGATGAAGTTTTATCTCTTCACCGCAGCAGGGCTCGGCATCAACGTTGCCGTCGCGACGTTCGTGAAGGAAATCGGTCCTGAAACGCGGTTGTGGGCGGGGATCGCGGCTCCTGCACTTGCGACGGCCATTTCCATGATTTGGAACTTCAGCGCGTATCGTTTCGTGGTGTTCCGCCCGTCTCCTTCGCCTTTCGTTCCGTCCCCGAAGTCCTAAGACGCATTTGTACAAACGAAGGCCCCCCCGGCGAACGCCGGGGGGGCCTTCCGTTTCTGGCGTTGCATCAGAAAATATTGATGATGCCGAGGACGCCGAAGAGGACAATGAGGCTGCTCACCAGATTCCCTGCGGCGATGAGGAGGATGGCGTGTCGGAGAGGTACGCCGAAAATGAACGCGACAAGCATGCCGGTCCACACGCCGCTGAAGGGTTGCGGCATCGCGATGAGCCCGACGAGAGCGAGATCGTACGCGCCCCCAAAGCGCGATGCATGACGGATGCGCGTGCGCTCCAGTAGCAGTGTAAAGAGGCGTGCGCGCCTGGCGACGGTTTCTCCGAAGCGGTAGAGAAGCGGTGTGACGATGAGAAGCGCTGCCGTGCTGCCCGCAAATGCGAGGAGGAGGATCGCGGGCGCTGAAAGGTTCGTCGTGAGGATTCCGAAAGGAATAGCAGCGCTTGTCTCTGCTGCCGGAAGCATGCTGAGGAAGAAAATTCGGATTGCGCCAATGGCGTCGGGGCTCATAGGGGTTGCTCCTTTCCTCCTTGTTGTATCGCACAGGTCGCACTGCTACAATCGAACCGCTCGTACTCGGATATCCCCCGATTCTCAATCCCCATCCCCAATCCTCTATTCTCCATCCTCGCTTCTCACGTATGGCCTTGGTTCTCTACCGCAAATACCGTCCGAAGAGCTTTGAGGAGCTCGTAGGCCAGGAGCACGTGGTGGGGACGTTGCGTAATGCTTTGCGCTTGGGACGCATCGGGCACGCGTATCTATTCGTGGGTCCGCGCGGAACCGGGAAAACCACCGTAGCTCGGCTTTTGGCGAAGAGCGTGAACTGTGAGCGGGGAGCGGCGGATGGCGATGCGTGCAACGCGTGCATTCAGTGTCAGGCGTTTCTTGCGAGCAATCACCCGGATCTTGTGGAGGTGGATGCCGCGTCGAATCGCGGCGTGGATGAGATTCGCCAGCTGCGCGAAGGCGCGCGCGTGACGCCCCTGCAAGCACAGCGCAAGGTGTATGTGATCGACGAGGCGCATATGCTGACGCAGCCGGCGGTGAATGCGCTTTTGAAAATCCTGGAAGAGCCGCCCCAGCACGTTATCTTCGTGCTTGCGACTACCGATGTCGAGAAGCTCCCGGTGACGATCCTCTCGCGCTGCCAGCGTTTCGATTTCCGGCTCCTCACGATCCCCGAGATCACAGGACGTTTGCAATCCCTTGCCGCTGCCGAGCATGCGGCCATTGATGCCGATGCGATCGATCTTTTAGCACAGGCAGCAGACGGTTCGGTGCGGGACGGCGAGAGTTTGCTGGAGCAGGTGCTCGCGTTTCTCGGCGAGCGCGCCACGCGCGATGAGGTCACGAGATTATTGGGTATCCCGGATCCGCTGGTCGTGCGGGAGATCGCGGATGCGCTGTTCTCCGGCGATGCGGCGCGGGCGCTGGAAGGGGTCGCGTCGGTCATGGAGCGGGGAGGAGACGCGACTGTTTTAGCAACACGTCTTGCGTCGTACCTCCGGGACGTGTTGCTGCTGAACGCCGATCCGAACCTCGGAGAGATTATCGAACGGCGTTCGGGAGCCGCGCACATCCAGGGGGCGCTTGCGCATGCGCAAGAAGCGGATCAAAGGTTCCTTCTTAAGGCAGTTCCGAAGTTCATTGATGCGGTGGAGTTGACGAAACGATCGCCGATCCCGCAGTTGCCGATTGAGCTTGCGATCGTGGAGATGACCGCTTCGCAATCCGAAATAAGCCAGGCGGCACAGGCATGAAACCGTGGGTTGTTCCGATTCTCGTTGCGGTGGTGCTGTGGGGGATTGCCGCGTTCTTAAGGAAGAAGGCCGTATTGTTCCTGCCTCCGCAAAGTGCGGTGACCTTTGAGGTGCTGGGTGCTTCAGCGGTGATCCTGTTGTTGTTTGCGCTCAGCGGCGGGCATCTGGTGAAAGATCCCCGCGGGGTGCTTTTCGCCGTCTTCACGGGGATCTTCGCCGTCGCCGGCACGCTCTTTATGTTCTATGCGCTGAAAAATGGGCCGGTATCCATCGTGACGTCGTTTTCCGCGGTAGCGGTGGTGATTACCGTCATTCTGGGCGTGCTGCTGCTTCACGAGAAACTGTTGCTACACCAGGTTGCGGGAATCGCCCTCGGCATTGTCGCTGCCATCCTCTTGAGCTTATAGTTGTCTGGAGTTTAGAGATTCGAGATTAGAATTTAGAGATTATTTTTTGGGGGATCGTCTAATGGTAGGACAGCGGCCTTTGAAGCCGTGAATCCAGGTTCGAATCCTGGTCCCCCAGTACGAATTTTTCCCAAGAGCGAAGCGATTGGATGAAAAATCCAGTATCCCGAGCGAGCCGCAGCGACGAGGGGCTACCATTTGAGATAGATAAGAGAAATCCGCCTCTATACAGAGGCGGATTCGAATGGATAGGCCTGGTCGAAGCCGCATGGCTTGCACCGAAACCACTTTGTTTTTTTGTCGCAGCGTTTCTCAAGGCCGCAGCCGGGGCAGGGCTCGAGCCAGGTATCGGTTCCCGGATTTCTGACTGCCTGTGCGGGGGGGCGTGTGGCGGATTGGCTTGTTGCCTTTCTCCGTTCTTCGAAATGCCGCCGTATTGCCTCTTGGGAGGGGACGAGGTCTTTCCCGTCGGCATGGTCTTTGAGAACGTCCTCGTGGACCTGCAGGCGAATTCGCCGGCGGAGATTTTCGGGAAATACCCCGTCAATTCTGCGCCGCAATAGCTCTTCTGCATCCGCTTTTTCCCGCATAGCGGCTGCGGTCACGTCGCAGAGGGCAAGCCGAAGAGAAAACGCGAACGAAGGATCAGTGAAGAGCGACTCTTCGCGGATGCAGGCAAAGAGGGCGGCAATGGTCCTTGCTGGGTCGGGAAGAGGAACGTGCAGGGTTCGCAGGGTTTCGAGCCAATGCTCTCTTCCGTTTTCCACCAGCGCCCCCAGATAGTGAAGCGCCTCTTGCTCGCCTATGCGCTCGTATTGCGTTCCGAAAAGTCCTCCCGCGCGTCCTATGGCTTCGTGGAAAAGGCGATCCAGTGGGTCAGTCCCCGGGTTCGACACGCACCCTCCTTTTTCAAGGTCAAAGCGAACTCTAAGCTCCCGTGTATTATATTTGAGTATAGCTAGAACAATAAGTCAAGTATCGGGAACAAGGAAAAATAAGAGGCAAGCCGTATCCGGGGGTGGAAATTTCAGTATCCCGGACGAAGTGAGGGGCTACCAATGAGACGGGTTCAGACGGGGCGGCGAGTATTGACAAAATGATGAAAAGTGCTATACTTGTTCTAATCGGCTAGCACCTTATCAGAAAGAGAGGCAGACGTGCACAAGAACCGGGTCATTCTGGCGATCATCGGCGTTTCGGCAGCGGTCGTGACGCTCGCTATCGCCCAGGCAGCGGCTCCGCTGATGCTCATCGGCGCCGTGATGATGCTCTTGGCGATGGGATTCTTCCCCGGGACGCTCACGGGCATGAGTCGAGGCCACCGGCCGATGGCGCTCGTGGGAGTGCCGCTATGGGTTGCGGCGATCGCGATCTTCTCCTTGGGCTTTGCCATCGGCCACGGCTTCGCAGTACCCTTCGCGGTCTGAACGCCGGCAGCAAAAGACGTCGCGCTCCCAAACGGGAGCGCGATTTCGTTCTGTAGCGGAAAATCCGTATGCTATGCTGGGCATGGATATGAAATGGGTTGCAATAAGCGGGAGTTGGCGGAAAACCACGGATGAAATCGAAAGAGCCGTGCGGGACGCAGTTCATGAAATTATGTTTCGTGGAGATGGCATTGTGACCGGTGGCGCGTTGGGAGTGGACGCGATCGCATTGGACGAAGCATTGCGACAGAATATCTTAGCGGATCGTATTAAAGTTTTTCTCCCTACGACGTTAGAGCAGTACGCAGTCCATTTCCGAAAACACGCTGAAGTCGGGACCATTACGCAACAGCAGGCCGAGGATTTGATTCAACAGCTTACGCACTTGAAGGAGAAAAATCGCCGCGCCCTAATCGAGGATCCAGACACGGGTTTTTCTGAAGAAAACAAGAAGGAAAAATATTACGGTAGGAATGCTCATATCATTGCGGCGGCAGATGAGCTGTTTGCATTCCAGGTGAAAAGTGAGGCAAGCGACGGTTTGGGAACCCTGGATGCGGTTGAGAAAGCAAAAACCAAGGGGATTCCTGTGACAACGCGCAGCTGGGATTTAAGGCGCTGAAGAGATTCTCGCCTTCCGTTTTTCGCGTATATCCCACATGTACGATAACCCGAACCCGCCTTCACGCGATGAGATCAAAATCGGTCGAGGGGTGTGGGTTATCGAAAAGGAGCACTACGGCACGGAGAACTATAAGCAGGGGATTGTGCAGCAGATTCTCACGTCGAAACAAAACCATCCGCGCGGCATTAAGGTGCGCCTGACAGACGGATCGGTGGGGAGGGTCCAGTGGCTCATGTCCTGACGAGTATCGGCAAAGATTTTATGGATGTCACGTCCGAAATACATTGCCCGTCGTGCCATACGGCCGCTTCTGCATCTGCGAACTTCTGTTCGCAGTGCGGGAAGAAGTTCAAGGCGCCTCCGCTTTCCACATCGCTGACGAAACAACTCCTTGTGTATTTTGTGAGTTTTTTCCTGGCTCCGTTTGGGCTCATTTACGCTTTTGGGTATCTTCGACAATCGCACACAAAAGGACGGATCATAGGCCTTGCCGCGATCCTCTTAACAATTCTTGGGATTACTGCGGTAATCCTGACTGCCAAGACGTTCATGGATTCGTTGTACGGATCTTTCGATGCGCTTATTTTTTGAGCATATAAAAACCAACCGCCGTGAAGGCGGGTGGTTTTTACCAAAAACGATTTCTTCACTCGCTTTCCACTTCGGCGAGATTGATATTGAGGCGTTCGTACACCTCGGCGGTTAACTTCCTGAATAGCTCTCGCTTTTTCCAGAACGAGTTATTCTCGGATGTCTCGTTGTTTTGAATCCGCCGCAAATCATTCACGGTCATATATCGGTCGTGTCCCAAATCCCCGCGTGATTGGCCGGCAGAATCCCGGACGCCTTGGTAAATCTGTTTGAGATACCCGTATTTCACCGGAAGCTTCGCGTCTTTATTGATGTCGATGCGATGGGTAAGACCCGCGGAGAGTGCTGAGTTCAGCTCGATGCATTTGATGAAATCATGGATTGCAACAAAGAAAGCAAAGCTTGCCGGCGTGCGCAGCACCTTTCGGCATTTTTTTTCCAAGTCAGCTTTTGGTTTTTTCTGTAGCGGCATGGAAGTGCATCTATTCTGGCATAGTTTTGAGGAAAGAACAATACGGAACCTCCATTGCCGGGGTTGTACGAAAGGGGGCCGCCAAGACCTTTGACTATTTCCCAGGAACCCTGTATCGTTGCGGAGTAAGTTCTCGTTCCCTTCCCTACACGCTGCGGTGCATGAAATCCGTGGCGGGGCGGGATATGGAGATGAGATGCGTCGACTTGCTGCCCAATAAGAGAAAACTTTATGGCAAAAAAACTCTACGTCGGAGGTTTGTCGTACAACACCGTTGAGGCCACGCTGAAGGAGTTATTCGCGGAGGCCGGGACGGTGGAATCGGCGACCGTGATCACCGACAGAATGTCTGGACGATCCAAGGGATTTGGATTCGTGGAGATGTCTTCTGATGAGGAAGCGCAAAAAGCAATCCAGATGTTCAACGGAAAAGAACTGGACGGACGGACCATCACCGTCAACGAGGCACGTCCACGAGAATCCTCGTTTTGAGCCGCTGAGCGGTCTGGGGGGCGGAAGATGCTTGATCAGAGGGAGCCCCCCTCAGCTCATCGGTTCTATGGATGAAAAAGCTCCTCAGCGGAGCTTTTTCATTTTGGCGAGCGGGAACGGCGGGAAACTGTTAGAATGCGAAATGATGAAAACTATTCGGCAGTCGGTATCCTTTCGCGCCGCAATTAGAGTTCCCTGTACTAATCGCGTATGACAAGATTCCGTCTCGGCATTATTCTTGCGTTGCTCGTAGCCCTCGGAGGAGGGTTGGCGTTTCGATTTCTCTCCCGTGAGCCAGAATCTCCCTATGAGCTTGTTTCCGTCCAACAGGGCACGTTGGTTGAACGAGTGCTCGCAACGGGCTCCGTGAAGAAAGCTGACGAGGTGGCTCTCGCCTTTGTCGCAAGCGGCCGCATCAGCGCCGTTGCGGTGAAGGCCGGCGATCATGTGGATGCCGGCAGAGAGCTTGCGCGTCTTGAAACCGCATCGCTCTCAGCGCAGGTTCGTAACGCCGAAGCCGCATTCGCTACAGTGCAGGCCAATCTCGCGAAGATCGAGGCGGGGGCATCGGCGCAAGACATCGCCGTAGCGCAGGCAAGCGTACAATCCGCGGAAACTGCGCTGCAGAACGCGAAGGATGCGGCGGCAAAAGCGCTTGAAAAAGAGTACCTCGATGCGTTCAATACCGTCCAGGGCACACGAGCAACTGCGGATTCGGCGATCCAGACGCTCGATGCGTATTTCATGCCCTGCGGGACCAGCCAGTGCTGGGAGTCGTGGGGAAGTTTTTATACCTCGCTTGAAGCGGTTCGCTCTGCCGAGTCGCAGAAGCCGCCCGCTGATGCGGCGCGGGACCGTATTCGCGCGACGGTTGAAGGAGTGCCGAGCGCCGCTGCCTTTACTTCCGTCGACGCGGCATTGACGTCTCTGAAGAGCGATCTTGCGATCGTGCGCACAGGAGCGCAGGCCACCTATGACGCTCTCCAAGCGGCTGCGGACAAGACGGCGGTACTCGCGGTGATCACTGATCTTGATGCGAAACTCGCGGCTATCCGAAACGATGAGCAGACCGTCGTCTCGGTGCGGTCTTCCAACGATGCGAGTACCCTGAGTGCTGAAGCGGCGCTTGCAACGGCGCAGGCCCAGCTTGCCCTAAAGCAAGCAGTGGCGCGCGATGTCGATCTTAACCCATTGCGTGCGCAGGTGGCCCAGGCACAGGCGACGCTTGAAACAGCGCGAGTTGCATTCGACAACGCCATCCTTCGAGCGCCGGTTTCGGGAACGATCACGAAAGTGAATATCCGAAAAGGTGAAGTGGCAAGCGTGTCGCCGCCCGCCCTCGTCCTTTTGCCAGACGCGCCTTTTACGCTCGAAGCGAAGGTTCCAGAAGCCGACATCGCGCGCATCTCCATCGGCGATTCGCTTGCGCTGACGCTCGACGCCATCCCAGACATCGAATTTCATGGAACAATCATCCATATCGATCCTGCGCAAGAAGAGGTTGGCGGAGTGATTACCTATCGTATCACCGCGAGTATGGATGACAGCGATGATCGCGTACGGCAAGGCATGACCGCAAATCTCGATATCGAAACCGAGCGGCGGGAGAACGCGTTGTTCGTTCCTCAGCGGGCCGTAATGGAAGAGAACGGAAAGCGGTACGTTCGCATTCTTCGCTCCGGCGCGCCGGAGCGCATGCAGGTTACGGTTGGCATTCGCTCCGCGGACGGGATGCTGGAGATTGTCTCCGGCCTCCGGGAGGGGGAGGAAATCATCAGTTTCGTTAGGGAACGCGAATGAGGGGTTCGTATGCTGATTGAGGTGGAACTTCTCGCCAAGGTGTACGGGGAAGGGGCTAGCGCAACGCACGCCCTACGGGGCGTTTCGTTTGCGATCGAAAAGGGAGAGTTCGTGGCGATTACGGGGCCTTCCGGATCCGGTAAGTCCACGCTGCTGCACATCTTGAGTTTTTTGGATCGTCCCAGCAGCGGCGTGTATCGTTTTGAAGGGCAAGCCATGGATGATCTTACTGACCAAGGGCTTGCCAAGATCCGCAACGCCAGGATGGGTTTCGTGTTCCAGTCATTCAATCTTCTTGCGCGCGCAACGGTTTTGGAAAACGTCACGCTGCCTATGATGTATGCCGGTGTGGGTCAAAAGGAGCGTGAGCGTCACGCGCGGGAGGTCATTGACCGGGTAGATCTCTCTCATCGTCTGGGCCACCTCTCCCAACAGCTTTCCGGAGGAGAAAAGCAACGAGTGGCGATCGCGCGGGCCATCGCAAACGAGCCCTCGGTGATTTTCGCCGATGAGCCCACCGGAAATCTTGACTCCGTTTCCGGACATCAAATCTTGCGCATCCTGGAGGATCTCCATGAGCGAGGTCACACAATCATCCTCATTACGCATGAAACCTATACGGCGGATTATGCCCAGCGTATTATTGCGCTCCGCGACGGACGCATAGAGTCCGATCACCGAGTTGCGAAGCGGCATTCCACGCGCGATCGCCATTTTGTGAAATAATATGCGTACGGCCGACGTGGTGCGCACTGCCTTTTCCAGCTTGAACGCGAATCGTTCGCGTTCGGCTTTGACGATTCTCGGCATCGTCGTCGGCATTGCGTCCATGATACTCGTCGTGGCGGCGGGCGAGGGGGCGCGCGAGCTGATTTTAGGCCAGCTGCAGGGGTTCGGATCCCGGACCCTTTTCATCGAACCCGGCCGCGAGCCGACCGGGCCCTCGAGTTTCGTGGAAATTTTCACCGACTCGCTGAAAGAGCAAGATGTGCGTGCGCTTACGATGCGCGGGAATGTGCCGGGCATTACGGATGTGGCACCGGTAGTGATCGGCTCCTACGCGGTGAGTTGGCGGAATGAGAGCGTTCGCACGAGCGTTATCGGCGCGACGGACATTTTCGCCGAGATTCTCGACGTCGATCCCGACCAGGGTGTTTTTTTCGACGACGAAGAGATCAAGCAGCGCTCGCCGGTTGCCATTCTCGGCTCTGAGGTGCGGCGGAAGCTCTTTGGCGAAACTGATGCAGTCGGCCAGATTGCTCGGATCAAAAACGTGAACTTTCGCGTGGTGGGGACGATGCCTCAGCGCGGCAACATCAGCTTCTTTGACGTCGATAACTTGGTACTTGTGCCATACACGACTGCTCAGCAATACCTGACTGGCACGGATTACCTCCAGACCATCCTGGTGCGAGTGGAGAGCGAGGATATCATCCCGCGCGTGAAAGAGGATATCATGGGCATCCTTCGGGCGAATCACGGTATCACCGATCCCGCGAAAGATGATTTTCATATCACCACGCCGGCCGACGCCGCAGAGCGCGTCTCCATGATCACCGGCATTCTGACAGCACTCCTGACCGCGGTGGCGGCAATTTCGCTCGTGGTGGGGGGTATCGGCATCATGAATATCATGTTGGTGTCGGTGACCGAACGGACGCGGGAAATCGGGCTGCGGAAAGCGATCGGCGCAACCCGTAGAGATATCCTCAGCCAGTTTTTGCTTGAGGCGGTGCTTCTGACGGCAGCGGGCGGTATTGGCGGCATCGGGCTGGGCACGGCAATGGGCTACGCGACATCTTTCGTGCTCTCGCGCGCGTTGGGCACGCCCTGGACGTTCGTGTTTCCTCTGCAGGCGGCGGCGTTCGGTTTAGTGGTCGCCGCGGCCGTGGGGTTTGTTTTCGGTCTCTATCCCGCACAGCGCGCCGCCCGGCTCGATCCAGTGGAAGCCCTTCGCTACGAGTGATCCCGTTATTTGCCCGGCGCACAACTATGGAAATTCGCAATATCGCCATCATCGCCCATGTGGATCACGGGAAGACCACGCTCACCGATGCGCTTCTGCGCCAGACCGGAGGGGTAAAAGAGGGCGTCTCGATGGATTCCAACGCCCTGGAGCAAGAGCGGGGCATTACCATTTATTCGAAGAACGCGGCGATTTTTTATCGCGATACAAAAATTAACATCGTTGACACGCCCGGACATGTCGATTTCGGTTCCGAGGTAGAACGGGTGCTGCGCTCAATTGATTCGGTGCTTTTGGTGGTGGATGCACAGGAGGGCCCGATGCCGCAGACGCGATTCGTTTTAAAAAAATCTTTAGAATTAGGCCTAAAGCCGATTGTGGTGATTAATAAAGTTGACAGGCCGGCAGCCGATCCGCATCGCTGCGAGGAGCAAGTATTGGAACTTTTCTTAGAGCTTGGTGCGAGCGAAGCACAAGCGAATTTTCCCATCGTCTATACGGTTGGCCTTACCGGCGTTGCGAAGCGGACTCTCGACGAAGAATCTCACGATCTCACGCCCCTTTTGGACGCCATTCTTTTTTACGTGGCGCCGGCTTCGGCAGCATCTTCGGATGCGCCATTGCGGTTTCAGCCGTTTAACCTCGGTTATGATAATTTTCTCGGCCGGCTTGCAGTCGGGCGGATATGGGAAGGCACGCTGGTATCCGGCCAGGCCGTGTTTATCAAGAAGCCAGGAGGAACGCAGCGAAAAGGAAAGATCAGTAGAGTATTCACTTTTCAGGGCGTGGAAAAAGTAGAAATCGAGCGCGCGCCGGCAGGAGATATTGTGCTTCTCGCGGGCATTACAGACGTGGATATCGGCGAAACCGTGACGACGAGTGTCGATGCCGAGCCGTTGCCCGCGATTGCGATTGATGAGCCGACGATTGTTTTGAGTTTTTTCGCAAACAGCTCTCCTTTTGCCGGCCGAGAAGGGAAGTACGTCACATCGCGGCAACTGCGCGAGCGCCTTGAGCGTGAACTGCAAGTCAATGTGGGGCTGCGTGTGGAGTTTTCCTCTGCGGATTCCTTTCGGGTTTTCGGGCGCGGGGAGCTGCACATCGCAATTTTACTGGAGAATATGCGGCGAGAAGGATATGAATTGCAGATTTCCCAGCCGCAAGCAATTATTCGAGAAGAGAACGGGAAGAAAGTGGAGCCGTTCGAAGAGGTGATTGCCGATATCCCGCAATCCTATCAAGGCGTGGTGATTGAACGTCTCGGAGCGCGTGCGTTTGTTTTACAAAATATCCACGTGAGCGGAGAGACGGCGCGTCTCATTTTTGAGGGGCCGACGCGGGGATTTTTGGGGTACCGTAATCAGTTTACGGTGGATACGAAAGGCGAAGGGATACTCTCATCGCGCGTGTTGGGTTTCCGGCCCTACGCCGGAGAGGTCCACAGGCGTGCGGCGGGCTCGATGGCTTCAATGGCTTCGGGGAAGGCGCTGGGCTATGCGCTCTGGAATCTTCAGGATCGCGGCACGCTCTATATCGGCCCCAATATTGATGTGTACGAGGGTATGGTTATTGGTAATACCGCAAAAGGAGAAGAGATGTGGGTAAATCCCACAAAAGCAAAGAAGCTCACGAATACCCGCGCTTCGGGGTCCGATGAAGCGATCGCCCTCACGCCGCCCCAGGAGCTTACAATCGAACGCGGATTGGAGTTGATGGAGGCCGAGGAATATTTGGAAATCACTCCTTCAAGCGTGCGTCTCCGAAAGAGGCGCTTGAAGAAGAAAGAGCAGGCGAAAGAGGGGGCAACGGCAAAATAGAAGAGAACAGGGCCTCCTAAGAGCGCTCATCTTTTCTGCCGCTGCGGTGGTCGCGGCGCGGTCCTAAAGGATCGATAAGGCCAGGTTACGAAAACGAAACGAGCCGGGTTATCCCAGCTCGCGGTTTCGGATCATATAGGCGATTCGTGAACAAAGCATCGTAAGATGTGCTTGGTACATGTTTGTGGTGAGATTTTGCTCTTTGAGGCGTTCGAAATAGAACCGCGCTTCTTCCTCCATAAGGCGGAGGAGCGATTCGTAGAGAATCTGGAAAAGGAAATCGGGTCCTCCGTAGCCGTTGGGCAGGTTCACCCTGCTAAGCTCGAGCACTGCGAGAAACACCATCCATTTTTCTTTGTCCAGATGCTCGGGAAAGATAGAGAGGCCGAACTCTTCGCTCCTCTCAACCTCTTCGTCGACAATGGCGGAGAGCTTGTCGAATAGTGCCTGTGCTTCGGGGCTGAGCTCGGGGGAGCGGTGGAATGTGCCATGAAGCCGTCTGACGAGCGTCGTAAACGCCGTTCTTATGTTCACGATTTTTTAAGGTCCTCCGTACAGATCGCGATCGGTATCGTATACTATTCCTTTCTCTTGTCAATTTTTCCTTGAGTGCGCGCCACCGTAGAATAAGAGGTGCGGCGGAGCCCAGCCGGGAGAAGCGCTTATGAGACCATGAGAAAAAAGATCCGACAGGCGTGTTTTAGGGAACGATGTTTTAAGATTGAGTGTGCAGATACGCTCCCGAAGCGAGCTTGCGGGCTGATGTTTCGTTCGTCGTTGGACTGGAAAGGGGGGATGCTTTTCGTGTTTCGCAGAGAACGAAGCATTCCAATATGGATGTTCGGCATGCGTATCCCGTTGGATATTCTCTGGATCGATGCGGAAAAACGAGTGGTGCACATTGAGCGAAATGTTTCGCCGTGCAAAGACGTTTTTTGTCCCACTCTCATTTCTCCCAAGCGCGCGCAATACGTGCTTGAAGTGAATGCGGGCGTTGCCGAAGAGGCCGGGATTTCAGAAGGAGCTGTGATGGTATTACGCGAGGGGCGGGAATTTTAGCGGCCAATGAGCAGCAGGAACGCAACAACGAGGAGGATTCTATAGATCCCGAAACTGGTAAATGAGCGGCGGCGAATATATTGCAAGAGGAACTTGATGCTCGCAACGGCCGTGACAAATGAGGTGATGAAGCCGATTGCGAGCACGTTGAGTTCCGAAGAAGAAAATACGCCCGCATTTTTTATGAGGTCGATCCCCGTTGCTGCAAGCATGGTGGGAACAGCGAGGAGGAAGGAGAACTCTACAATGACTGTCCGCGGAATGCCCATAAGCATGCCGCCGATAATCGTGGCACCCGCTCTGGAAACGCCGGGAATCATTGCAATGGACTGGAAGAGGCCTATGCCGATGGCTTTTCCATAGCTGATATCCTCGATTGCGGCCAACCCCGTTTTTTCCTGGAAGAGGCGTTCGAACGCGATAAGGAGCACGCCGCCGATTGCGAGCGAGAAGAGGACCACCGCGGTGTTTTCCAAGAGTACGCCTTTCACGAACGGGTAGAGAGCCATGCCGATGATGCCGGTGGGGATGAAAGCCGCCACAACCCTCTTGAGCGCTGCCCATCGGAGTAGGGTCCGCCAGTAAAGGACGACCACGGCGAGAATCGCGCCGCTTTGGATTGCGATCTCAAAAGTTTTCATGAACTCCGACTGCGCGAGGGAAAGGAGACGAGAAGCGAGGATGAGGTGCGCAGTCGAGGAAATGGGGAGGAATTCCGTGAACCCTTCGACAATGCCCAGCACGAGCGCGGAAAATGACGTGATCACGAAACCTATTTTAGCATATCCCTTGCTTCGCCACGTTGGAAATTTTCAGAAGAGCGTGCTAGGATAAAAAAAGAGGTCGCATGCCAAATAACCAGGTGACTGCTTCTCTTCCCGTTTTCTACGGCCTCGGGATTGCCCCGGGGCTTCTTGATGCGCTCAAGCGCCTCGGTTACGCCACGCCTACCCCGATCCAGCACCGGACCATTCCTGCGGCAATTGAAGGAAAAGATGTCGTGGGCGTTGCGCAAACCGGCACCGGGAAAACACTCGCTTTCGGGATCCCGATGATCCAGCTCCTTTTGCGCGTGAAGGCGCAGGGGCTCGTGCTTCTTCCGACTCGCGAGTTAGCTCTCCAGGTGGAGGACGAGCTCCATAAGGTCGGGCGAGCGCTTGGTCTCCGTACCGCCGTGCTTATCGGCGGGGCTTCGATGCACCTGCAGGTGCAAGCGATTCGCAGGAGCCCTCATATTCTCATCGCAACCCCGGGCCGCCTTCTCGATCATCTTCAGCAAAAAACCGTTCGCCTCGATAGCGTGAAGGCGCTGGTGCTCGATGAGGCCGATCGGATGCTCGACATGGGCTTTCTTCCCCAGATCACACGCATCCTCCAGACCGTCCCCAAGGAACGCCAGACGATGCTTTTTTCGGCAACGCTTCCTCCCGAAATCATGCGTATCGCTTCCGCCTACATGAAGCTTCCGATTCGCATTGAGATCGCTCCGCCGGGTACGACCGTTGAGAAGATTACCCAGGAGATTTTCATCGTGCGCAAGGACGCCAAGCGCCGCCTCTTGGAGAAAGTCCTATCCGAGCATCGGGGGTCGGTACTGGTATTTACGCGCACGAAGTACGGAGCGAGAAACATAGCCGCAGCGGTCCGCGCGATGGGCCACGCGGCCGCGGAAATTCATTCGAATCGTTCGCTTGGCCAGCGGAGAGAAGCATTGGAGGGGTTCAAATCCGGCAAGTATCGCGTGCTCGTCGCAACTGATATTGCCGCGCGCGGCATCGATGTTCGCGGCATCGAGCTTGTGGTGAACTACGATTTCCCCGGGCAATCCGAGGATTACGTCCATCGCATCGGTCGTACGGCGCGAGCTGGAGCCGAGGGGCACGCGATCTCTTTTGTCTTGCCAGAGGAGCAATACGGGATACGGGGTATCGAACGGCTTATCCGCAAACAGCTTCGCGTCTCGAAACTTCCCGATCTTCCTCCCGATCGCCCGATGCCCCATATGCCACGCCCCGAAGTGCGCAGACCGCAACGTTCCGGCTACCCGCAGCGCAGGCCGTCTCCTTATGGCGGAGGGCGGCATCAGCGCAGGCCTCGGTATTGAGACGGCGGATATTCCCGTGTGGATCGAAGCGGGCGATGTCGGCCTGCCGCGGCTTGTTGTCGCGCGCGCTTGATGATACTATCGCCGAAAGGTCGGCGAGGCCGTGGAATACGTTTTTGACCCTTACATTTATGAAGTATCAGATGACGTGTACGTGCGGCCAGGTGATGGCCGTCGATGCAGACAGCCGTGACGCGGCAGTCGCGCAGTTGAAGGAGCTGATGACAGAAGAAGCGACCGCCCAGCACTTCGCCGAGAAGCACGCAGGCGAGCAGGCCCCGACGCTCGAACAGGCCCATGCGGGAATCGAGCAGAACGTCGTTGAGGCCGCTTGAAATGAAGGTGACGTGAGCAAAGCAGTCCCGCAAGAGCGGGGCTGCTTTGCGTTTCCGTTCCGCGCGTATAGAATAAAGGATCCATATGGGGAAGAATCCGACTATTCGCAACGAACGCGTGTATCTTGCAAGGATGGCGCGGCCGTTGAGAGAGAAGCTTCGCGTAGCGCGTTATATTCCGCAAGATGCGCGCACGGTGCTGGACGTGGGGTGCGCTAATGGTGCGATTACGATTGCGCTTGCGAAACTTTTCTCCCGCAAACAGTTTATCGGGATTGATCTCAACGAGAGTTTTGTTAGCCGCGCGCAGGAGCAGGCGCGAAAGGCGGGGGTGGGGAATGTACGCTTTGAGAAGATCTATCTGCGCGACCTCCTCGCGCGATCCGAACGGTTCGGGGCCGTTCTGTTCGTTTCCGTACTCCACGAGTTCTACGCCTACGGGGAGGGAATCTCTTCGGTGCTCAAGGCGCTCGCGGATGCCCATGAGCTGCTCCGTAAGGGGGGCGAGATCGTCATACGCGATATGATCCTCCACGAGTACGCCAAGCACACCTCCTTCCAGGTTGATGCGATTATCGCGAAAGTGCGCGCTCGCAGGCGCTGGCGACGGGCTATTCGCGATTTCGAAGGCGCGTTTGGAAAACTGAATACGCTCTATCAGCTCAACCATTTCCTGCTGAAGTACATGTACGAGGAGAACTGGGACCGCGAGTGCCGCGAGCCCTACGTACCGGTAACGTTTGAGCAGTACGAGCAGCTGTTTGATCTTCTCGGCATGGAGCTGCAGCTCGAGGACTCGTATCTCATCGATTTCCTCCGCACGAAATGGAAGCGAGATTTCGGCCTCACGGACGACGAGCTTGAGGGCTTTCGATCAACAGGATTTCTCGTGGCCAAAAAGGCGGCACCTCGCCCTTGATACTCTTGTGGAATGATCTTGTGGTCTCCGACGATCATGAGGCGTATAATAGAAAAGACATGGGATTCATATTCCCGCGCAGGGCGAGGGCTCTACTGGGCCTTTTTGTCGTATTAGCGGCGCTTGTTGGCCTTGCCGTGGCGCTTCTCGGCTTCTTGCCGCCGCCCTCCCAGGCTTTCCACGCTTCTGTCGGAATCGGGGGTTACGTATACACATACGCGTCTTCCGTGCCGGTTCCTGCGGCCACGGTGAAGTATTGCTTCGCTTCGTCGTGGACCGCCCTGGATTCCTGCACCCCGCAACTTCTCACGAACGCCAGCGCTCTCGGCGAATGGCAGCTGACCAGCGCTGATCCGAGCCTTTACTACCGCTTCTGGGCCGTCACGCCGGACGGTTACTATGGCCAATCTAATTCCTCGGCAGGAGCGAATGCAGGAACCGGGCATCTCATCTTGTATCTCCCCGACATACTGGCGAGTCGAGGGACATTGACGGTGCAGAAGCAGGGGACTGGTACGGGCGCTGTCGGCGCGAGCCAGCCGCAAAATACGCTTGCATGCCCCACTGACCAGGTGACGTGTTCGTATCTCTATCCCCCAGGAACGGAAGTGCGTCTTGGTGAGGCGCCGGACTCGGGATCCGTGTTTTCCAGTTGGTCCGGGAACTGCACGAATACCACGTCGCAGTGCGTCTATGTGATCCCCGGCCCTTCTACGTATTACGTCTACGCGCAGTTCAATCTTTCCGGCGGCACGATGAATAAACTCTACGGCAACGTGCGCGATGTAAACAGCCAGGGCGTGAGCGGCGCGGCAATTTACTACTGTGCTTCAAGTAGTGGTACCCCGTCGACCTGTACCTCTGCGAATGCAACATCCGCCGGCGTGACGAGCTCCACTACCGGGTATTGGGAGTGGAACAATCCGCCCACGGGCATGTACTACACCTTCTTTGCCGTGCTCGGAGGCCAGCAGACAAACTCTGTCAGCACGAACGGGGCCTACACGAGCGGCACGTATTCGCTTTCCGAGCTACGATTTTCTGCCGCAGGGGATGGGAACACGAGCTATACGCTTACGGTGAATAAAAACGGTGCAGGAAACATTTATGTCAGCCCTCCCGGCTCCAACTGCGGCTATGCGGGTTCCGCGCCCCCGTGTAGTTTCAGCTACGCCTCAGGAACTTCGGTGACGCTGGTCGCACAGCCGGATACGACCGGGACCTTCACCGGGTGGTCCGGTGATTATTGCTCGGGAACAAACGCTACGTGCACTCTCACGATGGGCGCGAATAAAAGCGCTACGGCCGTTTTCGGCACCAATACGGTTCCGATTTCGGCGGGCGATCTGACCGTTCGCGATACGGCTCTCACGCCGGCAACCGGCACTGCGGGGTCTCCGATGACATTCTCGGCGAAGGTCGTCAACGAGGGCTCGGCTGTCTCGATCGCTTCGATCGTTCGTCTTTATATCAGCGGTTCGGCAACCTACCAGAGCGATCAGGGCGTGGGAGGATTGACTGCCGTCAGTGGGAACCAGGCCGTATCCTGGCAGTGGACGCCGAACCTCAGCGGAAGTTACTATTTCAACATTTGCGCTGACGTGACGGCAACCAACGCTGAGTCCATAGAGTACAATAATTGCAGTGGAGGAAGCTTCGCGGTGGGAACAGCGGGCGGAGGCGGCGTCATTCGGGGCCGCGTCACCGCGCCGGAGGGGCAGGGGATCAGCGGAGTGAAGATTGATGCCTTTATGCCTGAAGGGAGCGGCTTTCAGTCCATCACCACCGGCACAGATGGCTCTTATCAGTTTGCGATCGGGGCTGGTGTGTGGGAGATCTCCGCGCATCCCGATACGGTGTCTGGCTACGGATCCGCGGAGCCGTTCTCGCAGCGCGTGAGCGTTACGGCCGGCGGTACGATTTCCGAGGTGAACTTCGTCCTGCGACGCGCGGACGCTACAATCTCGGGCCGTCTTGTCGATGCGAGCGGCAACGTGCTCACCAATGTGAGTGCCGGCGTCTATGTCGTAGGGCAGTCGATCGGCGTACCGCTCGCGCAGGGGACGTTTACCCTTCGGGTTCCTGCGGGGACGCATACGGTTGATGCGTGGCTCCCGTACGAATCGGGGTATGTTTCTGCGGGCGCCAAGACCGTGACTGTTATTTCCGGGCAGACCGCCCCTCTCGCTCTTATGGCGATCGCGCAGGCGTCCGGAGGGAAATTTGAGGGCGCCATTGTCGACGCGGCAGGAGGTGCGGTTGTAAACGCTGGCATCGAGGTGTTCGCCGGCTCCGCCGACAGCTGGATTCGCGGCACCATCGATCCGACGACCGGGCGATACAGCATACTTGTGCCGCCGGGAACATGGCAGCTGGGTTACCGTGCGTTTGATTCTCGTTATGCCGCGACCGGCGGACCAGTCGGGCCCCCCGTCCAGGTGACGGTTGGAGCCCGCGTCGCGCGGAACATCGTCTTGGTTGCCGCGAACACCACGATTACTGTACAGGTGCGTAAGAGCGACGGCTCGGCTTTTGTGAATGCCGGGGTGGAGGTGAGCGCGACTCCCTTCAATCCGGATGCGCACACGACAACGGAGGCGTTCCGCGCCTTCACACAAGCGGACGCGCAAGGAACCGCGCGCTTCGCGGTGCCTGCGGGAACGTATTACGTGCGCGCGTTTGCGCCTCCGGACCTTGGTGGAGGGCTGAACCCTGTTGAGCAATCGGTTATCCTTGCGTCAGGAGGAACCAAAACAGTCACGTTGCAGTTCCGGATTGCCTCCGCGACCATTTCCGGACGAGTATTAGCGCAAGGGAATCTCGTAGCCGAGGCCTTTATCGGCGGATGGACGAAGACCGGCGGCTTCGCGATGACGAAGACCGCGGCAGACGGTTCGTACCGGCTCTCGGTGACCACCGGCGACGTGTGGAATCTGAAAGCAGGAGGGAATGTCGGCGGGGTGTTCTACGAGTCGGAACCTATCAGTGTTGACATGACGGCGCGCACGGCGGCGACGCAAGATGTGTTGCTGGGCGTGACGAAGATAGCGATTCCTCAGCCGATCACTACCTCGCACACGGTGACGCAATCGTTCTCGCGCAAACTCGAGGACGGAATGGCCGTTTCTTGCAAGGAGAGTTGCTTTGGCGCGAGCGGCAGCGTGAATATTGCCATCCAGCCCGATCTCACCGTACCGGATCAGGGAACTACGAAAGTGATCGGTATCGCATATAACATTGAGGCCTACACCGCAGCGGGAACCGCGATCGCAACGCTGCAAGACAGTGCTACGGTGACTATTCCGTATCAACCAGACGAGGTGAGCGTGGTGGGCGTTGCCGAGACGGAACTCCGCGTCGCGTTCTTCGATGAAACAACGGCGCGCTGGCAACCGCTCGATACGTCCGTGGTTGATGTGGTGGCGAAGACCGTGACTGCCACGACGACGCACCTAACGCGTTTTGCGTTGCTCTCGCCCGCGTATTCAACCGTGGTGTCCGGGAGCGCGAGCGGGACTGTTCGCGAGGGGGATCTTATTCGCGGTCCGGACGGTATTAAGGTGTACATCGTGAACGATCGCGGCTACAAGCGCCATATCTTCAACCCCGCGGTTTTTGGGATGTACGGGCACTTCCGTTGGGACTCTATCAAGGTCGTGAGCCAGGCGACGCTGGACAGCTACGTCGTATCCGACATGTATCGGGCCGACGGCGATCCAAAAGTATATTCGCTCGAAGAAGTGAACGAGGTGCAGGGGAGCGCTACGAAACATTGGCTTGACACGAGCGTCGAACGCTTTACCGCGCTTGGCTACAACTGGAGCCAGGTGTTCATCGTGAACGCGCAAGAGCGGGACTACTACCAAACCGGCTCCGCGATTCAGTAAGGCGGGATGATACTGCAAGAATGTGCGTGTCGCTCGTTATTTCGGGCGGCATTTCTGTTTCGTGACGAACACTGAAACGCCGGTGAGTCGTGACCGATGGAACGCGATTGCGACGATCAGGGGCCCGCGCTAGGGTGGGGACGATGTCAACTCGGGAACTGCGGTACGAGCAGGAGCTGAACCCTCAGCAGCGGGCGGCCGTTTTCCACGAGAAGGGGCCCGCACTTGTTGTTGCCGGAGCCGGCACCGGCAAGACGCGGACCCTTATCTGGCGTGTCGCGCGGCTCGTGGAGCAGGGCACAGATCCGCGGCGGATTTTGCTCCTCACATTCACAAGGAGAGCGGCAAAGCAGATGCTCGGCCGCGCGGCAGAACTTCTCCAAGATGAACGGGCGCGGAGGGTTTCGGGGGGCACCTTTCATTCGTTTGCCCATACCGTACTGCGGCGTTACGGACGCTATGCGGATCTTCCCGTGAACTTCACCGTGCTTGATCGATCCGACAGCGAGGACATCTTGAACCATTTGCGTACGGAGATGGGTTTCGCCGGGAATCAGCAAAGAGGCCTCCGGCGGCGGTTTCCTCAAAAACGAGCGCTGGGGGAAATGGCGAGCAGGGCGACAAATCGGCGGGTGCCGCTCAGAGGGGTTCTTTTACGCGATTGGCCCCAATTTCTCCCCGACGAAGAAGAGCTCCGCGCACTCATTGAACGCTATCAGCGATATAAGCAAGAGCACCGTCTTTTCGACTACGATGATTTGTTGACGGAACTCCTCCGCCTCCTTGAAGAGCGCAAGGCGATCGGCGAACGGCTCGCCTCTCATTTTCAGGCGGTGCTCGTAGACGAATATCAAGATACCAATCGCGTGCAATCCGATATCCTGCGCGCGCTCGTCCTTCATCGCGGCATTATGGCAGTGGGTGATGATGCGCAGGCGATTTATTCGTTCCGAGGGGCTGATTTCCGAAACATCATGGCATTCCCTAGGGATTTTCCCGGCGCAACACTTTATCGCATTGAAGAGAACTACCGCTCAACACAGCCGATACTTGATGCCGCCAACGCCGTGATTGCTCGCGCGACGCAACGTTACGAGAAGCGCCTTTTCACTTCACGCTCAGACGGTCCTGCGCCGAAACTCGTGGGCTGCACCGATGAAGCATCGCAGGCCGGGTTCGTGGCCGATGAAATTCTCCGTTTGCGAGAAGAGGGGATGGCACTTGAAGAAATCGCCGTGCTCTTTCGTTCGTCCTATCACTCGTTCGAACTTGAAGCAGAGCTGGCCCATCGGAATATTCCCTTCGTGAAATACGGGGGCTTCAAGTTTGCAGAAGCCGCCCACGTGAAGGATGCGATGGCGCATCTGCGCTGGCTCGTGAATCCCAAAGACCTCGTTGCAGCACAGCGCTGCCTCCTTGTGCTGGAAGGCGTTGGGCCGGTTGCGGCCCGCGCGATTGCCGAAAGAGCGGCCTCTTCACCAGGGCTTTCCGAGGGACTCGCTGCGGTTCAGTCGCCTCCTCGCGCCGCCGGGGCCCTCGATCGTCTCCGCATTGCCCTTGCTGCCGCAGATCGTGCGGCTTCCCCCGCAGAGAAGCTTGAGGTCCTCCTCCCGTATCTTGCCGAGACCCTGGTGAGGAGATTTGACGACTTTCCCAAACGCATGCGCGATCTTGAGCATCTCGTTTCGATCGCTCGGCGATTTCGCTCCACCGATAGATTTGTCTCTGATTTTTCCATCGAGCCCCCGGCGGACCACACTATCGCCGGAGTATCCGGAGTCGAGAACGAGGAAGAACCTCTTGTGCTTTCCACGATTCACTCTGCCAAAGGCCTGGAGTGGCGGGCGGTCTTCGTGATATCGGTGCTCGACGGCTATCTCCCGCAGGATTACGCTTTCCGGTCAGCGGAGGAACTGGAGGAAGAACGCCGGCTTCTCTATGTGGCGATGACGCGAGCACGAGAACTTCTCACGCTCACGTACCCCGCCATGATCGCGCCTTCAGGAGCGAGAGCGACAATGAGGAGTGCTATGGTGTTCGCGAAACCCTCGCACTTCCTTGACGGCATCGAGGAGGTTGTATTACCGCACACCGTTGTCGCCGGAGCGGAGTTGTTCGATGGCATCACCTACGAAGATGATATTGCATAAAGGGAGCATGTCGATTTCCATGTTGCCGGGTATATTCGAGCGATTGGTTGCCGTAGCACTCGACGCTTTGCCGGAGCGATTCCGCAAGCGTCTCGAAAACGTCGAGGTGGTCATCGAAGATGCGCCTACTGGGGAACAGCGGCGTATTTGGGGGGAGCGGCGGACGGACGAAGCCGGGGACGCGGAGAACGAAACGCTGTTTGGTCTCTATGAAGGAATTCCGCAAGTCGCTCGCGATTCGGGCTACACGTTCGTCCTTCCCGATAAAATCACCATTTTCCGCACTTCAATCCTGGAGGCGTGCGAGACCGAAGATGAGGTTCGCTACGAGGTGCAGGCGACCGTCCTTCATGAAATCGCCCACCATTTTGGTATTTCCGACGAGCGGCTCGACGATCTTGGAAAATATTGATACCCTGAAGTACCATGTCACAGAAGCAGCTCATTGAGTTTTACGGACGCGAGTGTTCGCATTGTCGTAACATGGCGCCGCTTGTCGCGCGCGTCGAGCGCGAGGCAGGAGTGAAGTTCGAGCGCTACGAAGTGTGGCACGATGAGGCAAGCGCGCGAAAAATGGAAGAGTATGATCGCGGATATTGCGGTGGCGTTCCCTTCTATTACAACACTGCAACGAAAAAGTGGGTTTGTGGAGAAACCGATTACGAAGCATTTAAAGCGTTTGCGACGGAAGAGTAACCGTCCATGATCAACGATTTTTTGGTTCCGGCGTTTCTCGCCGGCATTTTCATGTTCTTGGCGCCGTGTACGTTTCCGCTGGTGCCGGCTTTTCTCGGCGCGATCAGCGGTATCACGCCCGAGGGGTTGCGAGATTCCGGCGCCGCACGGTGGCGCCTTGTGCGGAATGCGGCGCTTTTCGTCGCGGGTTTTTCGCTCGTGTTCATCATTTTTGGCACCGCGGTAGGGTGGGGGGGTCAGTTTCTCTTTCCTTATCGTAGGATTCTCGAGCGGATCGCCGGAGTGTTTATCATCTTGTTCGGACTCGCGCTTCTTGGCGCATTCCGTCTGCCGTTTTTCCGAGCGGCGACGAATCTCCGGGTGCGAATTCCCGGAGTCAATTCCCGCTCGCTTCAGAGCTTTTTGCTCGGAGCGGCGTTCGGCACCGGATGGACGCCGTGTGTCGGACCCGTGCTCGGCTCGGTGCTCTTACTGGCTTCTACTTCGGGTACCGCAGCGTCAGGGGCTGCGTTACTCGCGGTGTTCTCGGTGGGGCTCGCGATACCGTTTCTCCTTGTTGCGTTCGCAGCGGGTAGGGCCGTAAAGATACTCGATCGCTTGGGCAGATCCGCTCGTCTCATCGAGATCGTCTCCGGAGGTTTCCTCGTCGCGCTCGGCCTCCTTGTGTTCTTTCAGCGTTTCGCGGTGCTTATTTCCTTAGGATACGGCCTGTTCGATTTCATTGGCTACGAACGGC
>Ga0154972_102_pt5 | contig 30214 bp, 29 predicted proteins | sample RifCSPhighO2_01_FD_105940 | JGI IMG/M metagenome (GOLD analysis project Ga0154972, IMG submission 105940) | Candidatus Terrybacteria bacterium RIFCSPHIGHO2_01_FULL_58_15
CTGCCCGCCGCGGCGTCGTATGCTATGATGGCGCTGTTCATCGGGGCTGCGGCCGCCGAAGTTGCCTCTTTTCTTGTATGAGTCCTTCCCCGCGTAAGCGCGCGATGTTGCCGCGGCGTGTGCGTCCCCAGCCAAGAAGGGAATCCGAAGAGTTCGGGCCGGGGAAAGCGGGTTTTCTCCTTTGCCCCGATTGCAAGGCGGTGTACGACAAAAAACGCTGGGTGGCGGATTTCGCCGGAGTGCGTGACATCAACGAGCGCAAGCGCGTCGCGTTCCGACGTTGCCCCGCTTGCCAGATGATCCGTGACCGGAAGTTCGAGGGCCAGGTGATTGCGCAAGGTGTTCCCGCACGTCGGGTGGAGGAGGTACTCGCGCGGATTCGCAACGTGGGAGATCTCGCGCGAAGAAGGGATCCCCTGGACCGTATTATCGCGGTACGGCGGCGAGGTCAGCGTATCGAACTGACGACGACCGAAAACCAGCTTGCCGTGCGCATCGGGCGGGAGATTCGCGATCTCGTGAAAGGGAAGCTCGACATCCGATGGTCGCACGAGGAGGATGTTGTGCGCGTCTTTTGGAGGCCCGCATGACGCTTTCCGCATTCGAGCGGACGGTCTTCGCAATCTTCCTTTTCACGATCCCTTTCCAGACTCGGTTTTTCATCGGGGAACTGGGAACGGGGCCGGCGAGCGGAGAATGGACAGGGGTATGGTTGTGGGCGAGCGATTTTGTGTTCGCCCTTCTTCTCCTGTGTTGGCTTTCGCGCGGCGCTAAGGCGAAAGATTTCACGCCGTTCCTCGTGCTCCTCGCGGCCGTTCCAGCACTCTTGTTGCACGGCAACGCATTGAGCATCTGGGCCTTCCTGAAGGTTATCGAGGGGATCGCACTCTTCGCATATGTGCATGCGCGCGGACCCGCGCTTCTCACGTCATCGGTGCCGCTTGTCGGTTTCCTCGCGGGCCTTACGGTACAGGCGATCGCCGCTTTCGTGCAGTTTGCGCGCCAGCGCGACCTCGGTTTCTCTTTTTTGGACGAGAGTCCGATCGCCGGGAATCTTCCCGGGGTTGCGAAGTTTTCCGTACATGGGGCCGACGTGGTCCGCGCGTACGGTTTCACGCCCCATCCCAATATCCTCGCCGCCTTGCTTGTTGCGGGGTTGATGGCCGTAGCGTTTCTCTATCTCGTTCGCGGCGTCCGATTACGGTTCGGGTATCGTATCGAGCGGCAGAGAGAGGAAATCGTGCGAGGATTGCTCGTCTTTGTATTCGCAACAGGCCTGGTCGTCACCTTTTCGCGTTCCGGGTGGGCTGCGGCAGCTGCGGGACTTTTTTTCGTCCTCGCAGTCGTGACGCGGCACGCTCGTCTGCGCGAGCAGTTCGGGTGGGAGGCGCTCCGGTTCGCGATCCTTCTGGTTGCGATCCTCTCGCTGCTGTGGTGGATTTTTTCTCCATTTCTCGCAGCACGCGCTTCCATATTCCCACAAGAGGAGGCCATTGCACTCCGGAGTTTCTACAATCGCGAAGCCGTCGCAATGTTGGTGCGCGACCCGTTTTCCGGCGTGGGACCCGGCAGATTCGTGGAAGCGTTGGCGGAGCGGAACCCCAATCTTCCGACTTGGTCATTTCAGCCCGCGCACAATGTGTTTTTGCTCGTCGGCGCGGAATACGGCATTGCTGCGGCGGCCGCACTTCTGCTCGTCTCCATATTTTTGGCGGGCAGAGTTTGGCGGCGGATTTTCTCCTCGCAGGACCCCAAGACACGACTTGCGAATGCGTGTCTCTTTTCTTTCCTTATCTCGCTCGCCGTCTTAGCGCTCGGGGATCACTTCCTTTGGACGACGCAGCAAGGGCGATTCCTTTTTGCTCTTGCACTTGGATTCGCCGCGGCGGGTTTTCCCCAAGAAACACGAATCATTCCTGTTTCCTAGGGCGACACGCGGCGTAACCTTGTGTTGTCCGCGGAGATCGCTGACGTTACGATGGCCTCACTGCGGTATTTCGCGGATCCCCACCCCGTAGCAGAACCTTTGGCACCACGCTACGGGGCAGGTATAGGTATCCACTCACGAGTTCTTCATGCGGTACTTTGCTGACCTTCATATTCATTCGCGATTCGCTAGGGCGACGTCGAAGGACTTGACGCTGTCCACGCTTGACGCATGGGCCCGCAAGAAGGGCATCCGGGTGCTAGGTACCGGGGACTTCACGCATCCCGAGTGGTTCGCAGAACTGCAAGATCAGCTCCAGCCGGCTCCCGAAGAGGGGCTCTATGTGTTAAAAAATCCAAGTACCAAAACCCAAAACCCCAACGACGAAACGCGGTTCCTCCTCTCGGTGGAGGTGTCGAGTATTTATCGCAAGGGCGATAAGGTGAGGAGAATCCATACTATCGTTCTCTTGCCTTCGTTTGCGGCAGCGGAAACCTTCAATACTCAACTTGCCCGGCAGGGTGGGAACCTGCGATCCGACGGCAGGCCGATTCTCGGCATCGACGCCAAAGCGGTCGCCCAGGCCGCATTCCAAGCACATCCCGACGCCCTGGTCGTTCCTGCGCACGCATGGACGCCGTGGTTTTCGATTTTTGGTTCGATGTCGGGCTTCGATCGTCTCGACGAATGCTTCGAGGAACTCACGCCGCAGATTTTCGCAATCGAGACCGGCCTCTCTTCGGATCCCGCAATGAACTGGCGTATCTCCGCGCTGGACAGCGTCGCACTCATGTCCAACTCCGATAGTCACTCGGCCCCAAAGATTGGCCGCGAGCTCAACGAGCTTGAGGGCGAGGTTTCCTATATGGCCATTCGCGAGGCGTTCCGTACCGGCGCGCCGGCTCGGGCGGGGGAGCGCGAAACAGCGCCGGCGAAGCTTCTGGGAACCGTCGAGTTCTTCCCGGAGGAGGGGAAGTACCACTATGACGGGCATCGTCTCTGTAGGGTTCGCTGGACGCCAGAGGAAAGGAAGGCGTATGGCGGCCGGTGCAGTGCTTGCGGACGGCCGGTGACGGTTGGGGTGATGTCGCGCGTGGATGATCTCGCTGATCGCCCCCTCGGCTTTCATCCGCCCGGAGCTCCGAACTATCGTTCACTCGTGTCGCTCGATGAGATCATCGCCGATGCGATTGGCCTTGGAAGGGGGACGAAGGGGGTCGCAGAGCACTATGAACGGCTCGTGCGGGAACTCGGTAACGAGATGCGGGTACTGCTCGATGCGCCTGGAGAAGAGATTGCGCGAAGTTCCCTCCCGGTGATTGCAGAAGGAGTGCGTCGAGTTCGGGAAGGCAAGCTGGTAATCGAGCCCGGCTACGACGGCGAGTTCGGCACCGTACACGTGTTCACCCCAGAGGAACGCGCGGCCTTTGCCAAGGGCGGGGCGCCTGATACTCAAGCGACCCTGTTCTAATCGTGAGCGGTCTGGGCATCTCGTATTCGGGCGGATGCTATACTGGAGGCGTCTTGCTGCATCTCTTATTTTTTATGGCTTCGCAAACACCCCGAAACTTTTTCAACGGTACGAATCTTTCGCCGGAAGAACTTCGGCACCTTTGTATTCGTTACGAGAAAGAACTCGTCGGCGTGAAGGATTGGATGTTCGTTTTCCTTATGGCGTGGACAGCGGTGCTCTGGGTTATGGAGTGGGCACAGTTCTTCAGCGCGCGCGCTATACCGCATACGATGACGGCGGGGTACATCGTGCTTTTGGGGGCGTATATCGCCCACAAAGAGGTGCTGCGCTGGACCGGTATCACGGCCCGGGTTCGCAGAGGAGAACTCTTCGTCTACATCTGGTGGGGCACGTTCCTCCTCATGTTCCTTGTGGAGTATCTTGCAGGACGCTGGACGGTTCCTGAAGGCATGACGCTCCTTTCGTACGAGATCTTGGGGTATTTCGTCTTGAGCGAAGTATCGAAGGCCTTCAATGCATGGCGAGTCGCGCAGCGGGAAGAAGGAAAGGGGCGCTGAGTGTCAACGCGATTATGGCGCGGCAGCTCTCGAATCAGGAGATCGCGCATCTTTTTTATCAAATTGCGGAGTATCTTCAGATGCAGGAAGTGGCATTCAAGCCGCGAGCGTATGAGCGGGTAGCCCGTGCCGTAGAAACGCTCGAGGAGCCGTTGGGAGTAATCTACCGCCACGGGGGGCGAAAGGCGTTGGCCGAGCTTCCCGGCGTTGGCGCCTCGATTGCCGAAAAGTTGGAAGAGCTCGTGAAGACCGGCCGTCTCCGTTATTACGAGACGCTCAAGCGCGAAACGCCCGTGGATATCGAGGGCCTTTCGGCAATCGAGGGCTTGGGCCCCAAGACCATCAAGGTCCTTTGGCAGAAGCTTCGCATCCGAAAGGTGGAGGAGCTCGAGCGCGCGGCGCGCGCGGGGAAACTCCGAACTCTGCCGCGGCTGTCGGCGAAGATCGAGGAGAAAATCCTCAAAAGCGTCGCGTTCCAAAAGCAGCGCGGGGGTCGATTCCTTATCGGTGAGGCCTTGCCGCTGGCTCGGAGAATCGAGGCACGCCTCAAAGAACTCCCGCAGGTGAAAATCGCCGTCGTGGCAGGGTCGCTGCGGAGGCGCCGCGAAACGATCGGCGACGGAGACATACTTGTCGTTTCGGAAAATCCCGACCTTGTGACGGATTTTTTCCTGAAGATGCCGGAAGTCGTTCACGTCTATGGACGAGGGAAGACAAAAACGATGGTGCGATTGCGCAACGGCATGGACTTTGATTTCCGTATCGTTCCGCAAGAGTCCTTCGGTGCCGCGCTTCAGTACTTCACCGGCAATAAGGACCATAACGTCGCGCTCCGACAGATCGCGATCAAAAAAGGATGGAAACTCAACGAGTATGGGCTCTTCAGAAAGCGAAAAGCGAAAAGCAAAAAGCGAAAAGAGGCCTGGACGAAATTCGCGGGAAAAACCGAGAGTGAGATTTATGAGGCGCTCGAGCTTGCCTTTATCGAGCCGGAGATGCGAGAGATGACGGGCGAGATCGAACTCGCACGGCGCAGATTCGGGAAAGGCGTGGCACTTCCCGGTCTCGTGGACTACGAGGATCTTCTGGGTGATCTCCAGGTGCAGTCGGATTGGACCGACGGCGCAAGTTCGATCGAGCAGTTGGCCCGCGCCGCGCAAAAGGCGGGGCTTTCGTATATCGCGATTACCGATCACACCAAGCGCCTCGCTATGACGCGAGGGCTGGACGAAAAACGTCTCCGGCGCCAAATAGCCGAGATCGATCGGGTGAATCGAAAGATCGGCGGCATTACCATATTGAAGGGAACGGAGTGTGATATCCTCAAAGACGGGACACTCGATCTCCCGGACCGAATCCTCGTCAAGCTCGATGTCGTCGGCGTATCGATTCACTCATTCTTCACGCTTTCGCGCGCCGAGCAGACAGCGCGGGTGGTAAGGGCCATCACGAATCCCCACGTGGATATCCTCTTCCACCCGACAGGACGCCTGCTCGGGAAACGGGCGGCAATCGATATCGACATGGCGGAGATTATCCGTGCGGCACGCAGGACCGGAACGATACTTGAGGTGAATGCTTCGCCCGAGCGCCTCGATCTTCACGATGTTCACATCCGTATGGCGGTGGAAGCGGGGGTGAAGATCGCTATCGATTCCGATGCCCATGCCGCGACGCATTTTTCTCTGCTCGAATATGGGGTCGCTCAAGCGCGGCGCGGATGGGCAAAAAAGAGCGATGTCGTGAATACCCGTCCTGTTTCCGAGATGCTCAAACTCTTGAAGAAATCTTCCTGATTGGCTATGCCGTTAGAAAAATCCGCCGGAGCGGTAATCTTTCAGATTCACGAGCCGTTATTTGCGAAGCGGCGAAACGCGCGGATTCGCGCACGGGAGCCGCGGCGTGAGTTTCTCCTTCTCCACTACGAGGCGGGGCATTGGGACTTTCCGAAGGGGCATCTGGAGGGGAATGAACTTCCTGAAGATGCCGCGCGAAGGGAGATTCGGGAAGAAACAGGGCTTCAGGTTGCGCAATTCCTTCCGGGCTTCAAGCGCCACATGCGGTATTTTCTCTGGGCGTATGCGCGCGAACCCCACGACAAGCCGAGGCGGTCGCTGAAAATCGTAACATTCTTTCTCGCGCAAGTACCCGCGCGCGAAGTGCGGCTTTCCTTTGAGCATTCGGGGTACGCCTGGTTGCCGTATCGCGACGCCGTGAAACTTGCGACGTATCCCAGCGCAAAAGAACTCCTCCGGAGAGCCGAGGCGTTTTTACGGCAGCACCATGGGGTTGATTCCCGTTGAAGTTTCTCCGCGGCGCCTTCGCGATTATGAGGGCGTTGCTCCGGCCGCTCTTCTTGCCGAGATTCGAAAGCTCGCGCGAGGCCTTCGCGGTCGGCGGGTGGCGCATGTGAATGCGACCTCCAAAGGAGGAGGCGTTGCCGAGATGCTGCAATCGCTGGTGCCGTTGATGCAGGACGTAGGGCTCGATGCATCGTGGTACGTGCTGCCCCCCAGGCAGGAGTTTTTTGCGGTGACAAAAAAGATTCACAACCTTCTGCAAGGAAAGTCCGGGAGAACCGGCATTGGGCTCTCGCGACACGAAAAGGGATTGTATCTTCGCCACAACCAGAAAATTGCCGGTTGGATGGGGCAGACGAAGGCGGATGTATGGGTGGTGCATGATCCTCAGCCGGCGGCGGTGATTGAATCGGTGAACAGACGAAAGGCGAAGTTTATCGGCCGCGTGCACATTGATACGACAAAGCCACATCCCGCGACGGCTGCGTTTTTCTCGCAGTTTTGGTGCGCCTATGATCGCGTGTTTTTCAGCTTGGAGGATTTTATTTTGGACGGCATTCCTCGCGATATTGTGCGCATCGTGTATCCGGCAATTGATCCGCTCGCCCAGAAAAATCAGCCCCTGCGTCCGGCAATCGCGGCGACAATTTTGCGAAACCTTGGCGTGGATGTCGAGCGCCCCATTCTGGCCCAAATCTCCCGATTTGATCCATGGAAGGACCCCGAAGGCGTGATTGATGCGTACCGGATGGTGAAGCGTCGTATTCCTGCAGTACAGCTTCTCCTGGTCGGCCTCATTGTTGCACAGGATGATCCGGAGGCAGCAGAAATCCTCTCCCGTGTGGAGAGACATGCGCGCGGTGACCCCGATATTTTTCTCTTTGCCGACCCCGCACAACTCGGTCCACTCACCAACGATCTTTTCGTGAATGCGGTACAAGTCGGCGCAGATGTCGTATTCCAGAAGTCGTTGCGCGAGGGTTTTGGCATGACCGTGACCGAGGCCATGTGGAAACGCAAGCCGGTGATCGGAGGCAATACTGGGGGCATTCGCGTACAGATCGACGATGGCGTCAACGGTTTTCTCGTTTCTTCGATAGGGCAAGCCGCGGAGCGCGCTCATGAGCTTTTGCGCAATCGTGAACTGCGGCAGAAGATGGGGCGGCGCGCACGCACACGGGTCCGCCAACGTTTTCTGCTTCCTCGGCTCCTGCACGATTACCTGGAAGTGCTTCGGGGACTGTGATGGAAGCGCCCCGCCGAGAAGGCGGGGCGCGTTTCTTCGACGCGAGCCGTTCAGCTCTTTATGGCCTTGAGGATTTCCTTGAAGATTTCTGGATGCGCGAGCGCGAGTTCCGCAAGCACCTTGCGATCGAGCGCGATGTTGTTGCGCTTCAGGCCGGCAATGAAGGCGTGATACGTGATGCCGTCCGCGCGGGCAGCCGCGTTGATGCGGACATTCCAGAGCGCCCGAAAGTCCCGTTTTCTGCGCCGTCGGTCGCGGTACTGATAGGACCAGGCCTTCATGAGTGCCTGCTTGGCCGCACGCGCAGTGGATTTGCGGCGCCAGCGATAGCCCTTCGTCCGTTTGAGCAATCGTTCGCGCTTCCGTGTTTTGGTAGTCCCTCTTTTGACTCGCGCCATGCCAATTTTCCCTCCGAACGGCTGCGAGGAGCTGGAAAATTGAGCATCCTGAGCCGCGTCGAAGGATTACATTATCGGTAAGGAAGATAGCGCTTCAACGTTTTCGCCTCCGCCTTGGAAACCCGCGCGTACTTTCGAAGCCGCCTTCGGACCTTTCCGGATTTCAGCCCCCGGAAGTGGTCCTGGCCGACGCGTCGGCGCAGAAGAATGCCCGATTTCGTCACCTTGAAACGGGCGCGGACGGATTTATTGGTTTTCAGTTTCGGCATATGAGAAGGGCGTTTCATCGTCCGCCGCACCATTCGCGGGCTCCTCTTCTGTCTCGGGTTTTTGCGTGGCGGGCGTCTTCTGCGATGGAAGCGGTCGAGATTTATCCCGCACGATGAGGATTTCGAGTCCTCGTCCTGCCGGACGGATATCTTGCTGGATCTTCCACGGCACCTCGATCATCTCCAGGAACTCGCGCATGCGCCCTCTGGCGAAGTCCTGCTTTCCTTTCTCTCTCCCGCGCATGATCATCTCGACTCGTACGGGATTGCCTTCTTTGAGGAAATCATCCGCCTGCGTGGCGCGCATTTTGAGGTCGTGTGGCGAGGCACGGAATGTGATGCGGACGCCTTTCACCTCGCTTCTGATTGTCGGCCGCTCCCTGCGCTCCAGGCGTGTACGTTTTGCTTGTTCGTATCTCCACTTTCCGGAATCAGCGATACGGCAAACGGGCGGGCGAGCGTTCGGGCCCACCTCGATGAGGTCGAGCCCTCGTTCCTGCGCGATTGCGAGCGCTTGTGGCGTCTCCATCTCTCCGAGATTCTTACCCGCTTCGTCGATGACGCGGACTGGAGAGACCCTGATTTGATTGTTCACCCGGGGCCCCCGCGCTCTTCTGGGGGACGGGCGGCGTGAGAATCGTCTACGCAGATGGTCGTGTTAGTGGTTGGAAGCTTCGGTGTCGACCGGAGCACGAAAATTCACAGCCAGTCGCCTCGGGCGGCTGGGCGAATTTTGTGGAGATGGTGGGAGTTGAACCCACATGGGGGGCGACGACGACTTCGGTACTACGAGCGTAGTCCGCTTGAGTGTTCGGTGCCGCAGTCGGGAACGGACGAAATCCTGCGGTCCTATCCTCTCGGTTCGTCCCGCGTAGCGGAGAGGAGGCGATACGCGGCAAGCCCGGATATCACACCCGTCGTCGGTCACGGGCGTCCCGACGCAGATGGCCTATCGCCTGTTAGGCGTAGGCGAGTTGAGGTGCAGGTTTTGCACTTTTTGTGTGATAGGCGGATTTGCGAGGTTTGCCCATCACCCTCGGCTCGCACCGATGGCCGGCGATGCTCCCTCGAAGCCCGTCATCCCCGCGAAAGACGTCCCCGATAGACATCGGAGTCGCGCATTTCAGCGTCCTGAGCGTAGTCGAAGGACTACATTTTCAACGCACGGCGCATTTCCCGTTCCGCCTCCCTTTTCTTGATGATGTCTCGGCGATCGCCTTTTTTCCGGCGGCGCACGAGGGCGATTTCGGCTTTCACGCGCCGGCCCTTAGTGTACAGGCGGAGCGGGACTGCAGTCAATCCTCCGGTCTGGAGCTTCCCGATGAGGGCGGCAATCTCTCCGCGATGCAAGAGGAGCTTGCGAGGGCGACGCTCATCATAGTCGGGTGGAGCATTCTTCGGCTGCCATGGAGGGATGGCGGTGTTCGTGAGCCAGAGTTCCGTACCTCCGGTTCTCGGCGAAGTGCGAAGGGTGACGAAGGCTGCGGTGATATCCGCCCTGCCCGCCTGGGTTGATTTTACCTCCTGTCCCGTGAGCTGGATCCCTCCCTCGAATGCCTCCAACACTTCGTAGTCGAATCGTGCGCGTCGATTTTCCGCGATAACACCGCTGGCAAGTCGGTGGATCTTCGGCATGGTTCCAACGTAGCATAATGGCTTCAGAGAAGGTGCGGAGCCGAGCTTCGTTCTCGTGCGCGCTCGCGCTATGCTGAAGGAGAATCTCTATGGCATTTCTCGTCGGACCAGAAACGCTTCTTACCGGAGCAGTGCGGCGGGCCGCGCGCCACACGGCGCGCGGTCTGCCGCAGGATTTTTCGATCACGGTAGAACAACCGGAGAATTCCGTGTATGGCGATTACGCGACCAATATCGCGCTGCGACTCGCTCCGCGAGAAAAACTGCCGCCTATGGCAATCGCCGAGGAGCTGGCGGGACGGTTGGCCGCCGATAGGTCCCTTGGCCGTGTGGCGGACGCGATAAGAATCGCAGCACCCGGTTTCATTAACTTTTCCCTTGCGCGAAAGTGGCTCGAGGCGAGGGTGCGGGATATCGCCGCGGAGAACTCGGCGTCGATTCGCGCGCAGCGAGAGAAACGGCGCGAGATCCAGATCGAGTTCATCTCCGCGAACCCGACAGGCCCCCTCACACTCGCCAATGGCCGCGGAGGATTTCTCGGCGATACCCTCGCCAATGTCCTGCAAGCGGCAGGGCGGGGAGTGACAAGGGAGTACTACGTGAATGATGCCGGCGAGCAGGTGCGGAAGCTCGGCGCTTCCGTACTCGGAGCAGTCGGCTATCAGGTGCCTTATTCCGGAGATGAGCTGTACCGCGGAGATTACGTCCGTAAACTGGCGCAGCACCTCTCGATTCCCGCACCGCGTCAGGGAGAAGAAGAGGCATCTCCTACCCTCATTGCGCATACGGCGAGGGAGGCCTCACGCTTGATGCTCGCGGAGATTAAGCGCGTTGTGCGGAAGGCCGGCATTCGTTTCGATTCTTGGTTTTCCGAAAGAAGTTTGCACCGCCAGGGCCTTGTTTCGGAAACCCTCAAGACCCTGAAACGAAAGCGGTTGGTGGAGGAGCGCGATGGGGCATTGTGGTTGAAAGCGCGTGAACTTTCCGGAGAGGATACCCTCGAGCGCGACCGCGTGTTGATAAAATCCTCCGGAGATCCCACTTATGTGCTTCCCGACCTCGCCTATCATTTCGAGAAGTTTCGGCGAAGAAGATTCCGCCGGGTAATCGACATCGTCGGCGCCGATCACCACGGTCACTTTCGCGTTCTTCGGACGGGACTCCGCGCGTTGGGTTTCCCCGTCCCCGAAGTAATCATGGTGCAGTTCGTTCGATTGACGGAACAGGGACGCGAGGTGAGTATGTCCAAGCGCGCGGGTTCCTTCGTGACACTCGAAGAACTCCTCGACGACGTCGGTGTCGATGTCGCTCGCTGGTTTTTTCTCTCGCGCGCACCGGAAACGCACATGGATTTTGATTTAGCGCTTGCCCGCGAGCAGTCCGAAAAGAATCCCGTCCACTACGTCCAATACGCCCACGCGCGGTGCGCTTCCATTCTCCGGAAAGCGGAAGAGGGTCATCACCAGAGTGCTCTTGCGGGGAAGAGAAAGTTGGCGCGAACGGGTTCCGGAGCTGCAGCACTGCACGATTCTGAGCTTTCGCTCATGAGAGCACTTGTGCGGCTTCCCGATTTCATCGCGCGCATCGCCGCAACGTCCGAGGTCCACCATTTGACGAGTTACGCAACGGAGGTTGCCACGGCGTTCTCGGCGTTCTACCGTGACTGCCCGGTACTCTCGGGCGATACCGCGACGACACAATCGCGAATCGTGCTGGTCGTTGCCGCAAAGAACGTACTCCGGGACACCTTAGCGCTCATGGGGATACGGGCCCCGGAAAGGATGTGACGGAGGAGAGGGGAGCATTTATGGATTTCACGAAGCGCGAGACCAATCTTTTGCGGACGTGGAAAAAGGAGAAGCTTTTTACTGCTGCCCTCCGGCGCAATCGCGGGAAGAAGCACTTCGTGTTCTTCGAGGGTCCGCCGACGGCGAACGGCCGGCCCGGTATTCATCACGTCCTTGTGCGCGCCATGAAAGACGCTTTCCTTCGCTACAAGACCATGCGGGGCTACGACGTGCCGCGCAGGGCGGGATGGGACACTCATGGACTGCCCGTAGAACTCCAAGTGGAACGAGCGCTGGGGTTCCGATCCAAACAGGAGATCGAGCGTTATGGCATTGCGCGTTTCAACGCGAAGGCGAAGAGATCGGTATGGCGGTACAAGGATGAGTGGGAGCGGCTTGACGACCGCATCGGATTTTGGATCGATCAGGACCATCCCTACATCACTTATGAGAATCGCTACATCGAGTCGGTATGGGGCGTGCTGAAACGCGTTTTCGATCAGGGATTGCTGGAGGAGGATTTCAAGGTGGTGCCGTGGTGCCCTCGCTGCGGTACCGCGCTTTCCTCGCACGAGGTGGCGCAGGGGTACCGCCGCGTTACCGAGAATTCCGTGTTTGTGAAGTTTCGCGTGAAAGCAGAAACGGATGAGTGGAAGAATACGTCGATTCTCGCATGGACGACGACGCCATGGACGCTTCCCGGCAATGTGGCGCTGGCGGTACATCCCAAAGAGCGATATGTCTGTGTGCCGGATCCGATAGAGGAAGATCAGTGGATCGTGCTCGGCGAAACGCCGTTTCGGCGTCTCGTTGCCGAGGGGATCTTTCCCGCAGAGTACGCACACCTTCCCGCATCAAAAATCGATATCTTCAACGGCGCGGAGATGCTCGGTATCGAGTATGAGCCACTTTTCGATATCCCCGAGATTCGCAACGCGAAGAGCCACCGCGTCTACGCCGCGGACTTCGTGACGACCGAGGAAGGAACCGGAGTAGTGCATACCGCCGTAATGTACGGCGAGGATGATTATGTGCTGGGGAATGCCGTCGGCCTCGCGAAAGTACACACCGTGAGCGAGGAAGGGCGGTTCCTCGCTTTCGTGCCGGACGGGCTCGCCGGCCGTGCAGTAAAAGAGGAGGAGACCGAAGAGACAATTCTCGATATTCTCCGAAGCCGCGTATCCCTTTTTCAAGAACCGAAGCCCTACGCGCACGACTATCCTTTCTGCTGGCGCTGTGAGACGCCCTTGCTTTACTACGCCACACGGTCATGGTTCATCCGGATGTCAAAGTTGCGCCGGAAACTCGTTTCCGAAAACGAGAAGATTCAATGGGTGCCGAAACATCTCAAGCGCGGCCGTTTCGGGGAGTGGTTGCGGGAGGTGAAGGATTGGGCTATTTCCCGGGAACGCTACTGGGGGACGCCGCTTCCCGCGTGGCGCTGCGATAAAGAGCCGGCCCACGTGGAAATCATTGGGTCTGTCGCCGAGCTTGTTCTCCGCGCGAAGTTGAAAAATCGCTACCTCACGCTTCGGCATGGTCATGCCACGAACAATGATCAGGGGTTTATCTCTTCATATCCGGAGGCGCGCGCGGTAACCCTGACGGCGCGCGGGCGGCGAGAGGTTGTGCGCGCCGCAAGCGTTCTGAAGCGCGGGCGCGGCGTCGATCTTATTTTCGCCTCTGATCTCAGGCGCACGCGCGAGACCGCGGAAATCGTGGGCCGCACTCTGGGAGTTGCCATCGAGTTTGATCCGCGTATCCGCGAATTCAATGTGGGCGAGTTCAACGGCCGCCCCATCCGGGATTACGAGCGCTTCATTGGCGAACGGGGAGGACGGTGGGTGAAGCGTCCATCCGGAGGCGAGACGTGGCGGGACGTGCGGAAAAGAACGGTCGCGTTCCTCAAGGATTGCGAGCGGAAGTTTGGCGGAAAGACCATTCTTATTGTGAGCCATGGCGATCCGCTCTTCGTACTCAAGGGCGCATTACGCGGACTCTCGGAAGAGGAATACTTCTCGCAAAAATATCCAGAAGTGGGCACGGTGGGGGCGCTTTTGGGCGCGATGTTGCCATTCGACCGCGACGGCGTAATCGATCTCCATCGGCCATGGATCGATGGCGTCACGTTCTCGTGCCGGAGGTGTCGGGGCCGATCTCGCGGCACGATGAGGAGGATTCCGGATGTACTCGACGTGTGGCTCGATTCCGGCGCCATGCCGTTTGCGGCGCGCGATCGCTCTTCGACGCTTGCGCGGCCCAAACCCTACCCCGCTGATTTTATCTGTGAGGCGATCGATCAGACGCGCGGATGGTTCTACACGCTTTTGGCCTTGGCGGTCACGATGCGAGAGCCGGCGCCTTACCGCACCGTTCTTTGCACCGGCCATGTGCTCGATAAGCAAGGAAAGAAAATGTCGAAATCGCGCGGCAATATCGTCGACCCCAAGGAGCTTATCGGGCGCTATGGTGCTGACGCGGTGCGTTGGTATTTCTATACCGTGAATCACCCGGGCGAATCGAAGCGTTTCGACGAGCACGACGTCCGGAAAGCACAGCAACGACTCCTCGGAACCCTCTGGAATACTTTTGTATTTTGGAAAACCTACGCCGCCAAGAAGATTCCCAATCCCCAATTTCCAATCCTCAATTCCCGAAAGCTTCCGCTCCTCGATCGCTGGATCCGCTCTCGCCTCAATGGCACCATCGCGGAGGTTCGCGAGCGCATGGATGCTTATGACATTACGACCGCATGCCGGGCCATCGAACGGTTCATTGTGGACGACCTTTCGAACTGGTACGTGCGGCGCTCACGCGATCGCTTTCAACGACCGGAGAGTAAGGCGGACCACGAGGCGGCGAGCATTTTCTTCACTTCCGTGCTCTGCGAAACAGTGAAGCTCGCTGGGCCCTTCGTGCCATTCATTGCCGACGTGATATTCCGAGAAGTCGCGGGACGCTCCGTCCATCTTGAAGATTTTCCTCGTCCCCTCAAGACACTTCGCTATGTTTCGCTGGAGGAGGATATGCGTGAGGTGCGTGAAGTGGTGGCTTCGGGACTTGCCGCCCGTAAAGCAGCAGCTATAGCCGTGCGTCAACCGCTCGCTGCAATCGCCGTGGCGAGCAGCGTTGCCCGGCGCAGCGAGTTCGCTCCTCTCATCCTCGAAGAGCTGAACGTCCGAACGGTGCGATCCCTCGCGAGCAAGGCGCAAGGATGGCCGAACGCAGGAGAAGGGAAAGTGTGCGTCGCGCTTGATCCCGAGATTACCCCTGAACTCCGCCGCGAAGGGCAACTACGCGAACTCCTCCGGACTGTACAGGAAATGCGGAAGACGGCGGGGCTGACGCCGCGTGATCGCATACTCGTGCGCCTGGATATTTCAGGACCGCTCTCCGTAGTACTCGGGCGCGAGATGGAGGCCCGGCGTGACGCGCTTCGCGCCTCAAAGATCGTGCAGGGACCGAAGAGGACACGGGAACGGTTCTCGGTCGAGCGTGAGCTGGCACTGGGAAACATTCAGGCGTGGATCGGGGTGCGGAAAAACACCCCGCGGCGCCCTTGACCGGTGGTACCGAAGTGGCGAGAATAGAGCCGTGACGCGACGTTTTTTGGTGATTGCAGCACTCCTCCTTTTCGGGGGAATCTCTGCCGTCGTGGCCCAGGAGGCCGATGCGCCAGCGCAGACGCCAGTCCGCACCCTTGATCAGGCGCGGGATCGTTTCGAGAACGCTCAGGATCGCGTACAAGATCGACAGGAACTGCGCGAAGAGCGGCGCGATGAGGCGCGTGAGCGTTTGAGCGAGCGACGGAAGGAAAACATTCGGCGTTACGTGCGCTCGACGCTGAGAAAACTGGATGCCGCCATTGAGCGACTTGAGCGCATCGCCGAGAGAATCGAATCGCGCCTGGACAGATTCGAAGAGCGCGGGGCGGATGTCGCTTCTTCCCGTGCGAAACTCGCCGAAGGCCGCGCGAAGCTTTCGGAAGCGAGAGATTCCCTCGGCGGCGTAGAGGCGGAGGTCCTCGCGGCGCTCGAATCCGAGAATCCGCACGAGGCATTCGCCGCCATTCGCAGTACGATCAAGGAAGCCGCAGCGGACATTCGCGCCGCGCACGCGTCGCTTGTTGATGCCGTGGTGGCGCTGCACGGCGTTTCCACAGCGGTGCGCCAGAATGCGTCAAGCGATGACGCTGCCGAGGACGAGTAGCGTGGATATGCGTATGAGCGGGATTCCCCTTGCCCCTAAAAGAATAATCGTATTACTCGGCGCTGGAGCGATCGTCGTGCTCGGGGTGCTCGCGCTTTCCTACGCTGCCTCGTTACCGGCACCATCCGAACCCGCTGTTCCTGCAACGACGGACGGCGAGGCGCCGTTGCCGCCTTCCGAGCAAGAGGCGGCCGCCGAAATCGGCCCTCCGCTCTCGGAGTCCGATGAAGCCGAGGCGCTTGAACAAGATCTCGACGCAACCAATCTCACGGACCTGGACGCGGAACTCGAAGATGTCGATCGCGAGCTCGGTCCATAACATCGCCTGGGTTCCTTCTACTGCGCCCTTGGCGGGCGCACTTTTCTTACCGGAGGCCCTGGGAAAGTCAAAGCTCAAGGGGGCTATGTTACGGTAGAGACCATGGTTGCACGAAAGCTCCTATTCGTTTTCGCCCATCCTGATGACGAGACCTTCTCCTCGGGCGGCACGGCCGCCCTGGCGGCGCAAAGAGGGTTTGAGGCGTATTCGGTGTGCGCCACGCGCGGCGAAGAGGGCGCGATCGCAGAGGAGGCGCAGGGAGTTTCCCGCGCAGAACTTCCCGGAGTGCGCGAGCGGGAACTGCGGGAAGCCGCTTCAATTCTCGGCATCAAAAGGGTGACCTTTTTCGATTATGGTGACGGCCTGCTGAAATCGGTTCCCGTAAAAGAGGGGAGGGATAGGGTGGCCGAATACATGCGTGCCGTGCGGCCGCACGTGACGGTTACGTTTTCTCCTCAAGACGGCATCACCGGCCATTGGGATCATCGGACGATAGGACAGTGGGCAACGGATGCGTTTCACGAGGTCTCGGCACAAGGGATGCTGCCCGAAAACGCGCGGCTTTACTGGGTGGCGGTGCCCCGTGAAATGATGCCGATCGATATGCCGATGATGGAGAACGACGTGCCGCGGGGTGTGCCGCTCGCCGACATTTCTACTCGTATCGACATTCGCGAAGCCGCGGAGAAGAAACGAGCGGCGCTTTTGCGGCACGTCACGCAGCGCGCAGACGTGGAGCGTTTCCTCGCGCGCGGCCAGGAGGCGTTTTCCGGAGAATATTTCCGCCGCGTCGCTCCTTTATGGAGTTCCGGCGAGGCGTTTGAGGGGTGGGTGTGGGAATAGGCGGGAAGTCCCTCCTCGTGCTACACTATCGTGAGAAGCGAAGCGCTATGGCAGCACAGTACGTTTGCACAGGTACCTGCGGAGGAAGCGTTTCCGAGGCAGAGTACGGGGAAGGGAAGACGACTTGCGGAACCCTCGGCTGTTCGCGTAACGGGCAGCCCTTTACGCGGCGCGAAAAGGCAGAAATAGAGCGTGCGGGATCCTCGCACTCGGCCGGGAAGAAGCCATGGCGGAAATTTTGGTGATCGCGCTTGGCTTGCGAAAGCCGGCGTTCTCACTTAGGGTGGAGGAGCGCCAGCTTTTTCGGAAGTAGCGATTAGTGGTATTGCATTATGAATGATCAAAATATTCACGAGGCCCACGAGAGCGACGTGACGATCCAAGAAGCGCAAACGGTAAAAGTCGGCGTCGGGGGGTCGAACCTGGGTACTCCTGCGGCGATCATCGCGGGCGCCGCGATTATCGCCGCTGCCCTCTACTTCGGTCTTCAGGGAAGTTCGGGACTCCCGACGGGCAGCGGTACGCCCGTAGCGCCCGGCGCGCCTTCCGCTCCGACGGAACCCGTAGATGTATCGGCGGGCGATCTGGTCCTTGGCGATGCCTCGGCTCCGGTGCTCATCGTGGAGTGGGCGGATTTCCAGTGTCCTTTCTGTGGGCGCTTGCACGAGACCGTGTTTTTGCCTGTGCGAGAACAATATATCGCAAGCGGACAAGTGCGATGGGCATATCGCGACTTCGCGTTCCTCGGACAGGAATCCGTGGATGCGGCAATGGCCGCGCGCTGTGCCAATGAGCAGGGGAAGTTCTGGACATACCACGACAACCTTTTCGAAAACCAGGCGGGCGAGAATCAGAACGCATTTTCGCGCGATAACCTCAAGCGTTTCGCACGAGAGCTTGGGCTTGATACCGCGCAGTTCAACACATGCCTGGACTCTGATAAGTACGAAGATGCCGTTATGGCAGATACGAACGCGGGCCGTGACGTTGGCGTGAGCGGCACGCCGACGACGTTCGTAAACGGCCGCATGCTTTCAGGAGCGCAGCCGCTCGCGAACTTCACGAAAGTTATTGACGAGGAGCTTAATAAATAAAAATATAAATCTGGAAAATGAAGCGCCCCGACATTTGTCGGGGCGCTGGCATTTCAGCGCCTTGCGAACCACTCGGCGTAGAAGAAATAGTGCACGGGGGTAGCCCACCAGTGAGTGACACGACGCGCCCATTGGGCCGCCGTATCGCTCGGTCCGTTATAGAGGATCATCGTGATGGTGCTGAGGATGCCGAGGATTGTGAGATATCCCAGGGGGATCGCGATGATGATCGCCAACCAAAGCGGCACGGTATACTCCTCCAACGAAATGATCTAGGAGCATTGTGGCCGTCTCCCGGCACGGCGTCAAGGAGATTGCGATTGTTCGGCGCGATAGTGGGGGTGCTTTTCTTCTGCACCTTTTTGTTTGTTCGCCCATCGCGCGAGGGCGAAGAGATACGAAGAGAGGCGATTCAGATAAGGGAGAATTTCGGGATTGAATGACTCTCCGGCCTCGCGTGCGTGGATTGCTGCGCGTTCCGCGCGGCGGACAATCGCTCTGCTGAGATGAAGTGCCGAGGCGGCTGGGGTTCCCCCGGGGAGAATGAATTTTCGAAGTTCGCCGAGTTTGACATCAAGCGTATCAATCGCTTTTTCGATCTCCCTTGTGTCAGCGGCGATGAGGCGCGGAGCGCGTGGATCAGTATGATCGAGGGAGGTTGAGAGATCGGCACCGATACGAAAGAGCAGGTGTTGAAGTTTCTCGAGGCGTTCGTCGAGCTCGTCGCTCGGCTCATGTTGAGAAAGCGCTCGCGCCAAACCAATCGCAGCGTTCGCTTCGTCGAGTGCGCCGAGCACCGCGATGAGCGGCGATGATTTTTTCAGGCGCGCTCCGCCGAAACGCCCTGTGGTGCCGTCGTCGCCGGTTCGGGTATAACTTTTGGGCATGGTAGAATAGAGAAGATGGATATCTCAACGTTTGTGGCAACGATCTCCGAGTGGTCATTTACGCACGGTCCTCGGATGATCGCAACGGTCATTACGGCGATTTTCAGCTATCGTTTTTTTCATTTCGTCCTTGACCGATCGCTCAAGGTGAGGGATCGAGCGCAAGCAGGAAGGACGGCAACGCTCCATGCAGCACTTCTGGTCATGCTGCGGCTTGTCTCTGTGGCACTCGTTGCGGTGTTGCTGCTGCCCGAGTTTGGTTTTTCGATGGGGCCATTCCTCGCATCGCTTGGGATCGTGGGCCTTGGTCTTTCTTTCGGTTCGCAAACGCTCGTGCGGGATTTCGTCGCGGGCCTCTTCCTCGTGGCCGAGGATACATGTCGGGTCGGAGAGGAAGTGGAGATCGGCGGGGTTCGCGGTCGCGTGGAAGGGCTTCGTTTGAGGACGCTCGCGATCAGGAAGGCGAAAGAGGAACTCGTGGTGATTCCGTACGGCGAGATCAAGGCGCTCACGAACTTTTCCCGTCCTGTGTCGGCTTCCCCCGATCGCTAGATTTTTCCTCTTCGGGCGTTTGCCATTCGGTCGGAGTCACGGCGACGCGGAGGCGGCGATTTCCGCGCAGTACGGTGAGCGCTAGCTGTTCACCTACACTCTTCTGTGAGAGAACGGCCGCGAGCGATCGTTGGGTGGTGATGGCCTCGCCATTCACTTCAAGGATCACGTCCCGCGGCCGGAGTCCCGCGCGGTGCGCCGCACTTCTTTCGATCACCGTAGGAACCGCCGCATCGGAGGCGATGAGTGCCCCCTCTTGTACGGGGAGGTGGAAGGTACGGGCGAGTTCTTCACTCACCGGCATGTAGCGGATGCCAAGGTAGACGCGGCGGATGCGCCCGAAACTCCGGAGTTCTTCCATATCACGGCGGACAATATCGATCGGAATCGCGAAGCCGAGATTCTGGGCCCCCAGGACGCTTGCCACATTAATGCCGACCGCCTCGCCATTGAGGTTCACGAGCGGCCCTCCCGAGTTTCCCGGATTGATCGCTGCATCCGTTTGGATGAGGCCTTCGAGTTCTTCCATCGCGCGGCGGACAATATCGATCGGAATCGCGAAGCCGAGATTCTGGGCCCCCAGGACGCTTGCCACATTAATGCCGACCGCCTCGCCATTGAGGTTCACGAGCGGCCCTCCCGAGTTTCCCGGATTGATCGCTGCATCCGTTTGGATGAGGCCTTCGAGTTCTTCCATCGCGCCGGCAGTGTCGAGGGCGGCGACGAGCGATCGGGATAATCCCGAGACGATTCCTGCCGATGCGGTGTTCGTGAACTGACCGAGCGCATTGCCGATCGCGATGACCATGTCTCCCAACTCCAGCGATCTCGCGCTTCCCAATGCAATCGGGAGGAACCCCTGCTTTCGTACGCGGAGGAATGCGACGTCGGTGGCGGGATCGCGGGCGAGGATGCGGGCCGGGTACCAGCGGCCATCCGGAAGGAGGACTTCGTAGCGCTCCTTCAGGTTGGCGATGACGTGTTTATTCGTTACGATGAGGCCGTCGGGAGCGATGATGACGCCGGACCCCCCGAGCCCCTCATCGGGCATCTCGCTTGGAGATTGTTCTCCCGGGACGGGATTCTCCGATGATGCGGCGTATCCGGAATCTTCGGGGAGAACCTCATATTCATCGCCAGCAGTTTTCCGATAAGGAATCGAACGGATGGAAACGACTGCGGGCAGGGCGCGCTTGATAGCCGTGACGATAGAGGAGCGCGGCATGGGGCCTATTGTATCACGGAGTTCCCTGTCCGAATGTCTTATGAGCCCCTGTAGCTCAATGGATAGAGCGATCCCGTCCTAAGGGAACGATGGGGGTTCGATTCCCTCCAGGGGCACAATACTTTTTATCCACATGCGATTCCCTTTTTTTTCTTCCAAAGCAACACTTTCGCTCCAGCAGGCGATAGCGCCTCTTACCTTCTTGGCCGGACACCTCCCCGAAGCCGAGCGCCCCGAGATCGCATCGGACGCGTGGGCGACGCTACCCATGGCAACGAGGGATGATGTCCTTCGGCGCATCTATCTCGATATCGAAGCGCGGGTGCTGCGCCGGGGTATTGGGGGGTGGGCGGATGCGGCGGCGATTCGAAGTTCTCTTCGGAAGCGTTTCCGCCTCGACCGTGGAATACCATCGCGCTTCACCGTGCTTTTTGCAGAACGCTCCGCGCAACTCTTTTCTCTCTTTCGCCTCTTCGCTGAAGAGGTATGGCAGCGCGCCGGATGGGGGAACGAACGCATTACCTCGATCCTTCGAGATGCTGCCGCCGGTACGCCTCTCGCCGCTCTCGTAACCCTTTCCGAGGAGGATTGGAATAGGGCGTTTCGTGCGTGGGCACAACTTCCATCGCGCGAGCGCGAGGCCGCCACGGTCACCGCGTTCCGAAGAGTTGTGGAGCGCACGTACCGGGATTTCGTGAAGGAGCGTGGCGAAAGTCGTGCGCGCATCGCAGCAGAAGAGGCGATGCGGGCCATGCAGGAAAGCTTCGGGCCGCTTGAAGGATTTGCGGGGCTTGTGAGCGCTTTACCCGAGAGTGTGCTGAGCGAGGAACGCATCACGTTCGCTCCCCGCGAAGAACTCGCAGAGACCGTCACCCGTCAGGCTCGGGAGATGAAGGGGAAGGATGTAGCACTGTTTGCAGAAGCCCAGAAACTCCAAGAAACGATTCGCGATCTCAAGCAGGCGAACGCCGAGACGGAAGCGATGACCCACGCACAGGAAGATTTCATTAGCGTCGTCTCGCACCAGTTCCGTACGCCGCTGTCCGCGATTCGTTGGGAGGCGGAGGCCCTGCTGGACGCGGCGGCAAAAGATCCGAACCTTCGCGCTGTGGCAGAGGCGGCCGAGGTAGTGCGGAACCGCAGCGTTTTTCTTGTTGGGGTCCTTGAGAATATTTTTGACCTCCTCGCGATTGAATCCGGTACATTCACCCTCCATCTGCGCGAAGGCGATCTTGGAGCGGTGATTCTCAAATCTTGTAGCGATTTCGAGAAAGAGGCACAGCGGCGAGGGATGGCGCTCCGATGCGTCGTATCGGGAGCCGTTCGCGCTGCATTCGACAGCACGGCAATCGAGCGAGTCGTGCGCATTCTTCTTACGAACGCCCTAGAGTATTCCGAGAAGGGAGGTGCCGTGGAGGTGGGTATTGAGCCACACCTTCACGAAGGGGGGCGTGAGTTCATCGTTCGGGTCCGCGATGAGGGGATCGGGATTCGTGCCGAGGATCGTCCTCGGATATTCGAGAAGTTCTTTCGTACCTATAACGCGAAGACAAAGGCGCCCAACGGTGCCGGAATCGCACTCTATATCGCCAAACGCATCGTGGAGCTTCATCGCGGGACAATGTCGGTGGAGTCAAAGGGAATCGGAACCGGTGCTACATTTTCTTTTTCTCTCCCCGAAGACGGGTCGCCAGCCGGATCGGATCAGATCCGCGTCGCCGGCGCGACCGCATCTCCCGTGAGTCCGACGGCGCCGGAGGCCGAGGTGGCCTCCGCCGCGCCTCCGCCCGCGGATCCGCTCCTGGGAACATAGCCCCGTTTCTTGCCTTTGGAGGGGGCGGCGGATAGCATGCAGAAGTTATCAGGTCGCTCGCTTGGCGATGGGGTGGTCGTCCCAGGCGACGTGCGTGGGTTCTGATATCCCAGCGGTATCGTTGCCGAAAGTATCGGGGATGTAGCTCAATGGTAGAGCGCCTCCATGGCATGGAGGAGGTTGTGGGTTCGAGTCCCATCATCTCCACCGAATGAATGGTGGGGTGGCTGAGCGGTCGAAGGCGCTCGACTCGAAATCGAGTGTACCGCAAGGTACCGTGGGTTCGAATCCCACCCCCACCGCCAGGCAGGAAATTGCAAATGCAAGCTGTCCGCCTCGCGGAGTTTATCGCGCACCGAGCTTGCTTTTGTGCGGGGCTCGGCGGCGATTAGCGCGGGATTTTTGGCGAAAAGAAACGGATTTCTCAACTAGCCCGCCGGTAGGAGGGTAAGGATAAAAGAAAGTTTTTCACAATAAATATGAATTCAAAAGGGCCCGTAAATATTTTTTTGATTATCGTTATCGTCACACTCGTTGGCGCCGGGGTTTATTTCGTTACGACTCGACAAACTACATCACCGATACCGATCCCGACGCCAAGCGGCGAAAAGATACTCCGAACAGTGGGAGAACAAGAAAGTTCATTCCTGATACAAAAAATTAATGCCGATAGCGTTGAGGGTCTTTGGTACCAGGCATACCCAGTTGCGAGAGAAGAAGGAGAGCCAAAAACTTTGCATATCGGCGATGACATAGGGTATGCCTGCGAAGGCGCATCAGAAACACTTATCAGCATCGATTTTTCTGGTCAGGTTATAACCTTTAACAAAATTGCTGGAGAACCCCCTTTGGGGGGATGCCCGATCTGTCTTGCCGGTCACTCGCTCATCGACACGCCGTCGGGATTAGCCCCGGTCAAAGATTTACAAGCTGGCATGCCGGTTTGGACAACGGACAAAACTGGTCAACGCGTTTCCGGCGTCATAACCAAAACCGCAAAAGTATTAGTACCGCCGACCCATCGAGTGGTCCATCTAGTTCTTCATGACGGCCGAGAGCTACTCGTTTCTCCCGGACATCCAGTTATTGATGGCCGTACTGTTGGCGATCTCATGCCCGGCGATTTATACGCTGGCGTTTCTGTGATAAGCACCGAGCGCGTTCCTTACGGTGAGAGCGCAACATACGACATACTGCCGTCCGGCGATACCGGATTCTATTGGGCCAACGGCATTCTTATCGGCAGTACGCTTCGCTAGAATCCGCCAAAGCCTGCTCGCCTGCTCGGCCAGAGGCAAGGGAAAAACTGAGAATTGCCAGCGCGTGCGGCGGAGCCGCTCGTTTGTCCTACCCGCCCACTCCGAGTCCGACGAAGGCGGACGAGGGTAGCCCCGAAGCAGAGCAAGCTCGCTACGGGGTAAAAATTCCGTTCGGGTTATTTTCGAAATACCTCGCAGAGTACCTCGGGCTCCGGCGCGCCCCGAGGGCGCGCCGTTTCGTTTCCTGATAGGATGAGGCGTGATGCGGCGGATTTTCTGTGCGAGTATCGCGATTCTCTTCTTGCTGGCGGCCTCCGCACTTCCTGTTTTTGCGAAATCGTATCGGTATCCTCGGATCGATGTCCGCATCGCCATTCAAGATGACGGGTCGTTTTTGGTCGAAGAGCAAATCACCCTGCAGTTCGAGGGACAATTTCATTTTGCGTTCCGCGATATCGCGAAAAAAGATCTCCGAGAGATTCGCGACGTGAGCGTGAGAGATGAGACGGAGCAGGCGCCACTCCGGCACGGAAGCGGCGAACCAGACCCGAACAACCCGGCGAGTTGGGGGACGTACACGATTGCGGAGGATGGCGATAGTGTTCGTGCGACATGGTACTTCGATCTCCACGACACCGCACACGTATGGACGGTACGCTACCGCGTTTTGGGGGCACTCCGCTATTTCGATGATCACGACGAGCTATACTGGAACGCCATTTTCCCCAATCGCGATGTGTTGGTTGAATCTGCGACCGCTCTGGTGACGTTGCCGGTGATGAGTGACCCGGCAGAGATGCGGACGCATCTATTCACGAGCGCGAACGATGCAGAAGGGCGCATCGTCGACGCGAAAACTTTCTCATTTTCTGGAACAGAACTGCAGCCGCAGGATGATTTCACCATTGTTGCCGGATGGCCGCCGGGTCTTATCAACCGCACGCCAGATCGAGTGGCGGTTGCGCTCCCGATTCTTCTTGGGTTTTTTAGTTTTCTCGGTCCCAGTATATTCGTGGCGCTTCGATGGTGGAGATATGGCCGTGATCCCGAGTACCGCAGGACGGTCATCGCACAATATGAGCCACCCGGCGGGTTGCGGCCGGCCGTGGTGGAAGCGCTGATGAGGAACCGCGTGACGCCCAAGGCCCTTGCCGCTACCGTCCTGGACCTTGCGGTTCGCGGCTATCTGAAAATGATCGAGACACGCGCGGGGATAGCCCCTTTCCGTTCCAAGCAGTACACGCTCGAACTTCAGAAACTCCCCGATACAGCCCTGTTGAACTATGAGCGCGATTTACTCGCTGCGTTATTTCCGCACGATCTTTCGGTAGGATCGCTGCAACCGCTGACCACACTCAAGAAGGGGAGAGAGGCAGCGTTGGCGAAGATCGTCGGGGAGATCGAAAAGGATGCGGCACAAGAAGCGGCTCGCCAGGGATTTTTTCGGGAGAACCCCATGGCGGTCCGAAAGCGCTACGGCGGGTTCGGTCTGCTGTTGCTTGTTCTCGGCTGGATCGCTGCAAGTTTTCTTGACGGCTTTGCGCCCTTAGGTGCGGCAGGACCGTACGCCGTGGCGATAGCAATCGGGGCGGCTGCTTCGGGCGTTATGGTAACCATATTCGGTTCGGTTATGCCACAACGAACGCCGGCGGGTGCCGAGCGGTTGTGGGAGCTGTTTGGATTCAAGCTCTATCTCTCCATTGCCGAGCGTTTCCGTTTAGCAAAAGCCCCCATTGATAAGTTCGCAGCGTTTTTGCCGTATGCGATAGTATTCGGCGTGGAAAAAAAGTGGGCGAAACGCTTCGAGGGGCTGACGGTTCCGCAGCCGGGCTGGTATGCCGGGGCATGGGTGGCGGGCGGCAGCGGAGGCCTGCCCGGCCAGGGATTTTCGCCAACTGCATTCACCGCAAGCTTCAGCGCAAGCTTTTCCGGCGCATTCTCTCGCGCGACCGGGACGAGCGGAAGCGGTTTCGGAGGCGGGGGCGGCGGAGGCGGGGGCGGCGGTGGAGGTGGAGGAGGTGCGGGCTAGGACGCATGCGCCGCCTTGTCTTTTCGTGCGGCGAGCGCTACGTTGGCCTTCGGCAGACCTCATGTGATCGGAAGAGCATCTATGAATTTTGGGATAAGCGAACTCGTGGCGCTGGTGGCGGTTTTCGCCGCTGGTACTACAGCTGTTCTGGTGTTTCGTCTCAGCAGGCGCCTCGACGCGTTTTTCCACGGAGGGAAAGCCGAAGACCTGGAGAGTATTATCGCGGAAGTCGGGAAGCGTCTCCGCGCGACCGAGGAAGAGTTCAAGCGGCTCAGAAACGATGTTGCGCGTATCGACGTGATGGCGGGGAATGCAGTGCAGAAGGTCGGCGTCGTGCGGTTCAATCCTTTTGAAGATGTGGGAGGCGATCAGTCCTTCGCGGTTGCACTTCTTGATTCTGAAGACAACGGCGCGGTGCTCTCTTCGCTTTATACGCGCGAGGGAACGCGCGTATATGCCAAACAGGTCGTGAAGGGACAGTCGCGGCACCATCTCTCGCGCGAGGAAGAAGAGGCGATTCGCCGCGCTATTCAGCGCGAATAGTTCGAAATGCCAAAAACTCCAAAAAGGACTCCGAAGAAAGGAATGGCGCCGCGGTCCCCGGTCGTGGTTGTTTTAGGGCACGTGGATCACGGCAAAACCACTCTCCTCGATACGATTCGGAAAACAAATGTGGCGGGGAGAGAATCCGGCGGCATCACTCAGCATGTTGGCGCATATGTGGTCGAACGAGGAGGGAAAACCATTACGTTTTTGGACACTCCGGGACATGAAGCGTTCTCGGCAATGCGCTCTCGCGGCGCCCAGGTCGCGGACGTTGCGATTTTGGTCGTTGCTGTCGACGATGGCGTGAAGCCACAAACCAAAGAGGCAATCGAAGCGATTCGGAGCTCCCACATTCCTTTCGTCGTTGCGATGAACAAGATCGACAAAGGAAATGCCGATATTGAACGCACGAAGAATGGACTCACCGAAGCAGGGGTGCTCCTTGAGGGTTGGGGAGGGGATACTCCGAATGTAGAGATTTCCGCGAAAGCCGGAAGCGGCGTGGATGAGCTGCTTGAGCTCGTGCTGCTCGTCGCGGAAGTGGCGGAGCTGGGCGCTGATCCTACGGGCATGGCGGAAGGCGCGGTGATTGAAGCGCACCGTGATTCGCGGCGCGGGCCCGTTGCCACACTGCTTGTGAAAGAGGGAACGCTTCGCCGCGGCGATGCTATTGTTGCGGGTTCGGTTTTCGGCCGCGCGAAGGCAATCGAGGATTTCGCTGGCAAAAACGCGGAAGCGCTCGGGCCGTCCATGCCCGCGGTGGTATTAGGATTCAATGAGGTTCCGGCAGTCGGTGACGCTTTCTCCGTCTTCCCAGACGACGCCATGGCTGCGGAAAAGGCTCAATCAGAGGCGAAGCGTCGCGCGCGGGAACAGGTGATCGCTGAAGGATCCCCCGAAGGCGAGTTTTCGCTCATCGTGAAGGCCGACGTGATGGGTTCATTGGAGGCGGTCATGGGAGAGCTTGGGAAGTTCCGCAATAGCTTCATCGCAATACGCGTGGCAGCTGCAGACACCGGAGATATCACGGAAAATGAAGTGAAGCAGGCGGCAGCCATCGGGGCTATCGTCGTCGGTTTCAGGGTAAAGGCGCCACGAGCCATTCAGCAACTTGCAGAACGGACGGGGGTCTCCGTCGTAACCTTTCCGGTGATCTATGAGATGCTCGACTTTCTCCGTAAGGCCATCGAAGAGCGTATGCCCCGAAAGATCATCCGTGAAGACATGGGCGTTCTTCAGCTTCTCGCAACCTTCCGCAGCGATCCGCCGCGACAGGTGATCGGCGGGCGTATTACGAAAGGATTGGCGCGAAAGGGCTTGCGCTTTGAGCTGGAGCGCAACAATGCCGTTGTTGGCTCCGGTGAGTTGCTGGAGGTGCAGATGAACAAAATCGTTGTTGACGAAGTGCCGCAGGGAAACGAGTGCGGCACCCTCGTGAAGTTCCGTGCCGGGGGGCCGGCAAAAGAGGGTGATACCCTGCGTCTATTCACCGAACGTATCGAGCAGCAGAAGCTCGGGTGAGAAGCCGTGTTTTTGTCATGACGAACCCGCGTCGCCGTGCGCGTATCGGCGAGTTGCTGCGAGAAGAGATCGCGATGCTTCTCTTGCGGGAGGAACTCCCCGAGGACGCCGTGGTGACGGTCACGCGCGTGACTCCGAAGGAAGATTTGACCTCTGCAGAAGTTGCGGTGAGTGTCTTGCCGGAAGATCGCGGGGGAGAGGTGATTGCCTGGCTTCAGCAACGCGTGGCGCTTTTCCAGCGCGATCTCAATCGCCGGATGCGAATGCGCCCGGTCCCGCGCATCCGTTTTCTTCTCGATCGGACCACCGCCGAGGCAGATCGGATTGAAGCCGAACTTTACAAACTTCAACAGGATCACTAAACTCTAGGATACGATTCTCGTTTAGGACGCTATGGCCGGGTAGCCAAGTGGTAAGGCAAGGGTCTGCAAAACCCTTATACACGGGTTCGATTCCCGTCCCGGCCTCGACAGCGATCGTAAAAGACGCTCGGGTTTATGAAGGATATTATTCCCGTTATCGTTGCGGTGATTGAGAATTCTGAAGAGAGAATGCTTTTATTGAAAAGGTCCCCGAACAATAATTGGGCGCCGAACCTTTGGAATGTTGTAACGGGGAAAATCGAAGAGGGGGAGGTGCCGGTGGAGGCCGCACTACGGGAGATTCGTGAAGAGGTTGCCCTACCCGTGAGCTTGCAGGAGGAGTACGCGCGTTACGACGTAGATTATGACGGGAAGATTTGGCGGACGTACGCATTCCGTTTTTCCACCGATCACGCGGACCCGATCCTCAATGACGAGCACGTGGACTTCGCGTGGGTTATGCCGCACGAGCTTTCTTCGTTCGATATTGTCCCCATTATGCTAGAGGATCTTCGACAGATTCAGTACGGCGCTGTGTAGTTGCCAGATTTCTTTTCAGTGGGCAGAGTGGGGGAGGGCCGGCGTGGCCACGAGCCAATCGGATCCGCCTTTGGCGGCTCGATGGTTCGGGGTAAACTCCACTAGTAGACGCCAGGGTGGCGGAATTGGTAGACGCTAGAGGCTTAAACCCTCTTGGGAGCAATCCCGTGTGGGTTCGACTCCCACCCCTGGCACCACCGATTTTGAAGCGGAAGCTCTAAACCTTAAGTTCTAAAGCCTAACTTCTTGCGGCTTGAATTTCGGCCACTGGGAATTGTTTAGGATTTGGGATTTAGAGATTAGAGTTTCTTTGCGGGGCAAAGTTTGCTGGGGTAGCTCAGTCGGTAGAGCACTTCCCTGAAGAGGAAGGGGTCGTCGGTTCGATTCCGACCCCCAGCACCAGAAAGGAATTCGCAAGTTTGAAAGGTTCGCCTCGCTTCGCTCGGCGACTAATTTGTATTGGATTTTGGGGGTAAAAAAGAATTGGCGATTCTGCATTTTGGGGGAAGAAAATTTTTTAATCATATGCAATTCTCCTTAAAAGATAGTTTTAATAAACATAGTAAGAATTACTCTGAACGGGTGATGGATAGAAAAAGTTGGGCGAATTTGTCCTGCGAGGATAGTTTGGTTATAGAAATAATTAATGAAATGCGTCGTAATGGAAAAACTTTTGAAATCGTAGACGCAGGTTGTGGAACTGGCGACAGATTGAGATATATTTTGGAAAATGTTCATATTGATCGAAGTGAAATTAAATCAATTTACGGACTTGATTATGCTGATAGTATGCTTGCGATAGCTCGCGAGCAAAAATATCTTGATAAACCTTTATACGATAAGTTGACGACAGTGGATTTGACTAGCGAGCCGGGGCCGTATACTGGAAATCTCGTCTTGTGTTTGTGGGGAATTCTAAACGGAATTACTGAAAATCGAGCTTCTATTTTCAACAACTTGGCCAAGCAGTGTGTAGACGATGGAGTAATTATTTTTGACATTCTCACGATTAAAGCCCTGAAGGTTCTGAAAGACAGAGAAGCTACTTTATTGAAAGACCGCTCGGACCTAGAACCATTTACAGATATCAACACTCTATGGTATGCGCGTAATGACGCGACAATCGGATATATGAAATTATTTACCATAGATGAGTTGAATAATTTTATTAGTAATGCTGGATTGAAGTACAAAAAAGTGTGGGGGTATAATCACAAAGATTTGAATCCACAGACTGTTGTAGAAAATGACATTGCTGTTCCTGAGCAAGCTGAGCGAGACTTTTCTGTACTTTTTTGTGTTGTTAGTCATTAGCATATAGAATTGAATGCCGCCAAAGAAAAACTTGAAATTGTCAGCGGTGCGGCTCCGCCGCCTTTCCGAATTTTCGCGGGGGGACTTCCTCGCCGCCTGCGGCGGCGA
>Ga0154972_121_pt2 | contig 28352 bp, 25 predicted proteins | sample RifCSPhighO2_01_FD_105940 | JGI IMG/M metagenome (GOLD analysis project Ga0154972, IMG submission 105940) | Candidatus Terrybacteria bacterium RIFCSPHIGHO2_01_FULL_58_15
ATCGCCCTGGCCAAACAAAAAGAAGAACTCTATTTAGAAAATCGCACAACTCCGCTTCGACTATCAAAACGGCAACCCTTCCTCCAGCTCCTGATGCACGTACGCGACGAGGCGCATCGTTTCGCGCGCCGCTACCACTTTCGCCTCCGAACTCTTGACAAATAACATATATCGTGCTAAAAATAACTTCGGGTGGGCGTCGCAAACCCAGCGCCCTCCTACCGAGAATCGGGGCGCCGGTGACCACGGCGCCCCAATCCTTTCTTGAGAAAACCTGGCAAGAAGCGCTTCGGCATGATACGCTGAAACGAGCTTGCAGAAGGGCCATGCGGCCACTGCATCGATATGCCTTTTTTCGTCACGGTTCTCGAAAATGCGGTTGGGCTCTTGGTGGCGGTCTGGGCCCTCCCGCAGGTCATACCGGAAAGTATTTCCTTCACTGGCGATTTTTGGCAACTCCTCCTCGCCGGCGCCATTATCGGCATCATCAACGGAATCCTTCGACCGATTCTCCGACTCCTCTCGCTCCCGCTCATCGTTCTCACTGCCGGAATTTTCGGATTCGTCCTCAACGTAGGACTGTTATGGCTCGCCGATTTCTTCCTCCCCGACCTCGCCATCAATGGCGTCCTTCCCCTTGCGATCACCACGGTGATTCTCGCGATCGTTCACGTAATCCTCTAGCGAGGAATGGCGGTCAAAGCCAACCCTCTCTTTCATGACTCTCCCGCTCGCGCTCTCGGTTATCCAGCTCGCTCTCGCCATCATCCTCATCGCCGCAATCCTCCTCCAACAGCGCGGCACGGGGCTGGGAGCCGCCTTCGGCGGCGAAGGAAATGTGTTTGCGGCGCGGCGTGGCGTGGAACGCGCCCTCTTCATGGTGACGATCATCGCCGCAATCCTCTTCTTCGCCACTGCACTCGCGCAAAATATCCTCTAGAGAGACGGCACGATGCCTACGATGGACCTCCGCAGTGCTATTCGGCGCGCGCTCAATCTCCCTGGATGGGAGGCGATCGGACGACGTGCCCTCTCCTCTCCTCAATGGCGGCATCTCCCAAAAACGCTCACTATTCGAGAACGTATCATCTTTTCCTTCGGGGCAATCCTGATTCTCGCGGGGATAGGAATTATCGCGGGGCGCTTCTACCTAGACCGCACCCAGATCGCCCCTGCCGCGGGGGGCCGTCTCACCGTCGGCATCGTCGGCCGGCCGCTTTATCTCAATCCCGTACTCGCCCCTTCAAACCCTGTTGATGAAGCGCTTATCCGCCTCACCTCAGCCGGCCTCTTCCGCTACGATGCTGAAGGCCGGCTCATCCCCGATCTTGCCGAATCATTCGCGATAGGCGACTTCGGCAAAACCATCGACGTCACCCTGCGCCGAGATCTCCAATGGCCTGATGGCGCGCTCTTCACCGTAGACGATGTAATCTTCACGACAAACGCCGTCAAGGATCCCGCGATTCGCAGTCCCCTCTTTTCCACATGGATCGGCATCAACATCGAAGCGATTGATGCGTATACCGTACGATTCACGCTCCCCGCACCCTATCCCCCATTCCTTCACAATCTCACGCTCGGCATTCTCCCCAAACATCTCTGGGAAGACGTCGCGCCGGAAAACTTCGCGCTTTCCGACCAGAACCTAAAACCTCTTGGGCTGGGAGCGTTTCGCCCCGCGCGCTTCGAACGCACGCGAGACGGCAAAATCCTCTCCTATAGTTTCGAGCGGAACCTCTCTTCTCCACGACCACCGCTCCTTGAGCGAATAACGTTTCGATTTTTCGATCAACATACCGAAGCCGTCAGCGCCTTCAATCGCGGCGAAGTACAGCTTATCAGCGCCATCGGACCACAGGATTCCGCAACACTCCGAAGCGGAGCGAAACTCCGTTCTTCGCGCCTACCGCGCATCTTCGCGCTTTTCTTCAATCAAAGCACGTCCCGAATCCTTGCCGACAAAACCGTTCGTCAGGCCCTTTCTTATGCGACCGACCGCCGCCCTTTGCTTGAGGTCCTTGGCGGCGATCTCTTCGTAACACCCCTAGAACGTCCTATTCCCGCCGATATGCTAGGCGCAACCGAGGAAACCGACCGGTATGATTTCGCGCCGAACCATGCACGAAATATCCTCGAAGCAACGGGGTGGATTGCGGGAGAGGACGGTATAAGGGCGAAGGGCGGAGAACGCCTCACGGTTACCGTGACGATACCCGAGAATGACGACCTCAACGCCGTTGCGACGATTCTCCAAACGCAGTGGCGAGAAATCGGCATCGCGGGAGAAATCCGGACGCTTGGCCCCGATGCATATCGGCGCGCGATCGCAGAACGCAGTTACCAGGCCTTGTTGGCGGGACAAGAACTTCCCGTAGATCCTGACCCTTATGCTTTTTGGCACTCATCGCAGAAGTTCGATCCGGGAGGGAATGTCGCCCTTTATGAAAATCCACGCGCAGATCAGGCGCTCCAGATATCCCGCACCGAGTTCAATGACGATGTGCGGGCCGATAGTTATATCGAGTTTCAACGCATCCTCATGGCCGACGTGCCAGCGATATTTCTTTGGCAAGCAAACTCGGTGAGCGCAACAGACCCCACGCTGCGCGGTGTGGACGCCGATTTCCTCCAAGATCCGTCTTGGCGATTTGGCAGCAGCCATGAGTGGTATGTACACACAAAACGCGTGTGGAAATCATTATGACGAAAAACGATTTTCCCAAACTCATCGGGGCTTTTCCTCGGCAGCTGCTCGCCGGTCTTTCAGCGGCGCGTGAAGCCGCGGCGAACATGCCGCCCTTCAGGCCTCGCAGGCCCATCTCGCATCTCGTGTTCTGCGGAATGGGCGGGTCAGCACTTCCGGCATTGCTCCTCCGCGATTTTATCCGATCCGATACGAAACTCGCGCGGCGGCATCTCCACATCGTCGTGCATCGGGACTACGGGCTGCCTCCCGAAGCGCTCACCTCATCGGCACTCATCCTTATTACTTCCTACTCTGGAAATACCGAAGAGGCGCTTTCGTCCTACCGCGATGCTCGCCGACACCGCCTCCCCGTCCTCGCCATTACTTCGGGAGGATCGCTTGCCCGACAGGCGAAACGCGACCATGTCGCACTCGCCCGCATCAACAGGGGTCTTCCTCCCCGCTTCGCAGTAGGAGAACAGTTCAGCGCGGCCTTGGGGTTGCTTATTCGGCTCGGATTCCTCCCGATCTCGCTGGAAAGAAAGCTCTCCGCGACGGCCTCGCTACTGAAGCCCTCTGCGTTTCCCCGTAAGGCACACCGGATCGCAAAACTTCTACAGCATCGCATTCCACTCATCTACGCCTCTGATCGCAATGAAGCCCTCGCGTATATCTGGAAAATCCAGATGAACGAAAGCGCGAAGATTCCGGCTTTCGCCAATGTCTTCCCCGAACTCAACCACAATGAAATGAATAGCTACGCGATGCTCACGAACACACAATCGGCGCTGCGGAAAATGCTTGCCGTCGTCATGCTCCACGATGCCCGCGATCGCTCCTCTGTCAAAAAAAGGATGCGCGTCACCTCTTCGCTGATTACCAGAAGCGGCGTCCCGGTGATTCCTGTCGCGCTTTCCGGTCGCCATTCCTTGACGCGAACCTTCAATGGATTCCTCCTTGGCGAATGGGTTGCAGGAATACGAGCACGAAGCTACGGCGTGGATCCCCTCCCCACCAATCTTATTGAGGAGTTCAAGCGCCGTCTCCGCCCCTAAAGTTCTTCTCCGTTCTTCCCCAAAAGAGTTGCGCCATTGTCGATGATGGTGCATCGGTTGTAGATTATGAAGAGAGCAAGACGCCGGGCAGGTGGTCCCGCAACAGTCACTGCGGGCGCCCGCTGCGGGATAAACTCCCCTGGCAGACCTGCCTGCCGGCAGGCAGGCGCGACTCCTCAAATTTCTCCCGGCCCCCGTGGCGGAATTGGCAGACGCGCAGCGTTCAGGACGCTGTTCCCGCAAGGGAATAGAGGTTCAAGTCCTCTCGGGGGCACCAGAATGGAACTTAACGGCTTTTTCAAAGCCCACTCTGGTCCAGCCAACTCGATACAGCGTAACGTAGCGAAGCAAAAAAAATCACGCTAAACAATCTCTCTATGACCCCAACAACCACATCCCCTCATTCTCCGCCGGCGAAGCGCCGCGTCCCGCAACGACAACAACGCGGCCGCCGAAACATCGAACGTCGCCCCGCGCACCCAACGGGAACACGCGCTCCTCTGCCGCGGCATCCAGGCCCTATCGCGCTCACTGGAGAAATCCTGCGCGTCGTGCCGTTGGGCGGCTTCGAAGAAGTCGGGCGCAACATGATGATCCTCGAATACGTCCCGCCGGGGAAACAGGAAGCTGACCGCCTCATTATCGATATGGGGCTTCGCTTCCCTGAAGAGGACACGCCGGGCATCGACTTCATCATCCCCAACGCCAGCTACCTGAAAGGAAAAGAACGCACGATTCGCGGCATCTTTATCACTCATGGCCACTACGACCATATGGGAGCCATCCCTTATCTGGCCGGGCCGCTCCGCAACCCTCCAATTTTCGCCACGCCGCTTGCACGCGGCATGATCCTCAAACGCCAGGAGGACTTCCCCCATACGCCGAAACTGGAGATCCACACCATCGATAAGCGCGACCGCCGACCGATCCGCCTCGGTCCATTCAGCGTCGAACCGTTCCACGTGAACCACAACATCCCCGATTCTATCGGCCTCGCGATCGGAACGCCTCTGGGTACGGTGGTCCACAGCTGCGACTTCAAATTCGACTTCAAGCCGATCGGCGATGAGCCCGCAGACCTCCAGCGCATTGCAGAAATCGGTTCGCGCGGAATATTAGCGCTCCTCTCGGACTCCACGGGTGTTGAACACGCGGGGCACTCGATTTCGGAATCCGTCATTTTCGAGAATCTCGATCCCATCTTCCGAGAAGCGCCGGGGCGCGTCATTATGTCGACCTTCGCCTCTCTTATCGGACGACAGCAACAGGCCTTTCTCCTCGCCGAAAAATATGGGAGAAAAGTTGCCCTGGAAGGCTACAGTATGAAGGCGAACGTCGAAATCGCACAAGGCCTGGGTTACCTCAAAATCCCCAAAGGCATGATGATGCCGATCGAAGATGCCGAGCGCCTCGATCCAAAGCGTACGGTGATTCTCTGCACCGGCGCACAAGGAGAATCCAACGCCGCGCTCATGCGGATCGCGAACCGCGAGCATCGTGTCATCCGCATACGCGAAGACGATACCATGATCTTTTCCTCATCGATCGTTCCGGGAAATGAACGAAGCGTGCAGTACCTCAAGGATGCGCTCGCGCGCCAAGGAGCGAGGATCTTCCACTACAAAACCTTGGATATTCATGCGTCGGGCCACGCCTACGCAGAAGATCTCAAACTCATGCTCTCGCTCGTAAAGCCGAAATTCCTCATTCCGATCCACGGCCAGTATTCCATGCTGAAAGCGCATGCCGAACTCGGTCAATCGATGGGTATTCCGCGGGAATACACGGCCGTGGGCTACAACGGCGCGATCATCGAGTTCAACCGCGAACGAATTCAGGTGCGCGATGAACAAATCCAGGCCCAATATGTCTTCGTCGACGGCCTCGGCGTCGGCGATGTGCGCGAGGTGGTGCTCCGCGATCGTCAAATGATGGCGCAGGACGGCATGTTCGTGATCGTCGCTATCGTAGATCGTCGAGAAGGCCGCGTGCGCGGAGAGCCCGATGTGATCTCGCGCGGATTCGTGTATCTGCGCGAATCAGGACCGCTGCTTGCCGAGGCCCGCAAACGCGTAAAGATGCTGGTCGAACAATCCGGGAAAATGAAACCGGTGAACTGGACCTATGTGCGCGACAACATTCGCGAGGATCTTGGAAAGTTCTTTTTCCAAAAGACCCAACGCCGACCCATGGTGCTCCCCGTGATCATTGAGGTGTAAAAAGCGATTATGAGGATTGTCTCCGGCATTCAACCCTCGGGGGAGCTCCACATCGGGAATTACCTCGGTGCGCTCCGCCAGTTTACGGCGCTCCAGGATGAACACGAGTGTTTTTTCTTTCTCGCGGATCTCCACGCCCTCACGGAACTCCCCGCACCCGAGACGCTACGCGACCGGGTAGTCGCCACTGCAATCGACTATCTCGCCGTAGGCCTTGATCCGCAGAAGGCAACGCTGTTTCTCCAATCTGACGTCCCGGCACATGCCGAACTCATGTGGTTGCTCGCCACGCTCACGCCGGTCGGCGACCTCGAACGCATGACGCAATACAAAGAGAAGGCCCGCGACGCCAAAAAGCGCCGCCTAGTCAATGCCGGCCTCCTTACCTACCCCATCCTTATGGCGGCAGACATCCTTCTCTATCGCGCAGAGGCGGTTCCTGTGGGGGAAGATCAGCTGCAGCATCTCGAACTCGCCCGAAGGATCGCTCATCGCTTCAACGATCGTTTCCCGCCGCCGCTCTTCCCGGAGCCCAACGCCCTCATGCAAAAAAAAGGTGCGCGCATCATGTCGCTTGCTGATCCCCGAAAAAAGATGTCGAAATCCCACGGTCCGGAAACTTATATAGGAATCTTCGATAGCCCCGACTCCATTCGAAAAAAAATCCAGAAGGCAGTGACGGATTCCGGAACGACGGTGAGCTATGATCCGCGGCGGAAGCCGGCCCTCGCAAATCTCCTCACCCTCTACGCGCTCTTTGCCGAAGAAGAGCTGAGAGAATCCGCGCAACGATTCTCGCACTCCGGCTATGCGATTTTTAAGCAGGCCCTCACGGAACTCCTTATCCAAAAACTCTCACCGTTCCGAGAACGCCGCCAGACGCTCGCGCAATCCCCCCCGCATATCCGCGCGGTTCTGGAGCGCGGCGCGGAACGAGCGCTCGCCGTTTCGCAAGAAACGCTCCGTGAAGCCCGGACGCGTATGGGAATCGCGTAACGGCCGCAACACAACGTTTGACAATCTCACACTTGCATGGTAATGCGAGTGTGTCCTTTGTGAAAAGATCGGAGGCAATACGTGGCCGCGCGACGTGTCGCGATCGTGCTCGTCATGACGCTCGCAGTCAACCTGGCTGTTGCGGGAACGCGTTTCTTTCTGAGCGCACAAACCGGCAGTGCGGGGATCCTCGCGGATGCGTTCCATGCAATCTCCGACAGCGGTGCGAATATCGTCGCCCTCGGGGCACTCTGGTTCGCCGTGAAGCCCCCCGATGCAGCCCATCCCTACGGTCACCGGCGATTCGAGACCGCTGCAGTCCTCGTCATTGGCTTCTTCATCGCGCTTACTGCCCTGGAGACGGCTCGGGAGGCGGCTGATCGGCTTGTTTCGCGAGCATACCCGGATTTCTCATGGACGGCACTCGCCATCCTCTCCGGGACCATTGCGGCAAGCGCTACCGTTGCGATAAGTGAACGATGGTTCGGAAGGCGATATCGATCCGAACTCCTCCTCGCCGATTCTCGGCACACCACCGCAGATCTTTTCGCCACATTCGCGGTCGTAGTGGGATTCGGAGCGGTGGCGTTCGGCGCACCGCTTCTCGACCCTATCGCAGCGCTCGTCATTGCCGCCCTTATTGCACGCACCGGCATAATCCTCATCTGGATGAACATCCAGGTCCTGGTCAACAGCGCCGCGTTCACGGAAACAGAGGTTATGCGGGAAGTGCTCGCGGTGTCCGGCGTTGCGGACTGTCATCGCATACGCACCTTCGGGCCCCGTAATGAGGCGCACATGGACCTCCACGTGCGCGTCCATCCCGATGTTCCCCACGAAAACGAAGAGGCCCTTCTCGCAGAGGTCACGCGTACGCTCCGTAGGGCTTTTGCCGCGGACGTGAACGTAGTCCTCGAACATCAGCTGTGTCCGGATGTCTCATAGAAACACACGAGGCCCTAAAGGGCCTCGTTTCTTTTTCCAATTCCGCCCGGCAGCGGGACATCATCTCCGCTTCTCGACAGCATATCATACCCACCCCAGGCGCCCCGTGAAGCTCGCTATCGCTTTTCGATTGAGGCGATCCGCCACTTGCGGAAAGCGTTCAAGCACATCTGCGAACACGTTCTTGATTTCGAGAAGACGTTCTTCCGTGTCTGCTTCGGCGCGTACGGTGAGATATGCGCTCGTATTCGAGGCCCGCACGAGCGCCCAACTCTTCTCATCGAAGAGAACCCGTACGCCGTCAATCGTAATCGTGCGGTATCGTTGAGAAAAGATTCGCGTGATGTCCGCGACGACGGCGAATTTTTCCTCGTCTGCGCACGGCAGCTTCAATTCCGGGGTGCGAATCGTCTTGGGTATGTCAACGAAAAGCGAAGAAAACGGAGCTTCCGTGCCCGCCGCGAGCTCAAGCACCTTCGCCGCGCCAAGGAGACCGTCATCGAAACGAAACCAGTCCTCGACGAAGTAAAAATGGCCGGAAACCTCGCCTCCAAATGCGATATTGGTATCCCGCCGCATCGTCGCCTTGATGGGACCGTGGCCGGTACGGTGCATAAGCGGGATGCCGCCGTAGCCGGGGATGAGTTCTCCGAGAAGGCGCGAACATTTCACATCGTAAAGTATTTTCTCTCCGGGATGTCGCCGTAGGACGTCCCGTGCCAAGAGAAGAATGAAGAGATCAGCGTCTACGAACTCGCCCCTTTCTGTCACAAAGCCGACGCGATCGCCATCCGCGTCAAGCGCAATGCCAAGATCGGCGCCTTCGGTGCGCACTCGTTCACCCAACTCCACCATCGTATTGGGCATTTCAGGATCGGGAATATGATTCGGAAAGCGTGCGTTTGGCTCGGTATAGAGTCCCACCACGTCGCACCCGAGCGATTCAAGAAGTTGTGGAGCGAGAATTCCGGTACTCCCATTGCCGCAATCGAGCACGACCTTAAGGGGCCGGGCAAGACGAACGCGTCGCCGAATCGCTTCCTGATAAGCCGGAAGAAAATTCTCTCTCTGATACCCGCCCGTGCCTGAAACGAAATCCTCACGCTCTACCATAATCTTCAAGCGTTGCAGCTCTTCTCCAAAGATTGGGTCGACATTGCGACCCGTGAGCTTAAAGCCGTTGTAAAAGTAAACGTTATGGCTCCCCGTGACATTCACTCCGCCGTCGAACCCGAAGGCGGCAACCGCGAAGTAAACGAGGGGCGTCACGCCCTCTCCCAGATCCGTGACGTCACAACCAGCCGCGCGTGCGCCCGCAATGAAACTCTCGGTGAGCTCGCGCGCGAATGGACGAATCTCGCGTCCCACCACAATCCGCTTCCCCCTTTTTCTCCTGATGATGGTCGCGTAGGCCCTGCCGATCCGCTCGGCGATCTCCGGCGTAATCGTCACGCCGGGAAACGGACCGTACCACTTCTCGTATTCCGCAATCTCTTCGGGCGAAAAACGCTCCCCCGCAACGCCCCGGATGTCATATTCACGAAAAATATAAGGGTTTATTTGCATATGCATGCTTAGGAAAAAATCCGGCTCTTCACTGCTTCAATAATCTGGAAGCTTTCCGCTTCAGCAATAGCAACGTCCTGATCAAGAGGAAGCGTAAGCGGGTCTCCGCTGATCGTTTCCACGCGCCCTCCGGCTTCTTGCGCAATAAACGCTCCTCCTGCGTAATCCCATGCATGCTGTCCGAAGAAGAGCCCACCGTCTGCCGCCCCTGCGGCAAGCCAACAAAGTGCCGCAACGGTGCTTCCTAAAACGCGCATCCCCGGTCGCGGCCTCAGCGCCAGGAAACGAGATATTCGTTCATCGTGCTGAACGGCATGGGCGTAAGAAACGAGGAAAAGCGGTTTTTTCTTGTCCCCGCTCTTCCTCATAGAGATCCGTGCGCCATTGCGAAACGCCCCTTCGCCGCGTGTTGCGTAAAACAATTCGTGACTCATCGGAAGGGCAATCGCAGCGCCCTGGACGCCCGCCGCATCTGCGTAGGCAAGAGATACGGCAAAGAGAGGAAGGCCTGCGGCATAGTTAGAAGTGCCATCAAGGGGGTCAACGTACCATGTGATGCCCTCCTCTTGCGCATGCTTATTCCCGCCACCCTCTTCCCCGACAATCGCATCATCAAGGAAACGGCGCTGAATAGCCTCGCGGATTCTGCGTTCTGCCTCGATATCGACCTCGGTCACGATTGATCCGTCCGCTTTACCGCGAATATCATGCGGCGTTACGAATGCGCCGCGCAGATATGCTCCTACGTCCTCGGCGAGTTGGCTCGCCAACCTTATACGTTCCATAGAAATGCGCTCTCAGTATAGCACGCGGCATTGACCTGCCGCCCGGCTCCGTGTTACCCTTGGCTCCGTATGGATGAATTATCCGTCCGGGAACCCCGCCGGCGCGACTATGAGCTCGCGGCGGTCCTCTCTGCTTCGGCAACCGATGAGGAGCGTGATACCTTCATCGCAAAACTTCAGCGGCTCATTGCGGATGTCGAAGGAGAGCTTATCGAACTCAGCCCGCCAAAACCCTATGCACTCGCCTATCCGATCCGAAAAGAACGGCAAGGCGTTTTCCGCACCCTCATCTTCCGCGGACCGACAGAGCTTCCCGAGCGAATCGCCGAAACGGTGCGGCACGACACCACGCTCTTGCGCCACTTTGTTATCGAACGGCCAAAACCTCGTCGTACGCCCCCGTCCCGCAGAAAAACGCCGGTGATTTCCGCCACTGAAGAACAACGCATGGAAGAACAAATCGAGGCGGCCCTCAAGGAAAGCGCTTCCTAAGCGGTCTTTCAAAGCGCCACTCGAAAACCCGCCACGCCCACTATGAACGTGAACAAAGTATTCCTCCTCGGCAACGTGGTCGCAGACCCCGAAGCGCGCATGACCGCTTCGGGTATTCCTGTCGTGAATCTCCGTCTTGCCACGAATCGCGTTTTCAAAGACAAAAGCGGCCAGCGTCAAGAACAGACAGAGTTTCACCGTGTAGTAGTGTGGGGGAGACAGGCCGAAATCGCTCGTGAATATCTCCGCCGCGGGCGGATGGTATTCATCGAGGGGCGGCTGCAAACGCGCTCCTGGGAGGACAAGAGCGGCCAAAAACGCTGGCAAACGGAAGTCGTTGCGGAACGCCTACAACTCGGCCCCCGCCCCGGTGCGGCACCTCCCGGCGAATCGCGCCCTGCCCAGGAAGGGGAAACGGGTAAGGCGGGAAAACAGAAAGACGCCGATGACACGATTCCCGTGATCGACGAAGATGCGCCAATCTCCTTACACGATGATGAACCGAAAGAAGTAAACCCAGAAGAAATCCCTTTCTAGAGTACCGGATATGCGGATCGTGCCAGAAAACTGCTACTTTTGCACAAAGAATCTTCGCGATATCGATTACAAGGACGTCGACGTCCTTCAGAGATTCGTTTCTGCGCAAGCAAAGATCCTGCCGCCACGAAAGACCGGCGTGTGCGCAAAGCATCAACGCCAGCTCTCCCGAGCCATCAAACGAGCGAGGTTTTTGGCGTTAATCCCTTTCACGACGCGATAAACCTTGCGTCCCTGAGCGGCTCCTTGCCTCTACGGCGAGAGCGAGCCCGATGCACGCGGACCGCTGCTGAGGGGCGAGCGAGGTTCTTAGCGTTGATCCCCTTTGCGACAAGATAGCCGAACGCCAGCGAAAACAACGCGGCCGCTTTGGGCGGCCGCGTTGTTTCCCATATGCGCTGTTCACCGTGTCGCTTTCGACCTCTCCGCAGTACGACGAGAATGTGTGATTGCCTCTCTTACCAACTGCGTTATCGCTTCGCGGAAATGCTCGGGTGCGTAACGCTCCACGGTCATACGGATACGCTCTTTTATAAAATCGCCGCGTCCCCACCGCTCCCGGAGCCGCCGTACCGCATCCGCAAACGCAATCGGGTCGAGATCGTCGAAGAACTCCCCCGCCACCTTCTCGGAAACGGTCTCTTCCGCTCCTCCCGATCGAAAAGCCACCACGGGCGTCCCTTGTGCTATGGCCTCAACAAGCGTGATGCCGAAATCTTCTCGCTGGGGATGAACGAAACCACGTGCACCTTCCATGAGTTCTCTGACGATTTCATCTGGCTGTGATCCGAGAAGACGGACATTCCGCCGCGCGGAGCGGCGAAGAGAAGGTGCGAGCGGGCCATCGCCCACCACGAAAAGCGGCAGTCCAAGACGGTGAAACGTTTCCAGTGTGAGCTCGGGTTGTTTCCAGCGCGCGAGCCGTCCCACGGAAAGAAAGTACTCATCGGGAAGCGCGAATCTTCGTCGCACCGCTTCACTCAGCGGACGGACGGAAAGATCCACGGGAGGAGGAACCACTCGCGCATCGCGACGATACCACCGCAAAAGACGCTCTGCTGTATAACGTGAGTTGGCTATGAGTATATCGGGGCGCTGTGCTGCTTGCTGGTCCCAAAGACGGAGAAAATGCAACAGGGGCGCTACCGCATAAGCGCTTAGGGAGGGGAAGTGCGCGCGGCGGTACGTCTCCCGATCTTCCCAGAGAAAGCGCGGCGGTGTGTGACAGTACGCAAGATGCACCGTATGCGAACGGGTCACGACTCCCTTCACGAATGCGGAACTCGAAGAAATGATCGCGTCATAATCGCGAAAATCCAGCGCCTCCACAGCAAAAGGAAGTGCCGGAAGCGAGAACCGATGGAGCGAACGGAGCAGCGGAATGCGATCAAGTATCGACGTGCGGATCTCGGCAGTGGGAAAATGACGCGCGGTCACGCTTCGATCCGAAAATAACGTGTAGATAGGGGCATCGGGATATATCGCCACGAGTTCCTGGAGCACGCGCTCAGCGCCCCCGAATCGGAGAAGATAATCATGGAGCAGTGCGATACGCATATGGGTATCTTCTTCACGCTGCCGCCTCGGTAAGGATACGGAGGGTTGCTGCCGCCGCACGCTCCCACGAGAACCGTTCGATATTCTGTTGCCCCGAAATAATAAGGTTGCGCCGGAGGGCTCGATCTTCGTTCAAGCGCTCCATCGCTTCCGTAAGCTCGTCATCGGCGCCAGGAACGACAAAGAGCGCACCGCGCCGACCCGCCACTTCCGGCATGGCCGTCACCGATGAAGTCACGACCGGCACGCCGGCCATGTGCGCCTCAAGAATAGGGAAACCGAAGCCCTCGGCCCACGAAGGGAAAAGAAGGGCCACCGCTCCTCTCAAAAGCGCCTGCTTCTCTGATTCGGAAACATAACCGCGCAGATGAATCCCATCGCGCGCGGAGGAACGGCCAATGAGCCCGCGAATGCGCCTAAAACCAAATCCCGGCGTACCCGCTAACATGAGTTCGGGTGCAGTAACGCCGGTGCGTTTGCGAAACCGGGTAAACGCGCGAACGATGCCATCCACATTTTTATTGAGTTCAAGGCGACCCAGATAAAGAAAGTAAGGCGCAGGAGGCGGGGAAGCTATATGAAGTTCCTCCTTACTCAAGAATACGGGGAGTCCGTGAGGAACAACGTGTACCTTCTCCGGGTTCGCATCATAGAAACGAAGAAGGTCTCCTTTGGTCGCATCCGAAGGAACGATGACGGCGCGCGAGCGCCGCAGTGCGTCGCGCGTGATGAAATCAAGGTAGCGGCGACGAGTTGCCGGATAACGATCAGGAACGTGCAGAAACTCCACACCATGAACAGTCGCCACCGATGATTTCGGTAATGCCCGCGGCAACGCCTGTGCTGGCGAAAAAAGGACATCGGGAGGAAAACGGAGCATCTCCCACGACAAACGCAGCTGCGTCCACATCAACAGGGCGCGAAGCACCCGAATTTCCCATCTGCCCGCGCCAGATAACCCGCCACTCATGACATGTGATTGGTGGTGAGTTGTTGGCTGCTGATTGGTATAGAGAAGGAACCGATGTGTCGACGCATCGGGGAGTGTGGCCATCGAGCGCAGAAGCTCGCAAAGATAGCGTTCAACCCCTGTCGGCTGAACCCTGAATGCTGCGACCGCGTGAATGCCGATATTCATAACCGGCTTACAACCTACGACCTACAACAGACAACCCGTGACTTACGCTACAGTTGTTGGTTGTGGGCTGTGAGTCGTTGATTGTCGGCTCACTAGCGTCGAAGCGCGAGGGAACGCTTGAAAAACTCTAAACTCTCCAATGCCGCACCGGTGCCGCGCGCAACGCATAGGAGCGGTTCTTCGGCGACACGCGTGGGAACGCCGGTAGATTGCTCCAGCAGCCGATCAAGGTTCCGCAACAGTGCGGTGCCTCCGGAAAGCACCATGCCATTCTCAATCACGTCGGCGGCAAGTTCCGGGGGCGTATCGCGCAATACCTGCTTGACGGCGCGAATAATATCTCGAAGCGGATCGGCGATCGCCTCCGTCACATCATTCGCGTACACCTTGACGATCTTGGGAAGGCCGCCGGCGAGGTCGCGACCGCGTACCTCCATGGCAATATTCTCGTCTGTGGGCATGGCAGATCCGATCGCAATCTTGATATTCTCCGCCGTTCGCTCCCCGATTGCGACATTGTGCGTGCGTTTAATCATTTCCGCGATCGCCTCGTCGATCCTGTTCCCGGCGACCCGCACCGATGCCCATGAAACAATACCCCCCAACGACATGATCGCCACTTCACTCGTGCCGCCACCGACGTTCACGATCATGGACCCCGACGAGGCGTGAATGGGCAATCCTGCACCGATTGCGGCGAGAATCGGCTCCTTGACGACATATGCTTCGCGGGCGCCCGCGCGCCTCGCAGCTTCCAACACTGCGCGGCGTTCGGTGGAAGTGATACCCGCAGGGACCGAAACCATCACATCGGGTCGTAAGATTCGAAAAGAGCCGAGTGTCTGCCCGAGAAAATGTCGAAGCATCGCCTCGACGACCCGATAATCCGCGATGACGCCATCGCGCATGGGACGATGCGCAACGATGGTTTCTGGCGTGCGGCCAATCATCTCTTTCGCGCTTTGTCCCACCGCAAGCACACGGCGTTCGGTCGTGGAAACGGCGACGACGGTCGGCTCATTGAGCACCACGCCGCGCCCGGGAATGAACACGAGCGAGTTCGTCGTGCCGAGATCAATACCGATTTTCCGTACGAACATATCTGACGAAAATCTCAAGCTCAAATGCCCAACGGGAGTTTAACGCACGTTTGACATTGGGTTTTAGATATTTGCTATTCTTCAACTCTCTGGATATCAGCGCCGAGTTCCCGGAGCCGTCCGTCAAGATCTTCGTAGCCGCGATCGATATGATGCACGCCGTCAATCATTGTCTCTCCCTGTGCAGCAAGGCCCGCAAGCACTAGCACGGCGCCCGCACGAATATCAAATGAGGCCATAGGAACTCCGGTGAGAGGCGTGGGCCCGCGTACGGCGATACGGTGAGCATCAAGATGAGTAATGTTAGCACCCATACGGAGGAGTTCTTCCACGTAACGAAAACGGTTTTCGTAGAGCGGATCGTGAATGAGCGATATGCCTTCTGCCTTGGTTGCGAGCAATGCAAAGAGCGGTTGAAGATCAGAGGGGACTCCTGGATACGGCATTGCCTGCACGTTCGTGGCTTGAAGCACTGCCGGAGGATCGGCCGCCGCGAACGTATCGCCGTGTACCTTGACGCGTACGCCCATCTCTTGGAGTTTCGCAAATGGCAGAGTGAGATCTTCTGGATTCGCGCCCCGTATCGCCACTTCTCCCCGCGTGAGAAGACCCGCGCTGAGAAAAGTGAAGGCCACAAGCGGATCTCCTCGCACCTTACAGGATGCACCGTGAAGCTTGGGGGATCCGCGTACGCGGTAACGATGGGGTCCCGCGAGCGCAACATTAGCGCCCATCGCAGAAAGCATCGCTCCCAAATCCTGCACGTGCGGTTCAAGGGCGGCGATATCAATAGTTGTCTCCCCGGAAAGGCCGGCGGCGATCATGAGGGCGTTTTCGGTCGCGGTCACGGAGAACTCTGGAAGCACAACCTTGTTTGCGCGGAGACCTCGGGGGGGAACTCGTATGTTGATGAATGAGTCGTCGAATTCGATGGCGGCCCCGAACTGTTCAAGGGCTCGGAAATGAGCGGTGAGTGGCCTGGCGCCGATGTGGTCGCCCCCCGGATGCGGTATTCGTACACTCCCGCAGCGCACGAGAAGCGGCCCGAGGAGGACGATCGAGGCCCTGAGCATCCTGATATCTTCAACGGGGAGACGCTCGGGATTTATGCGCGCCGCGGTAATCACCACACGACGCGCCTTTTGCTCCTCTTCCACGCTCACGCCAAGCGCGCGGAGAATCGCCAACATTCGCGCCACATCCGTAATTCGCGGCACATTCTCAAGAACACAACGTTCCTCTGTAAGGAGGCAGGCCGCGATCATTTTCAAAGCCGCATTCTTGGCTCCAGGAACCTCCACAGAGCCCGAGAGGATCTTCCCGCCACGGATGAGAAAATGTTCATCTGCCATGCGATCCGCGTCCGCTAGTATACTCCAAAAAGAGCCCGGCGGCAAGGCCGGGCCTGAAACGTTCTCTCTGCGAATCGAATTAGATTGCGCGGAGTTCCGACACGACGTTTTCCATGTGCATCGCACGAGATCCCTTCACCAACACAAGATCGCCTGCTTTAAGCCCCGCTTGAACGAGGCGGCCGGCTTCGTCTGTGGTCGCACACATGCGTACGCGCGCCTCATCCATGCCGCGTGCTATCGCCTCATGCCCCGCAAGGCGCATGCGCGCTCCCACCGTCACAATCTCATCTGCCATACGTGCGGCGTGCTGGCCGACAGCCCGATGCGCCGTCTCTGTGTATTTCCCAAGCTCCAACATATCGCCAAGAATCACGATACGTCGCGATGCGGGAAGTTCTCCGAGAGTGTCGAGTGCCATATGCATCGCCTGAGGAGCCGCATTATAACTGTCGTCAATGAGAAAACTGTGCTTCACGCCAGAAAGCAGCTGCATTCGCCCCGGCAAACCCTCGTACTCTGCCAGCGCTTCCGAGATCTCCACGAGGTGCATCCGCAACGCGATCCCCACTGCGGCTGCGGCAAGCGCCGCCATAACCACTCCCCGGCCGAACACGCCGGTCAAGCGCACGGGAACGAAATTCCCCTGATATTCGATTTTGAAACTTATCCCATCCGGCACCTCGTATCCGCTCTCAGTCCTCGTTCGCACCTCATAGGCGGTAGCGCGTATATCCGCCCCCTCTCCGAATCCAAAAGTAAGCGCACGTGCATCGGTCCGCTCCCGCATCTCCAGCACAGTGAGATCGTCAAAATTCAAAATAGCCCACCCGTCCGGAAGCAATGCCTCTACCAAACGCGCCTTTTCGCGCGCGAGTGTCTTCGGACCCGCGAAAAATTCGACGTGAACGGGAATTTCCCCCACCGCCGTCACCACCGAAATCTTCGGAGAAGCGAGACGTGCAAGAAAACGGATATCGCCGGGGCGATCCGCCCCCATCTCTAAAACGAGCGCCTCAGGATATGAGGGAGACCAAAGCACCGTCTGTAGCGCATGGAGGAGTTGCCGCGCCCAGGAAAACGGGCTCCTTCCTCCCCCGGGAATACCGAGGATCGTGAGCGGCACGCCGATCTCGGTATTGCGATTGAGAAGTGTGCGCCGCACACCCTGGTGATACTGCGCGCGCAACACGGTGAAGATCGCTTCTTTCGTAGAGGTCTTCCCCACCGACCCTGTCACCGCGATAACGAGAGGACGATACCGTCGCAACGCGGCCCGCGCGAGTACAGTGAGGATGACTTGAAGAAAACGTCGCATATGCGAAAATCGGTTTTTAGATAGCGTGATTGACTCAAAGATTTGGTGATTCGCGGGTGAGAGATAGACGCAATGTTTGATTCGTCTGTGAATAGCGAATCGGCTATTCTACCGGCTGATCGGGAGGAATGGCAGCGTAGGTGATGAGGTACTCCGCGAGGCGGCGAAAAAGCGGCACGGCGGTTGATTCTGCATATCGCGCCTTCGGCCGATCCACCTTCGTGAGAATAACATACCGAGCGTCGAACGCGGGGAAGAATCCGACGAAGGTGTGGATGGTGTCCTGTCCATATCCCGGTGTGCCTACGTTCGGAATTTCCGCCGTACCGGTTTTCCCGGCAACCGTGTAGCCGGGAATCTTTGCTCGGATACCGCTCCCGTCCTCCACCACTCGCGTCATCATCGCCGCAAGCCGAGTTGCCGTCCGCTGTTGAATGACGCGCCGTACCGGCTCCGAGCGAAACTCCTCGCCTGCTCCATTCGGATACTCGATAGCTTCTACTAGCACGGGCTTCATAAGCGTACCGCCATTGGCAATGGCCCCAAGCGCAGAAACGAGTTGCAGCGGTGTCACCGCGATTCCCTGCCCGAATGCCGCAGTGGCATAATTGATAGGCCGTCCCGTCTCCAGATTCGTAAGCGACCCACCCGCCTCATTCGGCAACATGATACCCGTGGCGGTTCCGAAACCAAATGCATTCACGTACGCGCGGAAAGCGCCCTGTCCAGCCTGTTCCGCCGCAAACACCGCTCCGGTATTGAGCGAATAGCGAAGCACGTCCACCATCGTCCGCTCACCGTTATACTGCTGGAGCGTATTCGTCACAGTGTAACCACCGATGCGCACAGAGCCGGTATTCTCATAAGTCGTCTCCGGCGTCACGGCACCGCTGTCGAGCGCTGCCGCCATGGTGACCGCCTTAAATACAGACCCCGGCTCGTATGCTGCGGAGATTGCGGGATTCATGAACGCGCCGAGGTCTTCTACTTTGCCGTACTCATTCGGATCAAATGTCGGTTCATTCGCCAACGCACGGATGAAACCCGTTCTCGGTTCCATGACGACAACGGTTCCTCCGGCGGCGTCGAACTGATCGACGATTTCGCGCAAAGCCCGCTCTGCTTGATATTGGATATTCACATCGATAGTGAGAAACACATCCGCGCCCGGCTGCGGAGGATGAGCCTCTTGCGAGAAAGCTTCAAGAATCGTGCCCCGTCCGTCGCGTTCGCCCCGCAACTCACCGGAAACGCCGCGCAATGCGCTCTCGAGCTTCGCCTCGATTCCGTAAACACCGCGTTCTTCTCCGTCGTCGGTATGACCGACGAAACCGAGTACATGTGCGAGGCGAACTCCAAGAGGATAAAAGCGCCCGCGCGCATCTGAAAGAAAGAGTCCGGGAGTCGCCGCCTCTCGAATCCGCGCGACCTGTTCATCGGTAAGGCGATCGGCGATGGGTTCATAAGGATCATCCTCGCGGCCTAACCGCGTCTGAAGGTCCGTGAAGGCCGCAACGTCCAGACCGAGCAGATCTCGAAGGAAAGTACTCGTTCCCTCCACGTCCTGAATGTCTTTGGGAATCGCGCTGAGCTTTTTCCAATCACGATTGGTCGCCAAAGGTACCGTCTCGCCCCCGCGACTGCTTCCCAAAACCCTCCCTCTCTCCGGATCCAGGTCTTCTACCACCTGCTGCTGTCCGCGCGCGAAGGCCGCAAAGGTACCGTAATCGTGCACCTGGAGCGAAAAGAGGCGGCCGACCAAAACGACCGCCCAAAGCGCGAGAAGCGAAAAGGCAAAGTGGAGGCGAAAGAGCCGCATAGAGGAACCCTCGCTACCGTACGGCAACCGTGGTTCCAGGAACGGCGAGGTATTGTGATTGCTGAATGGGGAGAAAACCCATTTCCTGCGCCCTTATCTCCACGGCCTCCGGAGAGAAAGCGGCCAGGGCTGCGGCCTCAGAGGCCTCCAATTCCTGAGTCAGGGCTGCGCGCGAGGCCATCGCTTCGCTTAACCGGTAGCTCGCCGTAACGACCGCATTCGCCGCGACCAGATACCATGCCGCCATACCGGCAAGAAAGAGAGCCGTGAATACGACCTGCCGCGCGCGGTGCTCCCGCTCGCGGTCTCCACGGGTTCGTTGAAGAGAAAGAGGAGTCATAAACATGCACCTGCGCCCTATTTCGTACGAACCGCCGCGCGGAGCTTAGCGCTCCTTGCGCGCGGATTCAGGCGCATTTCTTCGCGCGAGGACCGAAGAGGTCTTTTTGTGAGTAATGCGAGCGATCCGCCTTTCACTTGATTCTGGAGGAAACGCTTCGCCGTACGATCTTCAAGCGAATGATAGGCAATCACCAGAAGTATTCCTCCCACGCGCAACGCGGAAACTGCCCGAGGAAGCGCTGAAGCAAAAATTTCTAGTTCTCGGTTCACGGCAATACGGAATGCTTGGAAAGATTTCGTCGCCGGATGAATCCTGCGAGATGCGATATGCTTCGTGCGCACAATAAGATCCGCAAGAGCGCGCGTCGTCACGATGGGACGATTACGGATAATTGCTTTCGCAATGCGGCTCGCCTCCCGCTCTTCTCCGAACGCGTGAAGAATATATACAAGTTCCTCATATGATCCCCCATTCACTATGTGCGCCGCATCTTCTTCGATCTCGGAAGGGTCGAAGCGCATATCGAGCGGTTCATCTTCGCGGAAGCTAAACCCGCGTCGTGCGCTCACGAAATGCCACGCAGCAACGCCGAGATCAAAAAGGACGCCGTCGCTGTGCATGAAGCCGTGTGCGCCGGCGAGAACAAGGAGTTGCTCGTAACTTGCCTGCACTATCACGACGCGGTTCCCGAAATTCTGAAGGCGCCGATTCGCGCGCCCTGCCATTTTGGGGTCGCGTTCGATACCCAGAAGCATACCCCGCGGTCCCGTGCGGGCGAGAATCGCTTCCGCATGCCCCCCGTCACCGAGTGTCGCATCGATGAATCTCCCTCCGGAACGAGGAGAGAAAAGCTCCAACACCTCGCGCACCATCACCGACTCATGCCATGCCTCTCTTTGCGGAGGCCGAGAATCCAGCACCAAAGGATGACGTGAAAAATTTCGCTGCATAAGAGAGAAAAATGGCTCAATATGCCCCAATTTCTCCGAGCTTTTCGGCAATTTCAGAAGCATTCTGCTCGCTCTTCTTTTGATACTCGCGCCACAGGGTTTCGTCCCAAATTTCCACCCGGTTGAAAAGTCCTGCGAGTACGACCTTCCGGCCCAATGTTGCGTAGGCCCGAAGATACTCGGGAACGAGGATTCTCCCGAGACGATCCACTTCTGCCTCTGCCGCCCCTGCCAGCATCAATCGCACAAAGCTTCGCGTGCCCGCCTGGCCAGTGGGGAGTTTTCCCAAGCGATCCGCAAGTTCTATCCATGATCGCTCCGGGTATAAAAAGAGGCAGGCATCGAGCCCGCGCGTGAGAACCACTCGGTTCCCGAGGTCCTTGCGGAATTTCGCAGGAACCGCGAGTCGTTTTTTTACGTCCAATACGTGACGATACTCTCCCACCAACATACATGATCACGAGTTATCCACAGTTGAAGGGGTTTGTCCCCACTTTTATCCACAATCTTCCACGGCACAGTCATTGTATTCCACCGCCCTTCTCCGTGTCAAAGGAAGACGTTATCCACATCGTGTCGAAGAAACCCTTCGGGGTCGAATAATCAAAGAAAATCAGCCCCACCGTCGTGATGGAGCCGTTTGCCGAAGGTCCTGTGCTACCCTTCAGGCACCCCCGCGTGCGTCCTCCACGTCTGCGGCACTCACGGTGAAGGTATCGCCGCGGCGAAGGGAACCAGCGATAAGACGCTCCGCGAGAAGATTCTCTACGGAGTTTTGAATCACGCGCCGCAACTCCCGTGCGCCAAACTCTTGATTGAATCCTTTCGCAGCAAGACGTTCAATCGCGCCATCCTCGACAACGAGACCCACACCGTGCTCACGTTCAACGTTCTTGGAAAGGCCTGCGAGGAGCCGACGCGCAATCTTCCGCACCTCCGCCGCTCCCAAAGGACGAAATACCACCACCCCATCGAAACGATTGAGGAGTTCAGGCCGAAAGAGCTCCCTTCGCAACACTTCTTCACGAAGTGCCGCTGCAAGATCGCGCGGGCCGCGTTCATCTTTCAGATAGCGGCGAATAAACTCTGCCCCCGCATTCGATGTCGCGATAATGAGATTATTCGTGAAAGAAATCACGCGTCCCCAGCCATCCTTCATCCTTCCCTCGTCGAATACCTGAAGGAATAGATCAAGCGCCTTGGCGTGCGCCTTTTCGAATTCGTCCAATAACAACAACGCAAATGGCTGTTCGCGGACGGCCGTCGTGAGCCGCCCCTCCTCGCGCGTTGCCGGAGCGCCGATGAGTCGAGCGACTGCATCACCTCCCTGAAACTCCGACATATCGAGACGGATGAGGCGATTTTCGCTTCCGTAATAGGCCTCAGCGAGGGCCTTCGCCGTTTCTGTCTTCCCCACCCCCGTAGGCCCCATGAAGAGGAACGTCCCGATGGGGCGGGTGCTGGCGCCCGCCGTGATACCCGAACGCGCGCGGCGAAGTGCTGCGGCAAGCACATGCACGGCTTCTTCTTGATCCACAATGCGCTCGTGGATAAACTCTTCGAGATGAAGCAATCGCTCTCGCTCCGCGCCGCTCAGTGCGCCAACCGGCACCTCGGTATGCTCCGATACCACTGCTGCAACGCGTGCTGCGGTGAGGACACGCTCTTTTACATTCTGTGCTGCAATCATCGATTCTTCGAATAGATCGAGGGCCTTCCTTGGGAAGGGAACATCTTGAATGGTGCGCTCCGCGTATGTCACGAGTGTTTTCAGGGCGGGGTAGGGCGCTGCGATACGGAATCGCTCCTCAAACGCAGGGACGACATCTAAAAGAATCTGCAGCGTCGTGCGTGCATCCGGTTCGTGTACTTCGATTCGCTCGAAGAGTCCGGAGAGTGCCGTACGCTTCTCGATCACTTCATGCAATGCCTGGGGCGTCGACATCGCGATAAGTTGTATTCTCGCTCCTTGAAGGAACGGGAGGAGAGCTGCAGTGAGATCCGCGCCTCCTCCTTCACGTGCAAGGAGCGCGGGAAAATTTTCGACGATGAGAATCGAACCTCCAGCACGGGCCGCTTCCGCGAGCATCTGGCGGACACGCCCTTCGATCTCTCCCTGTGTCGGAAGGCCTGCGATCGCTCCCCCGAAATCGACATCTACCACGCGGCGATAGTTCAGCGCCGCCAAAGAAGATCCGCCGCGCACGCGCGCGACAAAACCGCGAATCACGTCCTCGGCGCCGACTCCCGGCTCCGCGACGAGCACTGCGTTAGCACTCGCGCTCTTCGTGAGCGCCCGTTCGAGTGCTGTAATCTCCCGCAGGCGCCCGAGCACGCGAACGTCGTTCCGCCAAGAAACCTCGTCGCCAACCACCTCTATCGCAAAACGATCTAGAGTCGGCGTGTAGCCAAACGCCCAGCTGCGGCCGAATGGCCGCACTGCCAAAAGATTCTCGCGCGTCCAGAAAGCGCGGCGCATCTGCCGTTCATGGAGCCGACGGTCCTCCCAGTGCGCGACTGCGTCAAGATCGTCAGTTGTCAGGCCTCGATCGAAGAGAAGCTGGCGGAGAACGAACGAGGCGCGGGCAAGCGCAACGAATGCATCGCTTACTGTCACGACTCGATGCCCGGCGCGCGCGGCATGCATAGCGGCTTCCGCGAGTGCGACAATGAGCGCTGCAGTATCGTGACCTCCTTCAGCATCTGCGGCATGCGTAGACGGCGGAAAACGATGCTCTAACGAACGGGCACGAAACCTCTCCCGCACCTGAAGCGAAGGGATCGCCAGGCGGGCAAAAATCGCCTGGACGCATTCATGTGCGAGAAAGCGCTGAAGCGCCGTGTCCGGCGCATCTCCGACTGCGATAAACGCAAGCACATCGGGATTACACCAATACGCAAGATTCACCGTCTCCCCTCGTCGTGCCCGGAGCATCGCATCGTGCAATGAAATACGGCGAAATGATTCCCCAAGTCCGTGTTCGAGAAAAAGAATTCCCAACGAAAGAGCAAACGCTACCGAAGCCACGATAAATGCGGCACCGATCATGTGGGGGGCAGTCGATGCTGCAAACACAAAGAGCACCGCCGTACTCCCCCACCATAGCCACAACAACAAACGCCGTGCGCGCGGCGGGAAGAATCGCTCGACACTCACGATACTTGCGGGTGGACGATAGACGAACGCCATAGCATCACATTGTGTACAAAACGCTGCGGTGAACCCGTTCCGTTCTTCCGCTCACAGGAGTGCTGCGCCAAGAAAAAAGAAGAGAGGCGGTACCAAGGGCCCAAGAAGCCAACCGCCGAGAAAAATCGCGACGCCGATGCCAACGAATACAATAAATATTCCCCCCAGCGCAATGAAAAGCATCCGGGCGCACGCGCCAAGAATACGCGAAAGGAGATTACCCCAAAGTGCGGAGAATGTCGCAGCGGTGAGCCAGCCGCCGCGATGAGCAAACGTCATTTGTCTCCAGGGAAGAAAAAGCGTGGAGGCCAACTCGCGTATCGAAAAAAGATGCGCGGCGAACAAAAGAAAGTTCGCCGCAATGGAAAACGCGCTGCGGAAACCCCGACCGTAGTGCCACGTGAGATACGCCGTCAACACCGTTTCTATTGTACCCCAAAAACACCGCGTTGGCGGCTAAAAACAAGGCCTCGGGACCCTTCCTGGACTACGGCCGAAAACCTCTCGTTAGTAACGAAGAAGGGAGAAGATTTCGTGCCGGCCGAGGAGCGCTCTCCCCGAAAACTGCGTGAGCTCCAAGAGAAACCCCAGGCCGACAATTTCGCCTCCTAGCTCCTCGACAAGCTCGATGGCCGCGCGGGCCGTGCCGCCGGTGGCGAGCACATCATCGATGATGGCAATGCGCTCCCCTTGCGAAATCGCGTCCCGGTGTACTTCTAGCGTCCCCTTGCCATACTCGAGTCCGTGTTCCCGCTTCACTGTCGCCGAAGGGAGTTTTCCTTTCTTTCTCGCCATCACCACTCCAGCCCCGATCAGGTACGCCACCGGTGCTGCGAGCAGAAACCCGCGAGCGTCAACGCCAAGCACCTTCACCACGTCTCCTCCGCGAAATTTCTCTGCTAGACCGTCCGTGACGTCATGAAGCATTGCTGAATCTTCCAGCACGGGTGCGATGTCCTTGAAGAGGACCCCCGGCGTAGGAAAATCCCTCACGTCTCTAATCTTTGTTTTCAGATACGATAAGTCTTTCTCCATAAATGTATGGCCCCGTAACGTTCGTCATTCTTCCTCCGCGTGAACCGCCTCAGCTAAGTGGGCGATGCAGGGATCGAACCTGCGACCTTTCCGATGTGAACGGAACGCTCTACCGCTGAGCTAATCGCCCAAGTCCTCTTTCTCTTCTTCCTTCTCAGAAGGCATCTTGGCGCGCCGCGAAGCGCGGTCCCTCGGAATGCTTGGGCTTGGGTATGCCTGCCCGCCATCGGCCTGCGCCGAAGGCGCTGGCAGGCGGGGGTTCCGAGGGGCGCGTGAGCGGCGCGCTCACAGCTTCACATTCTCCACTACTCGCTCGCCGGGTTCGGTGAGGATATCGCGGACGAACCGATCAAACATTCGGAAGCGATAGGAGAACTCGCGCGTATCCATCCCTGCCCACCGAATTTCCGCACCTACGATCTGCTCGATGCGGCGCACCGCCGCTTCGAGCTTTCGCTCGGACAAACGATTTGCAACGACAAAAAGATCCACTCGTGTACGGGGGAGATTGAGGAACACGCCGGATGCAAGCACTAAACGCAACTTCCCGGCCCGTGCGAGAATGCGCACAAGTTCCTGACGAGAGATGGGAAACGACTGGATCGCGAGCGTCCGCAATTCTGCAGCGAAAGGGAACGTTGCTGCCACGCGCAAACGGTGTCCCCTTTTTCCTCCCTGGAGCAAGCCGAGTTTTTCCAACGTTTCGGCTTCTCGCCGAATCAAGGGCGGCGGCATGCCGATGCGCTCGGCAGCATCTCGAACCGCAAAGGCAAGCTGCGGTTCCCGGAGAAGGAGCCGAAGGAGACGAGCACGAGCAGGCGACCCCGTGAGCGTTTCAAGAAGAGGCGCCTCGCGCGATGCTGCCATACGAACGGTAATCGGCGCCCGCTTCGCAATCCGCCTCTTTCGCGCGGGCCGCTTCGGCACCGAACGCCGCTTCGAGAACGAATGCCGAAAAATATTCTTCCTCCTCGTAGTTTTCTTCGCACTCCTCCCCCGAAAAGAACGTGCGCTCCTCGGACGGCGTCGCGCTACACGTTTCCGCTGCGAACCTCTCCGTGCGTTTTTCGATCGCCGAGAACGTCGAAATACACGTCGCTTCCTTCCCTTATGCGAAACGCGCCTTCCTCTCCGTGGCCGTTTTCGTCTCTGCGCCATATCCTTTCTCTATCACACAGAACGCTTCGTCGGAAAGCGACGACAGAGCCGGCGAACCTCTCGGCGCACCAAAGAAGGAGAACGCCCGTCCACAAGAAGTTCACGAACCCATCGCGCAATGGTTCGCATTTCCGCAGCATCCATTCCGCGGCTTGTGACCGAGGGGGTGCCCAGGCGAAGCCCAGAGGGCCGGAAAGGAGCGGGATCGTCGGGAACCGTATTGCGGTTCGCAAGAATCCCGGCGCGCTCCAGCGTCCGTTCTGCCGTTCCCCCGTCAAGTCCCAACGGTCGCGCGTCGATGAGCATAAGATGGTTCTCGGTACCGCCGGAGAGCAGAGAAAAACCGTACTGTCGCAGAGCAGATGCAAGCACCGCCGCATTGCGGATGATGCGTCGCTGATACAAACGAAAGGACGGCTTCAACGCTTCCTCGAGCGCCACGCCGATTGCGGCAATCGTGTTAAGATGCGGCCCCCCTTGCAAACCCGGAAAGACGGCGCGATCAATACGATCGCTCACCGCTTCGTGTGAGAAGAGTATTGCCGCGCGCGGTCCGCGGAGCGTCTTGTGGGTCGTGGTCATGACGATATCCGCAGCGGGACGTTTTCCTTTCACGCCGAAGGGTGACGGATGGAGTCCCGCCGCAACAAGTCCGGCGACATGAGAGATATCCGCGAGATGATACGCGCCTACCTTCCTCGCAATCGCGCCGATGCGCAGAAAATCAATCTTCCGCGGGTACGCGGTTGCGCCCGAGATGATGAGTTTTACGCGATGTCGACGTGCGAGACGCGCGATTTGCGCATAGTCAAGAAAGCCCCGCGCGTCTACGCCGTAGTGTACCGCCTCGTATCCTCGTCCCGAAAATGTCACGCGATGTCCATGCGTAAGATGGCCTCCGTGCGTCAGCGAAAGGCCGAGGATGGGATCGCGAAACTCTAAGAGTCCGAAATACACGGCGGCATTGGCCGGACTCCCCGAGTAGGGCTGAACATTCACGCGCCACGATTCCTTCGAGAGGCGGAAAAGTCGAAAAGCGAGGTCCTGCACTGTCCGCTCCAAATCATCGGCAATCGCATTCCCGGGGTAATAACGCCTCCCGGGATAACCCTCTGCGTATTTATTCGTGAACACCGATCCCAGGGCCTTCCGCACCCCTGGAGAGACAAGGTTCTCCGAAGGGATAAGGTCAATCGTTTCTTGCTGACGCCGCTCCTCTTTTTTTATGAGATCACGAATCTTCATGGCACAATACTGCGAAGAATTTAGAATTCGGAATTTGGAATCCGGAATAACGACGGTCGTTTTCGCATTCCGTATTCCAGATTCCCGTTTATTCCTCAATCATCTCTTCCCGCTTCTCCCTCAAGAAAGCAATCCAATCCTCTGCGGCCGCAAAGAGAAACTTCAGCGGCGCCTCAATGAAGACGTCGAGAAGAAAGAGAAACACATTGAAGCTTGCGAGGCCATCGGAAAGAATGCGGCCCAGTGCGAGAAAAGGAAATGCGAAGATTTCCAATATTGTTCCGAGTACTCCTCTCCCGCCGCTCACCGCGAGCTCGCGCAACGGTTTTCGAACGCGCCATGCAAAAACGCTCACTAAAGACAAGAAAGCAAGAAAGACCACCATCGCGACTGGAGAGAAACCCAGCAGTGCGAGGCCGCGGACGATAAGCGTCAAAGCGCCTCCCGAAAGCAGCCCCGTTGCGATAATGAAAAGTCCAAGCCGGAGCGGGCCGCGTTTCCTGGGAAGCCGCGCGTGGCCGAGAGAATCAGTCCCCGCTGCGATCCGCAACGCTTCATCGACGATGCGGTCGGCGACAGCGGCCTTCGGCGGACGCGCAGAAAAGGCAACAAGAAACATCAAGGCGGGAGGAAAAAGAAGATTGATGAGGAAGGGCTGTGCTGCGAAATGTGCGAGAAAAAAGTAGTCGTATGGCAGCTCTATACCAAGACCGACAAGCATTTTTGTGAAAAACACGTAGAGCGTCGCGCGAACCGCTGCCACGCGCATCTTCCGGCGCGCATCCGCGATACGCACCGCGACGGCTTCGTCGATCCGCCGCTCCAACTCGAGTGTATCGTGGGGGGTAATGCCGTCGTCAACC
>Ga0154972_119_pt3 | contig 21170 bp, 22 predicted proteins | sample RifCSPhighO2_01_FD_105940 | JGI IMG/M metagenome (GOLD analysis project Ga0154972, IMG submission 105940) | Candidatus Terrybacteria bacterium RIFCSPHIGHO2_01_FULL_58_15
GTCGCGCTGGCCGTCTCGTAGCGGAAACGGCCGTCTTGGGGGGCGTGGTGTTCGTCGAGCCGCAAGCCCGCGAGAATCTTCACGCGGGCCACAAGGATGGGTGAGATTGTTTTGTGGAGTTTCGTGATCTCGCGCAAAATGCCGTCAATGCGGAAACGCACGAGCAGCGCGTCGCGGAGCGGCTCGAAGTGCGCGTCGGAGGCGCCAAGTGCCACCGCGTGCTCAAGGATGCCTTCGAGAATCCTGGCGACCGGCACGGCTTCGGCAAGTTTCGTAATGTCGGTCTCGCCTCCGCTGCCCAGCACCTTCTTCACGTTCTCCGCAATCAGCTCGCTGAACTCACGTCCGATTTCTTCATCGTAAAGACGCACGCCGTGCTGCAAGCTTTCGGGCGTTGTGAGATAGGGTTCAACCCAGCGGTCAAGTTTCACGCGCAAAAACTCGATCGTCTCGTAATCGAGCGGATCGAGCATCGCGACCTTCACGATGTGCCCTGCGGGGTCATCCTCGAAGACCACCACGCCGTGGGATTTTGCGAACTCTTCGGGAATGCGCGTGATGATCTCACGCGAAAGCGTGAGCCGCTTCAAATCCACGATCGGAACCTTCACCGCCCCCGAAAACAACTGCGCAAAATAGTCATCGGTAAGAAGCCCCCGCCCCACGAGCACTTGGGGTACGGTCTCGCCGAGCCGCTCTGCCTCGTCTGCTGCCGAACGGATATCTTCCTCCTTCACGAGCCGGGAGGCAAGGAGGAGTGCGGTGAGTTTCTTCTCGGCCAAGGGCATACTGTTTCTATTTTAGCATATCCCGGACGAGGGACGAGGATTGAGGAGTGAGAATAGAGAATTGGGGAGAAATGAAGCGCGGTCGCGCAAGGCGACCGCGGGGAAAATGAACAAAAATATCGCGGTGAAATCAGAAGTTCGTGCCGCCTCCGATCAAACGCACCGAGGTGCCCACCTCAAGATAGTTAGTGTTGTCACCGCCGTCGGTCTCCATGCGGTTCGTCGCCGCGCCCGGTGTAGCGTATGCCGCACTCTCGAGGATGGCGTTGAACTCAAATACTAAGTCGGGTGCTGCCGCCACATTATTCTGACACGCATAGCGATATACCAGATCAACGGTAGTTGCGGGATCACCGTTGGGGGTATTATCCGCTAAACTATTGGTGGGGTCGAGCGGAAGGTTGCTCAACGGCGATCCTCCAGTGATGGCCGTAAGGTCCACGGGAACCCAACCCGTACCGGCCGTGAGCGTTGGGGTGATGTTGGTGACGCAAAAGTCGCCTGCGGCCGAATCGAACGTGTTGCCCGCGTCAACATCAGTACCTTCGGCCACATCCACGACGCACGCCTTTGTGGCATTCGCCTCGGAGAAGCTGTAGCCGATTTTCATGTCAACATTGTCAGGTGTGCCAGCGCAAAACGATGCCACAGCGGCGTCCAGATCAGGGCTCGCGACGCTTGTCACATAAATCCCGAGTGCTGTTTTGAGGGAATTCAAGTCCGCGATGCGCTGAGCATCCCGAGAACGGGCCAGGGTTTCTGCAGGGTTTAAGATCAAAATAAGAATCCCGGCCAGAACCACGATCACCGCAATGACGATAAGCAGCTCCAGCAACGTGAAGCCTCTCGGCTGCGTTTGGGATACCCCCCTCGCGCGCCTAGTGAGAGAATATACGGACATATTAATGTATTTTTACTATAGCACAGGGGGGGGGCGCCGACGGCAGCCCTTTATCCACAGGGCAGCCGCCGACAGATTGGTAGATTCGCAGATTGGCAGAATGGCAGATTTGCAGATTCGCAAATTAGCGGATTCGTTGACTAACCGATTGCACTAATCTGCTAATAACTAATCTGCTATTCGCTAATCTGCTATACTAAACACAATGGATCCGCTGCGCGTGATCCTCCAAGAATATCCCGTTGCCGGACTGGAGATCGGCGAACGCTCCCTCCGGCTCGTTTTACTGGCGCTCAAAACGCCAGAAAAGCAACGCGTCCCGAAGCCCAAAAAAGCAAAAGAGGCGGCCAAGGCAGCCCCTACGCACAATGTGCTCGCCCCCTCCTCTCCCCTCGCCCCTCCCCAAAGCGGTCCGCCCACCATCCAAATCGCAGCCACCGCGGAAGAGGCGCTTCCGGAAGGCGTTATCGGGGGGGGCGTGATCCGCAAACCGGAACTCCTCGTCCAGGCCCTCACGCGGCTCCGCCGCCGCGCGCAAAACGCGAGTCGCTATGTCATCGCAAGCGTCCCTGCGGATATTATCTACACGCGCGTCTTCACATTTCCCGGGACGATCAGCGGCAAGCGTCTCGAAGAAACGATGCAGCTCACGGCCGGCTTCCAACTCCCCAAGGCCCCGGAGGAGATGTACCTGGACTGGGAAGAAGCCAAATCGAAACGCGATGAGAAAGCCGTCCTCCTCGCGATGGCGCCACGGAACATCGTTGATGGATACCTGAAAGCGCTTGACGCCGCGGGATTCCGTACGGTCGCGCTCGAACACCATCTATTGAGTATTACGCGCTCACTCCCGAAAAGCGATGACGTCATGCTTTTCACCGTTTCCGAACCGTCCAGCATGACGGTCGCCATACTCGTCGCGGGAGAAATCCGTTTCATGCGCACGATCCCGAAAACGAATGCGGAGGGCGCGGAACTTGAAAAAGAACTTGAAAAGATCTCCGAGTTCGCCGAAGCGAGCTTCGGCCCCATCGCGCGCCGCCTCGCACTCCCCGGCGAAATGACGCTCCCTGATATCGTCACCCAAGACCGCCGCACTCGCGACCATGCGGCGGAATGGCTCGCGAGTACGGGAGCAGCGCTACGAGGACTCCTCCCTCGCCGAGACGACACGCTCGTCAGTATCCTTCCGGTCGGAACAGAAGAGGCCTATGAACGGCAGAAGATGCTCGCCTTCGCAGGGCTCCTTGCCAACCTCACGATCGGCGTTACGACAGTAATCGCTGCAGGTTTCCTCGTCGTTTGGTCGCTCCTGGGCTTCCTCCAACAACAAGCGATCGAACAGCCGGGGCTCACCGTAGCCCTCTCGCCGGAAACGCGAGAGGCGCTCGGTCGCGCGGAACGACTCAATGCCCTCCTCGGCCTTGCGGCTCCTCTCACAGAAAGCATGCCGCGTTACAGCACGATCCTTGCGGCACTCGGCGAAACAGTGCCTTCGGGCATCCGTCTCACCGAAGTCCGAATGGCCTCGTTGGAGGCGGAATTCCAAATCGGAGGGAACGCCGCGGACCGCACGGCACTCACCACCTTCCGTGATCAACTCGAAGAGTCCGCGCTCTTTTCCGGAGCGACGCTCCCGCTCGCCGATATCAGCCAGCGCGAGAACATCCCTTTCACGCTCACCGTCCGCCTTGAAGATCCATCAGCGACACTCGGCTACTCCGAATGATGTATGTTCAGCCGCAAGAGTTTCCGCCAAGCCCTGCTCCGTGAAGGCCTCAAGGCGATCGTCGTGATCGTCGTCGCAGGAGGCATCGCGTTCATCGGCTCTTCGCAAATCTCTCGTTCGAGCACCTCGCTCACGGAAGGACGCCGGGCGCTCGCAACGCTTCAGACGCAACAAGCCGCTGTCGGCTCTCTCCAGGAACAACTCGTAAAAATCGGCGATGCGGATACGGAAATCGAAGAGGGCTTTGTTCCGCTCCCGAGCATTGACCGGCCGATTGCAGCAATCGAGGCGCTTGCCGGAACCCACGGCCTGCTGCATCGCGCCTTGCGATTCGATACCCCCCGTCCGCTCACCGATGTCACCGTAACCGCGCCCTTCGGTATTACCCGCGCCCCTTTCACGATTACGCTCACGGGGCGCGGAAACGACCTCATTGCGTACCTCAACGCCTTAGAGCGTCTCCCTTATTTCATCCGCGTCGACGGCCTCACGATTACCGCACCGCAAGATGGAAGTTGGAATAACGAGGCATCCGTCACGCTCCAGGGCTCTCTGGACTTCCGCAGCGAGTAACACCGGCCCGACAATTCCAACTTCCAGATTCTAGATTCCAGATTCCCGGCTATCGCTCCACCCTATGCCTTCTCTCCTCGCTTCTCTCCGCCGTCCTGAAGTGCGGCGCTGGATCTATCCCGCGGCGTTATTGCTCTTCGTGCTCGTCGCAGCGTGGATATTCACCGCTACGACGCGATTCCTCCTCGTCACCATCGATCGTGCGCTTGAGATCCAGGTGCCGTCCGAGGAATCTGCCCGTCGTATCGATGCGGCGGCGCTCGATGCCGTAATACGAAAACTCAACATCGCGCCAACGGGACAGCCGGCTCCCTTGCCCGCACCTGCAGAAGAGAGCGCCCCGGAGGAAACCGAGGCGGCGACCGAGGAATCCGAGACCAGCACACCCCCGCCTCCTCCCGAGGGAACGAGCAGCGAGGCCGAAGAAGCCGCGCCGTAAAAACTTCACCCCGATATCATCGATCGGGGCGACCTCCCTGCCTGCCGGCAGACAGGCGCCTTGCCCCGCATAATGGGCCCGGGAAATGTGGAGCAGGCGGGATTCGAACCCGCGACCCCTGCATTGCAAATGCAGTACTCTACCACTGAGCTACTGCCCCATCATACACGCGCAGACAAATCCGAGATTCTTCCGCTACTCTAACGCTGCCTTCTGAAAGCGGCAAGGATAGACACGGCGCCATCTATCTGCTATTCTCCCTCGAGAGACGAAGCTCATTACCAACGCGCGGAGGGAATCAATGACGGGATTCATTATCATCGTTCTCCTCGTCGTCATCCTCGTCCTGCTCGCGAACAGGGCCTAACACGGGCCCATCATTACGGAGGCAACGTCATGATTGCAACCGGCACCATACTCATCGCACTCGGCTTCCTGCTCGCCATTTCCGTGCAGATCACCTTCGGACGCCTTATGCGCCAACAGTTCGTGGCGATCTATGCGCGCGTTCCCACCACCGAGGAGGCAGTGCAACAGGCATGGCGGCCAATCCAAACCCTGGGATTTCCCACATGGCTTCTGGGCCGTGTGGTGCAAATCGTAGGAGGCGGCGCCCTCGTCTACGCGGGCTCGCTGCTCATCGCATAAACCCTCTGCATCCGAAACGTATCGGGCTCCCTTGCGGGAGCCCTTCGCTTACGTCCAAGGCGGATGGGTGATGCTCTGCCGTGGGCGGAGTTCTCAATACGGACGCTGTTGCTCCATATCTTCCGAATATTTTCCGGCGGCGGCGAGCGCGTTCATTCTCGAACGAAACAAAAGCACCTGCTGTGCCAAGGCCACGTTGCCGGAAGGATTCTGCGCCCAGATTTTGAGCACGGGATTCTGAATGGCGCGCGAGTAAGAAAACGTGAGCGGCCAAGGAAACGGTCCGCGCTTTTCTATTGCATTCAAGTTCGCAGTCGCCTGCTCATCGCCCTGTCCGCCGGACAAAAACAACACTCCAGGCACGGTATCCGGCACGATTGCTCGCAAGCACTTGAGGGTGGCCTCGGCCACTTCCTCGGGGCTCGACTGCGATGAAGCATCTTTGCCTGCGATAACCATATTTGTCTTCAGAACCGCTCCGTCTATCAAGACGCCCTGATCAGCCAACTCCTTGAATACCTCTTTCAACAACAACGTGGTCGCTTCGAAGCTGCGCTCAATCTCGTGATCTCCGTCCATCAACACCTCGGGTTCCAAGATCGGTACGATATCCACTTCTTGGCAAAGTGCTGAGTAACGCGCGAGCGCATGGGCATTCGCACGGAGACATGCGGGAGAGGGTATGTTCGGCCCGATCGCAACGACTGCGCGCCACTTCGCGAAACGCGCCCCCATGGCCTTGTATTCCACGAAACGCTCACGTAACCCGTCCAATCCTTCGGTGATCTTTTCTCCGGGGTGCAGAGCTAGCTCCTTTGCGCCCAGATCCACTTTGATGCCGGGCACAATCCCTTTTTCTGCCAAAACCTTCGCGAATGGCACGCCGGACGTCGAACGCTGCCGGATGGTTTCGTCATAGAGAATGACCGCGCTAATGTACTGCTCCAATCCATCCGCAGTGAACAGGAGTTCTCGGTACGCCCGCCGATTCTCTTCCGTATACGGCAACCCGACCGCGTCAAAACGCGCCTGGCAGGTAGGGGCGCTCTCGTCTGCTGCGATCACGCCCTTCCCGGGGACGAAAATCTCCTCTGCAGTACGGATCAGGGCTTCTCTGTTCATGATTTTTCTTTTTCCCGCGGCGCGCGGCAACGCGGATCATTTTTATCCTAGGGCACGAAAACTGCCCGCGCAAACGGCGCGGGCGTGGCCGGCGAGAAAGAAAACCGCCATACTAACGATACATGCCGTTCCCGCACCCAGATATCTCACGATCGGTATTCGCCTTCCTTGTTGCGGCGGAACTACTCATCATCGTCGTGATCGGCGAACAGCTTTTCTCTCCCCTGCGACCGGATCCCACTGCACTCCCGCAAGAGGCCTTCCCGCATTCCGAAACATCTTCTCTGCAGCACTTCTACGAACCTCGGCCGAGAGAAGAGCCGTGGGGATGGGAGGACAACGACGCAACACCCTATCGCATTAATGCGGACACCCTCAATGACCGCTTCGACTACTTGCCGGACAAACCCGCCGATACCTTCCGCATCATCGCCTTAGGCGACTCGTTCACGTACGGCCTCTTCGTGCCTACTGCGGAGAGCTGGCCAGAACGCTTCGAGGATCTCCTCAGCGAACAATCCGCATGTCCAGGAGGCGCAAGATATGAGGTGCTGAACTTTGGGGTTCCCGGTTACGACATCGCGTATTCCGTTGAGCGTTTTCTGCTGCGGGGCAAAAAGTACGATCCCGATCTTGTGCTCTTCCTCCTCTCGGCGGACGACTCGGTGCAAGTAAATGAGGTGATGCGGGAAAAGTATCGCGGAATGCTCGACGAACTCCGAAAGACACAAGGCGAACAGGCGTTCACGGAAAAAGGAACCGCCTACCGCGCCTACCTTCAAGCGTGGCGGGAGACATCCGAAGAACTCGGCGAACGGAATATCATGGAGCGTCATCGGCGATCGTTTGAAACGCTCACCGGAGAGTTCGCGGACGCCCTTGTGCTCTACTACCTGCCCCGCTGGGGACAATGGGAAAGCGAGGGGCTCGTCCAGCGCTTCCGCACGCTCCTCGAGACATTCGCTGCGGAACGCGAAAAGGTCCTCTTTACCGAATCCAGCATCAGCGGCGACAAGAGAGAGCCCGGGAACGATCTCGTCCTTACGAATGATCCCCATCCCTCGCCTAAGGGACACCTCGCTATTGCGCAGGAGATACTCTCCTACTTGAAGGATCAAAATCTCCTCCCCTGCCCCTAGGGCGCGAAACGAGAAAGTTCCCGATCGCCAGATAATCAATCGGGGTAGCAAGAAAATCATCGATCGCCTGCGCCGGACTCTCGACGATCGGCTCTCCTTGGGTATTGAAACTCGTGTTGAGAAGACACGGCGTTTTCGTTTTCTCCGCGAATGCCGAAAGGAGCCGATAGTACCTCCCCTGTTCCGGTGAAACGGTCTGCGCTCTGCACGTGCCGTCCTTATGCACGATCGCGGCGAGTTCTTCCCGCCGCTCCGGACGCACGCGGAAACAAAAGTTCATGAACGGAAACGCGCGCTGCGATCCCGGAATTTCCAGATACTCCCCGACGCGCTCTTGGAGGATCGAACCCCCGAACGGCCGGAACGCTTCGCGCCGTTTTACCCGATTCACCTTCTCTTTCATGGATGCGGAGCGCGGGTTCGCGAGAATGGATCGCGCCCCCAACGCCCGCGGCCCGAACTCCATCCGCCCCTGAAACCATCCGATCACGGCGTCCTGCGAAAGCAGCAACGCGACTCGTGCGAGAAGCGTTTCTTCGTCGTCGAAAAACTCGTAGGGCAAACCCCGAACGGCAAGCTGCTGCTTGAGTTCCGCGTCCGTATAGGCGGAGCCGAACTCCAATCCTTTTATCTCGTGACGTGGAATGTTCCCGAAGAGTTGGTGGTGGACGAAAAGCGCGGCGCCAACCGCAGCGCCGCTATCGCCCGCGGCGCCGAACACGTATGCGTCCGTGAAAGGGATGCGATCGAATATCTTTCCGTTCGCAGTCGCGTTCAACGCCACGCCCCCGCCCACACAAACCGCGCGGCACCCCGTAAGTTCCGAGAGGTGCCGGAGTATCTTGCCATAGCCATCTTCCAGCACCGTTTGCACACTCGCCGCGAGATCTTTTTCCCTCTGAGTGATCGGATCGCCCGGTTTGCGCGGCTGCCCGAAGACGTCTTCGAAACGGGGGCTCCACATGCGGAAACCTTCGCGGAACGCGAAAAAGCGCATGTCGAAGCGAAAACTTCCGTCCGCCTTTACTTCAATGAGTTTTCGAATTCTCGCTTCATAAGACGGTTCTCCATAAGCCGCCAATCCCATCACCTTGTACTCATCTTCGTTGATTGTGAATCCGAGAAATGAGGTGAACGTAGAATAGAAAAGCCCCCAGGAATGAGGGAAATCGATGGCGCGAAGTGGGATAAGCGTATTCCGCTCGCCCAGCCACAATCCGGTTGTCTGATATTCCCCCGTACCGTCCACGGTGAGTACTGCCGCTTTCTTAAATGGCGAAGGGAAAAAGGCGGCTGCCGCATGAGAGACGTGATGGGGAACGAAGAAGATTTTTCCTTGAAAGCCGAGTTCTTTTCGAAGAATGCGCTCCACTTGCACTTTCATACGAAGCCATTCGGGTATTCCGCAAAGAAAGGGCTTTAGGGAAAAGGGATACGTTTGTACAAAACCGTCAAGAATCCTCTCGAACTTCAGCAGCGGCTTCTCGTAGTAGGCCAGGGCCTCAACATCATTGAGGGCAATGCCGGCTTCGCGAAGACAGAACGCCACCGCTTGAAACGGAAACGCGTTATCGTGCTTGATGCGCGTGAATCGTTCTTCCTCGGCGGCGACGAACACCTTGCCGTCCTTGAGCAAGGCCGCCGCACTATCGTGGTAAAACGCCGAAATTCCAAGAATATACATCTCAGTACGGCGACTCAAAGAAATCTTTTCGCGCGAAATCTTCACTTGAAACCCTCCGCCAGAAAGAATCTCCGCTGCGGTGCGCTCTAAAAAACACGGCGCCTCGCCGGATGAGCGAGGCGATCCCGATCCCCACAACGTAGAAGGTGGCCAGCGCCACCGTCACGACCATATCGTTCATTTTTCGTACTGCCGCCCTCATAGAAACGGGTAGAGAAACACCGGAAGCGGTGAAATCTGCGCACCCACGACGAGCAAGGCCGCGATGATCAGCAATAAGATAACGGGGATGAGCCAGATTTTATCGGTCTTTCGCGCCAAGAAAAGAAGTTGTCGGACGCTCTCGAACATCGGCCCAACTATAACGAGAATGCGGCAGTGCGACAAGGAAGCTCCGGCGTACGGTCGGAGCGCGCAAAACGACAATCCCGCCTTACGGCGGGAGTCGTCTTGGCGTGGGCGTGCCAGGACTCGAACCTGGGACCTTCACATTATCAGTGTGACGCTCTAACCAGCTGAGCTACACGCCCGTTTGTGGCAAATTAGCAGATTCGCAGATTAGCATACTGGCAGATTGACGGAAAACGGCGCGCGTCTATTATACCAATACCTAATCGGCTAATCGCTAATCTTCAGTCGGGCACAGGAGCCAGAGACCGGTCTCGTCGTCCAGGGAACGCCGGAGCTCTCCCGGAAGTTTCGTGAGCCGTATCTCGCCTGTTCCCGCGATCCGCAACGAATGAAGATGTCCGCCCATCGCGCTCAAATCCTTTTTCCCCGCCGTTGCATGAAGATGCAAGAATGGCTTCTCTTCCTTCAATGCAACGTTTCCCAAAAGATTCAGCAGTTCAAACTCTTCTTCAATCACTGTGGGCATATATCGGCGCTTTTCAACGTCGTAATAGCTTATCTCGATGCGATCGCCCGCCCCGATCCCCTCAATCCACCCGGCAGAAATACCTTCCCGCCCGCAAAACGCTGTCAGCGTTTCCACGAGTTCCTCGCCTCGCACCAAACGAAGCAGCATCGTATCTCCGTATCGCGAAATGACATGCATAGGAAGCCCTTTTCTTTTCGCTCTTCGCTTACCGGAAAGGCGTCCCTCGCTCCTCACTTCTCCCTGGCCCCTGACCGGGCAGGCGGGCGGGCAATTCCCAACCCTCGCTACGGGCCTTAGAGGCCGTCGAATCCGAAATGCCCGCGTTTCGTGCGTTCCGTAAAAATCGGTTTACGCAAGCCGAGTGTTTCAATAATCTCCGTGACTGTCGCCTGCGTATCCGAAAGCTTTGGCGCGCTCTCCTTTGGCTCGGTTTCGATTCTGGTCCACACCGGGCGCGGCACGCCGATCGCGTAAGCCATCTGTACGAAAGCGCTCGTAATACCGTGGTCGCGCACGAGCCGCACTGCAAGATATCGCGCAAAGTACGCACCCGAACGATCCACTTTCGTCCCGTCCTTGCCCGAAAACGATCCCCCGCCAACAGGAATGTTGGGCCCGTACTGATCCTGGACGATCTTGCGCCCGGAAACACCCGTATCGGCGGTGAAACCGCCGATAGTGAAGAGGCCGGCAGGATTCAGATACACCTTCGCATCTTCGCGAAGATCATCGCCGAGTACTTCCGCCACGATCTTACGCAACTCTTGGCGTGCGGCTTCAAGGTCGCCTAAGTGCTGCGCGCTCACCACGACCGATGCAACCTTGCCGCTATCATCGAGCGTCACCTGCGTCTTCCCGTCCGGACCGAATCGCTCCCGCCGGCTCGGATCATCGATCATCTGTGCCAACGCCCGGGCGAGTGCAAGCTCTTTGGGGAGCAGTGAGGGCGTCTCGGACGTCGCATATCCGGAGACGATCCCCGAATCCCCCGCCCCGCCGGTATCCACGCCTGCCGCAATCTCCCCTGATTGCTCCGCAATCAACGTTTCTACTCTCAGCTTCTCCTGATAACCAATGTCCTCGTATGTGTGTTGGATGATGCCCTGAATCTCCTCAAAGGAGATCGGTTCGCGGGTCGTCACCTCGCCTGCCGCGGTCACCTTCCCATGCCCGCCCTGCACTTCAATCGCGACGCGCGCGTTGGGATCACGCGCAAGATACGCATCGAGCAACGCATCGGCAACGAGATCACAGACCTTGTCCGGATGTCCGTTCCGGACAGCTTCAGCAGTACGCATACGGCAGACAGCGTACCATGATCGACAAAAAAACAAAATGCCCCGCATTGCTGCGGGGCATGAAGAGGAACGGTGGCGCTATGGCCGCCGGTGTCGGTGACGGCGGTCGGGGCGTCCGTTGGTGGGCGTGCGCACTGCGCGCTGCTCGAACGCGCACTGATCAGCGTCGACTTGATTGCGGGGCCTCCCCGACCAGGTATAACCGCGCGAGTGCAGCAACCTCGTTGCTTCGCGTTCCAGCGTCCGAGGACTCGGAGAGGAATCACTGTGACTCATGAATACCTCCTGCAATTTATGCTGTCGCCGTTTCCGGCGAAGCTACTCTGCCGTTTCGATGGTGGCGAGGGCCGCAAAGGCGCGCTCAGGAAAGACGGAGTGTGGCGAGACCACGTACTCCCTCGCGACGCGCACGAACGCCGCTTTGACCACTTCCGGCGTCGGATCGGCCTGAAGCTCCTGGAGCTGGCCCTCTTCGTTCAGGAGACCAATCTCATGAGCGAAGTCCACTACCTGCCCGAACTCCATTGGCAGCTCTGCGCCGTTTTTGCAGTACACGATGAAGTTGGTCGTATAGAGCACCTGCTCTGTCGTGCCGCCTTCCACGAGTGCCTTGACCTTCTCGTAGAAGTCGCGGAACGCCTCGGGGAACGTATCGTGCTTCCCCACGTCTTCCAGCGCGATGGTCACCTTAAACAACGTGAACCCTCCTTGGCTTGGCAAACTACTGGTCAGTATATTAGCGCAGAAAACGTTATTTGTCAACCCTGCGCCGATGAAAAGAGAACACCCGACGCGTGTCGGGTGTCGAGTATGGATCGCCGCGCAGTGACGGCTTACTCTTCGGTCTCGACGGATGCTTCCCACGAGACGACAAGGTAGTAGTGGCTGCTGTCCATGTCGTCGTGGCTCGCCTGATAGTATTTGATCTCGGCGCGCAGGCCTAGCCCCTGGCAATACTCCGCCACGATCTCCGCAGCTCGCTTATCGCCTCTCGTGATGAGCCGAGTCATGACAACGGCATGGTCATCTCCCTCGCGAGCCGCTTTCTTGAGTATCGCGGGAATCTTCGGGATCACTTTCTGGGCTTCGGCTTTGCCGTACTGCTCGGCGTCCGCCGCTTCCTGCCGCTCGCGCTCTTGCTCGACTGCTTCGCGCTCTTGGTCCAACCGGCGTTTATTGCGCGCGGTCGTTCTCCGAAGACGTGCGGGGTCAATCGTAGACGGTCTCTTGCTCACCGTAACAACGTCCTTCTTCTCAACGAATCTACTTTCAATATAAAACCGCTCGGCCGCGTGTCAATAGCGTCCGCACCCTTGCCAAGAAATCACCCGGCGTGATGCCGGGTGTGAAAATAGTGACAAGGAGAAGTTACTTCTTCTTTTTCGAAACGACGGGTGCCTCCCACGAGGCGATGAGATTGTCGTGATGGCCCCATAGGTCGTCGGACCCTGGCGTGTAGTGATGTAGTTCGGTCTTCAGGCCGAGAGATTCGCAATGCGCTGCGATAATCTCCGCGGCGCGCTTGTCACCTCGTGACGTGATGAGTTGCAGAACGCAGGCGGAGTCGCGACCTTCGGAAGCCGCTTTCTTGAGGATCTCGGGGATCTCCGGGATAACCCCCTGGGCTTTCGCCTGGCCGTACTCTTCAGCCGCTGCAGCTGCTTCGCGCTCGCGCTCCGCTGCTGCGGCTGACCACCCTCGTTCCAATCGGCGCTTGTTGCGCGCCGTAGTCCTCCGGAGACGCGCGACGTCGATCGTCTGTACGCTCTTCCTCGTCATGACAACCTCCTTGTTCTCAATGAACCCGCCTCCACTATAGCATGCACACCCCCGCTTCTATCTGTCATACTACACACAATGCCTCGTTTCCTTCTTCCTGGTCTTCTCGTTGTCTTGCTCGCAGGTGCCGGCGCATTTTTACTGCTCCGGGGAAACGCCCCGAAAGAGAATTCTATGCCCCAAGAAACCCTTGACCAATCCAACAACGCGCCACTCCCCTCTCCTGAACCCCAAGAAACCTCCAAAACACTCACCGCTTCCACAATCACTGGGACAGCCCCCGAGTTTCAGTTTTCAGGAGACATTCCCGCATCGTGGGTAGCCGAAGCAATACCCGCAATCGAGGCGATCAATATTTTCGATCCCCAGGCGCCGGGGGGAGCGAATATCGAAAAATCGCAGATTTTCATCCGCCATTTCTCGGGATCGGACTTCCTCACGCTCCAAACCGTGACCATCCACGAACGCGAAACGCTCACGGTCGCCAGCCGCCCTGCGGTCCGTTATGTCATCGAGAAAAAGGCCGGGGTTGCCAACTTCGCCTCGCAACCCTTGTGGCGGAACCTTCGACACACGGTTACCGATGTCCGCGTCTCTGACGCCAACCCTTCGGTATTTTACGTGATCGCGGCGCGACCGGATGGCGACGCTGAGGCATACGCGCGTTTTCTGGCAACGCTCGACGTGATCGCGGAACCATCTGGTGCTACGCTCGTCGAGCCAATCGCTGACATGAAGGCGCGCGTCACGAAAAAACCTTTCGGTATTTTCATCACGCCCGAGACCTCGCCCGTGCAACCGGAACGCTTTCGTGGTTACCACACCGGAATAGACGTAGAATACGAAGATGCGATGGACGATATCCCGGTCGTCGCAATCGCCGACGGCACGGTTCTCACAAGCCGCACCGCCTCCGGATACGGAGGCGTTGTCGTTATTCGCCACGTGCTCGCCAACGAAACCGTCCTCGCTCTCTACGGACACCTCGATCCATCCATGCTTCCCTCCCAAGGAGGTATCGTCGCGGCGGGAGAACGCATCGGCGTATTGGGTGCGGGCGACACCAGCGAAACCGACGGCGAGCGCAAACACCTGCACTTTGCAATCCTCAAGGATGGCGCGGTGGATTTGCGCGGCTACGTGCAAAATCAAAGCGAGCTCTCCTTGTGGTACGATCCGTTCACCTTCTTCTAGGTCACCCTCTTGCCTTCTTGCCCGCATGCTGCTATAGTAGATGTATCGGAGACATCTCCGTATTTACGGCTCATTCGAGCCATCTTTACAGGCAGGGCGATAGCTCTTTCTCGAAAGACACAAGAAAGCCACTCCCACCGGGGTGGCCTTCTCTTTTTGGCCCCGATACAAGAAAATTGCCTTTTCCCGTTCTCGGGGTATAATCGATCCCTCGCGTAAAGCGCGTGTTATGTCCCGGCAGCAAAACCCACAAGCCATTCGGCTCGCCACCCAACACTATCTCAACCAGCTCAAAAAGGACTGGCGCCTTTCCCTTCCGGGCATGCTACTCCCGGGCATTGGCACGATCCTCGTTGCCTACACCCCGCCGCTCATCGTCGCAACCATCCTCACGCGGTTTGGACGAGGACAGGTCCCCACGCTCAACGAACTCATCCCCTACCTGGCGCTCATTGCGGGTATCTGGCTTTTCGGAGAAGTCATCTGGCGCATTGCGATGCACTTTATCTTGCTCGTCGAAGGGCGCGGCATGAATCATCTCTATGTACAAGCGATGGATGAACTGCTCAAAAAAGATCTCGCGTTCTTCCACAACAACTTCGCGGGCTCTCTCACGAAGAAAACCGTCGCCTATGCCAAACACTACGAAGGATTTATCGATACACTTGTCTTCAATGTCGTATCGAGTGTTCCGCCGCTATTCTTTGTTGCGATCGTCCTCTGGCGCTATTCCTTCCTCCTCGTTTTCACGCTCGTTGGATTAATGGCGTTGACACTCCTCATCGTCCTGCCGCTCATTCGCAGAAGGCAGGCGCTCGTGGAAGTGCGAGAATCCGCGAGTAATATCGTCGCCGGACACGTCGCCGATACGCTCTCCAACATCGACGCGGTCCGCGCCTTCGCGCGCGAACCATTCGAGGCAAAAACACATACAGCAAAAGTGGACGACTATGTTGCGAAAGCGTACGCCTCCTGGAACTACCAAAATCGCCGCATCGACGTCGTCACCTCCCCGTTCTACGTCCTCACGAACGTCGCGGGGCTCCTCATCGCAATCGCCACAGGCGGCAGCTTGCCTGCGGTATTCCTCACCTTCAGTTACTACTCGAGCTTCACGCGCGTGATGTGGGAGTTCAACCGCATCTACCGCAATCTCGAAAACCATATCACGGAAGCGGCCCAGTTCACCGAACTCCTGCTCGACCCCCCTGCTATCACCGATCCCGAAAACCCAAAACCGTTCACGTTTACGAAAGGCGACATTGAGTTTCGCGATGTTCGCTTCCGCTACCACGCAACAGAAGGAGAGCGCCTCTTCGATCACTTCTCCCTCCGTATTCGCGACGGCGAGAAAGTGGGCCTTGTCGGACGCTCCGGGGGCGGCAAAACCACGGTCACTAAACTCCTCCTGCGGCTCATGGACGTGGAAGGCGGAGAAATTCTCATCAGCGGCCAAAACATTACGGAAATCACACAGGCCGACTTACGCTCGGTGATTGCCTACGTACCGCAAGACCCGTTCATGTTCCACCGTTCAATCATGGAGAACATCCGCTACGGACGATTGGAGGCAAGCGACGAGGAGATCTTCGAGGCCGCACGATTCGCGCATGCCGCTTCGTTTATCGAGAAACTTCCCCAAAAATATGAAACGCGCATCGGCGAGCGGGGCGTGAAACTCTCCGGCGGCCAGCGCCAGCGCGTTGCCCTCGCCCGTGCAGTCGTAAGGAACGCCCCTATTCTTGTCCTCGACGAAGCAACGAGTGCGCTGGATAGCGAAAGCGAAAAACTTATCCAGGATGCACTGTGGAGGCTGATGAAAAACCGCACCGCTATCGTGATCGCACACCGTCTGAGCACCGTGCAGAAAATGGACAGGATCATCGTGCTTGAAGAAGGAAAAATCACCGGGGAGGGAAGCCACGCAGAACTTCTTGCGCGCGGCGGCCACTATGCTGATCTTTGGGCACACCAAACCGGCGCCTTCCTCCAAGACGACGGGGATGAAGATGATCAGGAAGAAGGGCCGGAGCTTGAGCCCGAAGAACCAATCAGAAAAGATATTGCGCGCAGAAACGAAAAAACCGCCGCGCGATAAGCGTGGCGGTTTTGCGCACCGGCGCCCCACTCGGGGCGCCGGTTGCGTCATGCGGTGAAATGTTGGCCCAGCGCCTCGATGCCTCCCACGATCGGGATTTTGAGCGCACTCAGTTCTTCTTGCTTGCCGTATTCGTAGAGCGAGTAGATCCTCTTTCGGTGACTCACCGCCGCGCCAAACTCTGCCCAGGTGTTGGCACCGATATAGGATTCCTGTTCCGGATGACCTTTGTTGATGATAAGCACGGCATCCGCCCAAGGGATTGCGCGGTCGATCCACGAGTAGACAAGCCACTGGTGAATACGAATCATCGTCGGCTCATCGAGAACTTCCTTCTCTTTCAACTCCTTGATGCTATCCATCGGAACCTTGACCTCGTGGCCAAGTTCTTCCAGCTTCTGCGCGACCTCAATCGCATGGTCCTTATGGCGCATCGAGAGAATAAGCGTGAGCTTCATAGGTTTCTTTGTCCCCAACCACTCTGCCACAAGACGAATCCCGCAACAATAGTGATCTGAATGAAAAACACCCGCGCCAAAAAAGACGCGGGCGTTTTTCCTCAGGCCCCTTCAGGGCAAGCTGATTAATCCACTTGTGCCCCGCACCAGAACGCTATGCGCACGGTGCGGGACTGCCCCAAACCGCGTTCGCAAAGCGAACTCTGGTTTGGGAGTAGATTCATCCACTTGTGCTACTTCGATTCCCGGACATACGACGACGGCTCTGTTGGCCGGGGTGATCCTTTGTCCCCGCAGAAACCGTTGAAGAGTCGAGTTTTGTACGTACATCGACTAACACGCTATCCACCGCCTTCGGCGGAAACTCTAAATCCTAAACCCTAATCTCTAAAAAGATTTAGAGATTCGAGCTTCGAGATTCGAGATTCCGTTGCGAAGCAACGGTGTTCGACCTTCTAGGAAACAGCGGCACGCCCGAGGTTTGTGGGCGATCCGATGAACATCGGATCGATCACGCACGACACGGACTTTGTGTGCGCACTGCTTCTACAGAGTAGAAACTCCCTAGAAAGGAGGTGATCCAGCCACAGCTTCCGCTACGGCTGCCTTGTTACGACTTAGCCCTTGTCACCGACTTTACCTTCGATCGCACAAGGCGATCTTCGGGTACCGCCGGCTTCACTGGCTTGACGGGCGGTGAGTACAAGACTCGAGAACGTATTCACCGTGGTGTGGCTGACCCACGATTACTAGCGATTCCGTTTTCACGAGGGCGAGTTGCAGCCCTCGATCCAAACCGAGGCCGGTTTTGGGGATTCGCTCCAGATTACTCTTTGGCAACCCATTGTACCGGCCACTGTAGCACGTGTGTCGCCCAGGACATAAGGGCCATGCGGATTTGGCGTCATCCCCGCCTTCCTCCCCGTTAGCCGGGGCAGTCCCGTGTGACACATGTAACACACGGCAGGGGTTGCGCTCGTTACCGGACTGAACCGAACATTTCACAACACGAGCTGACGACAACCATGCAGCACCTGTCCCCCACCCTCGAAGGTCACACGTTTCCGTGCGCTTGCAGGGGGATGTCAAACCCTGGTAAGGTTCTTCGCTTATTATCGAATTGAACCACATGCTCCACCGCTTGTGCGAGTCCCCGTCTATTCCTTTGAGTTTTAGCCTTGCGGCCGTACTTCCCAGGCGGGACGCTTCACGCGTTAGCTTCGCGACGGAGAGGGTCGATACTCACCATCGCTAGCGTCCATCGTTTAGGGCGTGGACTACTGGGGTATCTAATCCCATTCGCGCCCCACGCTTTCGTCCCTCAGCGTCAGAGTCGCGCCAGCCGAATGCCTTCGCCTTTGGTGTTCCCCACGATCTCAACGGATTTCACCCCTCCACCGTGAGTTCCATCGGCCCCTCGCGCTCTCAAGCCCGGTCGTATCCGCAGCAATTCCCCGGTTGAGCCGGGGGCTTTCACCACGGACGTGCCGGGCCGCCTACGGACCCTTTACGCCCAATAAATCCGGATAACGCTCGAGGTCTCTGTATTACCGCTGCTGCTGGCACAGAGTTAGCAACCTCTTATTCCCTGAGTACCGTCACCGAAGTTCTTCCCCAGGAAAAGGTGTTTACACCCCGAAGGGCTTCTTCCACCACGCGGCGTTGCTCGATCAGGCTTTCGCCCATTGTCGAATATTCTCGACTGCTGCCACCCGTAGGTGTACGGACCGTGTCGCAGTTCCGTCGCTGGGGGTCGCGCCCTCACGCCCCCTACCGGTCGTTGCCTTGGTAGGCCGTTACCCCACCAACTAGCTGATCGGACCGAGGCCCTTCCCGAAGCGGATTGCTCCTTTACTCGTGCCTCACTCTCGCTCGGCACGAGAAACCCTAAACCCTAATCTCTGAATCCTAAACGGTTGTTTAGAGATTCGAGATTAGAGATTCAAGATTTCCGTGCTGAACAAAAGTGAAGCACGAGACTATCGGGTATTACCCCATCTTTCGATGAGCTATACCCGACTTCGGGGGAGGTACCAAGGTAATACTAGCTCGTTCGCCGGTTGCCCTTGCGGGCCCCCTTGACTTGCATGCCTTATCCACGCCGCCAGCGTTCATCCTGAGCCAGGATCAAACTCTCTAATAAACTTGCCTTAGGCAAAACCGATGGCGCGAAATCGCACCTCCGGGCTTTGCTCGCGGGCAAATTTCGGAAATCGCCCCGCACCAGTCCTTCGATAAACTCAGGACGGTACGGGGTTCGCAATTTCGCAGCTCCGATCGTAATCGGAGGCGAAATTGGAAAAGTAGCACAAGTAGATCAATCGTCTTTACGCCTTTCGGCGCCGACCAAGAACACGCCGCCCACCACAAACCGCTCGTTATTAGTGTGCGTCGTTCGTTGTCGGTCGTTTTTCAATGGTCTTTCCAAACAATCGCCGCCCTGAAGGAGCATTCCTCACGGCGGATCTTCTTGCCCCGGCGTCTTTGGGGCTCGCGCTGTCAATACATCCGTCACATACGCATGAGCATTGTAGGGGCGAGTCAAATGCCTGTCAAGGCCAAAACAAAGCCCCCGACAAAGGCGGGGGCGCGTTTTTAGGGCTCCTCGCGGAGTGACGCGACGATCGGGATGAGACCGCGAAGATCGGGGATCACCCAATCGGGCTGGACGCCCTTTCCAGGCGCGTGCCTTCCCTTACGGTCGACAAGCACCACGGGTATTCTGGCGCGCTTGGCGCCTACGACGTCGCGATCCACGGTATCGCCGACGTAAAGTGCGTGCTCGGGAGCAACACCCATCGCGTCCAGTGCCCGGTGGAAGATTTCGCCGTGCGGCTTTCGCATCTTTTCCTCGCTCGACCACACTTGCACCGAAAAGTACTGTCGAATGCGCCAATTGGCGAGCGTGCGTTCGTAGTAGCGGCCCGGGAAGGACACATTGGAAATAATCCCCATGCCCAACCCCATGGTGCGCAGCGTTTCGAGAACACCCACAGTTTCTGGAAAGAGCTCGGAACTCTCCATGTGCATATTGACGATGCGATCATGGAGTTCCCAAAGATGTGCTCCGGAGGTAGCGGGCTGCTGTTCGTTGGCAACAGCAAGAAACACTTCCGTGAACGTGTGCTGCTCGAGCGTCACAAGATCGCGAGCGCGCGTTGCGCGAAACTGTTCGAGAATCTTATTGAGAAATTTTCGAAGCGCCGGTCGTTCGGCTATGATCTCCTCATGAATCCGCTCGAATCGACCAAAGCCGTGCCCGAGCGTACCCCCGACATCGAATATCACCGCGTTGAGCATTATTCTCCTGCTTTCTGTTCACAATGTGCACGAATAAACTACCACAAGATATAGTTTTGTCAATGCTTCTTCGCGCCTCGCATATGTTGCGCTCGCCACGCGACAATGCGGCGGTGGTCGCCGGACAACAATATTTTGGGAACACGCCACGCTGTACCCTTCTTTTTGAGGTTTGGATAAAACACTTCGGGACGGGTGTACTGCGGGTACTCGCCCTGAACCGTCCCCGCCGAAGCGGGGTCTGGTTCGGGACGCCAACCAAGCGAAAACGACTCCTCTTCTAACGACTCCTTCCGTATCACCCCCGGCACCAAACGCGTAACCGCGTCAACAACCGCCATTGCGGGAATCTCTCCGCCGGTGAGCACATAGGGTCCGATCGAAAGCTCCTCGTCCGCAACGTACTGTGCCACGCGATGATCGACGCCTTCGTAACGGCCACAGATCAGGACGATCCGTTGATAACGCCGTGCGCACTGTTCCGCAACGCGCTGCGTAAGCGGTTTCCCGCTCGCGGACAAGAGAATCACCCTTGTTTTTGATTTTGGATTTGATTTGGCATTTGATCTTCGGACTTTGGAGTTCTTCAGAGCAGATACTGCCTTGAAGATCGGCTCCACTTTCATAATCATCCCCGGACCGCCGCCGTAGGGCTTGTCGTCTACGGTACGATGCGAATCCGCCGTCCAGCGACGGAGATTGTGAATCGAAAACTTCACAAGGCGCTTCTCCTGTGCACGCTTGAGGATAGAAGTACTGAGATACGGTTCAACAACCTCTGGGAAAATGGTCAATATATCGAATCGAATCATAATGTAGTCCCGCGCTAGCGCTCGGGATGCTCAAATTCGCATCCGCGCTTTGCGCGGGCGAATTTGGCAAAAATTGTAACGATGTCGAAACGATGCATAATCCTCATCTCCACTCGATTTTACCATGGATGGAAACCCTTCGACGCGGCTCAGGGTTCTCAAGTTCGCATCCGCTCGCGAAGCTCGCGGGCGAACTTGGAAATGAAACGCCCCGTGCCGCCAAGTGGCGAACGGGGCGTTTCCGCGCGTCAAGATCGAGCGTATTACTCGCTTTTCAACTCATCCACCACATTTTGGACATCATCGGCGGACGCGGCCGTTGCCGCCG
>Ga0154972_112_pt3 | contig 20812 bp, 25 predicted proteins | sample RifCSPhighO2_01_FD_105940 | JGI IMG/M metagenome (GOLD analysis project Ga0154972, IMG submission 105940) | Candidatus Terrybacteria bacterium RIFCSPHIGHO2_01_FULL_58_15
ACTCGTATACCTTTCGGTCGGGCCGACGCCCGCACTTGCTCCGGAGGACGGGGCGGCGCCGGACGGCAGCGAGTTCCAGGGGCCCATTACGGCGCCTCCGGGGAATTCCGATGCGCCTTCTTCTCCAGCGCGCGAGATCACTATTCGCGGCGACGAGTTCTCCTTTAGCCCGGCCGCCATCAATGCAACTGCCGGCGAACGGCTCCGACTCACGTTCGTGAACGAGGGAAATACTCCGCACAGTTTCGATATCGATGAACTCGACGTGCACAGCGGAATCGTGAACCCCGGCGGCTCTTGGACCGTCGATATTGTTGCCCCGGCTCAGCCCGTGCTCTTTCGCACCTATTGCGCCATTCCCGGACACGCAGAGCAGGGCATGGTCGGTCAACTCATCATTGAGTAGCGTTTGGTCGGCGCATTGCGGAAACATTCTCCGCGTGCGAAACTGGCGTATCCCGGTATTACGGGATGCGCCAGTTTTTTGACAACGAGAGGAAGATACGACAATGGAGCGTATTGCCCACCGCGCGAACACGCGGAAACGTATTCGTGAGGGTATCCGAGCGAGGTTCGACCGCTTCGAGGTGGATCTTTGGAACCATAACGGGAGATTCATTCTCTCCCACGATCCCGTGTTCGGGCCGTTCGTTTTCGGCTCGTCAGGCGCGACGCTCTCGTCGCGCAAATGGTTGTACGTACGCTGGGGGTGGCCCTTTCTCACTCTCGCAAAACTCTTGCGGGATAAGCGATTGGCTCCCTTACCGTCCCTTCTCATTGACTTGAAGGGAGCGTGGCCGGACAACGCACTGGAGCATCTCGCGACGCTTCTCCAAACCTATCGCAGGAGCGGGGACGCAATTTGCACCCAGAACTGGGAACAGCTTGATCGTTACGCGCGGATCGATCCGAAGCGCACGCGAATCTACTCGGAAGCGCATCAAGATCGTCTCGGTGAACTCTTTTTGCGCATGGAGCGCGGGGAAACCATCGCCGGCCTGTCGATCAACGCGGCGGCACTCGCGAGTGACCAGCCCCTTGATCCGTTGAGACACATCCTTGCTCGCTCTCCGTGGTTTATCGTATACGTTTGGAATATCCCCGATTTCCCGACCCTCCGGAATCTCCAGAGCGCGGGCATCGATGGCGCGATCATCGACTATCTCGGTTGGATATAGTGAAACCGACAAGCCGTGGCGCAGTGCCGCGGCTTTTGCTATGGTGGGATTGGAGAGTATGGCACGTGTCGCAATTTTCGTCGAGAAAATGTACGAGGAGCTCGAGGCGTGGTATCCCGCACTTCGGCTTCGCGAGGCGGGGAACGAGACGGTATTTTTGGCACCGAAAGCCGGAGAGGTCTACGCAGGAAAACACGGCTATCCCGTAAAGTCGGACCTCGCAGTTGGCGATGCGAAGCCGGAGGATTTCGACGCGGTCGTGATCCCCGGCGGATTCGCTCCCGATTACTTGCGGCGCGATCCCGCGGTAATTGCGTTCGTCAGGGCGCTATTTGCCGCCGGCAAGCCCGTTGCGGCAATTTGTCATGGGGCATGGATCCTGGCATCGGCGGAGATCGTCAAAGGAAAGCGCGTGACGTCATTTTCCGCGATCCGTGACGACGTTGTCCACGCCGGAGGTATCTGGGAGGACGCAGAAACGGTCCGCGACGGTAATCTCATTACTGCCCGCAAGCCCGAGGATCTCCCGCGGTTCATGGTTGCGGTTCTGGAGGCGCTTCAGGAGCGCTCATGAACAAGCTGGGATCGAAAACCCCGCCGGCAGGCATGCGGGAAGCCGTCGGTCTTGCGTGGCAATTGGGCTACGCGATTGCTCTTCCCATCGTAGGTTTCGTGCTTGTAGGGAAGCTTGCCGACCAAGTTTTTGATACCGCACCCTGGTTTCTCTTTTTGGGCCTTATCGTTTCTCTGCCCGTGAGTTTTCTTATTCTCTACAGGAAGCTAAAGAAATTCCTTTGAACTATGGAACTTGAAATTTCATTGGCGCCCCAGATCCTCACTCGTTTCATGGGATTCCCCGTGACGAATACGTTGCTGATGAGCGGGGCAGTGTCGTGTTTTCTTATCGCGCTCGCGTTCTTCTTTGCGCGCACCAAAAAATTCGTTCCCGGCCGTTTTCAAGCCGCCCTCGAGTTCGTTTTCGAGGGGCTCCTGGCACTTGCGGATGGCGTGACGGGGAATCGAAAGCGGACTATGCGATTTGCTCCGATTGCCTTCACTATTTTCTTTTTCGTGCTCTTCGCGAATCTTATCGAGATCATTCCCGGCGTGGAATCTCTCGGTATCGAGATGGAAGGACATCGCGTACCGATTCTCCGCTCTCCTTCTACTGACCTTAATACCACGCTGGCGCTTGCACTCATCGCAGTGGTCTCAGCGCAGTTGTGGGGTATCGCAGCTCTTGGGCCGCTCAAGCATATCGGCAAGTATTTTTCGCTGCGCGGCCCCATCGATTTTTTCGTTGGTATGCTTGAAGCAGTGAGCGAAGTCGCGAAGGTGGTTTCCTTCTCTTTTCGTCTCTTTGGGAATATCTTTGCGGGTTCAGTGCTCCTCATTGTCGTGAGTGCGCTTCTCCCCGCCATCGTACCTATTCCGTTTCTCGGCCTTGAGATATTCGTGGGATTTGTGCAGGCCCTTGTGTTTTCGGTACTTGCTTTGGTATTTATGACTATGGCGACGGAGTCGCATTAAGTTTAACGCGGTTGGCGTTGCGCGATGGGCGTTGAGGGCTTCCTCCCCGCCGCTTCCGAACTCCAGCCGGAGGAAGGCGATGATCGAACTTTCCGAAACCGCTCTTCAGGGGGTGAAGTCGCTTGGGGCCGCATTCGCGATAGGTATTGGGGCACTCGGCCCGGCGATTGGTATTGGGCTCCTCGCTTCCAAGGCGATGGAAGCCATCGGCCGCAACCCCGAGGCCGTATCGCGTATTCAGACGCCGATGATTCTCGCGATCGCATTTTGCGAAGCGATCGCCATTTATGCCCTCGTCGTCGCACTCATTATCAAGTTCGTGTAAATAACCTATTTCCCGTGTCGGAGCTATTTCACACTCTCGGTATTGATTGGCGGCTCTTGGGAGCACAAGTGCTCAACTTTGCCGTTCTTGCGTTACTTCTCACGCGATTTCTTTATCGTCCGATGATGAAGATGCTCGACGAGCGGCGAGAGAAGGCCGCAGTGATCGGCGAACAATCTCTGGCTCTCGCGGAAACGCGCCGCGCATTCGAGCAAGAGATGGCGAGGGAACGCGCGAGCGCGCGACAAGAAGCCGATCGCATCATGGAGGAGGCCCGTAAGAAGGCCGGAGACGCGAGGACAAGAATGCTCCAAGAGGCGGAGGCCGACGCCGCAGCGGCGCGCGAACGTTTCCGCGCGGAACTTGCTCGGGAACGCGATCGCGTGTTCCGCGAAGCGCAACATGAGCTCGCTGGGCTTGCGTTGTTCGCGGCGGAGAAGGTGCTCGGTCGAGAGACGAATTCTTCAGACACGCACCGTTTTGTTCAAGAAGCGGTGAAGGAGCTTCAAGGAAAGAAGTGAACTATGGCAACGCCTTTTCAGCTCGCACACATACTCTCCGAGGTCTTGAGGAAGGCCCCAGAGAAAGATCAGCCCCGCATTATCCGGGGTTTTGTTGCGTTTCTGAGGCGGAAACGGTTGATGGCGCAAGCGCCGCGTATGTTCCGGGTGTTGGAAGAAATGGCAGAACAGGAAGAAGGGACTGTCTTGGCTGAGGTCGCGCACCTGCTCGCGGTGCCGCATGCGCGGACTGTGGTGCGTCCGGAGTTTATTGGCGGGGTTCGTCTCAGTGCGGGGGAGAAAGTGGTGGACGCGACGATAAGGGGCCGGTTGCAGAAGCTTCGTTCTGTCTTCGGGGACTAATTATTTTCTTCTCTATGGAGACGCGTGAGATTCTCAGGCAACTGAAAGCAGAAATCGAGAAAACGAAACTCGAGACCTCGGTTCAAGAGCTGGGGCGCGTGCTTTCAGTGCGAGACGGCGTTGTGCGTATTTCCGGCCTTTCCTCGATCGGCGCTTCCGAGCTCCTCACGATAAGGACGTCGGCGGGGCAAGAGGTATCAGGCCTCGCTCTAAGCCTGGACACATCAGATGTTGGCGTAATCGCATTTCGCGGCTGGGAAGAGGTGCGAGAGGGCGATGAAGCGGTGGGCACGGGACGCGTGCTCTCGCTGCCGGTCGGCGATGCATTCTTGGGACGAGTCGTGAATCCTCTCGGTGAACCGCTGGACGGGAAAGGGGTCGTGAGAAGTAATCTGCGCATGCCGCTGGAACGACTGGCTCCTGGCGTGATTGAGCGAAAGTCCGTTGATACATCGCTTATGACAGGTATCAAGGCGATCGATGCGATGATTCCGATCGGTCGCGGCCAAAGAGAGTTAGTTATCGGAGATCGGCAGACGGGGAAGACGGCGATTGTGAGCGATACGATTGTGAACCAAAAAGGAACCGGCGTTGTCTGTATTTACGTTGCGATCGGCCAGAAGCTCTCCAAGGTACGGAGGATCGTGGCCGAGCTTGAGACCCGCGGCGCCATGGAGCACACCATCGTCGTGGTTGCATCCGCGTCCGATCCTGCCGCACTTTCGTACATTGCGCCTTATGCTGGCTGTGCGATGGGAGAAGCGGTGATGGAGCGGGGCGGCGATGCCCTTGTGATCTATGACGATCTTACAAAGCACGCGTGGGCGTATCGCCAGATCGCGTTGCTTCTTGGTCGCCCGCCCGGGCGCGAAGCATATCCCGGCGATGTGTTCTATCTTCACTCGCGCCTTTTGGAGCGCGCGGCCAAGCTTTCATCCGAGCGCGGCGGTGGTTCGTTGACCGCCCTCCCAATTATTGAAACGCAGGCGGGGGATGTGTCGGCGTATATTCCCACCAACGTCATCTCGATTACTGACGGACAGATCTATCTTGAAAGCGAACTCTTCTATCAAGGCATCCGGCCTGCGCTGAACGTGGGGCTTTCGGTATCGCGAGTAGGTTCGGCCGCACAAACGAAAGCGATGAAGAAAGTCGCAGGGCGCTTACGGCTCGAACTGGCGCAGTACCGAGAGCTCGCGACTTTTGCCCAGTTCGCCCAGGATCTTGACGAAGCGACGCGGAAACAGATTGAACGAGGGAAGCGCCTTACCGAACTCTTGAAACAACCGCAGTGGCAGCCGGTGCCGATGGCCAAACAGGTTGCGGTACTCTATGCGGGCGGGAACGGCTATCTCGATGATGTAGCGGTAGAGGAACTGAAGGCGTGGGAAGAGGAGTTCCTCGCGTATCTGGAGCGGCAACATGAGAGTATCTTCGCCACGATTACGAAGACCGGCGATCTCGATGAGGCGACAGAGGCGAATCTGAAAACAGCAATCGACGAGTTCAAAAAACTGCGCTCCTCATAAGAAGGGCGTAAGTACGCTATGCCGGTCAATACTCGAGAGTTAAGACGAAGAATACGCGCGACGAAATCCGTGAAGCAGATTACGAAGGCGATGGAGATGATCGCCGCCTCGAAAATGCGCAAAGCGCAGCTTGCGGCACTGGCATCAAGGCCCTATGCGCACCTTGCGTGGGAAATGCTCGTAGCACTTGGCGCGAGTATCGCGCGCTCCGGTTCGGAAAATGCAGCGGTTCATCCCTTGTTGCGAGAGGGCGCTGCGGAAGGTCCTCGGCTTGTGCTTGTGCTGACGCCGAACCGCGGCTTGTGCGGCTCGCTTTCTGCGCAAGTCCTTTCGGAAGCGCGAATGGGGAGGGGGAGCGAGGTGCATTACGTCTCTGTGGGGAAGAAGGGGCAACGCGCGCTTGCGCGCCTGAAGCTTCCGGTCGTCGCACACTTCAACGGTTTTGAAACGCAGCCTGCGGTTGCAGAAGTAAGACCCATCGCCAAGATGCTCATGGACGCATTCATCGCGGAAGAGGTTGTGGCGGTGGATGTCGTGTATGCAGATTTCATCTCTACGCTTCAGTATCGTGTTCGACGCCAAGCACTGCTGCCGCTTCGCATCGCGGATGGACTTCAGCAGGCAACAACCCCCGAGTTCTTATTCGAACCCTCACCCGCCGCAGCGCTTCAGGAACTTATGCCTCGGCTCACGGAATTGCTCGTATATCAGGCGATTCTCGAGGGGTTGGCGTCGGAACACTCGGCGCGCATGGTTGCAATGCAGGGTGCCTCAAGAGCTGCAGATGACCTTATCGACGACTTCACGTTGACGTATAATGCCGCACGACAAGCCGCGATTACCGGAGAACTCGCTGATATTGTAGGCGGTCGTCTCGCCGTAGCCCTATGAGCAAAAAAATCCAAAGTGCGCGTAAAGTCGGAGGCCGAGTGATCGCGGTTGCAGGACCGGTGGTGGATGTTTCATTCCCCGAGGAGGAGAAAGCGCCGAAGGTGAATGAAGCGCTTGTCGTGGAGCGGGAGGGCGCACGATTGGTGCTTGAGGTCGCACAGCAGCTCGGTGATGGCGCAGTACGCGCGGTGGCGCTAGGACCGACGGATGGACTAAAACGAGGGCAAAGCGTGCGCGCGACCGATGCTCCTATTCGCGTGCCGGTTGGAGAAGGAACGCTTGGTCGCATGTTCAATGTCCTCGGCGAGACAGTGGATGGCGGCGACGCGATTCCCGAAGGAACGCTTCGGCTGCCGATTCATCGGGCAGCACCCTCTTTCGTTGAGCAATCTACGAAAACCGAGGTGCTTGAGACCGGTATCAAGGTCATTGATCTTATCGCGCCGATCGTGAAGGGGGGCAAAGTAGGCATGTTCGGAGGAGCTGGCGTGGGAAAGACCGTGATTATCATGGAGCTCATTCGTAATATTGCAAAAGAGCACGGCGGGGTGTCGGTTTTCGGCGGCGTGGGCGAACGCACCCGAGAAGGAAACGATCTTTATCACGAGATGCGGGAGTCCGGTGTTTTGAAGAAAACCGCGCTTGTTTTCGGACAGATGAACGAACCGCCGGGGTCGCGTCTTCGCGTAGGGTTGACGGCGTTGACGCTCGCCGAGCATTTCAGGGACACGGAAGGCCAAGACGTGCTTTTGTTCATCGATAATATCTTTCGTTTCACGCAGGCGGGTGCTGAAGTTTCAGCGCTTTTGGGACGCGTTCCTTCGGCAGTCGGCTACCAGCCCACGCTGGCTACAGAAATGGGGGAGTTGCAAGAGCGAATTACGTCCACCGACAAGGGCTCGCTTACTTCTGTTCAGGCGGTGTATGTTCCCGCGGATGATATTACCGATCCCGCGCCCGCGACGACCTTCGCGCACCTCGATTCTACGGTCGTACTTTCGCGACAGCTCGCGGAGTTGGGTATTTACCCGGCAGTAGATCCTCTCGATTCCTCTTCCACGGTTCTGGACCCTGCGATTGTCGGACTAGAGCATTACGAAATCGCACGCGGCGTGCAGAAAGTACTCCAGCGCTATAAAGACCTTCAGGATATTATTGCAATTCTCGGTTACGAGGAACTCACGGATGAAGACAAGGTGACGGTGAATCGTGCACGGCGTATTCAGCGCTTCTTATCGCAGCCGTTTTTCGTTGCCGAGACCTTCACAGGCCGCCAGGGTGCTTATGTATCGCGAACAGAGACCGTTTCCGGCTTCAAAGAGATCCTCGAGGGGAAGCATGACGAGAAGAACGAACAGAATTTCTATATGAAGGGTGCGATCAGCGAACTTGGTTCCTAGCGCGTGTTGGTATGGCGATCTACTTTGAGCTCACGACGCCGGAACGGGTAGTTGAGCGCGAAAAAGTAGAGAGCGTGACGGCAATGACAGCCGCGGGCGAGGTAACAATCCTCCCGGGCCATATCTCCTACGTGGTGCCGCTCGTGCCCGGTGTAGCCCGCGTGCGTAAACGGGGGGGCGGTGAAGAAGAGGTTGTGGTGCTTGGCGGTTTCCTTCAGGTGCGGCCCGATGTGGAACATGGCACCAGAGTGATCATTCTCGCGGATGCGGCGGAGCGCGTCGAGGAGATCGACGAGGAGCGTGCCGAGGCGGCACGGCGGCGTGCCGAAGAGGCGCTTCAGACGTATCGCAACGTTGATGAGGTGAAGTTCGCAGAGGCCTCGGCCGCTTTTGAGCGGGCGCTTGCGCGCCTCAGGATCGCACGCCGAAAGCGGCCTCGCGCCCTATGAGATCACCTTTTGCACGAGGGGAGATTTCTTCTGTTCTTCCGTCGTGATATGCTAGTTTTCGGTATGGAGAAAAGCGCAAAACAACTGTGCCTTCCTTGCCTCATTGGTGCGGCAGCCGTACTTGCGGTCGCGGCTTTTGGGATATGGTGGCTCGTTGGCGGTCGGCATCCCGGCGTCCGGGAACCATTGCCGCCAGAAGAGGAACTTGAGGCGATGGTGCAGTACGGCCAGGAGGCGCTCACGCAACGCCTCAATGACGGAGAGGATCTTTCGGCCGGGCCGTGTCTGGATAACGGCGAGAGGTTCCCGGGCTGGGTTATCGATATCGTGCACAATCCCCGCGAGCCGGTCGACAATATCCCGGAGCATCAATGCTCCGCATACCGGGAAGGGCGCGCACTTCATTTCATTGAACTTGGGCTCGATGCGAATGTTGTCCGTATCGGTCCGTAGTCCTGCTATGCGGGCACGGCGCACGAGGATCGGTGCCGCGATTGGGCCGGCGAGCGAATCGCCGGCCGCGTTTCATAAGTTGTTCGACGGACCTCTGCGGCAAGGGTTTTTTCCCTCGGTGGAGCGGTGGTGGCGGATACATCGACGAGATCTGCCGTGGCGCAGAACCCCTGACCCTTATCGCATTTTGGTTTCCGAAGTGATGCTGCAGCAGACACAAGTTGCGCGGGTTGTCCCGGCATACCGTGTTTTCCTCAAGCGCTTTTCTTCGGTGCGGCAGCTTGCCGCAGCCGATCAGGCGGCGGTACTTCGGTGCTGGGTAGGACTCGGCTACAATCGAAGAGCGCGGGCTCTGCATCGTGCAGCGCGGATGATCGCGTCGGAGCATGGGGGCCGCGTACCGCTTTCTTTGGAGACGCTCCGCGGACTGCCGGGCGTGGGAGAGTATACCGCGCGTGCGGTACTTGTTTTCGCGAAAGATGCGCCGTTGCTTCCTCTTGATACGAATATTCGCCGTGTGTTCATCCGGCATTTCGGTCAGCGAACGCCCCGAGATCTCCAGATTTTTGCCGATGGCTTGGCACGGCGGCGAGGCGGACGGAACTTGGCGCAAATGCTCATGGATTTCGGCGCTTTGGTCTGCACGAGCCGCAACCCGCGCTGTGCTGCATTGGGGCTCTCGCACGTCGCAGAAGTGCTAGCGGTGCCGCGCCAAAAACCGTTCGTAAACTCCGATCGGTTCTATCGGGGCCGCGTGGTTGCCATTTTGAGCGGCTCTCGTCGAGCTGTTCCGATCGCAACGATGCAGCGGCGTCTGGACAAGACGGAGGGAGAAACGCTACGTTCCTCGCGCCTTCGGCGGGTTCTCCGCGCCCTTCAGCGGGACGCTATCATCGAGTTCTCCGGTGTTTCCAGCGTTCGTCTCGCGACCTAATATCGCATATGGGAGAGTCCGCGAAGAAACAACGTTGGCGCGCACAGGAAGTGTATCGCATCCTCCGCGAGACCTATCCCGGCGCCAAGATCGCCTTGCGTTATCGGAATCACATACAGCTTCTCGTTGCCGTCATCCTTTCTGCACAGTGTACCGACAAGAAGGTGAACGAAATCACCGCACCACTTTTCAAGAAATATCGGACCGTGGATCATTTTGCAGACGCGAACCCCGCGATTTTCGAACAGGAAATTCGATCCACGGGATTTTATCGCGCGAAGGCCCGCAATATCATTTCGGCAGCGAAGATGCTGCGGCGCGATTTTGGCGGTAAGCTGCCCCGGACCATCGATGAGATGCGGCGATTGCCCGGCGTGGCGCGCAAGACCGCGAATGTGGTGTTGGGCAATGCCTACGGCGTCGTGGAGGGGATTGCGGTGGATACGCACGTACGGCGTCTAGTGCAGCGGCTGGGCTTCAGCAGGCGGAGCGATCCGGAGAAAATCGAGCGGGATCTTATGGCGCTGTTCCCAAAATCCCAATGGTTTCCGCTCACCTATACACTCATCGAACACGGTCGTGCGATCTGTAAGGCGCCTGCGCCGCGATGCGAAATTTGCCCGGTCGCTCCGCTTTGTCCCACGGGCACCAAGCGGCTCGGCGGCGTTGCATCCGTAAAGAGGGCCGCACAAAGGAAAAGAGAGGTGTTGGAGTAACGCTCCCCATGCCCCCCGTAGGAAAACATATTGTGCTGCATCTGGACATGGATGCGTTCTTTGCGGCAATTGAGGAGCGGGATCATCCCGATTTCGCTGGTTTTCCCATCGTTGTGGGAGCGGATCCCAAGGGAGGAGACGGAAGAGGTGTGGTCTCTACGGCCAACTATGTGGCTCGCACGTACGGGGTGCACTCAGCATTGCCGATCTCGCATGCGTGGCGTCTCTGCAAAAATGAGGAGCAGCAGGGAGGGAGGCCCTGCGTATTCTTTCAGGGAAGTTTTGAGAAATACGATCGCGAATCCGACGGTGTTATGGAGATAGTGCGCAAGTATGCGGGAACGGTCGAGCAGACGAGCGTTGATGAGGCGTATTTTGAGCTTTCGGTAAAAGCGCGGAGCTCCGATGACCAATACACCGAAGCGATAAAGATCGCGCGGCGCATCAAGAGGCGAGTTTTCTCGAAAACGCAGCTGACGTGCTCAATCGGCGGCGGGCCGAACAAGCTTATCGCAAAAATCGCCTCGGATTACAAGAAACCGAATGGTTTTGTTATTGTGCGACCAGGAGAAGTACGGGCGTTCCTCGATCCTCTGTCCGTGCGCGTGATTCCCGGCGTCGGGCCCAAAGCGGAAGAGACGTTGCGTGCGATGAATATTCGTACCGTTCGGGAGCTTCGCGAAGTTCCCGCAGAGGTGTTGGCGGAGCGATTCGGCGTTTGGGGAAGAGAGATGGCAGAGCGAGCGCAGGGAAGAGACGATCGGGTAGTGGGCGGGCACCAACCGGTAAAATCGCTTGGGCGCGAACATACCTTCGGCGAAGACGCGCGAGACCCGGTAATACTTCTCGCCACGCTTCGGCGGCTCGCCGAGCAGGTAGCGCAAGATGCCCGCGAGGCGTCGGTGAAGTTCAAGAACATCGAACTCAAGGTGCGCTTTGCAAGCTTCGAGACCCGCACACGAAGGACCACACTTCGCGCTTCCTCGTCGAGTGCGCGCGCAATCGAAAACAGCGCTCTTCGGCTTTTCCTGCCGTTTCTCGATCGTCGGGAGAATCCGTACGGCCGCGCGATTCGGCTTCTCGGGGTACGGGTTGCGCAACTCACCGTATCGCCGTTACGATGAAGGGCGACCATGGAATACCCAATTTGGTTCAAGCAATCAGGGTTTCGTTTCCTCCATCAGGAGCGGACGATCTATATCGATCCCTGGGATATTCCCGCAGGCGAGGAAAAGGCCGATTTTATCCTCATTACACACGCTCACCCCGATCACTTCGATCCGGGGAGCATCGAACGATTACAGAAGTCCTCGACGGTGATTCTTGCTCCGCGCGATGTCGCCGGAGCCGTCCGTGGCGGGCGCATCATCGCAGTCAGCCCCCACGAGGAACGGAATATCGAAGGGCTTCGCGTGGAGACGGTACCCGCTTACAACATCGACAAGGAGTATCATCCTAAAAGTAACGAATGGGTGGGTTACGTTATCGAGATGAATGGTACACGCTTCTATCACGCGGGCGATACCGATCACATCCCGGAAATGCATGAAGTGCATACCGACGTTGCCCTATTGCCGATCGGCGGCACGTTTACCATGGATGCGCAAGAAGCTGCGGAGGCGGCGGGAATGATTCATCCTAGCGTTGCCATTCCCATGCATTACGGTTTCGCCGTGGGAGCGGCCAAGGCCGGGAAGCGCTTTCGTGATTTGGCCAAGGTGCGCGTGGAGCTTCTGCAACCCGTGATTCCTTTTACGCAGTAGTGCGGGGAGCGGGGCCGAGTAGGCCGAAGCAAGGGGGGGCAGACCCCTCTTGCTGTTTCGTCGGCGGAAGCGCACTTCAACGGAGCTGCTGCCCGATGAGGTTGCGGTGGCCGCGGAGGAATGCGTCGCCTTCCATCGGCGCCTTTCCCTCCGGCTGCACTCGTTGCAGCAGCAAAGCGCCATCGCCCGCGCGAATCAAGGGAAATCCTAGGGAATCTTCAGTGATCGTCCCTACGCCCGCGGTGGGGGCTGCTGATCCCACCACGGCTCTGGCGGAGAGTATTTTGAGGCGGAAACCGTCGGGAAGAAAGACAAACGTGCCTGGCCAAGAATCGTAGGCGCGTACGAGCCGCGCGATTTCATCCACTCCGCTGTTCCATTCGATGTGGCCACTCGCGCGCGTGAGCATGCGGGAAAATGTGGCGGCGCTCTCGTCTTGTGGCGTCGGTCGGATCTCTCCGGAAATCCACGACACCAAGGTGTTCTTCAGCAGCGATGCCCCTCGTTTCGCGAGGAGCGGTCTCACGGAAGCCGTGGTTTCTTCATCTGCGAGCGCGAGACGTTCTTGCGCGAGAATCGAACCGTGATCCATTTTTTCATCGGTGAGCATGATGGTAACGCCGGTTTCCTTATCGCCTGCGGCGATTGCCGCCTGGATAGGCGAGGGGCCGCGCCATCGCGGGAGCAGGGAGGGATGGACATTCAGTACGCCCATCGGGAAAAGACCAAGGACGCCTTTTGGAATAATTTTTCCGAACGAAGCGATGACGCCGAGGTTGGCATCGAGGGCGACCAGCGCTGCTTGGAAAGCGCGATCGGCAAGACGGATGGGCTGCAGGGCCGGGAGGCCGTGCTGATCAGCCCATAATTTTACTGGAGACGGCGCGAGTTTTTGCTCGCGGCCAACGGGTTTGTCGGGTCCAGTCACCACGCCCGCGAGGAAGATTTTCGGCTGCAATGACCAGAGTGCTTCAAGGGTCGGGAGGGCGAACTCTGGCGTCCCAAAGAAGATCACCCTGGCCGGGCAGGCTTTGGCAGATTGGCCTGCTGCTAGACCCCGTACCAGGGCCTTCGGTACGGTACGGGGCAGGTTGGCCGGCTGTTTCAAGGATTCCATGGCTGTAGAGTTCCGTCTGGGAGGAGTTCGTGGAGCGTTTCCCGAACGGCCTTGTCGATGAAGAGTGTACCATCGAGGTGGTCGAGTTCGTGCTGGAGAACGCGAGCGAGGAGTCCTGACGCCGCGATACGAAACTTTTTCCCAGAGAGCGTTTGGGATTCCATGGTTATGCGTTCCGGGCGCGCGACAGTACCGTAGACGCCGGGTACCGAGAGGCAACCTTCTTCGTCTTTAATGCGCTTGAAACTTCGCCGCACAATTTTTGCATTTACGAAGACATCGGAAAGGAGCTTGTTTTGAACTTCCGGCGGGAAAAGTTCTTTTGCCACAAGAAAGAGCCGTAGCGATTCTCCCACTTGGGGTGCCGCGATCCCGATACCATCATGCGTTTCCATGAGTTGCCGCATGGCCTGCGTGAGCGCTAAGAGCGGCAGGAAATCTTTCACGGGGTCGGCGTGCGCGTGGAGTGCGGGGTGCCCGCGGAGTACCAGCGCGGATGGTTGCGTTGCTGGCATAAGGCGTGATAATGTGTTCGCAACTTCGCGCGTTATGTGCAGGAGGCAGCGACAGGGGCGATGGTGGGCGTTATGCTTCTCATACTCATCCTGGTGGCTTTTCTCTATCTTACCCGAAATGACATGCCGTGAAGGGCGTCCCCCCGCAAGCGCGGGGGATTATTTTTCTTGTTAGAGAATCGAGGCCGGCTCGATATCGACATCCCAACTCGGCGGCACGGCATTCCAAAGTATTTTTTCTATACGCAGATCTGCGATATTGCGCGGCCGCCAAGCGAGGACGAGATGCCATACGTGTTTCTCGCGGATACGGGTGATAAAGGCCGGGGAGGGACCTAAAATTTTTGCAGATTTGCAGATTGGCAGATTTGTAGATTGGCACATCGTACGGAGGCGCTCGGCGAGACGGTTTGCTTCGGTTTCGGCGCGTTTCGCATCGCGATGAGTAAAAGTGAGTTTCGCGAGGCGCGTGAATGGCGGCCAGCCGAGTTTTTTGCGAATGCGGAGTTCGCGCCGGGCAAAAGAGCCCCAGTCGCCTCGCACGGCATCGCGGAGGAGTTTACTGTCCTTACGCCATGTTTGTACCAGGAACGCACCCTTCGGCTTCAGCATGCTTCGGAGCTTCATGAGTGCCGAGAACGCTCGTTCCTCGGCACGGAAGTCGGGCGTTGCGAGAAGTTGTTCGAGTGCGGGTACTGCGACGAGGTCGAGGGGTGGCAGCACCTTCCCGAGCACCATTGCCGTTGCGATGAGGGTTGCAGGACCTTCGTGCGCGCGAAACTCCGCGAGGATTCGTGTTTGATCTTTAGGGTCTGGTGTCGCATCGGAATCGAGTCGTCCGATCCAGCTGTTGGAGAGAACGCGCTGAAGCAATCGCTCGATTCCCTCGGCACCAACACCGCGCGGGAAGAGACGGAGTCCGCGGCATGAAGGGCAGGCCAATGGCGGTGCGGACACCTTTCCGCAATGTCGGCAGCGGAGTTCATGGATCACCGTCGTCGGGCGTTGCTCCCGCAACTCTAAGCCCGGGACCAAGGGGCCGGCGATAGGTGCGCGGAACATTGGGAGAGGCGCTGCGCACGATGAGCAGCTGAAAACAAATCCGCAATCCGCGCATGTGAGTGCCGGTGCTACGCCGAGACGATTCACATAGAGGAGGCAGCGCCCCTCGGGCTTCGTTGCCAGTGCCCGCAATGCCTCGCGGAGCGGGCGGCTCAGACGGCTGCGCCCCGGCCGTTCCTGGTGAAGGTCAATGATGCGTATTTCCCCATGAGCGTTACGATGCGGCAGCGGTGCGTGATGTTCCACGATGGCATTGAGCGAGACGATATCGTTCCCGATGGCGAAATGCGCTCTCGAGATTGCGACGAGCGACCCGGCAGCAGAGCGGCCGTCAATGAACGGATGTTCGCGGTTTTCTTTATGGAGAAGGTTTGTTTCGTCGTCGAGGACGATAAGATGAAGTTTTGCGAACGGGAGGGCGAAGGCGCTTCTGGTTCCGATGATCGCGCGAGGCGCTCCTGTCCGCAGCGAAAACCAGAGCGTACGAGCATTCTTCGTGCGTCCATGCGGTGCGGCTAAGACACGCGGTCCACCAAGATTTTCGAGGAGAAACTTTTGGCGCTCGCGTGTCGGGGCCAAAAGCAGGGCTTGTCCCTTTTTGTTTAGTACTCCGCGAATGAGCATTCGGTAACGACGCAAACGGAGAGCGTCGTTGCCCACAATAACGAGCGCCTTTGTTTTGCGCGGAGGTCGGATGCGGTCCCGGCGTTCTTGCGGGAGCAGGCGGAGTGCTGCTATTGCGCGAGGATCGTTCGCCCAAAGCGGGAGCGCTTTGCGGAGAATATCGCCGAATGGGGTGAGCGTAGCCGTTGCCTCCCACTCGAGGAAACGGAGAGTGGTTTCGGGAAAAGCTGAAGCGTTGGTGATGCTGCGGGCGATGGTCTTTAGGGGGAAGGGCCGATGCCGGGAGGAATCTCCCTGGTTCGTGACGAGGCCGAGTACGAATCGGTTGCCGAACGGGATCTCGACAAGGGCCCCCAAAACAGGCGGCTTCATTCCTTCCGGAACACGATAGGAAAAACGCCCCGAGTGTGGGCGCGGGATATGGAGCGCCGGAGCGATTTCCAGGACGGTCAACATTGCTTCTATAGTATAATAGCGGCGTGAGGGAGGCGATGCGCCGAAAGAGGCGACTCTTTTTCGCAATCGGGATACCAAAAGCGGCGCGCGAAGCGCTCGTGCGGTTTTCCAACAAGCATAAGAAGATTCCCGTTCGATGGGTGCCGGAGGAGAACTTTCATGCCACCGTACTCTTCTTGGGTCCGACCGACGAGGGGCGAATTTCCGATTTGCGAAAAGCGGCTGTCGGCATTCTTCGTAAGAGCGCGCCTCGCGACGAGGTGCGTTTCACGCATATTGATTGGGGGCCGCCGAAGGGGCCGATGCGGATGATTTGGCTTTACGGCGAGGCGGGGCATTCCTGGCAGCGCTTGAAAAACACGCTTCGGCAAACATACATGAAACGCGGCCTCTATCGCGGCACCGACGAATGGCCGTTCCTCCCGCACGTGACCGTCGCTCGCATGGAACTCAAGTCGCGGCGCGTCACTCTTCCCCGTATTGAGACGGCGTTCGACACGGTTTTTCGGCCTTCGGAACTTCTCTTGATGGAAAGTCATCTTTCGCCCCGCGGACCGAACCATGAGGTGCGTGATCGTATCGCATTACCACGCGAGGAGGCAGCATGAATGGGGTTGCCTTTTTTGGCGTTCGGCTTGCCTACGTGAGTTCTGCGCAAGAACTCAGGAAGCGGTTCTTGGAATTTCTTAATGGCGATGCCACGCATGTGGTCGTGACGCCAAATCCCGAAATCCTCGTGCGCGCCCGAAACGATGCGCGATTCGCGCAGTATCTCAACGCCGCAGATTTCGCCCTTCCGGACGGTTTCGGAACGGTGCTTCTCGCGCGCATCTTTAAGAGCACGATACGACGCTGGCCGGGCATCGATGCGGCGCTGTTACTCCTTGAGGAAGCGCAGGTTCGAAACCTTCGTGTATTGCTGCTCGGGGGATTCGATGGGATTGCCGCACGCGCCGCGCAAAACTTCACGGAACGGTTTCCCGGACTTCACGTGAGTGCGATCGGCGACGGCGTGTTTTTTAGCAATGACGGTGTGGTCGTGGACGGCGACGAAGCCGCCATACTCGCGGCTATTCGCGCCCTCGATCCGCACGTCGTACTCGTGGGTCTTGGAGCACCAAAGCAAGAAGCGTGGATTGTGCGGTATCGGGATGCCTTTCCCTCGGTGCGCGTGATGATGGCCGTGGGCGGAGCGTTCGATGTTTGGGGAGGAAGGGTACGGCGCGCACCACGCTTTTTCCGGATGCTGGGGGTGGAGTGGATCTGGCGACTCATGGGCGAACCCCGACGTTTTTCCAGGATTTTCCGAGCGACCATTTTGTTCCCGTGGTATGTTTTACGAGAAAGAACCCCGCCGGTGAAGGCGGGGGTCGAGAAGGGCTAATCCTTCTCGCAGAGTTCTCTGATATGCGTTTCGATCTCGTGGTCGATCTCTTCGCGTTCACGACGAGTGAATACGATGCCTGTATCCTCCTGCGTGTGGAACCAGAGCTGGAAGGCCTCCGCCAAACCAGGCTGGGGCGTCGTACCGCCGCTGAAGGCCCACATGTTGTAGGAGGACCGGAGATCTCGAATACCGTTGTTGTAGATGCGGGCGATGACTTCGCGGACTGCCCGGCGGGCAATGGCGGCGTAGTCGCGTTCGCCGAGGAGCTGGACAATGGTCGGTTCGGCCATCGAAAACCCCCCTCTCTATGGGAATGAGCTTCTTGAAGCCACCAAAGCATGTTGTATTGAAGGGCGCAAGATCTTTGCGTATTCATTGCGTTGGGGTAAAAGGCATCGGCCTTTCGGCGCTCGCGCAACTTCTGGCAGGGCAAGGCGCCATCGTAAGCGGTTCGGATATTCCCGATCGTTTTCCCGCAGACCGCGCACTTCGCCGGGTTGGAGTGAAGATACTTCGAGGTTTTTCCGCTTCGCATCTCCCTAAGCGGTGCGACGTGGTCATTGCGTCGAATGCCTACCTACCGAAGGAGTGGGGATTGAGGATGGGGGAGCGAGGCAAGCGCGCGAGGGGTCGTGGATTTTCGCAATCCTCATTTTCTAATCCCCGGTTCACGTCGGTGAAGAATCCAGAGGTGCGGAAAGCGCTTCGACGCGGGGTACCCGTGATCTCTTACCCCGAAGCTGTTGCTGCGTTATTCAACGCGGCGCCGCGCGGGATTGCAATCGCGGGGAGCCATGGAAAGTCCACGACGACCGCCTTGCTTGCGGTTACGCTGGAAGCGCTCGGGGCAAACCCCACCGCGATTGTCGGCGCCATCGTAAAGAACTGGGGCTCGAACGCAAGGGGGCCGAAAGCGGGGAGCGGGGAGCGAGGAGCGAAAAGCAGGACGAGGAGATTTTTTGTGCTGGAGGCGGATGAGTATCGCCGCGCGTTTCTTCAGTATCGGCCGTTTGGCGCCGTGGTGACATCGGTCGAATGGGATCATCCCGACGTATACCGTAGTACTACAGCGTATCGCGCGGCGTTTCGCGCTTTTGCGGGACACGTGCCTCGGGGCGGTTTCCTCGTTGTATGCGGAGATGAAAAAGGCATGGCGACGGTACTTACGGGCGCGCACCCCAAACGTCTTATCCGTTATGGGTTCGGCCCAGGGAACGCATTACGCATTCGCGATGTCCGACACACGGCGCGAGGCATCGATATCGCGCTCTCGTATCGCGGTAAGGGCATTGGGCGTTTCCAAGCTCAGCTTTTCGGCCGCCACCATGCGCTGAATATTGCGGCGGCGGTTGCTGCCTGTTTCTGTCTTGGCATTTCCGTTTCTCGTATTCGCCGGGCGCTGGCGCGATTCCGCGGCACCAAACGGCGTTTCGACATTTTAGCTCCCGGGGAGCGGCGTGCCGACCGTCCAGTCGTTATTGACGACTACGCGCACCACCCTACGGAAATCGCAGCCACGATCGCTGCCGCACGCAGCGCTTTCCCGAGACGGCGCATCCGCGTACTCTTCCAACCCCACACATTCTCTCGCACCGCGGTCTTCTTCGGGGCGTTTCGCAGAGCGCTGCGGTTGGCAGACGAGGTGATGCTTTTGAAGACCTACGGTTCGGCGCGGGAACGCGCAGGAGGCAAGAGCGCGAAAGATCTCGCAAGAGCGGTCGGTGCTCGCTATTTTGCCTCTCATGCCGCAGCGGCACGATACTTCCGCGCGCGGCTCTGCGGGGATGATGTGTTCCTCACGATTGGCGCGGGAGACGGCGATCGTGTCGCCCGCGAGGTTGCCAAAGCGCGTTTTTCGCGGTAAAATAAAAATATATGGGGGCTCGAGACCGTTCACGGTTTCTTATCGCCGCGATTGCCGTGGCGTTTTTCCTCTTGGGAGCTTTCGGCATCGCTTTTGCCCAAAACGAAGGCGAAGCAGACGTTACGGTGCCGACGGGAACCGATGCGTTGCCTCCCGGCGTGACGAACGAGACGATCTATGAGGGCAACGGCGTTCCTCGCATCTATGCTCGCGGCACGTGGGAAGGATTCGAGTTTTTCGGCGGCGTGTGGCAACCGACGGAAGGGCTACGGAACCTCCTCCGATGGCTGCCGCAGCCGGATAATCAGCCGCCTGACTACAACGCCGTTGAACGCATTATCGTGCACGATCAGGGGTGTGTGAATCCAACGGCCTGCATTGCGAATGCCGAAAAATTCCCCATTCAAACGATCCAGGGCGTCTATCGCTCTCACGCAGTAACACGGGGGTGGGGGGATATCGGCTACAATTACATCATCGACCGGCAGGGGAGGATCTACGAGGGACGATATGGCGGCAATGGCGTGCGCGCGGCGCATATTTACGCGGACGCGCGGTGCGAAAATCTTAATGTGGGGTCGGCGGGCGTGTTGCTCTTGGGGGATCTCCGCGGCGGTCCGATGACCTCCGCGCAGTCCGAAAGCTTGGCGCGTTTGGCGGGATGGCTGGGCGCTACAAACGGCGTGGATTTCAGCGAAGTGAGCGCCACGACGACAACCTGGAGAAATCCGGGAAGCGGAGGTCAGTGCGACCTCACGCAGGGAGGATTCACCGGCTCGCTTACCGCCGCACGGCTCGTGAGCCACGGGGATGTAGAACCCGGCAATTCAGATTACTTTGATCTTTCGCCACAGCGCATACTTGCAGCCACTTTTTCTGCGCAGTTTTCCGCTTTCGCATACCAGATCGACGTGAACGCACCCGCCTATTTCATTCGCGACGGAGCGCTTCATGAAGCATCGTCGGGAAGTGCGATGCTCCAAATCGATTCTGCACAGCTCGCGCTGTTCCCGCGCGCTTCTGCGGCAGCATTGCCCGATGGGACGCTGGTAAAATCTCCGACGCGTTCACGGGTCTATGTGATCGAAAGCGGTAAGCGCCGCCCTGTTCCCACCGCGGATCTTTTCGTTGCGCGCGGTTATCAGTGGGAGGCGATTCAAACCATTGCTGATCGAGAACTTGCGCTCATCCGTCTTGGCGCACCGGTTCCGTACTTGGATAGTGCGCTTGTGAAGGGAAGCGGCCAAGACGTTTTCGTCTTCGAGGGCGGTTCGTTGCGGCACGTGACGTCGGCTGCGCTTTTCTCGGCCCTTAAATACGTCTGGACGTCCATTCGCACGCTTTTGGATCAAGATATCGAGCAATACCCGAAAGGCGAGCCGAAGACGTTTCCTGATGGCACGCTCGTGAAGAGCCCCGCTCCGCGCGTATATCGCATCGAGGGCGGAGCGCGCAGAGCAGTGCTCTCTGCCCAACTTTTTTCCTCCTTGAAGTTTTCGTGGAGCGAAATCAAGCAGCTGTCCGATGAAGAGTTGGGACGCTACCCCGAAGGAACGGCGCTTGCGTGGCCAGACGGCGCCCTGCTTCGAGGCGAAGGACAAGAACGGGTCTATCTCATTCAGCAGGGATACCGCCGATGGATTCAAACCGCAGAGGCGTTTCGTGAATTCGGTTATCGCTGGCAGGATATCCGGATTGTTGCGCTTGAAGAAATACTTTCGGCACCGGAAGCGCAACCCATCGCGAATCAAAGCGA
>Ga0154972_118_pt2 | contig 20519 bp, 22 predicted proteins | sample RifCSPhighO2_01_FD_105940 | JGI IMG/M metagenome (GOLD analysis project Ga0154972, IMG submission 105940) | Candidatus Terrybacteria bacterium RIFCSPHIGHO2_01_FULL_58_15
TCAATGGTCTTGAGGTTTTCGGTAACATTTTCTCCGACGAGACCATCGCCCCGCGTCGAACCCACAGAAAATGCGCCGCCGCGGTATTCCAGAGAGATCGCGAGGCCGTCAATTTTGAGCTCGGCGTAGAACCCGCGCCGGCCGCAAGAAGGAACGAGGCGTCGGATGCGCTCGTACCACTCACGCAACTCTTCTGCGGAAAATACGTCAGAGAATGAGAGCATCGCGCTGGCATGCCGCACTTTCGCGAACGCCTTCAGCGCCCTGCCGCCGACGCGACGCGTCGGCGAATCCGGCGTCACGAGTTCCGGATACTGCTCCTCGAGTTTCGCGAGCTCGTGTTTGAGAGAGTCCAACGCGGCGTCCGAAATCTCCTGACGATCGAGCACGTGGTATAGATACCGATGATGCTCAATCTCCTTGCGGAGCTTCAAAAGCCGCTGTTGCACGCCGACAGGAATGATGCGTTTCGCCATAGAAAGAATGGGAGCGCGTCAGCTCCCATCATACGGGTGGCGATAGGATGGGACAACGCGTTCCTAGAAGTTCGTGAGCTCGAAGGCGCGACGGACGTCACGAAATTCCCCCACTGACCGAATCCAGCGCGGAGAAGCGGTGAAGTTATAGCTCACGCTATAGGTCGCGCCGTTTCCCAACGTTCCGTAAGGACATACGGGTGGACCCGAGCAGGACGGGGGGGTTCCCGCGCCGCCTCGCCAGAAGTTCCACAGCGCTGCCTCCGCACCCGCATCTGCCGCAACAACCGCTGCCGCGGATTCCGCGATATCGGCGGCGATACGAATTTGCCGTGCTGCAATCGATGCGATACCGAGCGCCAACCCTAACGCAATAGCCAAAAGCAGCACCGTCGTAATAAGCGCAATGCCTTCTTTATGATTCTTTGGAGAACGGGACGGAGAAAAAGCCATGGGGATCAAAACTCTAACGCCCGAAGCGATACGGTCGTCTCAAGAACCACTGCGGAGGCCGGAGGCCCGTCGGGATCACGAAGGCGCAACGTGATAACTGCGCGCGCCTGTTGGCCGTCGCCCGACCCTAGTCCAATGAACGTCGACCGGAACATATCGACATTGAGCGCGGTGCTTGTAAGCGGAAGTGCTGGCGCGCTCCCATCGACCTCTTCAAGGACATTGTTGCCCCCGTAGGGCGTGATCTGATAACGAATCACGCAGGGCGCCGCGGGGCACCCAAGGCCCCCGCTCCGACCTTCGTGGCTCACGGTAAACTCGGTAGGGCTCACAACGGTGATGCTCGAAGCAGGAACAGTGCGCAGAGTACGGGCAAGCGATTCGGTAGCAAAACGCGCGCTATCAATCACGCGCACATCGAGCAGCGCCTGGCGCTGCGCGCGCAAAAGGAGTACTGACATACTCCCCAGCATAAGGAACACCAAGGAGGAAAGCCCGATCGCAACGAGGATCTCCACTAAAGTGAATCCACCGAGGCGGAATTGAGAATGGGGAATTGAGGATTGGGGAACGCCGGCTCGACGGGGAAGAAACGAACGCCGCTCTCCCCCAATCCTGAATCCTGAATCCTGAATCCTTTTCATGCTTACGATGGGAACCAGTTACGGAGCACGTCTTCTACCTCGAGGGTTCGCTCGTTGCTGCAAGACGGCACCGGCCCGGTACACCAGCGCATCCGCACCCGCACCCGCATTTCGTCCGCATCGATTGTCTCGATGAATACCTCGCGGCGGAACGGCGTTGACGTGCCGACCGGATTGTATTCATAGAGCTGGCTCGGCCGCAGTACAAGGAGATCTGACGCGGGACCCGTATCGAGCGTAGTCGAAGTGCTCCCCACCACGCGATAAGGATCGCTGAAAGCGCTATCGCATAAACCCGCCCTCCAAGTCGAAGCCGTAAGGGCACAATCGCCGCCCGTACCAAGGCCGTCTGCGCGGCGCCCGACAATCCAGTTTGTATCGCGGATGTTCCGCACGACTTCGATTCCTTCTTGCGCGAGATTTGCCGCAATGAGTTCACGGCGCGCCACGCCGATTGCGGTGATAGTGCCGCGCGCAAGCGTCATAATCGCGCTGAAGGCCACCGCGATGATTCCCAACGCAACCACGACCTCGATAAACGTGAATCCCCTCTGCCCCGTTTTTTTCATTCCCTCCATAAACTCCATCACAAACCAAGCTCCTGATCACTCGCGATATCGATGGCGCCCGTCGCATATACGCGCACGTCCCTCACAGTGCGACCGGAGGGAAACGTACCGGAAGAATCTCCGAGCATCAGCGTGAGCGACTGTTGGAGCGTTCCCTGATCGCCGCTGCACGGTCCTGTACCGCGCGTCACGTTCATTGTGTAGAGAAGCGTGTGAGCGTACGGAGGGCAGAAGATCACCACGAGCGGCTGGTTGGTGGTGCTGCCGCCGGCCCTAAAGCCCGTAAAGCGCATTCGTCCCTCAAGGATCCGTTCCTCAATGCGTTCGGGGGGGACGCTCGACGCATCATAATCCTGTCCGCCATCGCGATCCGCGAAGAGGATATAACGATCGGCGGCAGGTCCGGAAAAGAAAATACCGTACCCGCCAAGCGGCACGGTTGGCCCCGAAGGGCCGGGGACGAGCGCTGCCGACAGGGCCATATTCTGCACGCGCCGAAGGTCCACGGCAATCGTGTGCGCCCCGCGCCCTAAAAGCTCTCCCCGGGACGCGCCGCGATAATTCACCAACGCCACCGCCGAAAGGACGATGACGATTGAGGTGGCCACCACGAACTCCGCAAGCGTGAATCCTCCTTGTCCTTTATCGCGAAACTCTCCGGTTCTCCCCCGCATCTTCTCCGCGTGTCGCAATGCTCCACGCATAGAATCACGTCCCCTTCGGCGTGAACACAATCTCATCGCCGGGAACAATCGGGGTTTCCGTAAGGGAGGCATCAAACGATTCGCCATTGCGCGCAATCGACCACGACCCGGAGACGCCGTCGATGACGATCGGCATCCCCGCCTCGTCGAACGAAACAGGAAAGTCCCCCGCTTTCCCCGATTGCCGCAAAGCGTCTGCAACCGTCATCCCCTCCACAACGGGACCGCGAAACGCACGCCTCGCTCCCCCATGTCCGAAGATGATCTCCACCACTGCGGCATCTACAACCACATCTCCGCCGGGAACTTCTTTGGAAGATCGCGATCGCTCATTTCCTTGAGAGCCGAAGAGGAGGACCGCGAGTACCAAAATCGCCCCAAACAGCACGAACCACTGTCGCGTATTGCCCGACGAAGCGAAAAATAGGGGGCGTACATTCTTCATAATAAACACTCCTCACGTTGATCTTAAAGGATATCGAGGAAATCTTGTAGTCCGAAGAAGCGTTCGATTGCGGGACCGAAACCGAATAGGAACGGAAGCGTTCCCAGCACGATAAAAGGGCCGAAAGGCAGGAGGTCTTGCATCGCGCGGCGCTTTGTTCCAACGAGCACGAGGCCCACCACCGCTCCTGCCATGAAAGCGAAAGCGAGAAGCAGGAGTACATCCGGAAAGCCCAGCAAGACGCCCAATGCTGTCGCGAGCTTCACGTCGCCCCATCCCATCCACGTGCCGCGAGAGACGAGGGCGAAAACGCCCAGAAGCGTGGCGCCGAAAATCGCGCCCAGGATCGCCTCTTCAATCGGGGGTATCACCGAAGCCCATGGGACGGAAAATCGGGCGGCGGCGAGCACTAGGAATGACGCAAGAACAAAGAGCCCAAGGGAGGCGGTATCGGGGATGATGAAATATCGGAGATCCGCGAGAAGTACAACGGCGAGAACCGAAAGGACGGTGAAGCGTATGCCAAGCAACCAGGGGTCAACCGGATAAGGAGCCGTTGCCGCAACAGATGCGAATACCGCGCCGAGAGAAACTTCGAAAAGGAGGTGCCGGATCGGAATCCTCGCATCGCATGTGCGGCATCGTCCGCGCAACAGGAGCCACGAGAGAACGGGAATCAGCTCAAACCACGACAATGTCCGTCCGCAATGATCGCAGTGAGAGCGACCGAAGGGCTTTTCGCCGCGCGGCAGGCGGTCGGCCACGACCTCCAAGAAACTTGCGAGGATCGCGCCGAGCACGCCTGCCGCGAAAACGAAGGGAGTCCCCATGCGAACGCGCTAACAAGCAGGGCCTTGGCAGATGCAGTAATCCACGTTGTCGGCATCCGCAGCGCCACAGTCAGGACCCGCGGGGTCATCGCAGGAGTTTGCTCCTCCTTCAAAGTCCGCACCGTCGTAGTCAGCGTCGCACGCCTGGTTGTCGAGTTCGAGGTCGCCGCCGAGCACGTACGAAGTCCTGGCGTCAGACACTCGCCCGACGTAATCACGTCCTGCAAGCGGATCGTCCGGAGTTCCGGGGATAAGGTCATCGGTTACGAGAGCGCCGGCTATGCCCGTGAAGAGGGCGGCGGTCGGACCCGCATCGTTGACCTGGTTGGGATACTGCCCGCCGTTCTGATCGGCGGAGAGTTCCATCGCAAGCGAGATCGCCTGCAAATCGGAGAGGCGGCGCGCATCGCGACCGCGAATACGGGCATTATTGAGCGATACGAGCACCACCGCAGCCAAAATCCCGATGATCGCAATCACCACGAGGAGCTCGATGAGCGTGAATCCACGCTTCCCCGATCGGTTTCCGAACGTTCTTTCCAAACGCAACATCATAGTCCTCACCTCCTTTTTCGTACCCCCGGCTGCTCCGGTCTGTTGCCTGTACAACGCAACAGCGCCGCCGCACGCCAAGGCTTTCCTTATTCTCCTATTATATCGAATTCCACTGCTCCGCGGAAACGCTTATCCCCAACCCCGCTAATCCGAATATGGCGCGATCCGAATGCCCAAAATCCGTTATTTGTGGTATTCGGATGAATTTGGGGATTAGGATTATTTTACGGAGAACAATCACTTCCAACGCAAATACAGTAGTCCACGCCGTCGGGCGCATCGCCTCCGCACCCTCCTCCGTCGCCGCACGCCGTACCCCCTCCAAACGAGGCGCCGTCATAATCCGTAAGGCAAGCGTCATGGTCCTGCTCAAGATCAACCGCCAAAATAATCCCCGTCGGATTCAGCGTACTGTTGGCCTGCGCGCGATACGTGTGCGCAGCAAAAGGATCCACGGGAACTCCGTTGATGAGACCGGCGTTCACAAGCTCGGTGGTGATTTCGGTGAACTGGGTCGCATCGGGATCCGTCCCGATTGCCGTCACGTCGGGAAAGACCTCCCCCTGCTGGCGGTAGAGCTCGAGCGCCTTCACAAGCCGCTGCGCATCATCGAGGCGACGCGCGTCTCGAGCCCTTTGACGCGTCTGGCCCACGGCAACAAGGATAACCGCCGCGAGGATGCCGATGATCGTGATCACCATCAGGAGCTCGACAAGGGTGAAGCCGCCCCGAGCGGAGCGAGGAGCGAGGAGTGAGGAGTGAGGAGTGGAGCGCATGCTGCCTATTCTACACTAGAGGGCCGAAGAAAGCGTATAGATCGGGAGGAGCACCGAGGCAACAAAGATTCCGACGCCAATGCCGAGAAACACAATGAGTGCCGGCTCGATGAGGGAAACGAGCGCATCGGTCATGGTATCCACTTCCCGCTGATAGAAACGTGCGATATGCACGAGTACCGTATCCAGCCGACCTGTGCGCTCGCCGATCGCCACCATCTGCACTACGGTAGGCGGAATCACCCAGGAATCGCGAAAGGTCACGTTGATTTGCTCGCCGCGCTGTACCGCCTGTATCGTTTTCGCAAGCACATCCTTGAATACCGCGTTGCCGACAACAGCCCCGGTGATCTCGAGGGCCTGAATGAGCGGGATCCCTGCGGTGACGAGCGTTCCGAGATTATCGGCGAAACGCGCAATGAGGAGTGCATGGATAAGCGGCCCGACGACGGGAAGCCGGAGCACCCGTTCATCGACCCACGCCTTGCCTTCGGAGGTCCTCAAGAGCCGGCCCCCAAAGACAAAGAATATCAGAAGACCCGATGCCCAAAACCACCACGTGTTCCGCGCAAACGTTGCGGAGCCAAGGATAATTCGCGTCGTAAGAGGAAGCTCCACGTTGCTCTCCGCAAAGAGCAGCCCCACCTGAGGCAACACTACCGTCACCATGATCGCGACGACGATGAAGAAGACCGTCAACACGAACGCAGGATACAGGAGCGAACCGCGGATTTTCGAAACCACCACGTACTCTCGTTCGAGATAGCGCGCGAGATAATCGAATGATTCACGCAGCTTCCCCGACGCCTCGCCTGAACGCACGAGATTCACATAGAACGAACTGAAGAGTTTTGGGTGTTTCGCGATAGCGTCGGAAAACGGCGTGCCCCCCTCGATGTCGGCGATAATAGCGAGCATTGCCCTGGCAAGAACCGGGTTAGTGGTCTGCTCGGCGATCGCATGAAGTGCTTCCAGAAGCGGCACGCGAGATTCGAAAAGTATGGCAACCTGTTGCGAGAAAGTAATGATATCTTTTCGCGAGACCCGCTCAAGGAACGAAACGGGGCGCTCGAGGGCTTGCAGCAGCGTGCCGCCGCCCACTTCACTAAGGCCGGTAATGATGAGTTGATGCTGTTGGAGGATGGATGCCGCCGCGGTGCGCGAACTTGCCTCCACGACGCCGGTCTGGAGCTCTCCCGGTTGTGTGCGCGCGGTGTAGCGGAACGATGGCATAGCGAAGAACGAGAATTGGGGATTGGGGGTTATCGGCCGAGGAACATATGCAACTCTTTGGGGTCCAGCGAGTAAAGCTCCGCGTTCTCCAATGAGATTTCTCTCTGCTTCACGAGGTTCGCGAGCGAGCGATTCAGCGTCATCATCCCTTCGTCCATACTCGTTTCGATGACGAGATCGATTTCATGCGTTTTGCGCTCGCGCACAAGATTGCGTACCGCGGGATTCGCCGCAAGAATCTCCACGGCGGGAATGCGCCCTCCTGACAACCGGGGAATGAGCCGTTCGGAAACGATGCCGGTCAGCGTCATCGCCAACTGCGAACGCACTTGGGACTGCTGTTCGGCAGGGAACGAATCGATGATGCGGTCGATGGTCTGCGCTGCATTGTTCGTATGAAGCGTGGAAAGTACGAGATGCCCGGTCTCGGCTGCGGTGAGGGCGGCGGCAATCGTTTCCGGGTCTCGCATTTCCCCGACCATAATGACGTCCGGATCCTGCCGGAAGACCGCCCGGAGCGCTGCGCTGAAGCTCTGGGTATCTGCTCCGACTTCGCGCTGATCGATAATCGCGCGGTCCGCAACGAAAAGATATTCGATGGGGTCTTCGATGGTCACGATGTGGTCGGATCGCGCGTGGTTGACCTCATCGACGAGTGCTGCAAGGGTCGTGGATTTCCCGTGGCCAGCGGGCCCCGCCAGAAGAAAAAACCCTTGCGCCTTTCTCCCAAACTCATGCAGTATCGACGGCAGGTTAAGCTCCTCGATTGTCCTGATTTTGGAGGGGATGAGACGCATCGCAACGGAAACGAACCCCCGTTGTCGGTATACGTTGACGCGAAAACGCGCTTGATCGCGAAAGTTATAGGCGAAGTCGACTTCGCCGCGCTCACGGAAAATCGCCTGCTTTTCCTCGATGAGAATGATATCCGCAAGCCCCGCGCTATCTTCGGGCGTCAGGATATCCGTGTCGGCAATCGGCACCAACACATCATCCACCCGCATCGTCGGATAGCGGCCTGCGGTGAAGTGAAGATCTGACGCTCCATGCTGTGCGACGTACGCGAGATATCGTGTGAGTTGTTGTTCGTACTGAAACGCCATAACGATAGAAAAACCTCTTAGCGACGATCGACCATTTCCGCGTCCTCGCCCTCCTCCACCACTCGCAGAAGCTCCTGGAAAGAAACGGACCCTTCGAGCACTTTCCGGATACCGTCTTGAAACATCGTCACGATCCCCTGACGTCTCGCCTCATCGGCGATCTTTGCGGAAGAGGGCGTGGTGAGAATAAGCTCGCCCAGCTCTCGCGTCATCCGGAGGGTTTCGAACACAGCGATGCGGCCGCGCATGCCTCGACCGCGGCATTTCTCGCAACCGGGCGCGTCCCATACTTTCCACTCGCGCTCTTCGGGCAGGGCCGCCCGCTCTTCCTCGGGGAGTTCGCTGATGGCCTGAACGATGCGCTCGCGCTCCCGGGGCAGCGGCGCTCGGGGCGTCTTACAGTCAGGGCAGAGATGCTGTACTAGGCGCTGTGCCACGACGAGGAGAAGCGTGGGAGAAATGAGAAAATGGTCCACTCCGAGATCGATGAGGCGCGGGATTGCTCCGAGCGCATTATTCGTGTGGAGAGTGGAAAGCACCACGTGACCGGTGAGGCCAGCGTGGACGGCAAGTTTCGCGGTCTCGCGATCGCGGATCTCGCCCACCATGATGATATTCGGATCGCCTCGCAAAATATGGCGCAGCCCAGAAGCAAACGTATAGCCAATTTCTTCATTCACTTGCGACTGGTTCACGCCATCGACATAGTACTCCACCGGATCCTCCAACGTCACGATATTCTCGGCATCACGTTTCATCTCCTGGAGCATCGCGTAAAGCGTCGTGGTTTTCCCTGACCCCGTCGGCCCGGTGATGAGAATCACCCCGAAAGGATGGGCCACCGCCTCCTGTACGTCGCGCAGTGCCCTTCCCACAAGCCCCAGCTCGGAAAGCGTCTTGAGGCCGATGGCCGGATCGAGCAATCGAATCGCCACCTTCTCTCCCAGTGCCGTGGGAAGTGTTGCAACGCGGAAATCAATCTCTTTCCCGTCGAAGTTCGCACGAAATCTCCCGTCCTGTGCCAACCGCGTCTCGTCAATCTTCAGCTGCGATAAAATCTTGAGACGCGCGATAATCGCAGGATGCACGGACATGGGAAGAAAGAGCGACGTGTAGAGTATTCCATCGACACGGAAACGTACCCGCATCTGTACGTGTCCCGGCTCAATATGAAGGTCGGAGGCATTCCCTTCAACCGCCTGGCGAAGGAAGACCGCCACCATCTTGATAATCGGCGCCTCGGTGAGGAGTTGTGCCCCGCGGCCGCGCCGGGTCTCAGGAGCCGCCTCTTCACTCTCGGTGAGTATCCGTTCCAGTTCCGTGAGTGCCTGCGCTACCTCTCCGCGGAATGGCCGATATTGATTGAGAATGCCCTGAAACGCCGATGCGGTAATGAGGAAAATCCTCGTGCGAATGCCCTCGCGGGTCGCAAGAAAACGGAGTGCATCTTGGGCAGCGCTGTCTTCGGGTGCCAGCATGCCCACGTCGAGCATGAAGCCCTCGCGTCCAAGAGGAACGACTTGGTAGCGCTTTGCGGCTTCCTCGGGAATGAGCAGGAAGAGTTCAGGAGGAATCTTTGTGTCCGGCGCAATCGAAAAGAAGGGAACGCCAAGGAACTCTCCTCGCAAACGATATGCTTCCTCCTCGGAGAGGATGCCGGATTCCGCGATAAGAACCAGCGGTGACCGCCCCGTGCGTTCGCTCTCCTCGCGAATGTGCTCGCTGCGCGCTTCAGGAAGCGCTCCCCTCGTAACGAGGAACTGGAGAAAATCTTCTGCGGGAACTGGCTTTGATGGAGCGTGGCCGACGCCTTTCGGCATGATCAGATCGATTCATCCGCACAAGCTTGCTTCATGGCTGAAACGGAAAAGGTCGAGGGGAGGAGACCGGAACAGGCCGCGAGCCCGCTTCTCGCAACTCCGAAAATGGGGGTTCCGCGATCACGGCGGCATTCAACTTCGGCGGCGGGGGCTCGATTTCTTCCGTCAGGGCCTCTTCGGATATTTCTGGGGGGATGAAGGAAAGAAGCGCTCCCCCGCCCGCGAGCAGCAGAATCGCCATCAGGATTATGAGCACCTGCATGCGCGCAATGAAACGAGAGGCCCCTACATCTCCGTCAGAGTGAAGAACCCGTACGGTAGGAATGGTGAATGCCATAGAGAACAACAGAAATAAAACGCGATCGGGATTTCACGGTACCTGTACAAACGTGCGGAGCGTCATCGAAAACGGTACCACATCCTGGTTCGTTGTCGTCGTAAAGCTCACGGTCTCCGGCTCAAGGATGCGAAGCGATGCTTCCATCGCGTCGAGGAACCGAAGCACGCCTTCATACGTACCGAGACCGTCTAGAGAAATGCTGCGGCTGTAAAGGCCGTGCGGCTCTGGTTCCGCCCCGGGAGTCGTACGGCCGCTTCCCGCCACCTCGCTGACGCGCACGGCCTGGAGGAAAATACCTCCGGCTTCTCGTTCTGCCAATCCCTCAAGTGTCGTGAGGAGGGTCGGCATATCACTCTCCCCTGCAGCCGACGTGGGAAGCGCTCGCTCTGCACGCGCCACCTCGCTTGCGTGTTCCGACACCGATACCTCAAGCGCATCGTATGCTGCTACCACTTCGCGTTCCCGCTCGAGTCGCGCCTGAACGAGAATGAGTTCCCGCTGTGTACGACGCAAACCTTGATAGGCCGGCCACGCGGCCAAGAACGCCACCGCGATCGCCAACGCGAGGAAAACGAGCATGAGAGAAAATCGCGAACGAGAGGGAGGCATAATGGCAACGCGAAATCTACCGGGAAGAGATAGGACGAAACGCATCAGGACGCAGGGTCAGTTCCACGGAAGCAGTGAAAAGGCCGGTGTCGGTGGAACGGAGGAATTCGGTTGAACGAATCCCCGCCACGCGAGGGTCTTGCTCAAATGCGAGAAGCTGCTGGGCGATCGCGGTAAAGCTCGATGCGGACATCGTGGTAGTGATCGTTGCTTTGGAATAATCCACGAGGAAGTTGGTGAGCGTCACGTTTGGCTGGACGCGCTGCTCGAGCAGCCGGAAGGCCTCGCGGCCGTCGCGATGCTCTCGCACCAGTTTTGTAAGATGCGTGGTACGCACAACCGCGGCGAGCAGCGTCTCCTCTGCGGCCGACGAGCGATCTTGCGCGAGGGCGACCCGTTCTGTTTCCAACTTCTCCACGGCTACACGGGTCCGCGTGGTGAGAAATGCGACACCGAGCCAGCTTATGAACACCATCGCGAGGAAAACCGCGCTGGCAAAAAAGAGAAGGTCGCCGCTCGTGCGTATGGCAAACGCCGACGGCGCCGATCCTCGGGATTGCATGCGTTCTGGAGTGATGCTCACTGCCATGAGAAACCGAGGTGAATGGATTGCGTCAGCTAGACAATTGCGGCGTTACGGCTGAGGGGATCGCGTGACGGAGTGCCAACCCCACCGCTACGGTGAACGAAGGCCCGATTTCCTCAAGAACCGGCTCCAGTTCCTGGGGGTAATGAAGTCCTCGGAAGGGTACGGCTAGGGAAACCGGAAGTGAGAGCCGATCGCTAAGATAGGTCGTGAGCCCGGGTAAAGTAGAAGAGCCCCCCGTGAGCACAAGCGCCTCAACGGACTTGCCGTAGTTTCTCCGATACGTCGCCACGAGCTTCCCGAGTTCGCCAACAATGGTCTCAAGCACCCCTGTGAGAAGCCGGCGGATATCCGGCGAAGCGGCGTCGCCAATGCCGTAGGCAATCTTCATCGCCTCGGCCCTCCCCATCCCGATTCCTAAAGAACGCGCGACCGCGCTCGTAAGCTCGCTTCCCGATGCGTCTATCGATCTGCTCAAACGAACGGTTCCCTCTTCGGCAACAAGCATGTTTGTGGATCGCGCGCCGATATCGAGAAGGGCGAGAGTTCGCTGATCTCCTCGGAATGCGGCGCGGACCAGGCTGAACGCCTCCACCTCGAGCGCTTCCAGCTCCACTGCTGCCAACTTCGCAATGCGCACGTAGCGATCTACAACCTCGCGCGGTACCGCAACCAGCAATACGAGAAGCTTCTCTCGCGGTTGCCCCCCCCCGCCTTGCGTTCCTCCGATACGGCCGATGATTTCCCAATCGAGAATGACTTCGGAGACCGGAATCGGCACGATCTGTTGCGCTTGATAAGGAATCGCTTCCTGAAGCTCTTGCTGCGTCATCGGCGGCAACTCGAGCGTAGTGAAAAAAGAAGAAAAGAGCGGGATCCCGACGGAAGCCCTGCGGCTTCGTGCGCCCGAAACTTCGAGGATATTTCGGATCATTTCCGCAACATCGCTCTCGAGCATCGTGAGCGCTGAGCTCTGAAGAGGTTCTCGCAACCGCGTGAGATAGCCGTAACTTCGCAGCTCCCCGTAACTCAACAACGTCGCCTCTTTAGCGCTTCCGGCGATCTCCGCCACTTTTACCGATGACGTGCCGATATCGATCCCCAATAAGGACCGCGCCGGCCGTCGAATCATCGACAGCGGATTCCACATCACGTCTTCCATTTTAGCATAGGGCGTGTCAGGGAAGAAATAATCCACATCCTGCAGCGTGATTCCCTATCCTGAAAGGATACCCTCGACATGCCGCTCATCGATCTCTTCTTTCCGCCCATTTGTGTGGGGTGCGCCCGTGAGCTCCCTTCGGACTCTTCCGGGCTCTGCGGCTCCTGCAGCGCCACCGTGCCCGAACTCGAGGCCCCGCGATGTCCGCATTGCGCTGCTCGCCTCCCTGCGGGCATACTGAACCGCGACTGCCGAACCGCCCTCGCGCTGCACCGGTTCTTTGCCGTAGCCCCCTACCGGCACCCTATGGTGCGGGCCGCTATCGATGCCTTCAAATACGAAAGCGTGGAGTCGCTCGCAGTGCCGCTCGCCACCCTCCTGAAGAGGTCATTGGAAACCGCCTTACCCCAAGCCCGCAATCCCCTCCTCGTCCCTATTCCGATGCACGAACGCCGCCTCCGATCTCGCGGTTTCAACCAAGCAGCACTCCTCGCGCGCGTACTCGGCGCACTCCTCCATCTCCCCGAAAACGAACAGATACTCGCGAGATCCCGCGACACCGATCAACAAGCAAAACTGCCGCATGCCGCTCGTGCCGAAAATATCCGCGGCGCGTTCACCGTGATCGCCGAAAAGAAAGTTGACGCTTCCTCGACGATCATCCTTATTGACGATGTCGTAACGACAGGCGCAACGATGAAAGAAGCCGCGGTCACACTGCATCGCGCAGGGGCAAGAGAAATATGGGGCACTGCCGTCTCTTACGGTTGACCCCGCAGATATGCATCCGTAAAGTGAGGGCTGCAGGCGAATCGTCTCGCAGTATGTCGTTGAATATGCGGTGGGGTGGCTGAGCGGTCGTCCCGCACCAGTCGCCGTTGGCGACGGTGCGGGATTGCGACTCGCAGCCAATCGCGCGTTTCACTCGCTCTTGGGCGAGTCGGGAAAAAGCGGCGCCCGTGCCAAGCGATTTTGAGAAGCGTCCAGGGCGGAGGCGTGGCTGAGTGGCCGAAAGCGACTCCGTGCTAAGGAGTTATACCCGCAAGGGTATCGGAGGTTCGAATCCTCCCGCCTCCGCCCTGGACGTTTCGGGCAAACGTGGGTTTTCCCGACCCCGCTTTCCAGAACGCGTTTATCGTTAGCGGGGTCGCAATCCCGAGCATCCCTCCATTGCGGGACCGCGAGGGACGAATCCCACCCCCACCGCCCCGAACCAGAGTTCCGATTTGCGAAACACGGTTCGGGGCTGCCCAGCACCGTGTCGCCAAAGACGAGCTTTGGTGCCGGGCGTCCACAAAAAGGGAAAGGCGCCGTTTGGCGCCTTAGTGCGTAGTACGCGGTTCGAAACCGATCCGCTGTCCGGCCCAGACAATGCTTGGGCCGGCAGAGATCCGTGGCCATTCGCGATGAAACAGCGCGAGATGGAACACCTGAACAATCGAGGGGGCACTCGCTGCAACGAAGATGCCGGCGACAATCGCTGGCGTCTCAAGTCCCGCGATCCACAACACAATCGGTGCGGCGAGAAGAGCAAACAGAAGCGCTATCACGATCATGTAAAGCCGATCCTCTCTTTCAAACAGCCGGGGTCAGTATACCACGCTATTCCTCCGCGCCCTAAGACCGCCGTATGATCTGGAGATTACCTGTTGTCCTCGCCCAAAAAACTCTTTACAATGGCGCTTTTCCAGGATACGCAGTCGAAGTGGCCCGCCATTCCATCACGCGCTATAAGCAACGTAGGGAGAAGTGCGCCTGCAAACGAGTGGAGGGTTGGCCGAGTGGTCTATGGCGCTGGTCTTGAAAACCAGTTGGGGGAAACCCCTCGCAGGTTCGAATCCTGCACCCTCCGCCGTGTCCAGGATTGTGATTTACTTCCCATAGCATGACAAACCCTATCATTGATCTTCGAGCGCAACGACCAAACACCGCCGACGAGGCGGCGGCGCCCAAGGGGGCAACGCCGCCAACTCCGGCGCCGACATCGCAATCTTCCTCATCAGAGAATTCGTCGATTCTCTCCTGGGAGGCCCTTGAGTTTCCGGAGCGAAAAAAAGACGAGGGGGTGTGGCTTACGCGTACCGCCATGGTCGCACTCCCGCTCGCACTCACCTTTCTCCTCCTCAAAAATCTCCTCGGCGCAATCGTCATCATCCTTGGGGCATTCGCGTTCCTGCTCGCAGCGTTCCGAAAACCCACAAAGGTGCGCTTCCACATCGACGACAAGGGCATTCGCATCAACGAACATTTCCATCCATTCACGCAGCTCGTTTCGTTCTGGATCTTCACGGATCCTCCCCAAGAGCGTATCGTATCGATACGCCAGAAGAACATGCTGCAACAGAATCTCGCGCTACCCTTGGGGGAAACTGATCCACAAAAAGTACGCGCAGCCCTCCTCGCGCACCTGCAAGAAGAAGAACAACAGCCATCGGCTGTTGATGCGCTCATGCGAAGGATTGGCTTTTGAAAGACCCCGAGTACTCTTGTCCCCGTAGCTCAATTGGATAGAGCGTCAGCTTGCGGAGCTGAAGGTTACAGGTTCGAGCCCTGTCGGGGACACAAAACGCGGGGAGTCATCCGAGGCGCTCGCAAGAACGAGTCCTCTTGGAGACGCCGCAAAACCTCCGGGTGGCTGTCGGCCACCCGGAGGTTCCTCTTTTCACAGCTGCACTGCGTGCCTCGTCCTCACCTTGCCTCTTTCCCGGTCGCGATCATTTGCTTTATTTCATCTTTCGTCGTACCGAGTTCCTCGTAGGTAATATGGAAATCTCTTTTATTTTCTTGCGTTTCTTCGATGCGATAACGAATCATGCGCGCGGGTGTCGAAGCTGTATAACGATCCGTTTTTCCGCTCGTTTGCGCTTCCTGCATGCGCTCGCGCGCTTTCGCAAGATCTCCCTGAACTATCGCGAGGTATTCTGCGCGGGCACCGGCCAGAACCTCTTGTTCTGTCACGCCAAGCTCCCGGTCTGCACCAGAATATCGCCGCACTACGTGAAGGGCATCTTGAAATCTCCCCCGTTGAAGCGCGACTCGTGCACCTGCGATATCACCGCGTCGTTCCAATTGCTGAAATTCCTGCAACGAAGAACCAGCCTGAACAAGCACCTGTTCCATTTTCTTCGCATCATCGGGGTTCTTCACGCCAAGATTATCGAGCAACAGGTACGCAAGCTCTCGTTGATCGAAGCCCCGCAATCCCTCTCCTTGTCGCGCTTCGGCGATCAAGCCCCTAAGCTCCCCCTGATCTTTCGCGCGCTCCGCTTCGCGCTCCATTGCGTCTCCGCCGCTTTCACGTGAGAAAAGCTTGATCATACACGTGTACTGTACCCCGCTCATCCTGTCCGTCAAGAATCTCTCTACCCCGTATCCGAAAGAGTCGCTACGCTGGAGCTGATGCTTACGCTCGAAACCCCGCTTTCCGAAAGTCACTTACCCACACTGACAACAAGGGCGCTCACGCGTCTCGCCGAAGGACTCGGCATCGCCACGGTGCGCGATCTCCTGTGGCACTTACCGCTCCGCTACGAAACACGCGGAGCAGTGAGCGCTATTGGGGAACTCCGGGAAGGTGCTGCGGTGACCATCGTGGGCACCGTGCTCCAACAGCGCGTAGGCCGCACCATGCGCAAGAAACTGCGGTTCGCCGAAACGACCGTCGCCGACCCCACCGGAAAACTCTCCGTCGTCTGGTTCCATCAACCCTGGATGGCGGAACGACTCCGGCAAGGAGACCGCGTGATGCTTTCGGGGAAAATTTCCAAAAGCGCAGGCCGTACCTATCTTGCCAACCCCGGCTACGAAATCCTCGCACGAGGAATCCGCGGGGGTGAAGAAGCGTTCGCGCTCATTCCTCCGCCAGCGGAAGCCGCATCGCTCATTCCTATTTATCCCGAAACAGAAGGAGTCACCTCCCGCTGGCTTCAGTACCTTGCCGGCGAAGCCATGAATCGTTTAGGAGCCGTCGCAGACGAATTTCCAAAAAGCGTTCGCGAGCGCGAGAATCTTCAGCCAGTCGACGTGACGCTTCGGAATGTCCACGCGCCATCGCGCCGCGAGGAGGCCGAACGCGCAAGACGGGAACTGCTCTTCCGGGAACTCTTCCTCCTCCAATGCGCGGTGCTCCTCGCGCGCGCCCACCGCGAAGCGCAGCGGGCATTCACAGTGAAGCTCGATGCCCCGCTCATCAAGGATTTTCTCCCTTCTCTCCCTTTCACGCTCACGCAAAGCCAGCGCGTCGCGGCATACGAAATCCTCCGGGACATGGAACTGCCGCGGCCCATGCATCGCCTCCTCGTCGGCGATGTGGGATCTGGGAAAACGGTCGTGGCTGCGATTGCCGCACTCAACGCCGTGAAATCCGCCAAGGGGCAGACGGCCCTCATGGCGCCAACGGAAATCCTCGCAAAGCAGCATTTCGCAACTTTCGCCACAATGCTGGCCCCGTTGAAGGTTCGCATCGCCCTCCTCACCGGGAGCGAAAGCAGAGTGACGCCGAAACGCGTACAATCCGAACGCGCAATTCACACCTCGAAACCGAAGCTCTTCGCCGAGATCGCATCGGGCAATATCGACATCCTCATCGGCACTCACGCGCTCATCAGCGGTCCCCGCCGCGGCCGTCCCAATCGCCTCAAGCCGACAGGAGCGCTTCGGTTCAAGAAACTTCTCTTAGCCATCATCGACGAACAACACCGTTTCGGGGTACTCCAGCGCAAGCGCATGGAAGAAGCGGAGCAGGTCTTCCGCGGAGCACAGGCGAGCGCGCCGCATCTGCTTACGCTCACCGCAACACCGATTCCCCGCACCCTCGCACTCACCATATTCGGCGACCTCGATCTCTCGCTCCTCAAGGAGGTTCCTCATGACCGCCGGGGTGTCGAAACAATCATCCTGACACCGCGCCAGGAAGAGCGCGCATTCGTCCGCGTAAGGGGCGAGGTAGAAAAAGGCCATCAGGCCTTCATTATCTGCCCCCTGGTGAGTCGGTCAGAAAAAATTGAGGCGAAGGCAGCGGAAGAAGAATTCTCCCGCATGAAAACCGGGGTGTTTCCCGAACTTTCCTTGGGGCTTCTCCATGGAAGAATGAAGAGCGACCAGAAAGAACGTGTCATGCGGGAATTCTCCCGTGGAAAAATCGACGTGCTCATTGCCACGCCGGTCGTGGAGGTGGGCATCGACATTCCCAATGCCACAGTCATGCTGGTTGAGGGAGCGGAACGATTCGGCTTAGCGCAGCTTCACCAATTTCGCGGAAGAGTAGGAAGAAGCGATCTCCCCTCCTTCTGCTTTTTTATCGCCCACGATCGTGGTTCCGTCGTACGAAAGCGCCTCGAAGCGGTAGCGAAAGCGGAAAGCGGCAGCGACGTCGCCGCAGCCGACTTGAAGCTCCGCGGTCCGGGCGAACTCCTCGGCGTAGCACAGTCGGGCGTCCCCGATACCACGATGCAGGCGATTGGCGATCTTACGCTCATCACGCGTGCGCGGTCTGCGGCTCGAGATTTCCTCCTTGCCGGAGGACTTCGCACAGCGCCCGTGCTCGCTCGAAGGATCGCCCAGGTGAAAACAAAACTCCACCTTTCGTAAACCTCATTCTCACATTCTCGATTGAAGTGCGGCTATTCGTTTCGGGCCAGCTCCATCGTCTCGGGTGCCGCTCCGGAAAGACGCGTCGGTCGCCCCAGCGCGGCGACCGCGCTCCGCCTCGGCCTCGCTCGTCCCGTCACGGGGCCGGTCTGCGGAATGTCGCGGAGGCCCGGACGGCTTGGTCCTGAGCGAAAGCGAAGGCGTCCGGGCCGAGCGCCAAGGATGCGGTCCGTCGCTGGAACGGACCGACATCCGATTCCGCAGACCCGGCCCTGACGGGACACCCTGCTCGCTCGGCCTCCGGAGGCTTTCCGGAGCGGCACCCCTCGACCTATCGCACCGCGTCAGAAACGATTGCGCCTCGGCGTGAAATTCGAGTTATTGAGAATAAGGGCGGCCTTCGGCCGCCCTTTACGTACTCTATCGCCTCCTGCGCCTTCGCTTCCGAGGCCCCTGCGCAAGCCGGTCCTCGGTACGCCGGCATAACTCTTCGAGTTCTCCCGCGAGTGGCGGAGTGGTCTGCTCGGCGATCGGGATCACGAACGTCCGCGTCTCTTCGATGTACCGCCGCTGGCGATCCGCGGGCCACACGCCCATGGTGCGGAGATTGTCGCGTCGATCGCTGATCTTGATGAGACGAACCTCATTCTCCGCGCATGCGATTCGGGTGAAATACCCCGCACCCTCTCCGTCCTCTTTCGTCAGGATGCGGACAAAACCGCTTACCCGAGGGCCGAAGACGCGCCTCACGTCTTCAATCGTAAGGAGAAAAGAATCCTCGAGGAGATCGTGAAGGAATGCGGCAATGATGACATCGCAATCCGAAACTCCGAGCTCCTCGACGAGGAATGCCGCGACGCGCCACGGATGTTCGAAGTATCGCTCTCCGCCATCGCGTTGCTGTTCACGGTGGCCGTACTTGGCAAGACGATATGCGAACATCACGAGCGACGTCTGGTCTCGAGAACAGTGTCTCTGAATCGTCGCACGGAAGCGTTCGCTCCGTCTTTTCGCCCGCTTCCTCACTTCTCACCTCCAAAAAGGACAAGGTGCTCGCGGGCACCGTATCACGCCGCAACGCTGCAGCACAAGCCGGCGATGTTTCCCGTTAGGTGCCCGCGCTTGTGGAATCGTCCCCGGGCCGCCTCCGCACCTTCTCGGTCACCCAAAAACCCAGGTACTTCCCCAACATCATGCGCGTCTCTGCGTCAATCGCGGGAATCGCGCTTGTGAGAATAAAAGAGAACGGCAAGAGGAGCCACTGAAGCACCATGGAGAGATACGCCCATCGGGGCGTCCCTTTGGGCCGCGGGGGAAGAAGCAAAAATGTGAGGCCGCCGTTCACAAAAAGGCCCACCGTTGCCACCATCATGAGATTCCTCGTCCATCGAGGAAGATTGAACGCAAGGACCGTCTGTCGGAACTCCTCGCCCCCGATCATCACGGGGAGCCATCCAAGGAAGAGGATGAGGAAAGGCGCGCATGCCCAACTCCAAAAACCCAAAACGAGGCGGAGGCCTCTGCGGATCCGTTCGAGCAAAGGGATCCTCGTGTTTTTCACGAAACCGAAGATGGCATAAGGAATCTTCTCGACACCATAAGCCCAACGGCGGTGCTGACGATACACGCTCGCCATCGTCGCGCGGAATGTCCGCCCCACATTCGCGTCCATCGACACCGGATAAAAGAGCGACACTACGCGATAATCACCGTCGAAGGCGAGATAGCACTGCGCGAAAATGAGCGAGTCCTCGGACACCAAACGCGTGTTCCAGAAACCCGCGTCAACGAGCGCGCGTAAGGGCATCGAGTGCGAGGAAAAGGTTTCTAGGAGATCCGGCTGCCCCTGCATGAAGAGCTGCCAAACCGTCGAGCCGATCGCTGCAATGCGCGAGAAAAGCGGGGCCTCCCAAATATTATTATGGTAGAGCGGCACCGGCTGAAAACTCGAACGGAGGGGCTTTTCGGCAGTGAGGTAGTGATACGTGAGACAGGCAAAGTAGCCCGATGGTGTCCGCGTGTCGCTGTCGAAAGAGGAAACCACGACGCGCTCGTAGGCAAGACCTAAAGGATCGATGAGCTTCCGCAGTGCTTCCTGAGCAGCATACGCTTCATTCGAACCCTTCCCCGCGATCTCGCCTGGAATATCTGCAGGGTGAATGGTCACGAGAAATTTCCCGAACGAAGCGGCGTAGCGCTCCCGAAGCTCACTCGCGGTGCGTTGAGCCGTATCCCCCGCCCGTTCTTCGGTCGCGAGCACCACAAAGAGCTTCTCTTTCGGGAACGTGGATGCCTCAAGGGACGCGATCGCGGGCCCGACAATCTCGGGGCCCTCGCGATACGTGGGGAGAATGACGAGGTGGATGACATCCTCCCAACGGGACACCTCGGGGACCCGGATTTGAGCAACGGGCAGGGTGCGCAAGCGCTCCATCCAGTCGATACGAAGGTGCGTGCGCATCTTGAGCGCACTCCGCACGACGAAAAGCGCAACATAAATCGTACTCGCGAACCAGTAGACGTCGAAGGCAATAATGAAGCCCGCGGCGACTGCGGGCGCGAAAAACGAAATGAGCGGAATCCCGAGGAGCGTCGCCCAGACGAGCGCGCCCGGGAAGATCTCGA
>Ga0154972_121_pt3 | contig 19360 bp, 16 predicted proteins | sample RifCSPhighO2_01_FD_105940 | JGI IMG/M metagenome (GOLD analysis project Ga0154972, IMG submission 105940) | Candidatus Terrybacteria bacterium RIFCSPHIGHO2_01_FULL_58_15
TCGCGTACTGCTCTGTGCGGGGATGCGCGATCGTGCGCTTAGCGACAGTAAGGACGGATTCGAAATCCCGTGCAAGCAATTCGGGATCTTCAATGCCATCCTCTCGCAGTGCAGGAAGCGCATCACCTAGGAATGCGGCGAGGATACGATCCGTCCCCGCATTGAGAACGGCACGGTGTGCGGCGGCAAAAAGAAACGCCCGGTGGGAAGGATCGGAGAATGCAATCTGCGGCCACTTAAGCCGCGTCTCGCATGTCGCAAGAACAAACGCGACCATTGCCGAATGCGCTGCGGCACGTCGAGGGAAAATGACGTCCTCAATCGTGAACACGGTGAATCGCAAGAGTTCGTCATGAAAAAGCGGGTTTACGATGGCGCTCAACGCGAGAAACCGCGTAATCGTACGACCGACCGGCAGCGCGATCGTCTCTGGAAGTGCCGCGTTCGGGAGATATCCTGCCCGAACGAGTTCTCGGAGAAACTCCAGCGCTTTCCCCTCATCGCCTGCCCGGACGGGAAGCGTCGCGGAGCCGAAACCCAACATCCGGCGTAACGACCGCTCAATCGCTCTCTGGCGGAGAAAATCTGCCTCTCCATATTCTAGAGTATTGCGCGTGCGCTCATAGAAACCCGCGATAGTACGCATGGCTTCATCCACTTCAATGAGAGGCGCGTCGAGATCTCCGCGATACTGCAGTCCGCGCGCGCTCCGTATGCGCTCTGTGAAAATACTAAATGGCCGTGAAGGGTCATTCATACTCAAGGCATGGCGCGATCCGATGGTACCCTGCGGGACGTTTTCCGTCCCGAGCGCCCCTCGGTCACGACGATAAGATTACGCAACAACATAGCAACCGTAAGAGGACCAATGCCTCCCGGAACCGGACTCAAAAGAGCCGCCTTTCCCTCAACGCTCTCCCGGTCTACGTCGCCCACGAGTGTCCCTCCCTCACTCGACGTTCCGACATCGAATACGATGGCGCCTTTCTTCACCATGGAGCCGGTAATGAGGCGCGTTCTTCCCGCACCGCTCACGATGACGTCGGCACTTCCCGTGACAGCGGCTAAGTCGTGACTCTGGGTAGTCGCCACGGTCACCGTCGCCCTCTGCCGAAGAAACCACGCCGCTGCCGGTTTCCCCACGAGATCACCCCATCCCACGATCGTCACGCGTTTTCCAGAAAGCGCGATATGCTCCTTTTCGATGAAATACGCAATCGCGCCAACGACGGGGGGAAGAAGGGTCGCCTCTCCATGGAGGAGTTTGAGTGTTATGCGCCCCGTTTGCAGTCGGCCGAGCCATCGTTCGGAGAGACAATCGACATCACGATCTTCAGGGACAATGCGGAGGATGCCGTGGCGATTACGATCAAGTTCCGGAGGCAGCGGGAGTTGCACCACAATCCCGTCAAGATGCGCCTCGTGCACAAGTTGGTTGAGACGCGCGCTCAACGCTGTCGCAGAAATTTGTTTCGATAGCGCATACTGGCGGACTTCTACGCCTATATGCGCGCATGCCCTGAGTTTTTCTCGGATGAATGGGCTGCCGGGACCTGCCGCATCGTCAAAGTGGAGAATCGCGAGACGCGGGACTTTTGCGATCCTCATCACCTCTTCTCGTAGCTCCGCGAGAACCGAAACGGCGGCAGTGCGTCCGTCGAGAAGCCGGGTCTGTGGGAGGCGGACCGCGGACCGTCGTGCGCGTGGCGTCTTTCCGCGCCGAAGAGAAGAAGATGAGGAATACGAAACCGCCATCGCTTCTACCCTACCCAAAATCCTCCGCCCTGTCACTTGACAAAACCCCTTGTCTCGCGCCGTGAAAAAAGATGCGCTACGCTGAAGGGGGAACACAAATAGCAATATCTCTACGATATGCGTACAACCATCGAAGAAATTGTCGGGCGCGGCCCGTCTTCCACGGAAACTTTTCTCGCGTCGGCGCCAGACGCCCTGGACGCATTCGGCACCATAGCGGTGCTCGCAGATTTCAGCGATCTCCCCGAGAGCGTCCGCTATTTGGGGGCGCTCATGGCGAGCGCCGTCAAGCGCGCGTATTACGCGGAGCGAGATTCCAACCCGCAACAGAACTTCAAGCGCGCTCTCAGCGACGCGAACGATGCCCTTGCGAAGGAAGCGCAGGAAGGTCCTGCCCAATGGGTGGGATCGCTGCGCATCATTATCGCCGTCGTCGCTTCAGACACGTTGCTGCTCTCCAGCACCGGCGGTTGTGTAGCACTCCTGGCACGGGGAGGTGCTGTGACCGATATTCCCCTTACCTCGGGCGAAGGATCACGACCGTTCGGCGCGCTCACAATCGGACGGCTCGAAGAGGGCGACCAAATAGTTATTGCCGCGCGTTCGATGCTGATGCTCCACAACGCGGATGCGGAGCTTGCCGCGGATCCCCAGAGATTCTTCTCGGCGTTACGCCGCAGTGAAGGAACGGCATGCCTGCGCATCATCGCCTCTGCAGCCAGCGATCCCCGTCCTCGGCTCCTCCTCCCCGCATACCTTCCCCGCGCCGCCGCAGCACTCACGCGCACCGGCAGACCTCTTTCCGCACTCCTCCGCCGATCAAGGGAGCGAACAAGGAGCGTGAAGTTACCGAAACTCCTCATACCGCTTCGACTCGGAAACGGGTTCAAGAGGCCCTTCCTGATCGCGGGCGTGATTGCCGTCCTTTCCGTCGGAATCGTCTCGTTCATTTCCGCACGCGGCGATCAAGAGGCCCGCAATGGGGACCTGCGCGCTGCAGGAATTGAGGCGGCGAAAAGCGCACTGGAACAAAGCGATGCTGAAGTGATCCTCGGGGACACCGAAAAAGCGCTTGTCACGCTTCGGAAAGGAATCGACACGCTTGAAACGCATCGCGCCAATGGCGAGGCCTCACCGCTCTTGGAAGAACTCGTTGCGCGCCGTGATGCACTGGCCAAAATGGTCCCTGCGGAAACTACGGTGTATGTCAATCTCCGCGGATTTCCCCTTCCGCTGAACGGTGCACAAATCGCCGTCTCCTCTACCGAAAGAGAAGAAAACCTCACCGTAGCCCTCGCCAGCCCTTCCCACGCGGCGCTATGGATACGCAACGCAGTCCAGCTCCGCGACGGCACATTCCTCTTTCTTCCTCCACCCTTCACGCAGGGCCTCACCGCAATCGCCGCAGTTTCCGATCCCCCTTTCTTTGTCGCCATGAATCCGGAGGGTATCGCGACCATTCGTCCGGACGAACGGCGTATCGTAATGGCAGAAGAACGATCGGGCGCGCAATCCATCACGACCCTTTCCTCTATCGGGAACGAAGTATTCGGTGTGGCTCCCGAAACGGAAACGATCGTGGTATTCACGGTCTCCGGAGACGGCGCCATCCAAGAACGTCCGTGGCTCACGCGCGCAGAACCGTCACTGAGAAATGCGCGGGACATCGCCATACTCGGAAATGATCCGTTAGTACTCCTCCCCGACAACACCTTCATCCGTTTCCGCAACGGTCGCCGATTCGCCCTCTATCGTATTGAGGGGCTCGGGTGGGAAGGCGAAGCGAGCGCCTTTGCGGTACTCGCCGGCGACCGCCTCGCTATCCTCGACGCGGCAAATGCGAGGCTACTCATCACAAACGCTGAAGGTGATATTCAGCAACAACTCGCCACGCCTCTGGCCGCAACAGGACAAGACCTTGTCGCCGCAAACGACAATGCACTCCTTCTCCTCACCGACGATGCCATCATTAGGGTGAATATTCCCTCCTGATCGCGCCCCGATTCTCGGTTGAATGAGACAATCCTGCCGTGGGCAGGATTTTCAATTCCACCCATCGGCACTGCTCGGGGCGAGAATAGCTATCCTGATATACAACACATTGCGGATCGACCAACTTGCAAAACTCGTGGCGAGCGAAGTCGAACATAGCTTCCCGCTTTCGAGCACAGGAGGATTGGAAAAAAACGAGACGGCCCCGAGATATCGAGGCCGTCTCATACGAACCAAACCGCCGCGGATTCACTGAAGCTCGACGGTTGCCCCCGCCTCCTCCAACTTCTTCTTGAACTCTTCCGCTTGGTCTTTTTTCACCCCCTCGACGACGGACTTGGGCGCTACGTCCACGAGATCCTTCGCCTCCTTCAAACCCTTACCGGTAAGTTCCCGCACCACCTTAATCACCTGGATCTTCTGACCGCCCACGCTCTTGAGGATGACGTTGAAAGAATCCTTTTCTTCCCCACCTCCTGCCGCTTCTCCGGCGCTGCCACCAGACGCGGCAATCGCGATCGGCGCCATGGCCGAAACTCCGAACTTCCGCTCAAGCACCTTCACGAGTTCCGAAAGGTCGAGTGCCGGCATCTGCTCGATCGTACTCACGAGATCGCGGAACTTCTCGGGAACCTCGACCTCGTCATTGATGTTCTCTGTTTTCTTCATGGCGTTGAACGTCTTCGAACGAACTGTCTATCGCTCCCCAGAGCCGCATCTTAGCGCTTGGGAGAAATATACTATTCGACGAAAAACGCTACGTGAACTCGACCTTTACGATAATCCTTTCTCTTCTTGAGATACTGTCCTCGCTCGCAGAACCTGGACAAACCCGCTGACCGGACTCGCCAATACGAAGGCGAGGGCGGAGAGCGGGGCTACAAGAACCCCCGCGAACTGAGCAAGCAACTCCGGGCGCGTCGGCAGCAAAGCAAGCGTCTCGAGGTCATTTGGACCGAGCAGTTGAGGCCCAAGGATGCCGCCACGCAGCGAGAACGCCGTTTCCCCCCGACTCACCTCCAACTCTTTACGGAATATCCGGAGAATCTTCGCGGCTGCGGCTGCGTCGGAGAAACCGTACACCACGGCGGTCTGCCCTTCCCACACAGGAAGTGCCGGTTCCGCCAATCCCGCATCGGCAAGGGCGCGCCGAAGCAGGGTTTTCTTCACCACCTGCAACACGCCGCCGTGCGCACGGAGCCGCTCGCGAAGCGTACGCATCGACTGGCTCGCCACGCTCCGATAGTCAACGAAGAAAAGCCCCGGATCGCCCCGAAGTGCCGCCACAAGCTCTCGGACAATCGTTGTTTTCGCCTCACGCGTCAACATGAATGAAAAATCCGCGGACGAACCGCAGACGAATCGCGCAAGCGCGATACTGCCTCAGAGGGTCTTCTGTCGCCTTAGGCGAGCTGCCCTCCGTCTACGGCGTCTACGCGCATCCTAGAAAACAAACGCTTCCGTGTCAAGGGTTCCTCAAGGCTTTTCTTGAAGAGGAAGCGTCACCGTACACTCCGTTCCTTTTCCCCTCTCAGAAACGCAGGATACGCTGCCGCCATGGCCCGCGACGATGTTGTGCACAATGAAAAGTCCCAGGCCGGTTCCGACATTCTTTGCCTCGATAGCATTGGATGCGCGGAAAAAAGAAGAAAAAAGATGCACCTGCTCTTCTTTAGGGATTCCGATGCCGGTATCACGCACGGAGAACTGAAGTACCCCCTGAGGAATACGCGAAAGCGCGACTCGTACCTCGCCACCCGCCGGAGTATAGGTAATCGCATTCGCAATGAGATGCTCCGCTGCGATTCGAAGCGCGAAGGCGCTTCCCCGCACCAAAAGACGCTCACCCGGAGAGATGTCGAGAATGAATCGTATCCCTTTCCGTTCTCCCAAGGGGTGCAATCGCTCCACCGCCTCTTTCACGATGCCGTCAAGCGCCACCGGCCCTGCATCATCGGCGAGAAGGTATCCCGGCCCAAACGCCGCGGCATTGAGGAGGTCGGTGACGATCACGCCGAGGTTCATCGAGTGTTCTTCGATTCCTTCGAGTAAGACCCTGGCCTCGTCGGGCAACGCCATGCGCTTGAGTACTCCAGCACTCCAGCTTAGCGCGGATATCGGCGTACGGAACTGGTGCGAAGCCGTCGTGAGGATAAAATCCTTTGCCTCGGCGAGCTCGTGCTCTTTTACCATCGCACCCGTAAACGCCTGTGCGCGAATCTCGGCCGCCCGTACCTGTTGAAAACGCGAGAGGTCTTGCGCCATACGATGCAGGACCGCGCCGAGTTCCTCGAGTTCATCGCCCGTGCGTACTTCCGCGGATGCCCCGAACTCTCCCCGGCCGATCCGTGCCGCCGCCGCCTCCAAAAGCCGTATGGGACCGGCGACTTCGCGCGACTGCCGGTTCGCAAGCAGCACGAGCGCGCCCACGAGAAGGACAGCGAGCAAAATGATTTGTCCGCCAAGATTCCTGAGTTCCGCAAAGGCATCCTGGAGCGGCCATTCTGCGCCGAGGCGCCACGGCGGACGGCTCATGGCGATCGTCGAGGCGAAGACCGTCGCTCCATCGAGCCCCGCACCGATCGTCGCCTCGTCCAGTGGAAACGCGACGGCGGATGCGTCGCGGAACACCTGCGTGTCGCCGCCGGAATGGGCAAGCACGCGGTTCTGCTCGTCCAAAAGGTAGACCGCGCCGCTCCCGCCAAAGCTCGCTCCCCGGAAATATGTCTGCACCTTCGTGAGTGAGAGTTCTCCCGCGAGTACGCCGATGAACCGGCCACCCCTGTTCTTGATAGGCCCCGATACCGCTGCGAAAGGCTGTCCGTCTTCCCAGCGCGTTTCCCCGATAAACGTTTTCCCCGACGCCGCGGCAACAAAAGCGGGATCGTCCGCCCGCAAGCGAGACGCGAGCAAATCGCCGTTCCGCGCGAGCCGAAAAGTTTCTTCTCCCACAGATGCGCCTTCGAGTACAGGAATGGTTTGGAGGATCGAAAGCTCCGCGAGCATCGGCTGATCCCGCAAGATTCCTTCGAGAAAGAAGCGCTGATCTTCCAAACGCACAGGAAGTTCCTCTTCGTATCCCACATAGACGCTGAAGGTCTCCAGTAATTCTGCGAAGAGTCGCTCCACTTCCGTGCGTTTCTGCATCAGCACCGTCCGTTCAAGCTCCGCATTGCTCTCCCATAGCGAGAATACGAGAAACGCGATGCCCACCGTTCCCATCGCAAGGAGAGGAACAAGCCCCGCGAGTACGAGACGGCTGAATACTTTTCGAAAAATCGTCGTACGAAGCACCCTGTTCTTCTCCATAGATCACCGGAGATATCGATCCTTCGCGGCGTTATGCTCCTGCAACGTGCGGGAGTACACCGTCGTGCCGTCGGGAGCGTGGAGGTAAAAGAGATAAAGAGAAGGTTCGGGGCGAAGCGCTGCAAGCAATGACTTCAATCCGGGGCTTGCAATGGGTCCGGGCGGGAGACCCGCAACGCGATAAGTGTTGTAGAGAGAATCAATCTGGAGGTCCTCAAGCGTAAGATCTCGCATAGGAAGCGTCACAAGCCCTCCTTCTGATTTCGCATACAGCACCGTCGCGTCCACCTGCAACGGCATACCGATCTCGAGGCGCTTGAAAAGAATTCCGGCGATAATCGGCCGGTCTGCGTCGAACTTTGCCTCTCGCTCGACGAGCGATGCCATCGTCACGATATCGGAGAGCGATCTGCCTGAAGCCGCTGCCTCGCTCCGAAGTTGCGGCGAGAACTGTCGATCAAAGTTTTCGAGAAATTTTGCGACAATCTCGTTCGGCGTCGCCTGCTTGCGAAAACGATAGGTGTCGGGAAACAGATAGCCCTCAAGCGTCCGCACGGGCACTTCGCACGACGCTGAGCCGAGCGCTGCAGCGCATTGTGCAAGGAAATCGTACGGGGAGATGCGCACGACTGCGTCGAGAAAAATACTGGCGCTTTCCACAGCGCCGCTTTCCGCAAGACGCTCCGCGGTTTCCACAACCGTAAACCCCTCCGGTACCGTTGTGCGCAGATCGCGTTCGGGGGGTGCTTGTGCTGTGAGAATATCGGAGATGCGCCGCGATGTCATCGCAGGAGAAAGTATGAATGTACCCGCCTTCACGTCCGCTTCACGGCCCTGGAAACGCAAAAGTGTCGCGAAGGCGAGTCCGTTGCGCACGAATCCTTCGCGTTCGAGTGCCGCCGTCACCTCCACGACCCTTGTTCCCGGCTCGATGATAAACTCTTTCTCGGCGCCCGCAGGATCAATCGGCGTAAACACATAAAACGCGATGGCGCCCGCTCCCGCAATCCCGCCGGAGAGTAGACCGAACAAAAGGACTCCGGCAATCCGCCGCCATTTTACGCGAGGAGGGGGAAGCTTCGGCAGTGCCAACGGCCCTTCGGGGAGCACTGAGTGTTCCTGGGTGCCAGAGAGGTACTCCCCCATCTTCGGCGGCTGCGGCACTAATGGGGATTGTGAATCTCTCGATTCTTTTTCCATAACTCCAACGTCTCTTTGGCGTTCAGCGTGATTCCCTTGAATGTCTCGCCTCCTGCGGATTCCGAATAAATGGGACGAAAGAAAATCCGGGATACTCCTCTTCACCCCATCTCCCTTCAGCGATGCGCCGGAGTCGCCAGATGCTCCCTGCGATAGGCGCGACGATGATGCCCCCCACGATACACTGCTCACGCCATGCGGAGGGAATTTCGCGAACCGCAGCTGCGGCAACGATCCGATTATACGGCGCATGGAGAGATAATCCTTCACTCGCATCGCCGCATATCCACGTCACAACATCCCGAGCAACAAAATCGTACTTGGCGACATTTCCTTCTCCGAACTCACAGAGTTCCGGCACGCGCTCCATCGCATACACTTTTCCTTTTTTTTCTTCCCGCCCAGAAGGCGCCCCGGCGCGCCGCGAAGCGCGGCCCCTCGGAATGGTTGGGCCTGGGTCTGGCTTCCGAGGGGTCGCGTGGAACGGCGCGTCGACAATGTGCGCCAAAAGCGCCGTCTGCCACCCCGACCCCGCGCCAATATCGAGAATCTTGTGGCCAGGTTCCGGATCGAGAAGCTCCAGCATGAACGCGACCGTCCAGGGCTGCGAGATCGTCTGCCCCGCCCCGATCGGCAACGGAGCGTTCACGGTCTCCGCAGCATCTTTGAGTTCTTCGGGGACGAAATCGGAACGGTGGATGGCGCGGAAAGCCGCGATAATGCGCGGCGTTCGCAGGACTCCCTCTGCTATGAGCTCATCAACGAGCGCCATATAAGGACATCCTAGCATATCGGCATTGCGCTCCGCTCGAAAAAGAGACGGCGGAGGGATTTCCCTCCGCCGTTCATTCGGTTTCCGCCTCAGGCTTGATGCGGATTTCCACGGTTCCCGCGCCGCTTTGTTCCGCACGCGCAAACGCTCGGCGCGTGCGTTCGTCTGCAACATACGCGACGTGGGCTTTTCCGTCTTCATCCTTCATCAAGATGAGTACGACATCGCCCTTCCGGATCTCGCCGGAACGCGCCATGCGATTGATGGGTTTCACCATCTGCGACTGCAGCTTGTGCTCCATGACGCTCGCGCCCTCTTCGCGGTGCTCTTTGGCCTCGGCGACGAGATACTCCTTGAAACCCTCCGTCACGATAAGAAGAATCCCTCGGCGTTCCATCAACTGAGCGCCCTGGCGGTAAACGAGATCATCTGCGATCTGAACCAACACCGCATCAGAGAGCGGCTGAAAGACAATGGTGCTATCAAGGCGTCTCCGGAACTCGGGGCCGAAGGTCTTGCGCGCCGCACGCATTGCCTCCTCATAGACCGCCTGTCCCCGTTTCGCTCCCGCATCCTTCGCCGGAGCGGCGAACCCAAGCGTGCCTCTGCCTGCAAGGAGCGATTCAATCTCCTTGCGGCCGGTATTGGAGGTCATGAAAAGGAACGAATGGGAAAAAACAGTCGTTTCGCGTTTCTGGAGTTCTCCGGGATTCGTAGCACCGCTCCCGCTCTTCTTCCTCCCGCCCTCGTATGTTTGGGGTTGCGGGAGTGATACCGTCACGCGCGCATAATCCATGATCTGCAAAAGCATATGCTGCAGCTGCGGATCGCCCTTCTCGATCTCGTCGAAAAGCACGATCGAGGGATACCTGCGGGTGCCGGGACGAAACACGAGCTGCGAGATTTCTTGCTCGATCGCCTGCCGCTCGCTTTCGATACGCTGAAGCTCTGAGGCAAGTTGCGTCACTTCGTTTTGGAGCTTCCGCCGCGCTGCCTCCGTCGCCGCCTGACGCAACGCGCGCTGGGCGTCTTTGAGATCCTTCTCCTTCTTCGGCCTTGCGTTCTCAACTGCCTGCTGTTGGCTCCGCAGTTGCCGAAGACGCGGCTCGTGAAGCGCCTTCCATGCCGGGTAGTCAAGCCGCTGCTGGGCCAAGATCGGAATCTCGTCGGAGCGGATGTAGCCGGGCGAAGATCCGAGAAGGCGGGTGACGTCCGCGCGATGGACATACTCGGAACAGTCGATCCGCGTCATCGCGTATTCGTCTCCGAACAAGAACAACGCAAAAGTTCTCACGAGCTGCGTTTTCCCCGTCCCCGAAGGGCCAAGGAAAAGGAACTTGCAGATCGGATAGCGAGGATCTTGTTCTCCGGAAAGGTAAAGCTCGTAAGCGTCGGCAATGGCCTCAATGCCTTTCGGCTGTCCGCGGATGCGTTCGGATAGAAACGCGATGCACTGCTCGACCTCGACACTCCGCTTTCTCGGATCAATCGGCTTCCAGTCGGCTCGCGTGAGATCCACGAGGATCACGCGCGATTCCGGTTGCTGCGACTTTGGTCGCGGCGACTTTCTCGCCATCGTCATCCTCCTTTTCTTCGTATTGCTACACGACTGCGAAGTTCCGCCGAATCGCGGCTAAGACATCATCGAGATCGCGATCTGCGAACTGCGCACGGCAATCCCGCCGAATACGGGCAAGCCCGAACGCTTTGAAGATCCACGCCACCGCTTCCCTCGGTGTCGAAGCGCTTCCGAACAATTCGTGCCAGGCCGCACGCATGTTCTCGCTCAAGAAGTCAACGTTGAGCGTACCGTCGGGCCGCTCCCACAGCGCTAAAAGTGTCAGCACTTCCGGTAGTGTGAGATTCGAGAAAAGCGTGTGCCAGGACGGGTGTTTCTTGGGGCGTTTCTTGCGCTCGTCACCGGAAAACACCATGAGGTCTTCGTGAGGACCGGTGCCGCCGCGAGATGAAGGCCTCGTGTGGTGGCGCGAACTGTGGTCGCGGTTCTTCTTGGGCACGCACGCACCTCCTGTGCCAATCTCGCTCCGCCTCAGGCGGACTGCGAGATTGAGCATCCCGCTCGTAGCGGGAATACCTAATTTGACAAAGGGCGCTTCTCGCCCGCACCATATCCCGCGGCCCAGCTTTACGCAAGCAGGAACGGATCAAGAAAGAAGCGGCCCCGTATATACGGGGCCCGCCTGTAAGATGTCGGGCCTAAGGAAGGTGGCCGCGCATCCATTCATATGTCACCGGTGCATTCCGTGCGAGGGCTTCCGGCCGTAGGTAGTAGTTTGCGCATTGTCCTGCGAAGTTTTCCGTCCAGATATAAACTGACAATGCCCATATCGCCCACGGACCGGTCTCTTGCTGTGCCGCCTCCACGTAACTCTGACCCTCTTCAGTGTCAGTGGCCCATTTGTCAAACGCCGCACCGAGACCGGCATCGAGCAATGTGCGGTGCTGGTGCGCATGGCAGGTCTCGTGCATCACGACGAGTTCAGCGGTCGTTTCGCGCACAACCGCTTCTCGCGTCGACGCAGCATAGAAAGCCACGGTTCCTCGTGAGATACAGGCCCCGTCGCGTGAGCAGCCCGACCGATTCACCGTGAAGCCGTCAGGCAGCGGCAATAAGCTACGGTCACCGCCGGGAACCGGAGTTGGCGTCGGCTTATCGGGAAGTGTCGCGATCACGCCGGCGTCCAGCTGAAGGATCATCAGCGCATCCACTGGAGTCACGTTTCCATCGCCGTCCACGTCACCTTGTAAGAGAACAGATTCCCCAGTCGAAATTTCGTCGGGAAGCGCACCGATGATGCCGGCGTCGAATTGGAGGATCAACAGCGCATCCAGAGGGGTAACGCCTCCGTCGTCGTTCACGTCGCCCCGCAAGGAACCGGCTGCGTAGCTCGTAAGCGCCCACAGCAGCGCGAGAGTACCAACTACTACCCCTAGCCACCAAAACCGCATCGTTCTTCGCCCTCCCTCAAGACGAATATTTCCGCGCAGTTTTTAGATTCTCAGAGAGCAGTTCCGCCCGCACCATATCCCGCGGCCCAGCTTTACGCAAGCAGGGACGCACGGGGGGGGAACTTGAAGGTTATCCGCCCCTCGACACTGCTCGGGGCAAGCAGGGCCGCGTGACTACGCAATGCGTCGCAGGCCAACCATGCCGCAAAGCTTGTGGTGAGCCGCGCCGAACCACCTACGGCGGATTTGAAATTTGCACATCCTCGCTCCGCTCGCAGGCAAATTTCGAAAAAGAAAGTGCCCTCCGATTACTCGGAGGGCACAAGCGTCTTTGCGTTAGACGCCGATTTTCCCCAGAAAGTCGCGGAAGATTTCGTCGCGCTCGCGGTTCTCGATTTCATCGGGACGCGGCCCCTCGAAAACCGTTCGCGTCACCAGAATCCTTCCGTCAGACGAGTACGCGTCCAGGAACGCAACCCCGGTGTCGACGACCTTGAGTTTTCCGTCCTCAAACTCTGTCCCGGATGTGACCGTCCCAACCTGAAGCCCCACGCGCTGGCCGAGCTCCGCGTTGTACTCCTGAATCATGATGGTTTCGTGGAAGTTCGCAAGCGCCACGATGTGACAGTTCGGCCGTGCCTTCATCGTGTGCTGCGTCCGGAGCGACGATGTCTGCGCCCGCCCCATTTCGGGATGGTTGATCCCGAGGACGAGGCCGGATGGCAAACGATGCTCGTTTGCAAACACCACGTGTCGGCGGACGATACCGGCGACATCACAAAGGGCAAGCCCCTTCTCGCGCAGGTACGACTCGATCTTCTCCGTGAGGTATTCCACGAGATGCGGCTCGAAGGTCGCGAGCGGATCAACGCCGGCGTCCGTCAGCCACTTGTCGTGGTTCCCCTCGAAGAAAAGAAACTCGAGGAGTGCCGCCTCGACAGCAGCGGTGAGCACCGCTTCGCTGGGACGCCTCTGCCTGCTCGACAAAGCTTTCGTAAGGCGCGCGTCGAAGACCTTGAACATCACGCTCCCGACAAGCCGGGCGGCGAGCTTCTCTTGTTGGGTGTAGTTGAAGCCCGCGAAGACCTCGCCTCGAAGGTGCAGGTTGTGCTTCAGCCCTGCGATGTAATCCCCGCAGCCCACGAGGATCGTCGCGCCGTTTTCGAGGATGAGTTCCGGCAGGCGGTTGACCCACCAGCGATACTGCGTGCTGAGGTATCCGGCATGCAGGCACCCAAACGCCACCATCCGATCGACGGTAAGCGCTGCGCGATCCACGACGGGATAGCGCATGGTCTCTTGCATCCACGCCCTAGCGAAGTCGTACTTCTTGGACGCCTCATCAAAGACGATGGGCGGCTGCCGCGACACTCGTGCGTAGTCCGCCAGTGCCGCTTCGATGGTCTTGCGGCTTCGATGGAGCGCGCTCTCGAGCATCCCGATCGTGGAGGGATGATCGGCGATCTGTCGAAAAATCGCAAGCTGTAAAGCGGTGGCGCCCTCGGGGGCCGGAATGAGAGAACGCTCTCTGGCCAAAAAGTCCTTGAAGGCATTCATCCAGACCGGAACCGCGTCGCGGTCGGAGAACTCCAGCACGCACACGCCGACTTGGTTTTCCGAAGTCGTCACTTCTTGCAGTCGGTGCAGTCCCGGAGGAGACACCCGCATGCGCGAGAGTTGTCCTTGCGGACGCATCATGAAGACCGCTCCGCAGTCAGAGAGCCACAAGTCGGGCAGCCCCTGCGAGGTCTGCATCTCTTTGTCCTCCACAAGCCGGTCGGGTCGGTTCGAGTAGTACTTCGACCGCCACGCCGCTTTAACCGGCTGGACGAGCCAGAAGTCCTTCTCGCTGCCATCGGCACGCCGGAGATTCTGGAGCGGGAAACGCGAATCCTCGCGGCCCCAATAGAAGATCTCGGGGCGAAGCATGCTCAAACGCTCCGCGATGTCCGTGCCGGGCGCGCCGTCGTAGTTCAGCGCCGGCGCGGTCACGATGTAGATCTTCACCGGCTTGCCGCTTGCGTCCTGCATCTGCGGAATAGCTTCGGCGAGCTTTTCTGCGGCACACTGAAGCGTCGCGTCACGAATTCGTTCCCGCAAGTCCTTTGAGGACTCAACCGGCTGACGCTCGTCCTTCGGTTTCTCCCGCTCTATCGCGGCCGACGCGCGAAGCTCGGCTTTCGCCTGCTCCTCGACAGTCCTGCGATATCGCGCGAAATCGCGGTTGGAGATGAGCCCGCCCGCGATCACGATAAAGCGAACGTCCGCGAGGCGGAACTTCTCGAATGCCGCCTCGAGCAGCCCCCGTCGGTATCCCGCGCTCATGAAGTCGATGCGGGAAATAACGCCCACCCGCACCGTCGTGCGCACACGGCTCCTTTTCGCCATGACGCTCCTCCTTTTTGCCTACTTGACAACGATCTCGTTGCCTTACCCTATCACAAGGCGGCGTTGTTCGTCAACGCAGCGCGAAGAAGTTTGGTGAATGCCGAAGACATCCTCCGCGATATCGAGACAAAAGCGGAATGTGCAGCGGAGCGAGGCGGCCCTTGAGAATGGTTGGGCTTGGGTCTGGGTTCTCAAGGGGCGCACCGCGGAGCGCTGAAGTGTTTCACCACGCTCGCGTGGGAATAAAGAGACGCCCCGACGTGATGTCGGGGCGTACATATTTCATCGAATACCGCGCGTCCGGAGCGCTTGATCGGTGAGCGCGTAACCGCGAGCGATGAGAGCTCGCTTTTCCTCCATCCTCCACGGCCGCAGGCGTCGAGGACCGGGATCAAGATCGATTCCCCGAGGCGGCGTGACGCAAACCTCAAAACGTTCGAGTTTGCGGTCGTGGCGGAACGCGAAGTCAGCCGCCAAGAAACGGGCCGCGATAGCCGAATCGAGGTTCCCGTCGCCTCCCGAAGCCCGCGCCATCGTTCGCACGTCATGCTCGAGCGCGAAGAGGGCGTCGACAGATCGGTCTTTCTCGTCCGCCAGGACATCCTCGAATGCCATATTCCTCGTGATCGTGATGCTTCCGAGGCGGAGCAACACGTCGGTGAGATCCACCGGAAAACCGCGCTGACGCCGTTCTAGCGCCTGCTCGAGTTCTCCCACGAGCGTGCCGATGCCGGGAACATAGCGGAACGGCTTCAGAAAGGGCAACGCGGGCTTGAGCGCGCTGGCGACGAATCCATCGCCCTTCGGTGTCGAGACCCCAGAGCGATGGCTGCAGGATACGATCGTCGACACTTCGAGTCGCTCAAAAGCGTGCGCGAGAGGATAGTTGCGTACCCATCCCCCGTCCACGCCGATCACGCCGTCCACGACGATGGGTTCCACGTAGCCCGGGATCGCCGCGGATGCGAATATCGCATTCGCCATCACCTGAGGAGACGTTGTCCTCGAAGAGTAGGCGACCTCGAACTGGCGAAGCGGGAACCGCTGGATCTGTCGACTTTCCTGGGCCGCGCCGCCGATGTCCGTGACGATGACGACGAGTTCCCGAGAAGCGATCGAGAGCTCTTCCGCGAGATGCTCAAGGGGTCCTACGCGCTTTACGACGGTCGCGGGTAGCACGAACTCCTGCGGTCCTCGAAAGAGAACGGCAAAAAGCGGTCTCGGGCGGAAGATATCGCTGGGCTGAAGCCCAAGAAGGAACTTCTCGAGGTCATCCAGACGGTCGAGTGCTGCGAACGTCCCCACGAGCCCTCCCGAAGAGGTCGCGAAGATCGTTCCGACCCGCGGCCAAAGCGAACTCTCGCGGAGTCGTTTGAGAAAACCGGTCGCGGTAAAGGCCCCGTTCACGTGGCCTCCGGCGAGGACGATCGCAACATCGCGCTGGGGAACAGGCATCTCCACGCACCTCCTTTACAGAATGGGTTGTCAGGGTACCTGAAAAAATCATGCCATATCCTTATCCTCTTGTCGAGATCCTGCCTGTTGCAGAAAGATCCTGCTAGAGTACAACCATGACGCTGCAGGAGCCCATCCTCCGCATCGAACGCCTTTCCGTGGCTTTCAATGCGGAACCGGTGCTCAGTGATGTGACCTTCACCCTCTCCCGCGGAGAGGCGATTGCTGTCGTGGGACCGAACGGAGCGGGAAAAACGGTGCTCTTCCGAGCGATCTTGGGCCTCGTACCTTACCAGGGCAATGTCCGCTTCTCTAAGGGCGTCCGCATCGGTTACGTACCGCAACGACTCACCGTCGAACGCGATTTTCCTCTCACAGTAGAAGAATTCCTCCGCCTGCGCAGCGGAGACCTCCAAAAAATCACCGCTGTACTCCGTGAAATCGATACGCATCATGCCGCAGAGCACCGAGGGGACCCGGAACACGAGCTTCAGCATCTGCGCGAACATTATCTGAAACAACGCCTGGGGGTCCTCTCCGGCGGCGAATTCCAGAAGGCCCTCATTGCTTCAGCGCTCCTCAACGAACCCGACGTGCTCTTGTTTGATGAGCCAACATCCGGACTCGATGTGGGCGGCGAGGAATCGGTCTACGCGCTTCTCCATCGCCTTCAACGTGAACGCGGGCTCGCAATGCTCCTTATCTCCCACGACCTCTCGGTCGTCTACCGATATGCCCAACAAGTGTTATGTCTCCATCACCGGCAGCTGTGTTTCGGCCCCCCGCATGAAGTGCTGGAACCGGAAACACTTCAGAAGATTTACGGCTACGATCTCGGCTTCTACGCGCATGACGGAGAAAAGAAGCCCCGCCCAATGCTGTGATGGAAACTGCCTCTCTCATTTCCGTCCCCACACTGCTGCTCGCCGCAGCAGTAGGTGCTGCCGCCGGCTACGTCGGCGCCTTCATGATCCTCCGGCGGCTAGCACTCGTAGGAGATGCGCTCACCCATGTCGCCCTCCCGGGTTTGGGGGCCGCACTCACGTTCGGTTTCAACCCCTTCCTCGGAGCATTCACCGCACTCACGGCAGCCGTCGTAGGTGTTTGGTTTATAGAAACCCGGACGCGGCTCTATCTGGAAGCGCTCGTCGGGGTCTTTTTCACGATAGCGCTCGCAGTCGGCATTCTCATCACGCCCGAACATGAACTCTTCGAAGCACTCTTTGGGGACATTGCGGATATCACGCCGTTGGCGGCACTCGCGGGCATCGCTGTTGCCGGAGCGGCGATGGTTACGATGTCGCGTCTCCAGCCAGCCCTCCTTACGACCACCATCGCCCCCGATCTCGCGAAAACCTATCGAGTTCCCGTACGACGCACCGAACTCTCTTTCCTTCTCGTCATGGCAACTACCGTGGCAATCGGGATTACGGCAGTCGGAACACTCCTTATGGGGGCGCTCGTCATCATTCCCGCCATCACCGCCAAACGCCTCGCAAAGAGTTTCCGGTCCTATGCGACCATGAGTATTGTCGCGGGAATATCCAGTGCGGTCATCGGCGTGCTCATCGCGGCGCGATCGGGTATCCCTCCCGGAGTCGCGGTCGTGCTCGTCGGAGCAACGCTCTTCCTCGCCTCGCTTCTCGTGAAGCCCCAGCGCTAAACTATGCCCTCTCTCCGGCGGCTTCCGCCTTTGCGCTGGACGCTCTTTTTTGCGCTCATCGCGATCTCGCTTATCGCCGCTCCCGCAATCGTCTTGCGAGCAGCCGGATATCGCTTCGATTTTCCGCGTCTTCGGCTCGTGGAAACGGGCGCGATTTCCGTGCATGCCCTTCCGCCGGGGGCGAAAGTTCGCGTGGAGGCAACGCGGGACCTCAACACCCCTACCATTACGAAACGCACCTCAGCGCTCTCCAGTAATCTCTTCTTCCCGAACCTTCTCCCGGGGGAGTATCGCATCATCGTGGATCGTGCCGGCCGTGCGACTTGGCAGAAAACGGTAACGGTGGAAGAGAAAAAAACGAGCTCGTTTCCTTTCGTGCGCCTTTTCCCGGAAGCGCCCTCCTCCCTTACGGTAACGCTTGCGCGGAAACCCCAAGGCCTTGCGGCGAACCCAGACGCTTCCGCCGCGGTGGGATGGGATCACAGCGGCATTTTCGGCGCCAATCTCACGAAGCAATCAACGCTCACGGCCCTCACAGAAATACTCGCCGGCGCCATTCAGGATGTGAATTTCGTAAGCAATGAAACGCTCCTCGTCCATTTTGCGAACGGGGCGCTTGTGGAAGTCCGAAACATTCTCGCGCAAACCCCCACGATCATTCCCCTTCCGGGTACGTATCAATCGGCGATTCCCTTCGGCGAAGATCGCATCGTAGCTCTCGCGCAAAACAAGACGCTCGTATTGATCCGCGTCACCGCTAGCACTCCCGCGCTCCAAGCGCTCAATCGAGAAGCTGTAGCAATCGCCGGCGCTGACGGATGGTTGAGCTTTCTCGATCCTGGAGGAATTCTTTGGACGATGCGTGACGATGGATCCGATCTCCGCCAACGCACCGTTGTACCTCTCACCGATCTCGAACGGATACGGCTCTTCTCGGGACGCAACGAAGAAGTACTCGCCGTAATCGATAACAATGATACGGCCTGGTTTCTGGACGAAGGCGACGACCGCTTTTCGGTCTTGGCAGACGGCATCGCCGATGCCGCTTTCTCTCGCGACAGCGCAAAACTCCTTCTCGTCGGTTCTCACGAAATCTCGCTTTACGCGGTCCGGGAACGTTTGGACCAACCGATTCGTCCCAAAGGATCGCGAGAAACCGTCACTCGGTTCTCCGAACCCATCAAAACAGCGGCTTTTCTTCCGCAAGAAGAAGAATATGCAGTGGTGCTGAGCTCCTCGGCGCTGCATATCGTGGAACTCGACGGACGGGGAAACCGTAATGATGTCTCCTATCCTCCAGCACCCGCATTCGCCTTGGCACACGATGCCCAGCGCCTCTTGGTCCTCGACGCCGACTCGCAAGAGCTCGCGAGTATTTCCATCCCCTCTCCCGACATTCTCGAACGCATCCGAAACCGTTAGTCCCCGACGCCGAAACGAACACCAGCGCAGCCGTCAGGCTGCGCTGTTTCTCTTTTCTTGTGCGGTATGACAGTCATACATTAAGAGAGAAATGTGGTGTGATATGACGGTCATGCATTAGGAGATGGGGGCGAACGCTGCTGTTGAGAAAAGTGTGTGAAGCCGCGCGAGCAACCGAGCGATCCTTTCTTTCCCTTACAGGATGCGCGGGTGCGCTGAAGAAAGTGTCTCGCAGGCCGAGCGGAGTTCTTTTTCTCCTTTCCCACGGGGCGAAGCGAAGTCGCGAGAAAAGCGTCTCGGAGGCGCGGCGACCATGGTTCCGCCGAAGGCGGAGAGCCGCGCCGAGAGTCGAGTGGCCCCGACCTCGGTGGGGTCGGGGACCACGTCTTTTCGAGCGATTCCGCGATGCCTCTACCTCTTCGCCCACTGCGGGC
>Ga0154972_113_pt3 | contig 18942 bp, 12 predicted proteins | sample RifCSPhighO2_01_FD_105940 | JGI IMG/M metagenome (GOLD analysis project Ga0154972, IMG submission 105940) | Candidatus Terrybacteria bacterium RIFCSPHIGHO2_01_FULL_58_15
TGCCGGCGAGGAATGCGCAGATGACGTGGTTTGCCGCAAGCGCGAACGGGAAGTTGAAGGGCGAGATCACCGCGACCGGTCCCATCGGCTCAAGAGACGAGATGCTCCGCTCGAACGGGGCCGTTCGCCCCGGACTGAGAAGCCGGGTGTAACAGCCGGTCTCTTCGCAGAAGCGATCGTAGGTCTCGATCATCGCGGCGACTTCGAGTACCTCCGCCATTGCCTCGCCGCGCGTTTTTCCAACCTCGAGCGTGAGGACGGCCGCGATATCGAACTTGCGCTGTTCGATGATCTTCGCGACGCGGCGCAGGATGCGCCGGCGTTTGCTCCATCCCAGTTCGCGGATCTCGCGTTGTGCGCTACAGGCCTTATCGACTGCACCTCGGACGCCTTCGGTCGTACTGATGGAGACGGACGTGAGTCGTCCCGAGGGACAGGATGGACTGAAGTCGAAGAGGGTGCCCTCTATATGAGGGAATACTTCGAAGACGCTGCGGGATGCGAGGTCCCGTTTCGCCTTTTCGACCGCTTGCTCGAATGCGGCGTGGTCCTCTTCGCTCATCGTAAGCGAAGCGTAGGTGATGGCCATGGCCACTCCTTTCGTGATTTTCAACGATGCCGCCTTTGCTCTAGCACGGCCCTTGCCCGCGAGCAACGACCCGCACCCTTGTCCCCGCGAGGCCTTATCCGCAGAATAGAACCGATGCCGTACGATCCGAAAACCATCGAGCCCAAGTGGCAGAAATACTGGGAAGAGCATGCGATGCACCGTGCAGAGGATTTTTCCAAGCGACCCAAGCGCTACATCCTCGATATGTTCCCGTACCCGTCAGGCGAGGGCCTCCACGTCGGACACGTTGAGGGCTACACCGCAACCGATATCCTCGCGCGGTACGCGAGAATGAAGGGTTTCAACGTCTTGCATCCGATGGGATGGGATGCCTTTGGTCTTCCGGCGGAGAATGCGGCACTCAAGGAAGGCGTCCATCCGCGAACCCTGGTTCAGCGGAACGTGGCGCGATTTCGCGGACAAATCCGGCGCCTGGGCTTCTCGTATGACTGGGCGCGGGAAATCAGTACAGCGGATCCGGCCTACTATAAATGGACGCAATGGATCTTCTTGCAACTTTTCAAGCGCGGTCTCGCGTATGAAGCCAAGGCGCCGATTAATTTCTGTCCTAAAGACAAAACCGGCCTTGCGAACGAAGAAGTCGTACAGGGAAAGTGTGAACGATGCGGCACACCGGTCGAGCGCCGGATGCTCCGGCAGTGGATGCTGAAGATCACGGCCTACGCTGATCGTTTGCTTTCCGATCTCGAAAAACTCGACTGGCCCGAAAAAATCAAGGAAATGCAGCGGAACTGGATCGGCCGCTCCGAAGGCGGCGAAATCGTCTTCCCCGTACGCAGGGCCCCCGCCGACTACGTGTTCCTCCACTGCTACAAAGGCACGCCGGAGGGGCACTTTCGGGATTGGCTGAAACGAGAACTCGAACGTGAGGGTCATAAAGTCGCGATGCTCGCGTTGCCGAATCCGGCAGAGCCGAATATCGAAGAGCAGGTTGCATTTGTCCTCACGAATGCGGCATTTACCCGAAACACCATCGTGGTCACGCATAGCTTGGGCGGCGTTGTGGCGCTGAAACTCCTCCCGAAACTTTCAGAGCCCATCGCAAAACTCGTAATGGTCGCCCCGCCCCTGCGCCCTGAATTTCTCGATCATCCACGAAAGAATCTTGAGCAATGTACGGATTGGCAGTTCGATTTTTCCGCCGTAAAAGAGAAAGCGAGTGAAATTGTGGTGCTTTCGGATCTTCACGATGACGTGGTGCCACCGGCACAACCCAGGGAGCTGGCAGAAAAACTCGGCGCGACGCTCGTAGAAGCGATTGCGCGTGAACAGCATTTCTGTGCGAAAGAGGAACCGTTCGTGTGGGAATATGCGCGCCCCCATCTTCGGGTCTTCACGACCCGCGCCGATACGCTTTTTGGCGCAACGTACGTCGTGGTGGCTCCCGAACACCCGCTCATGACGAGAATTGAGAATAGGGGATTGAGGATTGAGAATCACGAGGAGGCAACGAAGTACGTACGGGAGGCGAAACAGAAGAGCGATCTGGAACGTCAGGAGGGGATAGGAGACAAGACGGGCGTTCGGATTGAGGGGGTCGTGGCCGTAAATCCCGTGAACGGCGAGGAGCTGCCGATTTTCGTTGCCGATTATGTATTAGGACACTACGGTACCGGGGCGATTATGGCAGTACCTGCGCACGACGAACGCGATTTTGCCTTCGCCCAAAAACACGACCTGCTGATTCGTGAAGTGGTTACTCCGGATGGGAAAACAAAAAGAACACTTCACGAAGCATTTGAAATGGATGGCATTCTTGTCAACTCCGGGGATTTCTCCCGCGTTTCCTCTGCGGACGCGCGAGAGAAGATTACGGCGTGGCTTGCGGAGCAGGGGAGAGCACGCACCGTAGTGCACTATAAGCTCCGCGACTGGGTTTTCTCGCGGCAGCGTTACTGGGGAGAACCGATACCCCTCGTTCACTGTGACCGTTGCGGTGTCGTCCCGGTACCGGAAGAGCAGCTGCCGGTACTGCTGCCCGACATTGAGCAGTATGAACCGACCGGTACGGGAGAATCGCCGCTTTCCGCGATTCAGGAATGGGTGAATGTTTCCTGTCCTCAATGCGGCGGCGCTGCCAGGCGCGAAACGAACACCATGCCGCAGTGGGCGGGTTCGTGTTGGTATTATCTGCGCTATCTTGATCCCCACAGCGCAGAACGTTTTGTGGGAGAGAAAGAGGAGCGCTACTGGATGCCGGTTGATCTCTATCTTGGCGGCGCAGAACATGCGGTGCTCCATCTTCTCTATGGTCGTTTTTGGCACAAGATCCTCTTTGACGAAGGATTGGTCTCCACCGACGAACCCTTTCGGAAGCTTTTCAATCAAGGACTCATCCTGGGGCCGGACAATCAGAAGATGTCAAAATCCCGCGGAAATATCATCAACCCCGACGATGTCATTGATGCGTACGGCGCCGATACGCTTCGGATGTACGAGATGTTTATGGGACCGCTGGAAGATGGGAAGCCCTGGGACACAAAAGGAATCGTGGGCATCTGGAGATTCCTCAAACGCGTATACGCTTATGTCGCGGAGGCCGGAACTGGCGAAGTGGCCGAAACTGCTGGGTCGACGGATGGAGAGCGTCTGCGACACCGCACGATCAGGAAAGCGACCGAAGATATCGAGAATTTTCGGTTCAATACGGCAATTTCCGCGCTCATGGAATACCTGAACGCCATTTCCAGATTCCAGATTCCAGATTCCAAATTCTCCGAGACGCTGGTATTGCTTCTGGCACCCTTCGCGCCGCATCTTTGCGAAGAGTTGTGGCAAGAAACATTGGGGAAGACCAAGAGCGTTTTCGAAGAGCAGTGGCCCACCTACGACGAATCCATGACGGAGGAGGATATGGTGACGGTGGCGATACAGGTAAACGGCAAAACGCGCGGGCAGATTAGGGTAAAGAAGGACGCGGACGAGAGGACGGTACGCAGCGTGGCGGAAAAAGAAAGCGCGGTTGCGCGCCACCTCAAAGATATCGCGGTCTCTCGTGTCATCTTCGTTCCCGATCGCCTTATGAACTTCGTCGGGAAATAACATACCCTTGATTTTTCTTTGTTTTCGTTGACTCATACTGATCCGCGTGCTACTGGGAACTCAAGCGCTTTGACAATTCGAAAGGAGTTGACGCGTGGATCCAGGAATAGCGAGGCGTTTTGCAGACCTCGCCCTCAATGAGGCAGAACGACTCGGCGCATCGTATGCGGATGTGCGGCTCTACCTCGAGGATGTCGGGGAGGGCTTCTCGGTGAAGGATGACGTGGTGGAATCCGTGGCGTCCGACAGCGATTCCGGCGCAGGTATCCGCGTGCTGGTCGACGGTGCGTGGGGGTTTGCGAGCTTCTCGGACCTTTCGCGGAGCACGAGCACATGTCTCAACGATATCGCTGCGGCGGTTTACTCCGCCGTCCAACTTGCGCGCCTGAGTGCGCGGCTTCGGACGTTTCCGATTGAACTCGCGCCCTTGGGTGATGTGCCCAATGAGGCAGAGTATGCGACACCGTTCCGTATCGATCCTTTCACAGTGCCCGCAAGAGAGAAGATCGCGCTCCTGCGCGATTTCTGTGCGGCCCTGCGAAGTGAGAGCGACCTCATCGCGATTCGCGGATGCAGTATGGGGGCAAGCAGGACAACGCAGCTTTTCGCTTCCACAGAGCGGGGGCGTGTGGCGCGCCGGTATGTGAGCCAAACCATCCGCCACTGCGCGCTTCACGTTTCTGTCGTAGCAATCGACGGCGACGAGATGCAGCAGCGTTCTCTCGGGGGCCTGGATGGCATCGGAGGTGCGGGCGGTTTTGAGCTGGTGCTTTCGGTGGACGGCAAAGCCGTTGCCGAACGCCTCGTTGCAGAGGCGCTTGAACTCATGGCAGCACCCGAATGCGTGCCGGGCACGACAGATATCATCGTCATGCCGGAGCACTTGGCGCTCCATGTCCACGAGACCGGCCATGGTTTCGAAGGCGACCGGCTGCTCGGCTACGAGCAGACGTACGTGGGCAACACGTTCATCAATGAGCTGCTTGACAGGATCGGGGAGCACCCCTTCGCTTCCGAGGCGGTGAACATCGTCGCAGATGCAACAGCGCCGGGCGGTTACGGCACCTTCGGCTTCGATGACGAAGGCGTGCCGGCACAGCGTTTCTTCCTCGTGGAACGGGGTACGCTCATGAACGTGCTCACCTCGCGGGAGACCGTTTCACAGATCAATCGGCGAGTCGGGAGGGAACTCTACCGCCACAGCAACGGCACGATGCGGGCGTCCGCCTACACGCGCATGCCGTTGATCCGCATGACGAACATTTCGCTTCTGCCCGGAACGGCGACGCTTCGCGAGCTTATCTCGCGCGTGGATCGCGGTTTGCTTCTGGACGGCACGACCTCGTGGTCCATGTCGGAGGATCGCAAGAACTTCGACTTCGGCGTCCAGCATGCGCACGAGATCATAAACGGCCGACTGGGTCGCGTCGTGCGCAACGCCGGCTACACCGGGAGCAATCTCGCGTTCTGGCGGTCCTGCGAAGCGGTGGCGGGTGAGGACGAATCGTTCGTGCTCAATACCCCAAACTGCGGTAAGGGTCAGCCCGGACAGAGCATGTCGACCGGACACCAGGCGAGCCCCGCGCTCTTTCGGGACGTTCAGGTCTACAATCGCAAGCAGCGAGGAGGTGCGTAATGCGAGGAAAAGAGGAAACGCTTTCGCTCCTCGCGTGCGCAGTAGATGAGGCGCGTCGGGCGGGAGTGGAAGGAGAGGCGAACATCGAAGCGTATCGTGAATCCACGATGCGCTCCGCATGGGGAGAGGTTCACCAGACGCCGGTTGCGGAAGCCGCCGTGCTCCGCGTTGAGGTACGCGACGGCCTTCGCGCAGCGACGGTCGAGATTGCGGAAACGTCGCAGCAAGCCATTCGCGAAGCAATCGCGCGCGGATGCGCATTGCTGTCGGATGTGCCGGAGAACCCGTATCTTCCCGATCTCGCAAACCAGCCGGAGAATCTTCCCGAAGAGATCTTGGGTCTCCAAGAACTGCTCGATTTCTCCGATGATCTTGCGATCAAGGAACGGGCGTTCGATCGGATCCGTCGCGCATCGCAAGGAACTGCGTTGACGGGCTCTGCGCGATTTTTCACCGCAGGATGCGAGAAAGGCGTGGCGAACACTGCGGGGCTCTCGCGGTACCACACCGCATCGCACGCGTTCTTGGCACTCGTGGTGAGTGAGACGGCCGGGCTTTCCTCATACGCGGAACGCGCCGCAGAGGTGCCTTCCGCAGTCGATGTGGAGGGCGCGATCGAGGAAGCATTCAGCCGCGCAGCGCTCATGCAGCGTCTCCCGGTCCTCGATCCTTTCGCAGACGGGAAAGGCTCGCGCGCGTACGATGCGATTTTCACCCACTACGCGGTGGGCGAGTGGCTCTGGTATCTGAGCTGGTCGTTTGACGGTCTTTCGATTCACGAACGCACGTCGTATCTTGGCGGAAGGAAGCTGGGTGATATCATTGCCGGTTCCAACGTCACCCTGGCGGAGGATTGGCGGCATCTCGAAGTGGTCGCACTTCCGTTTGACTACGAGGGACGCACATCGCAGCGCGTACCATTCATCGAGCACGGCCGCTTCCGCGGTGCGGTGTACGACGGCATGAGTGCCAAGAAAGCCGGGGTAGAATCGACCGGTCACAGTGGAGGCGCGCGGTGTCTCGTGTTGCAGGGCGGTGAAAAGACCTTCGACGAGCTCATCGCATTGAGCGACCGACCGACGGTCATCGCCACGTTCCTCAATTACCCGGGAATGCCGGATGAGCGCGAAGCGGTCTTTACAGCGACAACGCGCTACGGAACATTTTTCGCAGAAGACGGGAAGGCGCGTGCGGTCTGTCCGCCGCTTCGACTGCGAGTGCGATCATTCGATGCGCTCTCGCGTATCGAGGGGATGACGCCAAGCCACCTCCTTCGCGGGCAGGAGAACTACGGAATGTTCGAACCGGTCTCCTTCGTGATTCCCGCGATGCGCATCCGCGACGTTGATTTCGTTGGCAGTAACGCCTAAGTGCATTTTTCCGTCGCCCAAAAGGGCGGCGGTTTCCTTTGTAAGATAGCGATTTTTATTGACGGAGAAAGGAATGCCCTGTATGGAGGGTGGGTGTTCATTGTCAAAAGAGGGGACGCTTTGACAAAATACGAAAACATCCCCAAGAGAGGATAAATTCATGACCAAATCTAGTGGATCACGTATCGCTCCCTATCTGATCCCCAAACGCTATCGTGTTCGACTCGAGCCAGACCTCAACGCCGCGGTATTCAGCGGTGAAGTGGAAATCGAGCTGACCGTGTTGGCATCGGCAAGCGAGATTTCCCTTCACGCCAAAGAGCTCGCCGTGGAAACCGTGACGGTTCGACAACCGCGCACGGGGTCGCTGGCCGTAAACGAGATCGTGCGAGATGACGCGAAGGATCTCCTCACGTTGCGTCTGAGCGCCTCGCTTACTCCCGGGCCCGCGACCCTCGTCGTGCGTTTCTCGGGCATTCTCAACGACAAGATGCGGGGTTTCTACCGCAGCACTCATACGCTTCCTGGCGGAACCGAGCGCGTGATGGCCGTCACGCAGTTTGAGCCGGTGGATGCGCGACGTGCGTTTCCCTGTTTTGACGAGCCGGCCGCGAAAGCGACCTTTCGCGTCATTCTTGTTGTGCCGCAGGATTGCGCAGCACTCTCGAACATGCCGGTTGCCGGCGAGCGCGTGCTTACCGACGGCCGGCGAGAGGTGCGTTTCGCGGAAACGCCGAAGATGTCGACGTATCTGCTTGCATTCATCGTGGGTGATCTCGAGTCCATCGAGGCGCAGACACGCGACGGCGTGACGGTGCGCGTGTGGACGACTCCGGGGAAGGCGGATGAGGGGCGTTTTGCGCTTGAAACAGGTGTGCGGGTGCTCGAGCACTTCACTGACTACTTTGGGATCCCGTATCCGCTTCGGAAGCTCGACATGGTTGCGGTGCCGGATTTCGAAGCCGGCGCCATGGAGAACTGGGGTCTCATCACCTACCGTGAGCCGGCCCTACTTTTTCTTCCCTCGCGCTCGTCGATCAAAGTTCGTAGGCGCGTCGCCTTGGTAGTGGTGCACGAGATTGCACACCAGTGGTTCGGAAACCTCGTCACGATGGCGTGGTGGGACGGCCTCTGGCTTAACGAGAGCTTCGCGGACTTCATGGCCTACAAGGCGCTGGACGTACTCTTCCCTGAGTGGGAGGTATTCCTCCAGTTCGTGCAAGGAGAGTGGAGCAGCGGGATGGGGCTCGATGCGCTGAAAAGTTCCCACCCCATCCGCGTACCTGTGGAGGATCCTGCGGAGATCGACCAGATCTTCGATGCGATCTCCTATAGCAAAGGCGCTTCGGTACTCCGGATGCTCGAAGAGGATTTCCTCGGAGAGGCCGCTTTCCGGCAGGGGGTCCACGCGTATCTCACAGCCCACGCCTATGGGAACGCCGAAACCGAAGATCTCTGGGAGGCACTCGCGCAGGCCTCGGGTCGCGATGTCGCCACGGTGATGGACAGCTGGACGAAGCAGGTGGGCTTCCCTGTTATCCACGCGGAACGTAAGCGGCGAGGGAACGATGAAATCCTCGAACTTCGACAGGAGCGCTTCCTCGTGGATCGTGATCCGGCATCGCCGCGGCGTGATCGCACGCTCTGGAAGATTCCGGTGGGGATGGTGAACGATCGCGGGGAAGAGAATGCGATTCTCATGAATGGACGGACTGCCAGGGTGGTGTTGCCGAGCGGAACGAGTTTCGTAAAGCTCAACCCCGACCAAGCGGGCTTCTATCGCGTCTGCTACGCCCCGGAGGAAGAGGCGCTCTTGAAGGAGGCGGTGGCTGCGCAGAAACTGTCGGTCGCCGACCGTCTTGGCCTGGTGAGCGATGCCTATGCGCTCATGCGAGCGCATTACCGCTCGGTCGCCGACTATCTCTCGTTCCTCGCTGCGTATCGCGCAGAACCCGACGAGAGCGTATGGTCAGAAATCCTCGGACACCTCTCGTGGGTTGCGGGTGTCTTTGAGGGCGAGCAGTGTAGCGAAACGTTCGCGCAATGGGCGCGCGAGTTCCTCGGTGACGTGATCGATCGCGTTGGTTGGGATCCTCGTCCCGAGGATGACCCGCGTACGGCGCTCCTCCGGGAGCGAGTGCTCACGACAGCGGCAATGTTCCAACACGAAGACGTCCTTGCTGAAGCGCAACGGAGGTTCGATAAAGCGCGAGACAACCTTGAGCTTCTTCATCCCGATATCCGCGCGGCGGTCTTCACCGCCGTAGCCCAGGGCGGTGGCGCCGGCGGGTTTATCTCGCTCAGAGAGACGTTTGAGCGTGTAGACGCCGCCGAAGAGAAAGTGCGTCTCCTCGTGGCCCTCGGCAGTGTTCGCGACCCTGCCCTTGTCACGGAAGTGCTTCGTTACGCGTTCTCCGACTGCGTCCGCCCGCAGGATAGCCCCTACGTATTCCTCGGTTTGCGGGCTCCCGCGCGCGACGTGGCCTGGCGGTTTGTGCGCGAGAACCTCGGTATGCTCCATGAACGGTTCGGGCACTCGCGGATGATCGGCGAGTTCATCGCCGGAGCCATCCGGCATTTTTCGGACGATGCCACCGCAGAAGAGATCGAGATCTTCTTTGCCGAAAACCCCGTGAAGATGGCGACGATGATGATCGCCCAGGAGCTCGAAAGCGTTCGCTCGCGCGCGAAGTTCCGTGAACGGAACCGCGAGTCGTTGCTCCAGCTCCTTGCGGCGGAAGATGCATAAAACGCAACGCCCCCCAATGGATATCGGGGGGCGTTTCCTTGTGCTTTCCCTCCTCGCGTGATTGAAGGAAGGTAGCAAATTGTCAAAGGGGGAATACGCCCGTGGCGCGGAGACCTCGTCCCGTCACTACCGTCCTCGACAACGGCCTTGCCGTCGTGGCGCAGCCGATGCCTTGGTTGGATAGCGCCTCGGTGCGGATCGCCTTTCGGGCAGGATCTCGTTACGAGACGCGTGAAACATCGGGCATCGCTCACTTCATCGAGCACCTCGTCTTCCAAGGAGGGGAGCGCTATCGGACACCGATGGAAGTTCGCGGAGCTGTTGAAGGCGTCGGTGGCGACGTGAATGCGCTCACCGGACGCGAGACGGTGGAGTACGTGTTCACGTTGCCGGCACGATATCTCCACAGCGGATTCGATGTGCTGTCCGACATGATTCGTTCTGCACGTCTCGATCATCGGGTGATTGAAATGGAACGCGAGGCGATTCTGCAGGAGTTCGCCGACGACGATGACGATCTTCTCAACAGAGCCGATTTGGCACTGCGGGGATTACTGTTTACCGACTCGCCGCTTTCGTGGGACGTCGGTGGTACGCGAGAAAACATCCGGCGTTTCGTTCGGGACGATTTCGTGCGGTTCCGGCGCGCCAACTATGTTGCTTCAGATGCGGCACTTGTCGTGGCTGGTGACGTTTCGTCCTCGAAGGTTTTCCGCGACGCCGAGCGTTTCTTCGGTTTTCTTCCGGAAACCTCTCTCGCGCGGCCAGCGATAGCACCGTGTGTGTTGCTCGGAGGCAGCGATCCCGTTGCAACCGTTGCGTTGCCTCGACAGCAAGTGTTCATCCTTATGGGCACCGTGGCCCCGGAAGGGAACAGTGCGCAGGAGGCAGCGTGTGCGGTGCTTGCGGCAGCGCTCGGCGATGGTACTGCCTCGCGGTTGTACCGAGAGTTGCGGTTTCGCCGCGGTTTGGTTTACCAGACCGACGCAGATTACACCGCCGATGTGGATTACGGCCTGTTTTCCCTTTCCGCGCTCACGGATCCGAAAAACGCCGTGGAGACGGTTTCGGTGATGGCGGCGACGTGTCGCTCGTTCACGCGGCACCTTCTCTCTGACAAAGAACGCCTTCGCGCGAAACGCCTCATCGCAGGCGGTCGTATGCGCAACTGCGAATCAGCGGAGCATGTGTCGGATTACCTCATGGTGGATCAGCTTGCGTATGGTGCGCCAACGACGTTCCGTCAGTACATCCACGAGTATGACCACACGACGTCGGAGGAAGTCCGCGCGGTTGCCCGAGATCTTCTCCGTCACGGACGGCTGAAACTTGCGCTTGCCGGCGCGGTTACTCCGGAGATGGTTGAACGTATCCGTGAAACGATCCCCGAGTTTCGATAGTCGGGCCCCGCAATTTCGGGGCCCGTTTCTTTATTGCCGCGATCTGCGGCCGGCGGTACGGTGAAAGTAAGGTAATCCTGCTGCGAGCGGAATACTCGGAATAGCAGCCGTCGTCCGGCGCGTATTCCAGATTCTAGATTCCCCATTCCAGATTCCTCGCTATGTGCGGCATCGTCGCCTACATCGGGAAACGGGAAGCCACACCGATTGTTCTCGATAGTCTCAAGCGTCTTGAGTATCGCGGCTATGACTCCGCGGGACTCACGGTGGAACAAGAGAAACGCGGGCCCTTTGTTGCCCGCGTTGCGGGCCGCGTCGGAAAACTTGAAGCCAAACTCGTCGGCGCCACCCTCCCCGGAACGGTGGCGATTGCGCATACGCGCTGGGCAACGCACGGAGCGCCTTCCGAGCGCAATGCGCATCCGCACGGCGATTGCCGTGCCCGCATTCACCTCGCGCACAACGGCATCATCGAAAACCACGCGGCATTGAGGGCGACACTTATCGCGAACGGTCATCGTTTCTCGTCCGATACCGATACGGAAGTGATTGTGCATCTCGTCGAGGAGCGTTTCCGCGGGACGCTCGAGGACGCAGTGGAGGCCGCACTGCGAGAGCTTCGCGGCACGTGGGCGATTGTCGTGCTTTCCGCCGACGACCCCGGAAAGATCGTAGCAGCCCGGAACTCTTCACCGTTGCTCCTGGGTGTGGGGAGCGGCGAATACCTTCTCGCTTCCGATGCATCTGCAGTGCTCGCATCGACGAAGAAGGTGGTGTACATCGAGGACGGCGAAATGGTGACGGTGACGCGGGAGGGATTCCGCATCACGAACGTCGATGACGCAGAGCTTCGGCGTCGGCTCGTGGAGATCCCGTGGACGCTCCAAGAAGCAGAGAAAGGAGGCCACCCGCATTTCATGCGGAAAGAAATCTCGGAGGGTCCCGAGGTGGTGGAGAATGTGATGCGGGGAAGAGTGCGCGGCGGAGAGGTGAAACTGGGGGGCCTGGAGACGGTAAGCAAGCGTCTCGATCATGTCGAGCGAATCGTCCTCACCGCAATGGGAACCTCCTACCATGCGGCGCTCTTGGGAGAACTCTTTTTCGAAGAACTTGCCGGTATTCCGGCCGAGGTGGAGTACGCCGCCGAGTTTCGCTACAAACGCGCACCGCTGGCCACGCGCAATACCGCGCTTTTTGCGATTTCGCAATCCGGCGAGACCGCAGATACTCTCGCGGCACTCCGCGAAGCCAAACGCAAGGGGATGCTGACGATAGGCATCGTGAACGTGGTGGGGTCGACGGTCGCACGAGAGACCGATGCGGGTCTCTACAACTACGCGGGTCCGGAAATCGGCGTGGCATCGACGAAGGCGTTCCTTTCGCAAGTGGTAGCATTGCTCCTGGCCGCGATTTTCCTTGCAAGGGGCCGCGCGATGGGGGAGCGGGAGGCACAGGAACTTCTCGAGGCCCTCATCCGCATCCCCGATGCGATTCGTTCTCTCCTGAAAGAAGAGAACGAAATCCGCGCGCTCGCGAAGCGCTTCGCGCATTACGAGAATGCGCTTTTTCTCGGACGAAAATGGTCATATCCCGTAGCGCTGGAAGGGGCGCTGAAACTCAAGGAGGTCTCGTACCTTCACGCAGAGGGCTACAACGCCGCAGAGATGAAGCACGGGCCCATCGCGATGATCGATGAGCGATTCCCTACGGTGGCGGTGGTGCCTGATGACAGCGTTCGGGATAAGACGCTTTCCAATCTCGAAGAGATTCGCGCAAGAAATGGCCCGATTTTTGCGATCGCGACCAGAGGCGATCGGGGGGTTTCGAGTATTGCCGATGGCGTTATTTCGATACCGCGCACCCACGAGATATTGTCCCCGCTGCTTGCCGTCGTTCCGCTACAGCTCCTTGCGTATCACATCGGCATTGCTCGGGGCTGCGACGTGGATAAACCGAGAAACCTCGCAAAGTCCGTGACCGTAGAGTAGCGAGGGCAGCGAAACATCCGTGCGCCCCGGCAGATGCCGCGGCGTGTCTTCATCGCGCACCGCACTTCAATCGTTCCTGAAGTAGACCGCAGCGGAGCGGAGGAAGAAACGGAGCGCTTTCAGCGGCGGGAGAACTTTCAGGAAGTAGCGGAGATCGGCGGCGAGCCGCAAGAGGAACACGCTGAATCCTGCGGCGGTGAATCCGGCGACGTAGGCGATCGCCCACTTCCCGCAAACGGGAACGATCATCGGCGTATGCTTGGGCGGATGGTAGTGGCGAAGCGGCTGTCGATTGATGCGCGCGAGAACGTTGATTGCGGCAATGCTTCCTTCCGCCATCGCAATGGTGGCGACGCTGGGTAGAGGCTGGTTCGTTGCGGGGTCGGCGAAGCACGTGAGATCGCCGATTGCGAAGAGGTTGTTCTCGCCGTGGATAGTGAGATCGAGATCTACTGTACAGCGGCCCCGTTGATCTTTTGGTACAACGATTCCCGCAAGCACTGGCGACGGCTTAATACCTCCCGACCAAATGAATCGATCGAAGGCGATGCGGGTATTCGCGCCTTCGGGCGCCTGCACCGTCGCTGTCCCCTCGGCGACTTCGATGATGCGGGTATGGAGTCGTACCGTGACGCCGAGACGCTCCAAGCGTTTCTTGGCGATCTCGGCGACGATGAGCGGGGGACCAGGCAATAATCGCTCTCCGGCTTCCACGAGCGTGAAGCGGGGCCGGATATCACGTTTCCAGGCGCGGCGGAGATGGCGCGTGAGCGACACCAGTTCTCCTGTGAGTTCCACACCGGTTGCTCCTCCCCCGGCGATCACGATGTGGGCTTGCGCCGTGCGTTGGAAGGTCTCTGTTATCGCGCTTCGAACACGCAGCGCGTCTCCGAAGTTTTTGAAGACAAGGCCATGTTTCGGAACTCCGGGAATGCCGAAATCATTCACCACGGCGCCGAGGGCGAGGACGAGGTATTCCGCGCGTATCGTTCCACCGTCGCGGAGGCGTATGAGATATTCTGATGGGGGCACGAGAATCCCGGCCGGCGTTTCCGCGCGTAACGAGGGTTCGACGCCGAGCACTTCGTCTTGAATGATGCGAATCGGCAGGCCGGAGAAACTTTCTTCGAGAGGAATGGCCGCGGTATGTTTCAGCGTGAGAGGGTCGGCGTCCTCCCTTGCGGCGGTGGCGACTTCGTAAAGGCCCGGAGTATAGATATGCTCTGCGGAGCGGTCGATGACGATCAGGTCGTAGAGTTTTCGGAGTTCGGCGCTGCGGCGAAGTGCGCGGCCGAGCGCGCGTGCGGCGGCCACTCCCCCGAAGCCCGCCCCGAGAACGGCGATGTTCTTTTTCGGAAGCAGCGCATCAGACATCGTCTCCATTCTACCCCGTCGAAATGAGGGCGCGAACCCTCGGTTCGATATCATGGATGGAGGTATTGCATGATACTATGAGGCCTGATGCTGCGTACGCTCGACACCCTTGAGATTGCAGGGAAGCGCGTGCTTCTTCGCGCGGGCTTCGACGTTCCGCTGAAGGAAGGAATCGTGGCCGATGATTTCCGAATGCGCGCCGGTCTCCCGACATTCCGCGCCCTGCGTAATCGCGGCGCGAAAGCGGTGTTCGTACTCTCGCACCTGGGACGTCCCAAAGGGAAACGCGATGCCGCATTCTCGCAGCGCGCAGTGGCCGAACGCCTCTCGACACTTCTTGGAGGTCCCGTCAGCTTTGTGGAGGATTGTGTGGGTCCTGAAGCCGAGAATGCCGCGCGCAGCGCCAAGGAGGGGGAAGTGCTTTTCTTTGAGAATCTCCGTTTCCATGAGGGTGAGGAAGCCAATAGTTCTCCCTTTACGGATGCGCTTGCGCGTTTGGGGGACTGTTTCGTGAACGATGCGTTCAGCGACGCGCATCGCGCCCACGCCTCCATCGTGGGGCTTCCCGGCCGGGTTCCCGCGGCGGCGGGAATGCTGCTTACGCGCGAAGTGGAGACGCTCACTCGTCTCCGCGATAATCCGGTCCCCCCGTTTGTTGCAGTACTCGGCGGCGCGAAGATTTCCGATAAACTTCCCATGATCGAACGCCTCCTTCCGCGCTTGGAGGGCTTGTGTCTGGCAGGCGCACTCGCCAACACCATGCTCCGCGCCAAAGGATTTGGGGTGGGTCACTCCGTCGTGGAAGAAAATCTCATTGAGCGTGTGCGCGCAATCGCCCTCACCGATCTCCGGCTTCACCTTCCGGTGGACGTGGTGGTGTCTACCGACCGGAGCGGGGCGGCGGCGGTTCGCACCTGCGGGGTAGGAGACGTCGCTGCCGATGAGCTCATCTTGGATATTGGTCCGGACACCAGTGAGCTTTTCTCGCGCGTCGTGAGGAAGGCGAAGACGGTGTTCTGGAACGGTCCCATGGGGATCGCGGAGGTTCCTGCGTTCCGTTTCGGCACCGAAGCGGTAGCGCGTGCCGTGGCATCCGCTCCTGGCTATTCGGTTGTGGGGGGAGGGGATACGACGCGTTATCCGCTGGAGATGAATCTTGCCGGCGATATTGATTTTCTTTCGACTGGCGGTGGCGCGATGCTCGCACTTCTCGCCGGAGAAGAGCTTCCGGCGCTACGGGCGCTCTCCGTTTAGGCGATCCCTATGGTCAATATGCAGTGGAAGCTCGCATCGCCCGCACCGGAGGAATTCCTCCGCATTCACGGCGATTACCCGCCGCAACTTCTCCACCTGATATGGAATCGCGGACTTCGGGATGCGCGCGCGATCGCGGAGTTCTTCGCCGATCCGGACTTTACGCGGTTGCCTGATCCGTTTCTTTTTACGGATATGGATACGGCCGTGGCGCGATTGTCGCGTGCGCGAGAGCGCGGCGAGCACGTTGTGGTTTTTGGCGACTATGATGCAGATGGCGCGTGTGGCGCGACGATTCTCACAGAGCTCCTTGAGGCGCTCGGCGTCGATGTATCGAGCTATTTACCGGATCGCTTCACTGAAGGATACGGCTTGACTGCGATATCGGTGAAAGAGATTCTTCGGCGGAAGACAGCACTCGTCATCACTGTTGATTGCGGCGTGAGCGACGGGGAAGAAATCGCGGCGCTCACAGCTCGCGGAGTCGATACTATCGTCCTCGACCATCACATTGTCCCAGAACAGCTCCCGAAGGCGGTCGCCGTCGTGGATGCTCACCGTAACGATGATCGTTATCCCTTTGATTGGCTTTGCGGTGCAGGCGTCGCCTTTGTCTTCGCAGATGCCGTGCGGCGTCGCCCTCTCGGCCAAGGGCTTTCCGAACACATCCTCTTTCGGTTCGCTGATCTTGCCGCCGTCGCGACGATTGCGGATTTGGTACCGCTTGAGGGCCCGAATCGAATCCTGGTTGCTTTAGGGCTTCGCGTGCTTCGCGATGCACCGCGGCTAGGACTGCGCAAGCTCATGAAGATTGCGCGCGTCGATGCGGGGCGCGCGGATACAGATACGGTCGCCTTTGAACTTGCGCCTCGCATCAACGCCGCATCGCGTATGGATCATGCGAATACGGCGTTCGCGCTTCTGGCAGCGAATGATGAAGAAGAGGCGGAGACGCTCGCGAAAACCCTCGACCGGCACAACCGCGCACGCCAAAAGAAGATGCAGGAGATGCTCGTGCAGGCCGAACAAGAGGTCGCCGATCTGGAGCGCGTCCCGGAGGTGATCCTTGTCGCGCAGGAGGGTTGGTCGCGCGCTCTCGTGTTCGGCGTCGCTGCTCGTCTCACAGATCGTTATCACAGGCCGGTGTTCGCGTTTGCACTCCAAGACGGCGTGGCCCGCGGCTCCGCCCGCTCGGTACCTGGGTTCGATCTTGTTGCCGCGATGCGCGCCGCGGGAGGCAACGAGCTTTTCCAAGAGTTCGGCGGCCATGCGATGGCGGCGGGGGCTACACTTCGGGCGCCTTGGCTGCCGTTACTCCGGGAACGCCTCCAGGCATATGGCCGAACGCATGTGACAGAAACGATGATGCAGCCCGTTCTCGAGATTGATCTTGAGCTCCAACCGCACGAGGTTTCTTCGGAGCTGCTTGTGTGGTTTGAGCGCTTAGCCCCCTTCGGCAAAGGGAATCCTCGACCGCGCCTTTTTATTCGTGATCTCACTACGCTGGAAGCGCGTCGTTTCGGAAGGGGCGAGGGGCGGTATGCGTTGCGCTTTTCTCCCTTACACGGCGGCCGCGTGATTTCGGCAACTGCCACAAAAAGGGTTGTGGGCGATGGTGTCGGAGTCCGTGCGGGCGACCGCATAGATATCGTCGGCGAGCTCCGGCCGGATTGGAAACATCGCGGCGTTGAACTTTCTCTCCTTGGTATGCGTGCGGCAACATGAAACCGCGCTTCACTATTTCTGCTGACGGCGGCGCGCGGGGGAACCCCGGGCCCGCGGCTTTGGGCTATGTCATCAGAGATTCGGAAGGGAAGCTCGTGAAGGCGCTGGGAGAAGCCATCGGGGAGACGACGAATAATGTGGCCGAATACCGCGCGGCAGTGGCGGCACTCAAGAAGCTGAAAGCTCTTATCGGAACGATTCGTGCCCGGGAAACTGAAGTGGAAGTGCGGATGGACTCTGAGCTTGTGACGCGTCATATGAATCGGCAGTACAAGATCCGCGATGCGAAACTGGTGCCGCTTTTCATCGAACTATGGAACGCCACGCAGGATTACGGTGCCGTGCGCTTTCACCATGTGCCGAGAAGCGACAATCGCGAGGCGGATCAGCTGGTGAACGAAGCGCTTGATCGACCACAGGGGAATATTGCTATTTGAAGCTTCTCGTGTTATTGCGGTGAACAGCACCGGAGAAAGGAGGATCGCGATGAGTTTCCAACTCACGGTGATCCAGGGAGCGTCGCAGCAGGGCGTTCCGGTGCAGTTCCATCGGACCTTCGACCGGTTCCTCGGCGGCAAGTGCGGCAGTAAGTACTGCCAGTGCCGGCGCGAGGGAGGCGGTCTGGAGGACACGACCCGAAAGATCCGGAAGAAGCCCTCCGAGGACGCTCCCCAAAAGTCGAAGAGGCCCCGCTAACCGGGGCCTCTCGTCTTGGCCTCCTATTCCTTGACATCGTTTGTTCCATCGGGTATTGAACGTGATTGGGAGTTTGACAGCGCACGGCAAAGGAGGCGCATTGCTGCTCAGGATCTCTGGTATTCTGTTCGTGTCCGGGAGGTCCCCAGAGAAAGAGAAGGTTGTCCGGAAACATCCCGCGCAACCAGCAATCAAATTGTCCGAGAGCGTAAAAGACGTGAGGCGGAAGTATCGATGGCCCGCATCCGGCCCAAGGCCGTCGAGGCGGGAACTCCGTCGGTGAATATTCCTTATAGGAACCGTGAAGGCCCCGTGAAGCGGGGCCTTATTCTCTCTTCGGGTGCCTTGTGAAGCGGCCTTTTTCGTGATAGAACGTCACCGGCGTACCAGGCGGCGAGGCCTGCGTTTGACAACGCGGTCAGGAAAGTCCGAACACTACCCGATGCTTCGCATCGAGAATCTCTCACCTCGAGCTTCTATGCCCTAGAACGCCGCCGTTTTAGGATTTAGAGATTTGGGTTTAGGGTTTCCCGCTGCGGAGCAGCGGGTGTGGGGAGTGGGTAACGCCCACCGCCCCGGTGTTTTACACCGGGGTAGGGAGAGTGCCACAGAGACCATACCGCCAATTTTGCTCGCGAGTAGCGCGACGTGCAAAATTGAGCGTCCCGAGAAGCGAAGCGACGAGGGGCCTCCGGAAGGAAATCCTTCGACTTCGCTCAGGGTGCTCGATTTCGCAGCCGCGCTGCGCGCGGGCGAAATCGGCAAGGGTGAAAAGAGATGGGCCCGCCTTCGTGCGGGATACCCCGTCGCACTGCGGCGGGTAAAGTAAGAGCCCACAGCGGCTCCGGGCAACCGGAGTCGGTGGAAAACCCTCCCCGGTGCAAGGTCCGTGTCTCGATATCTATCGGGAAGTGGCCGCAGAGAATCCGACAGCAATGTCGGGTCAAGAGAGATAACCGCCCCTGCGGGAACTGGGAATTCCGGCAGCGACAGAATTCGGCTTATCGGTACGCCGCGCCTATAGTATGGAAAGTCCCCGCTCACCGCGGGGATTTTCCCTATCGCGCACCGGGAGAG
>Ga0154972_118_pt4 | contig 18290 bp, 15 predicted proteins | sample RifCSPhighO2_01_FD_105940 | JGI IMG/M metagenome (GOLD analysis project Ga0154972, IMG submission 105940) | Candidatus Terrybacteria bacterium RIFCSPHIGHO2_01_FULL_58_15
CGCGTCGGATTCGACTTTCCGCACAAGAAAGAGTTTCTCCCTTCCGGTGAGGCCGTCCCAGAGTTCTCCCTGCTGCAGGATCCCGCTCGCTTTGCGATCCCAACGGCACTCGATGTCCTGAAAGAGTCGGAATCCCACAAGATAGGGCTGGATGGGATTTTCGCCTTCTTCGGTGTTGGGAAATCGCAATGCGATGCCCGCGTGCGCGATTCGCATCGCATCCCGGATTCGATCCTCAATTCCCGATACGCGCTCGAGAATCTTCAGCTGCCAGTAGCTCGCCCAACCCTCGTTGAGCACCTTGGTCTCCAGCTGCGGCACGAAGTATTCCGTTTCTTCGTCCACTAACCGAAGAAGTTCCCGTTCCCAATCGGCGAGGTCTCGACCCTGCTCTGACACGATGCGCAGGAGCGAGGGACGATTCTTCGACGACGGGAAGGGCCTGGCAAAACGAATCGTGTGTGCGGCGCTGAGGACGCGTTCCACGGCCCGTTCTCCCATAGCGCGGCGGATCTCTCCGACACGCCGGCGGTTCGCCGCCATGCGGTCCAGGACCGTTTCCGGCTGCGTTTCCCGAAAATGCCGGTTGTGATGGAAGAAATCAAGGTGCCCCATCACATGCGCCATCACCAGGAGTTGCAGCTCTAGCGGGTTGTCGTCCAGCAACACGGCGCGAGAGGGATTCGCGTTCGCCACGATCTCGGCGGCACCGAACCCGAAAAATCCCCGTGCCGTCTCCGAGAGATCCGCCGCCTTGCCAAATGACCAGTGCGAGTAGCGCGTCGGCATCGCGAGTAGCGCCTCTTCCTCGGCCATCTCGCGAGGCGAGATGATCTCAAATCGCACGGGGTAAGGATCGAGGCCGAGGCCGCGTGCTGCATCTTCGATGCGCTCACCGAAATCGCGAAGTGTAGCGAGTGTCCAACGCATCACGACCCCTCCTCGTCTCGGATTTCGTGCGCGAGAATGAGCCGCAACGCATCCCCGACCTGCTCTTTGGAGTCAATCGGGACGAACGCGATTTGCGAGAACTCTCCTGCGAGTGCTCGAAGCTCTTCGTCGATACCTTTCGGCGCCTCTAGGGGAAGCCCGATCAGCGGAGCGCCGGCGTTGCCGGATGCCCTCCATGCCTCCACCAACTTCTGCCAGTCCGCGGCCGAGTAGCGCTTCCCCATGACCTCGATAAAGGCGAAGAGTCGTGCGCCCTGCTCAAGGGTTTTCCGGATCTCGCCTCGCATCACTGGATTGTCCGTTTGCGCGTTCTCGCCATCGGAACAGTGCATCACGTAGATATTCCACTGCTCGGGATGGTAACGCTCGCGCATGAGTTTGAGCACTTCTTTGTGCGCCGAAGAGAGCGCAGTCCCTCCCGAAGAGCCGCGGTGGAAGAACTGATCTTCGTTCACCACGTGTGCGGCGGTATCGTGCACGATGAAGACGAGTTCCACTTGCGGGTAGCTTCTCCTCACGTGTTCCACGAAGAGATAGAACATCACGCGGCAGAGAAACTTTTTCTGCTGATCCATCGAGCCGGAAACGTCCATGAGACAGAACACGACTGCGTTCGTCGAAGGACGGTTTTCGAAACGGACTCGATGATAGCGGAGATCTCCCTCGCTGTAGGGCAAACGCTTGTCGGGCTTGGTTCTGGAAACGATACGGCGCGCGATGTGCTCGCGGGCGCTGGCTCTGCGATTGAGCCGTGGCCAGATACCGTGCCGCTTCCTTCCCTCAACGCCCGCAGCGCGCTTGCGCGGAAGACCGCCCGTACCCTTGTCCTCCAACCGGGGAAGCTTCAGATCTTCGTAGAGGAGATCGATGAGCTCGCTCATCGATACGTCCACTTCGTAGATTTCTTGGCCCGGTTCGGTACCCGCAGCAGCACCCACAAGGCCGCGGGGGCCGCGTTGTTGGCCGCCACCCTGTTGCCCCTGGCCGCCTTGGCCTCCGCCGGGGCCCTGTTGTGGACCCTTGCCGTACCGGAAGGTCGGCTCGCGGACCGTACGGATGGGAACCCGCACAATCCTCTCGGGACTGGATGAGATGATGGTCTCCTCGGAAATGACATCGACGAGCTGTTCTCGTAGCGCCTCGCGAATGAGTTCGCGGTGGCGTCTTCGCTCCTCACGGAGCCGATCTGTATTACGGCCGCGCCGATCGCGAATCTCCACGGAATTTTCCCTCCACTGTCAAGGAACTCGTGTTCCCACCCTCGCATACTCGCAAAAAAGCGTCAATGCGCCCGCACCAGAAAATCGCGGGCTCCATGAGGCACCCCACCCTTACGGGTGGGTTATCTGCGGGAAATGAAAAGAGAAGACGCCCCGATCTTTCGGGACGTCTCTATTCCGTTCTTCGGCACCGGGGCGTTTCTCTTCTAAGAGAACACCTCGTTTATGCGCCGCGCGACAAAGTCGATAGCGGCGTCTGCACAGCGTTCACAGTAGCCGTACTGGCTCGAAAGCACCTCGCGGATCTTCTCCGCGAATGCCTCCGCATCCGGCGAACGGATACCGTCTGCCGGAACGGGGAAGAAATCGCGCATGCGCACCACGAGGTGGTGGCGAATACCGCGTCGGAGCCGTTCTTGATCCTGCCAGCGGAAGGGCCTGTCGAGATCCGCGTACTCGCGCTGAAGCGTCACGAGCGTCTCGCGGATCCCATAGGCCTCCTGCCGCGTGAAGCCCCATGCAGTCTCCACTTGGGCGAGGAAACGCTCGAGGTCTTCGTTTTCCCTGCCCGCAGAGAACCATTGTTTGGCGCGCTCCACGTAACTTGCGAACATTCCGTCCGCGTATACCTCCTGGGCGCCGATCACGACATCCGTGAACTCTTCGCGAAGATCGCGCATGTATTCTTCGTCGGCTTTGCTCATGAGGTCGCGCCAGCGTTCGCGCTCCCTGGGGGGAATGGACTCGTCGCGCATGAGCTGCCGCAGGATGGCTTGGCGATATTCCGGCCAGAGGAGACACGACCGTTCTCCGTTCCCGCTGCTACGGCCCGCTACCGTATATGCCGTCCCCATCGCCTTCGTGAAGAACCGCGTATCAAGACCTTCTCTGCCGTCCTTGGGCGACTCGAGGAGGAATTCGCTCGGTGTCTTGGGACTCTGCCCGTCCGCATCGCCGTTGTAAACCGCCATCCTCACGAGCGCGGGAATCGCTGCGCTTTCGGTGAGGCGCGTGAGCACCGCGAACTTCGCGGCGGTCTCAAGGGTATGCGGCGCAACGTGCACCCTTCCGTACCGCGAACGCAGGCGTTCCTTCTCGTAGACCTTCGCCTCAGCGCTCCATCGAAGCAGATGTCGGAAGGTCAAGGGCAGCGTACGGCTCACCAAGGCCTCGTTCGTCGGCTCCGCGAGGAACCTTTGATACTCGGCCATATTCGAGTGACCGATAATCACACAGTCCACCGAGATGCGCCCGTAGTTCCCCGGTCCTGGCACCTCTTTCTCCTGCGTTGCGAAGATGAAGAGGTTCAGCTGCCGGACCTCGCGCTTGAAGATCTCCCGGACCTCCAGCAGGCCTTGCTCGGCGTGGTGGAAGAGGCCGTTGAAAATCAGGGTTCTTGCGTGGCCTTCGGCGTACCGCTTATCGTCGAGCATCGCGATATTCACGCGGCCGATGAGCTCGGAGATGTCCTCGTTCATCGGATCCGACGGAAACATCACCCCAACGCCAACCCCCAAACCGTCCTGTCGCGCGCTGATCCTGCGCTCGACGACCGGAAAACGCTCCCACCCGTGGCCGCCTTCGTATCGCTCCTGAAGTTCGGTGCGGCAGACGTGGCAAATGTCCGCGGTCGGGTGAATCGGAGCGTTGAAGCGCCTCGAAAACTCCTCGCGGCGGCTCCGCGGGAGCAGCCGAAACGGATGCTCATGCATCGGGCACCCCTTCAGCGTCCAGATCGAAGCTCCTTCCAGCAACTGGTGAAAACGCGCAGCAAGCGCGCTTTTCCCGGTGCCGGTTTCGCCGATCCAAACGATGATTTGGCGCGCCTGCTCAGCGCCGGCACCCGCGGCCTCCAACGCCATCGCGATTTCCTCGATTTCGCGTTCGCGGCCGTAGAAATCATCGAATGCGCGGAAGGTCCTGACTGCTTCTCCCGGCGCGAGTTCAAGCGCGCGCGCGAGCTGCTCGTCGTCTTCCGCGGCAACGGCATCGAATCCCGGTGCGACGAAAATGCGCCGGTAGATACGCTGCGCTGCATTCTCAGCCATGAGAGGGTTCCTCTCGGCTTCCGCGAGGAACTCGGCCATCGTCATCGTGCGTTCGCTCATTATTCAACACCCCTCGCGCAGTGATTTGACAACGTACAGTGGTTCTCTTGTAGCGATGAGAACCGCAAATGTCAATCACCGCCCCTCGACACGGCTCAGGGCAAGCATAGTTGCCTTGCTACTCCCCGCATTACAGACCGGTCCGCTTGCATAACTCGTGGTGAGCCACGCCGAACCGCCCAAAAGAAGACGCCCGAGCACATTGACTCGGGCGCATCCATCCCAGGAGCGACTACTCCCCGGATTGCTCACGGCGCTGCTGGCGCCGTTGCGCTGCTTCCTCTTCCGCCTCTTGTCCCGGATCGCGTTCGCGAAGATCGCGAAGCATTCTCCGTACCGGGCTCTCCTGTTCCGAGGGAGGCGGATCGTGCCGTGTCGGCGTCGGAAGCGGAGAAGGTTCTCCCTGCTTCCGACGACTCCGTTCCTGCTGCCTCTGATCAGGCATCCGTTATTCCTCCTCTCCCGAAAGATGCTGCAGCTGTTGTGGCTGTTGGTAGGAAACCACGGTGAGTTCCAGAGTGCCCTCTTTCCCGCACTCCTCCCATGCGCGTTGCGCGAGGCGCACAGCGTCGCGCCGCGACTGCGATACGCGCGCATGTTCTTTCAGGATGCGCTCAATGCCGGGCACCACGTCGTTGCCGCCTAGAACGCAAAAGTCTTCATGGGCATTGCGGTCTCCCGTGGCAGAAAGGTAGTGGAAGACGGTGCGTTTCTGTTCGCCGTCCACTTCCGCGATCAGAAAGTCGCCGATGAGGGGGCGCGTGCGCGAATCAACGAACAGCGCCCGCATCATGCCGAGGATGCCGTCGAGCTCTTCCTGCGCGATCACGGACTCGGCGGTAACACTCGTGTGCCCCGCACGCAATTCCAGAAGGTGGGCGCCGGTCGTAAACCCCGTGGCAATCTGTTGGATTGCCACGACTTCTCCGGTTCCCGCAAAGACGAGGCCTTTAGGATGCACAAGGCGCACCTTCCTGACACCGCGAATCGTACTCGATGTCGCAAAGAGCGCACCCCCGCGAAACGCAATGGCAATGACCGGAAGGCACGAATGGAGCCGGTCTTCGATGAGGGAAAGCTTGTCGGTTTCCCCGCGCGTCGTGTAGCGCGTTCCGTCGTTATCGGCCATGGACCCCTCCTCGTATGTCATTGAGCACGGCGTCGATCTCTCCGTGCGGAACTGTCCTGGCGCCATCCTTGTTGAGGATCACCGCACAGAACGGTTCACCGGTGCCTGCGTTGCGCTCTGCTGCCTTCCGCAGCGCTCCGATGCCCGCACGGAGCGCCTCTTGGGCAGTGCTCGCGCTTGCGCGGCCCCGGTAGTTCTCGTCGAGCCAGTCCTGCGCAGGATCTGCTCCGCTGCCGATAGCCACGTACCCTGTCTCCTTGTGTTCCAGGAGAAATCCGGTGGGGTCGATGGTGACCACCCGGCCGGTTCGACTCTCAGTGTCGTAGCAGCCGAGCAAGAAGGCCACGGCAAGCTCACCGCCGGTGCTCATGACCAGCGGAAAAAGCTGTGTTGCAATGTCTTGGAGCATGAGACCGTACTTTTCGACACTCACCACGCCACCGGTCAGACACTGCTCCGCGGAAACCGCAACCTGAAAGAGACGCGTGCTTTTGAGGCCCGGCCCCGGGGCGCCGGCAATACCCACAACGCCGTATTCGCCCGCAATCGTGAGTTTGGAAACGGGCTCACGATAGCGGTCGAGTTTCTGCGTGTTGGTCGCTTGCGTATCGGCGCACACTACCGCCGCATCCTTGGCGCACACGCCGACAATCGTGGTCGCATGCGTCGCAAAGAGCTTCGCATCCCCCGGCGCTCCGAAAGAAATCGGCGGAAAGAGGCGCTGGATATCGCCCCCCGCAATGACGCGCGAGAGAAAATCGGACATGGTCCTTCCTCCTGTGCAATCTTTTACAATGAACGAAACGTGGACATTTCGTATCATACGGATGTCGGACCGTCAAGGAATCCATGCGCAAAAGAAAGGACTCCGCTTCGCGGAGTCCTCTGGCGTTCTTCCCTTTTAGGGTAATGCGATGATCCGAAGCGCCTCTCGTACATTCCAGGCGAACGGATCAGGGAACGGAATGGCAATTGTGGAGCTGTCACGTAACAGCGCTCCGGCATGGATGCTCACGGATTCCCAGTCCGCGTTGAACTTGTCCTCCTTGCGGTGGCGCAAAAGCCACTCGATGAGCTTCCCGCGAATCCATGCTCGCGTCCGTAACGACGGATTCGTCGCACCGGAAGGTTCATACATCACGGCTTCTGCCTCTTCGTCGGAAACGAGTACTTCTTGAAGGCCGCGTTCACGAAGCGCTTTGGCGTAACTTCGTTCGCTGAGTTCGTGGTATCGCTGTTCCACGGTCTTACCGCAATCGAGCAGCTGCTCGCGCTTTCGCTCGCCAACGCGTCGAATGCTCGATAACGACTCAACACCGTACGCTTCTGTAAGCTCCGACTCGATGAGCAGCTTCTTCATCGGCCAGTCAAGTTCTGCGGTAAGCGACATGGGGTCGCGCCGCAGGCCTGACAGTACCGCTCCCCAACGCTGGAGGATGTCCCGCGTTTCCTTTACCACCTCTGGCGGATCATCATCCTGGGGAAAATGCTTCGCGCAAAGCTCCAGGAGCATCTCTTGAATGTCGATGGCGCTGCGGAACTCGAAATCCCAGCACCGGAGTTGTTTGCGGAACGTAAGATCCCCGTTGATTCTTTGCAGTTCGACGAGCGGATCGGTGAGCACGCAGGCCCCGATTCCCAACGCGTCGCTCCCCACTTCTTCGGCAAGCCGCAAAATGAGCGCGGTGGTGCCGAACTTCAGATAGTGTGCGACGTCCGCAATGTTGGGATCCCCTGCCGTAATCTGGACGCGTTGATACGTTCCTTTCGGTCCCGTACCGTGCGGCTCTTTTCTGGTGAGGATCAGCGGGCGGTCGGATTGATTGGCCGTATTGTTCGTTACGTACCGGATGAACCTCGCGCGATGCGAAAGGAGGAATCGTCCTTTGTCCTCATCGCGAACCGAAAGGATCCCCGCGCCGGTGAAGATCGTCCGCGTGACCAAATGCGTGGCCATGAGATCCTCGAACCAGCCCGAGAAATTGAGCGTTGCCGCCGTTTCCTGCGATCCTTGAGCAAAGAGCTCTTCTCGCGCATCGAACAGATAGTTTTCGTGGCTTGCAAAGCACACGTCATCAGTTGCGCTATCGGTGTTGTCTCGGATGAGCAACACGCGGTTGCCATCAATGAGCGGTATCGAAGTCGATACTTCCAGAAACCGGTCAAGGCCCCGGATCGTGCGGATGAGTTCGCGGACCGAGATACACTCGGCCGTAGCTCCCTCCAGGTGACCCACATCGCAGTAGACGCGCGCGCCGTTGGGGAGAAACGCGCCCGTGGAACCGGTATGGAGCACGAACGAGAGAATCTCCGCGACGATTCTGGTCGCTAGTCCAGAATCCACGGCGGAAAAGCTTCCGTCAGGATGCTGAAGAAGGGCTCCGTACTCGCTCTCAAGACCGAAGATGCGTTTCCGCATTCTTACCACCTGCTTCCTTGCCGCACGGTGATCCCCGCCTCTTTCAGGAACCGCAGGAGCTGGACGGGGTTTTTCGCGGTATCCAGTGCCTCGCGTACCTCATCGGCATTGCCGCGCAGCGGATCGCTCAGCGCAATCACCTCTTCGGTATCGCTCGAGTGTTCTTGCGCATCGCCGGCATCGAAGAAGAGGTACTCCCATTGCGCGCCGCGGAGCGCCGAAGAAAACTCGGCAATGCACCTGCCCCGAAGGTAGGCGCGTGTACTCTCGGGCGGCGTTACCAACGCACGGGCAATTTCCTCGTCACTTGCGAGTCGGCGCAAGTATCCGTTGTCATCGAGCCACTGACGGAGCCCCACCGCGGGGTTCACGTCGTGGTACCGCGCATCGCGAACGCGCATCCGCGGGTCGTCCCACGAAAAGCCGCGTTCGCAAAGCTCCTCGAGAAGAACCTGTTTCGTCGCCCAATCAAGCGTGCCCACAAGATCATCCCGGTGGTTCGGAAGATCGCCGAGAAAATCGAGCACGCGCGAAAATTCGTCAAGCAGATCCCTCTCTTCCTTCGTGGGAACGGCCGCGTCCGCAAAGTACCGCGCAAGCAGCGCATGAAACTCGCGCTGGATATCCAATGCGGTAACGTGCCGACCGTCTTGCAGCGAAACCGGGACAGTGAGGGTAGGATCGTGCGAGATCGCCCTGATTGCTGCAACGCCGTCATGTAATGGCGTACACAGCGGGGAACCTACCGATGCGGGAAAATCGTCTTCCAGCATTTTGAGCACCATCGCGGTCAAGCCGATTTTGAGCCAGAACGCGACGTCGCAGATGTTGGCATCGCCGACGATAACGTGGAGCCGGCGAAATCGTGTCGCATCGGCATACGGACGGTCACGCGTGTTGATGATGCCGCGCCTGTACGTCGTGTCCTCTCCTAAACGCGCGTTGATGAAGTCCGCGCGCTGGGAGAGCTGGTAGGGATACGGACAATGTGCCGGATGATCCCCGTACTCTTCATCGTCGAGCCATCGTAGGGAAGACCGTCGATTGTCGTGCTCCTCCTCGCAACCTACTTTTCCTGCACCAACAACGATCTGGCGAGTGACAAAGAAGGTTTCAAGAATTCTGCTTTTGGGAGACGGCGTGATGAGCTCCTCGAACGTTCCGGGATCCACGCAATAGTTTTCGTGCGCCGCATAGCTGTGGCCCGCCCGGTCCGAATTGTCCTTATGGACCTCTACGGTAACCTGCATCTTCTCCTCAAGCGCTCGCCGCCCGGCATCCACCAAAAGATCGCCCGCTCGATACCACGCAACAAGCTCTCGCGCCGACGTGCATTCCGGCGTGGAGTACTCCGGATGACCCATATCCACATAGAAGCGAGCGCCGTTGGGAAGCATAGAGCCCGAAAGCCCCACGATTCGGAAAAGTTCCTCTTGTTCTTCTCCCTGGCGTTGGTTTCTGCGTCGCCGCCCGCGGAGACGCAAACGATCGAGAAAGCTATCGATTTGCGACCGCGATCGCGATCCCTCATGCTTGAGCAACAAGTCGAGCCGCTCTCGGTTCTGCGGATTCTCCATACTGGGAACGGCGAGCGTCTCTCGCGCCAGTTGTACAAGCTCCATTGCGTTGGCGGAAAGGCGGTCGGAGTTTGGGAGAGAGATTCCGTATTCCGTTTCCGTGCCGAACACTTTCGTAAGAGCCATCAAAACTCCTCTTTCTTTTTCAAGGATCACGAAGTGGCGCCATCATATAGAGAAAGGCGCCCGGATGCAACCCGGACGCCTCTTTTGTGCACTATGTGCGTTTGTTACGTTGCGGAACGACCGCGCCGCTTCGAGAGACGATCGTCTCCCTCCTGTGAACCCAAGGAGGTCACGCGGAATGGTCGATCTTCCCGGACGTTGAGAATCCTTGCCCACTCTTGAGCATTGGTGCGGTTCGGCAACGCCTCACCCTCCTTGAAGACTTCCTCCAAGGCAACGAAGAGGTGCCCAAGCCGCAGACCGCCATCCTCGTTGTTGACGATTTCGTCCTTGATCGCAAGCTGCTTGCCGCGATCGATAATCGCCTTGATGAGGGCGCCCGAGATAATGTCCTTCATGAAGAAGGTCGCTCGGCCGCCGCGCAGGTCTTCGTACTCGATCGCCACCACGCGCTGTCGCTGCAGCGCTTGCTCCTGTTCCCGCTTCGATGCGCCGGGGTCTCCGAATATACGGTCAACGAGTCGCCGCACGATGTACTCTGCAACGTTCTGCCGATTGGCAGAAAAGTCCCGATAGATCTTCTCGTCGAACTCCGGGTGATCGGGGTCTTGATACTTGGGGTGGAACGGGAAGTTCTCTTTCCCAAGGTATACCCGGAAAATCGCGGCAACCCCGTCTCGATCCGGACGAGGAAACTCGATTGGCGGGTAGAGCCGCCCCGCACGCGTGAGCGCGGGGTCGATCATGTCGGGACGATTCGTTGTCCCGATCACCACGATGTTCCCGTACTCGGTCACGCCGTCGAGCATCGTGGAAAACTGCGTCACCGCCGTCTCCCCGACGCCGGAGGTGCCCACGCGCGTGCCGCGCGTCGGGAACATCGCATCGATCTCGTCGAAGAGCACGATGACGATGCCGCCGTCGGCCGCCTTCTGTTTGGCAAGCTCGAAGGGCTCCCGAATTTTCCGCTCGGTTTCACCCACCCACATCGTAAGCAGTTGAGGTCCTGCGACCGAAAGCAGGAATACCGGCCTCTCCGTTGCTCTCCGAATGGCGTTAGCGACCACCTTCAGCGCCAGCGTTTTTCCGCCGCCGGGCGGTCCGTGCAACAGAAGACCAGACCCCATCGAAAGCGCATACCGGCTGAAACGATCGGGGTGCAGCAATGGCAACTCGAGGTGATCCCGAAGCTTCACCAAAGCCGCATCTTGTCCGCCGATATCGGCGTAGGTCAGTTCGGGAATTTCCTCGAGCAAAAGGTCGCTCGTTGCCTCTTGCGGCAGCACCTCGATGACGTAACCGTTCCTGCCATCGAAAAGGACATGGTCGCCGACAGTAAGCGCATCCGGTGCCGAAACGGTTTCGGACCGAAACGCGATCACGTTGTCTCCGGTGTGTACGGTGACCCGGACACGACCGTCGTCGAGCAGTTCGTCGACAATGCCTTCTTCACCGCGATCTTCGAACTCGGCGATTGCCTGCAAGACGTTGCCTTGCGGCGTAAGAAGGAGCCGCTGTCCCGGGACGAGCGCTTCACTATCCACGTCGTCGGCAACCGCTGCCGACACGCGCTGGCCGTTGAACATGAGGTCCACCGTACCGTCTTCGTTGGCGCGAATGAACGCTCCGTACGGACGTGGCGGCTGAATCAAGGCCTGAAGCTGCGCGATCAGGGCGTCTTTGCGGGCATTGTCTTCTTCCGCAAGCGCCAACGCCGCCTGCACTTCTTCCCGGTATGAGTCCAGCGTCCGCGCGATGATTTCTGCTCGCTCGGATATCTCCGCGTTCTCCTCCTGAAGCTCGCGGTGCGCCCGTTTCAACGCGACGTGATTGTCTCGCTTCTCGCCCCACATGCGTAGCAGTCCCGCTTCCAGGACCATCAGCTCGTGTTCGACGAGTTCGAGATAATGGAACTGCTCGTTTGGCTTCGCGTTGCGAAGTAGTTCAAGTGCCGCATCGACGTTGAGGAAAAACTTATCGAGCTGCTGTTTGACCCTCGTCCACTTGAGGGGCACGGATCCCTGTCCTGGCATACTACACCTCCGCACACGACACGGTCGTGTTCCACTCCTTGTTTCATCAAAGAACTTCGGTGTGCATAAAGTACACGACGCACGCGGCTTCGTCAAGAATGCGCGAGGTTGCGGAGCACGCCTTCGGTAAAATGCCGCGTCGTCGCACTACCGCCTAAATCCCTGGTACGGAAACGCTGCTGCAACAGAGCGTTTTCCACCGCACGCTCGATATGATTCGCGCGACGGCGATCGCCAAGGTGGCGCAAGAGCATCACGGCGGAGAAGATCATCGCCGTGGGATTCGCGATCCCCTTCCCCGCAATATCAGGAGCGGTGCCGTGCACGGGCTCAAACACGGCCGCGCGATCCCCGATTTGCGCTGAAGGCGCCAAGCCGATGCCGCCGATCAGGCCCGCGGCCAGATCGGAAAGAATATCACCGTAGAGATTGGGGCACAAAAGCACATCGAGGCGTTCGGGTTTCCGCACGAGCTGTTGGGCAGCGTTATCCACGATGAGGTCGTCGCACCTGATCGCTCGCTGCCTTGCGAAAATAGCACGGGCCTCGCGGAGAAAAAGCCCGTCGGTTTCTTTCAAAATATTCGCCTTGTGCACGATGCTCACGGAATGCCGACGATTCCTCTTCGCCCACGAAAGTGTGAATGCGGCTACTTTGCGGCTCGCCGATTTGGTGATGATCTTGAGCGCAACCGCAGCATCGCTCCGCAGCGTTCTGCCGGTCCCCTTGCGCACCAAGGCACGAATCGCCCGATTGTTTGTCCGCGGAATCTCAATCCCCGTGTAAAGATCCTCGGTATTCTCTCGAATGATCACCAGATCAACCCGAGGAAAAAATGTTGCAATGCCGGGAATCGCGCGCACCGGCCGCACGTTTGCATAAAGCCCCAGCGACTGGCGAAGCGCCACGTTCGCGCTGCGATACCCTTCGCCCACCGGCGTTTCAAGCGGCCCCTTGAGCGCAAGGCGGTGCTTTCTGATCGCACGGAGTGTGACGGAGGGAAGCGGATCAAGCCCCCGCGCGAGAGCAGCTCTGCCTGCGAAGTATTCACGGAAACGCAACGGCGCGCGGGCCGCGCGCAAGACCGCAATCGTTGCAGCGGCAATCTCGGGACCGATGCCGTCGCCACGGATGAGGATAACGTCGCGCATTTACAGCCCCAAGCCCTGGTTCCGCAACTGCTCGCGCATCCGCGCGAACTCCTCCTCCAACCGAACAAATACCTGATAGGTCGCAATCGCATCGGGAAGCGCTCGATGTGCATCTTCGAGTTCAATGCTGAACGCGCGCCGAGCCGCCCCCAAACTGAAGCGTGGACCGAACTCTGTTTCGCGCCCTGAAAGTTTCGCCCACCGGATAAAGTCGGGTTTCAGGTCGTACCACGTGTAGTCGAGGCCGTACTGCTCCAACGTCATGCCGGCACGATTCATCGCGGGCTCGAGAAACGCGCGATCAAAACTGACGTTCCACCCCCAGAGCGCCGCCCCTCGTACCTTCTCGCAAAAGAAGCGCGCGGCTTCCGCTTCCGGCATTGCGTCACGCCATTCCTCAGCGGTGTAGTGATTGATCGTCAATGCTTCGGGGTCGGCATCCGCGATGCGCAAGGGACGCACCTTCGCAGAAAAAGAATCCTCAATGCCGTAGGGAGGAGCCCCGGCAACGATCACCGCACCGATCTCCAAAAGTTCGTGGCGGCCCGGTTGGGTGCCCGTGGTCTCGGTATCGAGGAACACGAGTGGACGAATAACGATTTCTTGCATCGTCGCTATCGTGGCATACGAGCGCTTCCGAGAAAAGGAGAAGGCCCCGACAGTGTCGGGGCTTCCAACGTTACGGCCTGTTGCGTTCGGCGCTACCTGCTTGCCAAAGGAACCAGGCGATGAATCCGAACCATAAGAAGCTGAAAAGATCGAGGAACCCGGCTGCCACGCCGACGACCCCCAGAGCGCCGAGTGTGAGAATGGTGCCGCGTGCGAACCTCATGGCAAATGCCCTGCCCTGCCGCTCATCGCCGGTCACTGCCCACGCAACAGCGTGCGTCATTCGTCCGCCGTCCAAAGGATACATCGGCAGCGTATTGAAGATGGCCCAACTGGCGTTCAAGAGGAATCCGAATGCGGCGAAGTGCCGCACGAACGCCGGCGCTGTTTCGGGAAACAGTGCGGTCGCGAGGAAAAAGCCGAGTGCGAGAAGGGCGCTCGAAAGCGGCCCTGCGAACGCGATGAGAAAGGTCTCCCTCGCCCGATGCCCCGTTGATGCCAAGAGCGAGACCGCGCCGAATGGCAGTAAGACAATGCCGCCGCATGAGATGTCGAAACGGTCGCCGACCGCAACGTGCATCCGCTCGTGGATAAGCAAGGATACGATGCCGATACCGATACCCGCGAAGACGCCTCCGGCGGTTCCGAAAAAAACGAGTCCGAAGTTCGCGAACAGTGCGACCATGATCATTGACCACCACGTCACACGCACCGGCGTTCCGAAGAACTGAAACGTCACGCATTTCCTCCTTCAATATACTGCCTCAGAGAACTGCGATGACGGTAGCACATCGAGACAATGCCATGCAAGGGAAAGGAATAGCGCCCCGTTTATCGGAGCGCTTCTTTTGCTGGTTTCCAGAATTGTTCCTCGCGAGTAACGCAGCCAAGACGTTCGGCGATGGTCTTTGCGGCTACGATCATGTCGGGGTTACCGCACAGGTACACGATCGTCTCCTCGGCAACAAAACCACGAGAGGCGATGGCGCCTTCAAGAAGGGAGGGCAGTCGCCCCACGGCGCCGAGAAACCCGCGGTTTCGCTCCTCGTCTGGCTTCGTGATAGCAGGGACGTAACAGAACTGGTCGGGCAGGAGCGTTGCGAGATCTGACAACTCGTTGCGGTATCTGCTCGTCAGCTCATCCTGGTAACGGGCGCCGTGGAGAATGAGAAAGCGGTGGTCCGCGAGCGTCTGTTCGCGGAAGTGGCGCCAGAGCATCGCGAGAAAAGGAGCGATACCGGTGACGGTTGCCACCATCACGTGGTTGCGGAACGCCGGCTCAAACAGCAGCTTTCCTTTCGCCTTCGGCAGAAGCCGGACGTGATCGTACTCTTTCAGCGCCCAGAGTTTCGGCGTGAGATTGCCGTCAGGCGGCGGCACAAGCTCCACGAAAAGCTCGATTACGCCATCTTCGGGACACGAGACGATGGAGTAAGGGCGCGGATCAACGATGCCGCCCTTCCCGTCATCGATGCCGATCGTGCAGTACTGTCCGGGAAGCCACGAGAAGGCATCCCGCGGTTCGGTCTTGAGCACGAACGTCGCAAGATCCGGCGTGTGGTCGATACGCCGCATAATGTAGGCGAAAAGAAGTTCTCGTCCCACGCTTCCTCCGTTCGGATTTGTTCTCAATGTACGCCGCGACCATAGCACACGAACCAACAAAGACAAGGCCGCCCGTTAGGGGCGGCCGTGTATTTCTTCTCTAAGGAACGAAGGGCACTGCGAGATCGTTGAACCGCGCGACGTTCACCACGACTTCGCCGACGTCGATGTACTGTACTGTGACGGTGTCGCCGGGCTTCACGAAGGGCAGCTCCACACTCACGTTGCGGGCTGCGCGGAACACGTGCGCCGCGTCTTCGTTCAGCCAAATGAGGTAGAACGTATTGCCCTCCTCGATCTGTTGCACGACTTCGCGTACGGTCCCGCTCGTCTCTTCAACGGCGCGCTTCTCGCTCGGCGCATCGGTGCTGGACTGATGCGCGAGGACGGTGAGGTACTGCGCGAACGCGGCTTCCTTCGTCTTTGCGAAGACCACGTTGCTCCCGTTCACGTCCCTTGCCGGAAGAAGGCCGATGCCCTGGAATGGTTCGCCGGGCGTATCGTCGCCATCATGCGCCGGAGTGATGTAGCTCACCACCCACGTCGGCTCCCCGAAAATCAGGTGCATCGAGAGGTGTCGGGGACGGAAGTTCTTAATCGTGTCCCGAGCGTTCTGGAACGTGTGGAGCACATCCTCCGGAATCGGCGTACCGGCAAGCGAGGGGAAAAGCCGCGCCTTCCCGGTCCTCCCGTTCACCAGCATCACGCCGGTGATGGAGTTGTCGTCGTTGAGGGAGGAAATGACCACCTGCCAATCCGGATGCCCGCCTTTCGTGTAGACGAGCACGGGATCGCCGACGACCTGGAAACGGTTGGCTTTGGTGCGGCCGATGAGCTTCCAGTTGCTGTCGGCGTAGTTGCCCCACCAGTTCACCATGTCGCGCACCGTGTGCGCCGAGTAGACGCGGTCGATCCATGCGGGGGTCTCGTCGAGGCCGTAGCGTACCGCCTCGCCGGTCGCCGGATCCACCACGATCATGGCAAACGGCACATTCCCCTGGGTGCCGACCTGCGGCTTATTGAGCGACGCGGTGTACCACGGCCGCCATTCATCGTCGATCTCGATCGTGATGTCGTCGACGTTGACTCGTTGGAAGCCGCTCGTATACAGGTGACGCTCCAGCTTGTTGCCGTGGTAGGCCGACGGGACGTACTTCATCGCGAAACCGAGATGAAGCTGCGCTTGCGCATCAGGGTCTTCGGCGTCCACGGCGATGTAGCCGGGAACCACTTGGCCCGTTTGCATCCACACGCGCCAGCCGGCGAACTCAAGGTCTGCGATCCAGTAGAGATGATCGCGGACTGATTGCAGTACCGGCTCCCCCACCTCGTACACCGAGCCGAGGTTGCGGCCACTCTCGTCGGATCCGCTTGCAATCACCTGGCTCGCCTTGAAAATCGCCGTATCCTCCGGCACGAGCACCATATGGTTCGTGTCCGTGTCCGGATAGGCATCCGCTGGCTGCTCCTCGACGACGAGGAGCGAGGCAAGGTGCGTGGCGGCTCCTTGGTTGACCACGTGGGTCTTGCAGCCCCAGAAGATCGCCATAGAGAGCATCACGAGCGGCACGAGTACGAGTCCCGTGCCAAGGCTGAGCCGCCTATCCCCTACGTTCGAGAGGATGAGGTCGCCCAAGGCGAACACGGCCCAGGCCGCAAACAGCGGCAAGAGGATCCAGATGTACCCTCCCAACGGCCCGACAAGGATAGGACGCGCGCCGTACAGCACCGCCCAGACCAGGAGCCAGTTGATGAGCGTCGAGATGACAACGCAGATGGCAAGTGCGGTCGCGTCCACTTTGTGGAAACGCGTCCGCAAGAGGTTCACGCCGGCAACGAGCAGGGTGACAAGGAGTGCTGTGACGAATGCTTGCGATGCGAAGAACACGATGTCCTACCTCCTTCTTTCGTTCAGTAACTTCCGGTGAGTGCGGGATTTGGCGCGATGTCGGAGCCCACGCCAAGATCTGCTGGTCCGAAGGATAACGCCGCAAGCGGCGCGCTCCAGATCTCCCCCGTCTGGTCAACGCAATAGGCAAATCCCAGCTGCGTCTGAAAGACGAAGGGTTGCGTCGCATTGAGCGTAAAGCGGTTCCCGCGATTGTCGCGGATCGTTACGCTCGTCCCCGAGACCGCCACGCCGGTGATCTCAGGAGGCCGACTCACGGTCCACGGTGGAGCCGGAACGAAATCCGCAGTACCCGCCGCGTACGCGACGTTTCCATCTCCCCGCAGGAACGCGAGGTTGCGCACGCCGGAATGCATTCGCAGCGCTGCGACCTCATTGGCAGAAAGCCAAGGGCCGTACTGCTCCAAGAACCGATCGACGTCGGTGCGAAGGTCAGGCGTCTCCAACGTGAGCGGCGGCGATTTTTGTGGCCGTGTCGCATCTCCCAGCGGGAAGACCGGCTGGATCAGCACGTGGATCGCGAAAAGGCCGATCCCAAAACCGAGGAGACCGGCACCGATTGCGATCGCCACGCGCTTCATGTAGCCCGTCAACACGTTCTCTTTATTCACGGAACGCTCCTTTCTCTTCGTTCCCATCTTCACTTCCCAAAGTGCCGTGAGATTTATAACATTTTTATATCCACGTGTCAAGAAAGCGCCCGTCGGGGTGCTTCACCCTTTCTCTCCTTGGAGATCGCTGACGAAAACTTCTTCGCTACGCTCTCCGTATGAAATATCGGTAAAGAGGAAACGCGAATAGCAGCGCGAGCGCTCCCTTCTGCCAAAATCCTTGTGTGCTCATTTCGTATAGCCAGGACAAAGCAGCGAACAGCACCCCGAACGAAGAGAGAAAAATCCAAACGTGTTTATTCATAAATCCTGTTGTCACGCGGCCCCTAGTCGTCTGTCCAAAATGACGTGGGGCCTCGCCTCTCCGCTATTCCCACCAGAAGATTTCGCCGAGCACCAGAAAGGCAAGTAGTATCGGGAAGACGGACAACGGGAGCCAAAGCAACGCCCACCGCTCGTGCCTGACCCTTGCGATAACCGCCAGCGCGAACGCCGCAAGCGCCGCCAGCAAACCGCCGAGCAGCGAGACCATGCCGAGGAACCCGACCAAGTTGTCCTCGATTGCGCCGGATCCCCCGATGGCATACGCGACGGCGAATATCGCAAACGACGCCGCAATCGCGACTACGACGACTGCCGCAAGTCCGACTGCCCACCGGGCAAGACGGCCATGCGCATGAACAGGGCGCACCGAAATGGGAGTGTAATCTGGAACGGAAGCGACTGTCATCGAAGTCACCCGTTCAACGCAATGCGGCGAGCAGGGGAGAAAAATATAGAAGCGTGCCGAAAGCAAATTCGGTAATCGGATAGAGAGGAGAGATGCGTTGCTTGCAGCAGCG
>Ga0154972_124_pt2 | contig 18188 bp, 17 predicted proteins | sample RifCSPhighO2_01_FD_105940 | JGI IMG/M metagenome (GOLD analysis project Ga0154972, IMG submission 105940) | Candidatus Terrybacteria bacterium RIFCSPHIGHO2_01_FULL_58_15
CTCCGGCGATGCTAAACCGTGCGCTGCGAGCGCCTGCTCCAGCAAGAACCCGATGATGGGCTGCGTGCCGTGTTCGAGAAGCTCCTGCCATGCCGCGATATCATCACGAATAAGATCGGCGGGATCTTTCCCTTTCGGTACAACAGCAAGCCGTACGATGAAGCCCGCTTCCAGGGCAAGATCGATGCCTCGTTTCGCCGCCTCGATACCTGCAACGTCAGCGTCATAGGAAAAAATCACCGTGTCCGCGAGTCGCTTGAGCACCACCAAATGCTGCGGGCTCAAGGCCGTACCGGAAGTCGCAACGGCGTGAGCGCTCGTCGCTTGATGCGCCAAGAGACAATCCATCTGGCCTTCCACGAGCAATGCTACTCCTCGTCGTCGAATCTCCTTGCGAGCTGCCGAGAGCCCATAGAGAATACGGTGTTTTTCGAAAATCGGGGTCTCCGGCGTATTGAGATATTTGGGATCATACTCTCCCTCCTCGCGACCGAAAATGCGTCCCGTAAAGCCAACCGTACGGTTGCTTCCATCAAAAATCGGGAACATGATCCTCCCCCGGAATCGAGCCCGAAAGCCGTCGCGCGCGCGAGTTGCGAGTCCTACCTCATCGAGCGCCTTATCAGAGAACCCGCGTCCTCGGAGGAACACGAGAAGCGCGTCTTGCGCCTCCGGAGCCCAGCCGAGACGAAACGCATGGATGGTCTCGTCTCGGAGGCCGCGATCCCGAAGATACGCAAGCGCCCGCCCCCCGGCAGGACTTTTGAGGAGTTGCGTTTCGAAAAACTTCACGGCTAACTCATTGGCTTCGAAAAGGCGGCTGCGCGCATCACGCCGCTCGCGCGATTCATGCACCAGCTCCACGCCGGCGCGTTGCGCCAATATCCGCAGCGCCTCGGGAAACTCCATTCCCTCGATTTCTTGGACAAAGGAAAAAATGTCGCCTCCTTTGCTGCATCCAAAGCAATGCCAAGTCTGCCTGGCGGGCGATACAAAAAACGAAGGGGTTTTCTCATTATGGAAGGGACAGCGTGCCTTGAGGTTGATCCCGGCGCGTTGAAGCTTTATGTAGCCGCCCACCACTTCTACGATATCGAGTCGTGATTTGATTTGTTCAACGGGAGTCATGCGAAAAACAGAGTTATTCGCGCCTCACGGCAATCGCGGCGGCGCAATAATACCGCGGAGTCCAAGAAGGGCGTAGCTAAGCATCAACGCTCCAAGAAGAAAAAACCACAGCGCTATTCTCCGGCGCGGCGGGAGGTTGCGGTATCGCGCGAGCAATGTCTGCGCGAACGTATCATCTGCGAACGAAAGTGAAACGAGTGCTAAGCCGGCGAACGCAAGACCCACATCGCGGAAAATGATATCGAGTGCGGCAAGATTGAAGATTGCGATGGCCCCAAACACGAACGCGGCACTCGCCGCCGCGATCGCAGGAAACCGATTCGAAACCAGCCACAAGGCGAGGACGACCTCAAAGAAGGCGAAGGCCGGCAGGAGGATCTCTCTCGGAACGAAGGCCGTCGTCCATGCAGGGAAAAACGCGGCCCATGCCGTCGGCCGCGAGAACGACGCTGCTGCCGCGTAGAGGAGCGTGAACGCGAGGCCGACGCGGAGCAGAAAACGTGGCGAGGAGAACGGCATCACGACACGCGAGACATCAGGATTCCCTTCCCCCGATACCCGCGGAGATATCAGCGACACTATAGCGCTTTTCGGGCCATAAGAAAAGGGCTATGAGCGCGACGAACGCTACCGGGCTCTTTGCTTCTCTTACGCGAGTATTGCGCCGCCTTTTACGCCCTTATTCCTGGGCGCTCATGGCTACTCGCATTTTGAAGCGCTGCCTTCGACTTTGACGATTTCCTTATCATGAATAGGCCGAGAATGAATAAAGTTGTTGATGCTGCCGCTGAAACCGCACAATAGGTACAAATTTCCTCTATAACGAAAAGCTGAAGATAAACAAGATAGAGAGAAGCCAAAAATCCGACGGGCGTGAGTATGGCTGCGAAGCGAATAGCTTCGCGTTTCATATCAAGCGAGAAAACCGCGAGAAGGAAAAGAACAAGATAATAAATGGATCCAAAGAGGGCGACGGGAATGCCAAAGATAACGCTGTAAGCACTTGTGAGCACCGCTTCGCATCCGGTGGTGATCACGCAAGGCGGGATCGTCCCCAGATAATGCTGGGCTGTGAGGTAGGTTGCATCAAGAAAACCAAGAAAGCTCACCGCGAGAAACGTGAGCGTAAGCCAATTAGGGATTTTCATTGATGGCCTGAGTAATAGCGCTTTTCAACTCGTCGTAATTCCGCGGATTAGCAATTTTTGTGCCATTCAGAAAAAAGGTGGGGGTAGAATTCAATCCCAAGCCGGTAGCGTTTCGATACGCGTTGTCCACTTTTTCCTTTATCTCTCTTGAGGCGAAATCCGCCTTGAACTGGTCTTCATCGAGGTTAAGCGTCTTGGCGTAAGTGAGAAAAACTTCATCTGCGCTTCGCTTGCCTTGCCACTCTTCTTGATTTTCAAAAATCATGTCGTGCATTTCCCAAAACTTTCCCTGTCGTCCGGCCGCTTCAGCGGCATAAGCTGCTGGTTTCGCATTTTGATGATTCGGAAGCGGAAAATGGCGATAGACCATGGCGATTTTATCTCCGAACTCCTCTGTCAGATTTTTTAACAGCGGGTAATAAAAAGCGCATGCGGGGCACTGGAAATCGCTGTATTCGATAAGAACGACTTGTGCATCGCGGTTGCCCTTGAGCCAATCTTCCGCGCTTACGGCGTCAACGGTAACCGCCGATCCTCCATCTTGCGGCGAACGAGAGGCAAGTTTGACCATGCCGAAAATACCGGCGCCAATAACAAAGATAGCGAACAGCCACAGGGCAATGTGGCGATAGAGCCGCTTGGCTTTTCTCTTCTTCTGTTCTTCGGCCTTTTCTTGCCGCCCTAACTCCCTGCGTTCCTTTTTGGTAAACTGTGTGTTTTGCGTATTGCCTTCCATAAAAATAGTGTAGGTGAGTTTATCTAACTATCGAAGCGATGATAGTGCTGTTGGACAAAAATCTCAATAAGAGAACGAAAAGGTTACCATGGCGCCCCAGAACCAGAGTTTCGGCTGCGCCGAAACACGATTCGGGGCAGCCATGAACCGCGTCTGCCGAGCGGGTTCTGATTCATGGCGGTGGGGGCGAGATTCGAACTCGCGGTCCGGTTTCCCGGACAGTTGCTCTCCAAGCAACCGCACTAGACCACTATGCGACCCCACCGCGTATACTCTTATGTGGGAAGCTGCGCGATAATCTTCGCGAGTACGGGAAATTGTACGAGAAGGCGATACGCGAGGAGCTTTGCAACGACAAGGAAATCACCCGTCTCAGACGCCACGCTCTCGCTCCCCGTAACGATTTCTGCGGCTTCGGTGCCCGCCTCCCGAAGATAACCCAGGAATGTCTCCTGTTCAATACGGCTGCGCAGCCAATCAATAATCGCCCGGAACTCTCCTTCGTCAAGCCATACGCCGTGATGATCAGCGCAAACATCGACCGTAACGCCGGAATCGCCGTACGCAGCCCGATAAAGCGGCATCGCATCCTCGGGGCATACTCGCGAACTTTTGGAAAGGCGAAACTCTTCCGGATTCGCCCACAGATCAACATCAATCCATCGCAGAAGGGCATCTTGAGCGTCCTTGAGCCGGCGTAAGTGATCCTCGGGAAACCATATGCCATTACAAGAAGAGCATCTCCACGCTGCAACACCGTGCGGCGCAATGCGTTCGAGTGCAGATTTCTCCTGCGGACATTGCATACAAGCAGTGAGACGCGATCACGCAGCAATCTTGCGCAAGGCGCGAATCCGGTCTTCAAGTGGCGGGTGGGTCATAAACAAACGTGAGAAGAAGGAGGCCTTATGCTTCTGAATCTGCGGATCGGAGAGCCAGAGATGCGCGATGGCCTCGGGTGCGCGCCGCATCGGCAACGAGAAGGCCGATATCTTCTCCAGCGCCTGTGCCAGGGCTTCGGGATGACGCGTGAGGAGTGCACCGGATGCGTCGGCGAGAAACTCGCGCCGGCGCGAGATCGCAAGACGCAAGAGCGTCGCCGCAATCGGCGCCAAAACCAGCGCACCGATGAGCCCGACAAGGATAAGCGCCCCGCCGCTGCCGCGGCGATCTCGCCGAGAGCCGCCGAAACCTCCGTGAAAAGTCATACGAATAAAAAGATCCGCGAGAGTCGCAATGACGCCCGCGAGCACCGCAGCGACGGTCGCGATAAACATATCATTATTCCCGATGTGTGCGAGTTCGTGAGCGAGTACCCCTTCGAGTTCCGGCTTCTCGAGCCCCTGACGAAGACCTCGCGTCACCGCGATGACTGCGTGGTTGGGGTCGCGTCCCGTCGCGAACGCATTGGGCGCGGGGTCCTCAACAATGTAGATTTTCGGCGCGGGAAGCCCTGCCGCAATCGCGAGATTCTCGACCGTTCGGTAGAGCTCCGGATCGTCCTGCTTCAGTACGGGTTTAGCGCCAGAGAACGCCACAACCATTTTATCCGAGAACCAATAGCTCGCAACGCTCATGAAAACTGCAATCGCAACCGCGATGGGGAAAATAATATAGGCATCGTAAGCGTAGGAAACGACCCACCCTACTCCGGCGATAAGCACAACAAAGGCCCCAAAAAGGAGCCATGTTGCTCGAATATTCTCCGCACGGTGCGTGTAGAGCGTTGCCATGTCCTCTGCTCCGCTCCTTCCTACCGCTGCTTACCCCTTCGGGAAGGAAACTTTTACGGGCTCGCGTGCGGCGGCCTCCCCTCCCCCAAGCTCAAAGAAATCTTGCGTGGCGAAATGGAAGAGCGTCGCGACGACGTTCATCGGGAAAAGCTGAATCGCGATGTTGTAGTCGCGGACGTTGCCGTTATAAAACCTACGCGCTGACTGAATCTTGTCCTCCGTATCAGTGAGTTCGCGCTGCAGCTCTGTGAAACTCTCCACCGCGCGCAGCTGCGGATAATTCTCCGCAAGCGCAAATAAGGATTTAAGTGCCCCGGTAAGCACGTTCTCTTTCTCGGCGTGCTCCTTGAGCGTCTGCGCTTGCATTGCCGCAGACCGTGCCTGAACGACTCGGTCGAACGTCTCGCGCTCATGGCTCGCGTATCCCTTCACGGTTTCGACCAGGTTTGGGATGAGGTCATAGCGTCGCTTGAGCTGCACCTCGATATCCGCCCACGCTTCCCGCACGTGCGTGCGCAATGTGATGAAACGGTTGTACGTCGCGACAAGCCAGACAAGTGCTAGCGCGATAATCGCCGGCGCATTGAACGACCACGAGATGAAATTGAAGAATCCGCTGAGCGCCAACAGAACGATGCCGACCACGAGAAGAAGAGAGAACATGTCCATACGCCCGCATACTACCACGGAACACCCATGACGAGCAATAAGGAAATGCGGTCTCCTGAAGCGACCGTATTGGGTCCCATGACAGGTCAGAGCTCGCTGCCATCTTTTGTTGCCCTAAAAGAAGCGACCCCGCCTTTGAGGGCGGGGCCTTAGTATGAGACGGTTTACGCTTCGGGTGTCTGCCGCCAAACCACTGCGGTGATATTATCGCCGGTCCGGCGCACAAGCGCATCCTCGACGATCGCATTCGCGTCGCCGCCATCTGCGACGATCTCGGCAACCCGTTTAGCGTGCATCGCAGGATAGCTGTGGGAAGAATCCACGATGCCGTCGGAAGCAACGATCACGAAGCTGTCGTCGCCCAGCGGTACTGCATGGATTTCCGGCTCTTGCGAAAGGAACCCGAGATTCCGATCCCCAATCGCGCGGGAGAGCTGAAGGCCATATTCGCCGTCCGCGGTCCACAGGTAGCCGGCGTCATAACGCGCGCCCCGCTGACATGCGACGTCCCGCTCCCGCTCGTTCGTGCGAGCGTTGTGTTCCGGGGCCACCCATATCTTCCCGTCGCGATCCCGGATGATCACCGGGGAATCGCCCACCACCGCGGCGTACGCGTATCGACGATGGAGCGGGATGAAGGTCGCGGAAGCTGTCGATCCGGCAGCATATTCACGAGTCGCCGTTGCAAGCTGTGCGATCGCCATCTGAAGGGCATCCGAAAAACGTTCCCCTTCTAGAAGATGCTCGAGGAAGTATTCCTCGAACCGAAGACAGGCGTGAACGGCCACCAAGTCGCCTCCGTGACCGTCAAAGACCGCAAGCAGCCATCCGCCGCCATCGGGAAGTGCTGCGTCATTGAACGCGCGCGAGAGGAAGCGATCTTCCTGCGCGGCCCTCTGCCCTTGAGCTGTTGCTTCGGAAACCTGTACCACGATCACTGCCTCCCAAAGAACTCGTTGTTGATTTATGCCACAAAGATTCTCCGTACGCAAGAAGAGCGTAACGCCGGAACATACCTCGTGCGCGAACAACCACGCCGTGATACCGTGCGCGCGGTGCTGCCGGATTTCCTCGATGCGACGATTACGCACCTTAGATGACGTGATATGCTGGGGATGATGTCTACGTTTCGGAGGCGCATCCTCTTTGGCGCCGTCGCGGTTTTTATCGTCGCCACGGTCACGACCGCCGGTTACTTCATCATCGTCCGGTATGGGTTCCCGGGATCAGGAGAACCGAGTGGAAGAGAGCCAAAAATTGAAGGGAGCGACGTACGGCATGGAGAGCTCGCGACGTTCGCATCCTGCCAAGCGATCGCTGATGCATTCAAGGACCACCGCGAAGCACTCGCGGAGGCGACGGAGCTCCCCGGCGTTTTTATGCGTGCCGACGGCATAGGCGGAGGCGGCGGCGACACCGGAGCGCTCGACTACACGCGGACGAATACCCAAGTCGAGGGTGTCGATGAGGCGGACATCGTGAAGACGGACGGGACTTTCCTCTACATCCTCACGGCCCAGCGCGCACTTCATGTCCTCCAGGCGACGCCACCCGATCGCGCGCAGCGCCTTTCGACGATCACGTTCTCGTCCGACACCTACCCGCAGGAGTTCTTTCTCCGCGAAAAGACCATCATGGTCTTCGGAACCCGCTTCGTATCGCACCAGCCGCGTGTCGGCGAACCCGAGCAGCGTTCCCGTTTCGGCGACGATAAACCGAGGGACTTAGTGAGTTTCGCCGAACTCTACTCGCTCGAAAACCCCCGTGCGCCGAAGTATCTCCGGACGATCGAGTTTGAGGGAGTATACCGCACCTCGCGGATGATCGACCGGTACGTCTATTTCGTCCTTGCTGAATCCCCGGATGCTTTTCTCTACGACCCCGAGGATGGCTCCGGAGGAACACGGGCGGCGTCTTCGGTCGAGACAATCCTCCCGCGCTACCGCGATACGCTTGGGACGCAGGCGACCCCCGCGTTCCAACCCGTCGTTCCCTGTAGCGAGGTCGCGAATCCCGACCCTGTGACCGAGGTGAGATTCCTCACTATCGCCGCGATTCCGATCGACGACCCCGCAGCACCTGTCACGCGCCGCGTCATCGCCGGAACGGGCGAGAACGTTTACGCCTCAGCAGAGAATCTCTACGTCGCCTCGGCGCATTTTGAATACAGCCGCCCCCAGAACCTCTCGATTGTCGGCTTCCCTATTTTTGAACGGCAGGAAACAATCGTGGACAAGTTCACTCTCGCCGGGGTGAAGGTTGAGCACGTCGCGCAGGGGCGTGTTCCGGGAACGGTGCTCAACCAGTTTTCGATGGACGAGTTCGAGAAAACGTTCCGCATCGCGACGACGATTGGAAACTCCTTCGATGAGCGTCCGCCGACGAACGGCGTGTACGTTCTCGGCGAGAATCTCGATCGGCTCGGCCAGATCGAGGACCTCGGTCTCGGCGAAACGATCTATTCGGCGCGGTTCCTCGGGTCGCGCGCCTACCTCGTGACGTTCAAAAAAATCGATCCCTTCTTCGTCATCGATCTTCGAAATCCGCGGGAGCCCAAGACGCTCGGGGCGCTGAAGGTCCCTGGCTACTCCGACTACCTCCATCCGTACGATGAGACGCACATCATCGGCATCGGGAAGAACGCGGTCGCTGACGAATCGGGAACCTTCGCGTGGTACCAGGGCATGAAGATCGCGCTCTTCGACGTAACGGATCCGCAAGATCCGAAGGAGCTCTTTAAGGTTGACCTCGGCGACCGCGGAACCGATTCGGACGCGCTCTCGAATCACAAGGCCTTCCTCTTTGACCCGCAACGACACCTCCTTGCTCTTCCGGTTCTCCTCGCAGAATTCACGCCGGAACAGAAAGGACAGCCCGAGCGAAGGGATTTCGAGTACGCGCCGGCGACCTTCCAGGGTTCGTACGTCTACGAGCTTACGCTCGAACGCGGCTTCCGGCTCCTCGGACGGATCACGCACCTCGCGGGATCGGCGCGCGAGCACCCAAGCTTCTCGTATAGCGAGCCGTCGCTTTTCGTGAAGCGGAACATTCGCATCGGCGATAACCTCTACTCGATTTCTGACAATAAAGTGTTCGTGAACGCGCTCCCGTCGCTCGACGAGCGCAAAGAAGTCCTCCTCGCTCCGTGAGCGTTCTCAAGTGAAACGGTGGCGCTCTTTGCCGCCCCGACCCTTGATCGGGGCGGTGCCGCAAGGAAAGACGGCGCCCGCAAAAAGGAAAAGCCCCGTCCTGAGATGGACGGGGTGTCGTGTTTTCATTCAGCGTTCAGTCAGTACGCCGTCGTGAGCGTTACGTGATGGCGCGGGGCCTTTACGCGACCACGCGAAAGAATTGCGAAGTCTAGCTCGATCATCGAGATGGGCTGCTCGCGGCGTCCGTTCACCAGGCGCAACAGCGTACTCATCGCAACGCACGTGGCCCATCGAATCGCCAACTCCTCTTCGCTTCCGGAAGGAAGCATCGTGCCGCTATCAACGGCATTGGCGACGGCTCGCGTGTACACGAGAACGCCCAAGTGCCGCAGCGCCTTTGGCGCATCGTAGTCCGCAACAGGACCAAGTTGCTCGACGCGCCGAAGTGTCCGCAGGCGGCCTTCCGACGCGCGGGCCCTGCCTTCATACATCAGCGGAAGAAGCCGGGCGCGATTATCGAAGGAGATCGATTCTTTCGTTGCGGGATGCAACCAGCGATCGCAGCCGTATGCCGGAAAGAAAATCGTCAGCGTCTCCACGATCCGCGGAACATCCCACCCGCAATAATCGAAAAGCCATGCGAATGAACCGTTGAAGCGTTGGGCAAGGACGGTGCCGACGTTCTGAAGCTGCATGGCCCGCTCTCGAATCAGTGGCAGTGACGGGCTCCCGGGGGCTGGCTCGAAGATCCGAGCCACATCGGCTGCGGTGAAGGCCTGGAGCGTTGCGGGTTCAAGAATGTTCCTCCGGGCCTCTATGGCCCGGCGGAGTGCCGCCCATATCCCGAAAGTGCCCACCCAACGCTTACCGCGCCACTCCGTCGCGAACTTTTCGCCCGTCACCGGATCGGTGGCGCAAAAGTTGATCGCATTCCCCACGCCGAGAAACTCGATGAATTGTCCATTATCTTCCGAGGGGAACACCGGCCCGCGCCAATCGGGGACGCCAAGGTCTTCTCGCGCCAGTATTTCGGCAAATGCCGTCAGTTGCCTCGCGTTGACGGTGAGATATTTTTCCCACCATTCCTTTCTCATCGGTTCCTCCCTCCGCGCATTCGTTGTCAAGTGACCCGTCGCATTGTAAAGAAAAGAGGCGATATGTCAACCGCCCGAATTACCATTGAAGACGTTCTGGAGGCCACGCGCGGAAAAAATCCGCACGCGGACTTCTCGCTTATTCAAAGAGCGTACGTCTTCGCCGAGCGTGCGCATAGAGAGCAGAAACGGGAATCCGGAGAACCTTATATCGTGCATCCTCTTTCTGCGGCGCGCACGCTCGCAGAAATGCGCATGGACGATGCCAGCATTGCTGCCGCCCTACTCCACGACGTGGTCGACGACACTCCGACCACCATCGCAGAAATCAAAGGCGCGTTTGGTGAAGAAATCAGCTTTCTCGTCAACGGCGTCACCAAGCTCGGGAAAATCAAGTACCGCGGCGTAGAGCGCCACGTGGAAAATCTTCGAAAGATGTTCCTCGCGATGGCCGAAGATGTTCGCGTCGTGCTCATCAAACTCGCCGATCGGCTCCACAATATGGAAACCATCGCCTCTCTTCTGCCCGAGAAGCAGCGCCGGATCGCGCTGGAGACGCTCGATATCTACTCGCCACTGGCGGGACGCCTCGGGATCGGAGACATCAAGGTGCGCCTCGAAGACCTCGCTTTTCCTGTAGTGTATCCCGAGGAACATAAGTGGCTCTTGCGCAATGTCCGCGAACTCTACGAAGAGCGCAGGGTGTACTGCGAACGCCTCATCCCCGTAGTCCAAGAACAGCTCTCCCGAGAAGGAACCGGGGCGCTCGCAGTCCAGGCGCGCGCAAAGCACTATTATTCTCTCTGGAAGAAACTCCAACGCTACGATATGGACTTCACGAAAATCTACGATCTCGTAGCGCTTCGCGTGCTCGTGCCCGATGTCACTGCCTGCTACGCGACGTTGGGCGCGCTCCACCAACGATGGAAGCCGCTCCCCGGCCGCATCAAGGACTACGTGGCGATCCCAAAACCCAACGGCTACCAATCAATCCATACCACCGTGTTCTGCGAGGACGGGAAGATCACCGAGTTCCAGATACGTACGCAGGACATGCACGCACAAGCGGAATATGGCATCGCGGCCCACTGGGCTTATAGCGAGGGGGACAAGGAGAGCTTGAGGCGCCCAGAACGATTCCGCTGGGTGGAACAACTCCGCGACTGGCAACGGGAAGTGCGCGGCACCGACGAATTTCTTGACGCGCTCCGCATCGATTTCTTCCAAGACCGGATATTCGTCTTCACTCCGAAAGGGGACGTCATCGAGCTTCCGGAGGGCGCGACGCCGATCGATTTCGCCTACGCAATCCATTCCGAAATCGGCAATCAGGCGGTAGGAGCTCGGGTGAGCGACCGCTTCGTGGGTCTCGATGCGCCGCTTGCGAACGGCGACGTGGTGGAGATCACTATTCAGAAAGGAAAAAAGCCATCTTCAAAATGGCTCGAGCTCGCCCGCACCTCAATGGCAAAGCATCAAATCCGAAAAGCGCTGCGTGAGCAGGGCATCGAGGTGGCAGCCCCGCTTCCAGCTTCGATGCGCGCCGAGCTGCATCTTAACGTCGGAGATCGCGTCAGCCTCATGAAGGATGTCACGACCGTCGTGAGCCAAGCCGGCCTCAATATCAAGAAGATTGAAGGTTCCGGCGAAGGGGCTACCGCAACTATTGCGCTCCTGGTAACGATTGAGAACCGTGCAGAACTGAAACGCCTCCTCGAGCGCCTCAAGAAGGTGAAAGGCATCTTTCGGGCGGAGGGACGAGTCGTCTAAATCGCGCGGGGGAAAACTCACTGCTTCCCGAGAAGTCGCCGAAAAAGCTCTCGAAGCTCTGCTTTCGAACGGAACACGAATGCGAGAGAACCTCGTTCGCCGCGCGTCGTAATGCGCACCGGTACGCCGAAGATGGTGCGGAGTTTCTCTTCGTCCGCTGCTCGGCGGGCATCGGCCACTCGAACCGGCGCTTGTCTTCGCGGCACTCCGCCCAACTCCCGCGCCAACGCCTCTGCTTCTCGCACATTCATCGGCCGCTCTCGCAGCCGATGGAACATAAGCGTCCTCTTCCCGGCGGAGACACCCAACACGGCACGTGCATGGCCCTCAGAGAGTGCTCCGCGGCGCACCGCATCGCGCATCTCGTCGGGCAACTGGAGAAGACGAAGGGTATTCGCCACCGCTTCGCGCGACTTGCCGATGCGCTGCGCGATCTCCTCTTGCGAGAGACGAAACTCATCTCGTAATCGCGAAAAGGCCTCGGCGCGTTCCATCGCATTGAGATCTTCGCGCTGCACGTTTTCAATAAGAGACAAAAGTAAACGCGTGCGGTCATCCTGCGCATGGCGGATCACCACCGGTACCTGGGTGAGTCCTGCGAGTTTCGCTGCCCGCAGCCTCCGCTCCCCCGCGAGTAAATGATATCGAACCCGGATGCCGCGGCCGCCTTCCTCTTCGCGCTTCTCCACAACCAAGGGCTGCAAAATACCGTGCTGCCGAATCGAGGCCGCAAGTTCCGCAATGCCGCTCTTTACGAAGTCCTTGCGGGCCTGTTGTGCGCCTGCGTCGATATTGTTCACGTCGACAAAAAATACGCCGGCTCGCGGGGCTCCCGTATCGCGCACGCGCTCGCTCTTGCCGTGCGGCTTCTTCTTCCTGATCAACGCGCCAAGACCTTCACCAAGGGGCATAGGATTCACAGTGAGTATACGCTCACGATACACCTTCACCGAGACGACCGAGAAGCTCTTCTGCCAGCATACGGTATGCGTGCGCGCCCGGCGACCCTGGCGCATGATGGAATATCGGCTTCGCTTCAGCTCCGGACTCGGCGAGGTGCACGCTCCGCGGCACCACCGATTCTAAAAGATGATCCGCGAAAGCGGTGCGGAGCTCACGTTCGATGAGGCGAGCGAGACGGCTTCTCCGCTCGTGCATTGTCCGCACCACGCCAAAAATGGCGACCTCCAACTCAAGATTTTCCCGAATGAGTTCGAGCGTGCGAGAAAGTTGCCGCAAACCTTCCACTGCGAACAACGAAGCATCCACCGGCACCAGCACCCCGTCCGCTGCAGCCAAAGCGTTCACTGTGAGAATGCCCAGCGAAGGCGGACAGTCGATGAAAATAAAGTCATAAAGCTCTCGAAGCGGAACGAGCGCCTTCCGCAGACAGAACTCGCGATCCGGCACCTCCAGAAGCTCCACCGTCGCTCCGGCAAGATCAAGCGATGCGGGGAGGAGATCAAATGCGGGGATCGCGGTGTGTCGGATCACCTCCATCGCCCCAGTCCTGCCAATGAGCACATCGTAAAGCGAGAGCGGAACCGATTCTGGACGAAAACCGAGCGCTTGCGTCGCGTTCGCTTGGGGATCGGCGTCCACGAGCAAGACGCGCTTGTTATTGAGCGCGAGGGAAGCTGCGAGATTCACGGCGGTGGTAGTTTTTCCGGTCCCGCCTTTTTCATTCGCGATCGCGATAACCCGCGCCATCGCTTCCAGCGTAACGCCGGACTTTCGCGTTGGCAATGAATCAAAAACGGTGCTTTACTGTCACTGCATCGTACGAAAAACTTCTACACTCGCCGGGGTGGCGGAATGGCAGACGCGCAGGACTCAAAATCCTGTGATCGCAAGATCGTGTGGGTTCGACTCCCTCCCCCGGCACCAAGAGTTGACAAAACGCTGAAGAAACGCTTTACTCTTTTCGTCCCGCATCGCTCGTTCACATACGAGAACGAATGTAAGGAGGACGATCGCGTGGAACGATTCGGAACCTGGTGGCTCAGGAGCAGAGTGGATCCTCGGTGGAACGCAGAAGGTCGCGGCATGGTCGGAGGAGGACTCGCTACGCCCCGCGATTGCGAGACCCGCATCAAAGAACTAGAGCTTCGGCTCGGCGTTCCACCGAAAGATCTCGAGGTGGGATGGATGAAGGACTAACCCGAACAATAACGCCCCGCCGAATGGCGGGGTGTTTCCTTTTCGGTAACCGCCTGATTCAGTACGGCGTGATATGCGCCAAAGCGTACTCCATCGTACCGCCGACTTTCTTTCCGGGATTGAAGATGTTATCAGGATCAAAGATTTCTTTCACTTGTCGGAACAACGCCACAATATCCTCTCCGAACATAAGCGAAAGGTACGGCGTCCGAATAATGCCATCGTTATGCTCGGCGCTCATCGATCCCCCATATTCCTTCACCAGTCGATACACCTCATCGGAGAGTTTGGGAATCAAGGCCCTTTCCCGTTCACCACGGAGATCCATAAGCGGAATAATGTGGAAATTCCCGTCGCCGACATGCCCGGCGATCGTGTAAATGAGATCGGGGTAACGGCCGAGAATGGCTTCAAGTTTTGGAAAGAATTCTGCCAGTTTCGATGGCCGCACAATGATGTCGTCAATGAACGGCGCAGTGTGTTTTCCCTGCACATGATGTCGCAAAAGATTGAAGCTCTCCCGGCGAATCGTCCAGTACTTTGCGGTGTCGGCCTCGCTGTCGGCCTCGCGCATCGGCCGGTGAAACTTCTCTAGCTCCGCTTCCGCTGCGTCTATCCGCTTCTGCACCTCGATGAGATCATCGCCAGTAAACTCCGCGAGGATCGTAAGCTTCGGGAGCCCTTCGCGCAACGCACGCCGCAAAACCAGCCATGCGTCGGGAATGAATTGCAGGAAAAGCGCGAAGGGATTCGTCCGCATGGAGCGGATAAGGTCGGGGAAATAGCGCAGTGCGAACTTTAACGTATGGTCATCGTAGGACTCCAATGTTTCTGGCCGAAATCGCAGGAGCGTTTCGACCATTGCGGGCAGGGGCTTGAGATCTTCCACAAAAATCACGAGCATCCGATGATATCGCTTTTTGGGCACGAGGCGAAATCGAATCCGCGTGATAAGCCCAAGCGTTCCCTGTGAGCCCACAAAAAGCCGCGTGAGATCGAAACGTTTCCCATCCCAAATATCCCAAAGCGCATACCCCGATGAGTTCTTCGAGACATCCGGTTTCGCGCCCCTGATGCGCTCGGCGTTCTGTTCCAAAAGCTCCCGAAGTTTACGATAACACTCCCCCTCGAATCCCTGACTCCGGCATTTTTCTTCAAGTTCTTCTAGGGTAAGGGCACGTATGATGTGCTCCTCGCCATCGGCGAGCACCACCGAAAGCTCTTGGACGTAATCAGCGGTCTTGCCGTACGTAAGTGTTTTTTCGCCACCTGAGTTATTCGCTACCATGCCACCGACGGCGCAGAGGTGTTTGGAGGCGGGGTATGAAGGAAGCATAAGCCCTTTTGATACAATGGCTTTCTCAAAATCCCGAAAAGGGCATCCGGGCTCGACGACCGAGAAATCCTCCCCCACCTCGAGGATTCGATTGAGCGAGCGGGTAAAATCCACAATGACCGACTCGTTGAGCGGCCCGCCGGACATGTCGGTTCCTGCGGAACGCGCAGTGAGCGAAAGCGTTGAGTCGTCACGCCGATGCTCGCGCACGAAGCGTACAAGCGCTGTCACGTCTTCGGCGTCCTTGGGAAACGCCGCTACCCGCGGCCTCACACGGAAAATGCTCGCGTCGCGGCTATACGCTTCGATGGTTTTTCGGTCATCCGTAACACCGCCGCGCACCACGCCGCGCAGTGCAGAAACGAGCGCTTCTCCCATACCGTACTATCCTACCATCTCCCCCGACTTCGCGTTCGCCTCCGGAGATTCTTCTATCGGAACGAAGGGCGCCCAGGATTTGAGAAAAGCCATCGCAAACATAGCCAGTATAGGAACAAGGAGAAGCCATCGGAGATCACCAGTGAACCAAACGACCGCTGCCCCTCCAATGAAGAAAACGATGCGGCCAACCCCCAAAGAGAGTTCGCGGAACAAGATGAGATGCATCGGCTCCCCCGCTTGTGCCTCGCTCACCCGATCGTAGAAGAGCGCGTTGAACGGGATGAGGACAAAAGGCCGCGTGATGCTGGTCGCTACGTTTGCCACGAGCGCGGTGAACGATGAGAGGGTGGCAACGCGGAATATCCATGCGAGCCCAGCGAGAGGTGCTGCAAGAACAAGCATCTGGATACGATTCCGATGATCGGCAAGACGGCCGACGAAAAGGGTTATCGCGAGCGAAACGAGGAGCGCTACGGTCGTGAGAAAACCCAACTCTTGATATCCCAATGCGAGAAGGAAAAGAAAGAGCGGCCAGACATGAGCAGTCGCGCTATCTTCGATCCCCTGGCCGGCGAACGCGAGCGCTCCGCGGAAACCGCCGTGACTCCTCACCTCTCGCAATACGGGGCCGAAGCCACCGCGATGTCCCTCCCGTATATCTACGGCAAGATACGGTACTGCAGAGAGAAGCAAGATCACAAGGACGACAAAGAAGAGGGCGGGATATCCCGCTTCCGCAAGAATCGTGCCCCCGATTGCGGGACTTGCAGCACTTGCCAAAGCGGTGAGCACTGCAATGTTTCCCAGCGCCGCGCCGCGATGTTTGGGCTGACTCGAACGCGCGAAGAAAAGATGGAACGGGGGCCAGAACAGCGCCGCGCGGATCGCAAGAAGGACGAGCGCGAGAAGCACCCACCATAGTGCTTCTCTGGCGAGGAAAAGCGCAACGAAATAGAGGAAGAAGAACAGCAAGCTCACCAACGTGAGGAAACGAAATCCATAGCGCGGAATGAAACGAGTTGCAACCACCGCGAGCACACCAAAGAGCGCATAGAATGCTGCGTAGAAAAGCAGCACCCATGCGACGGGATGCACGAAGTGAGCGTCACGGAAAACGATATAGAGATAGACCGGCTCGAAGATCGCGAAGAGGCCTACGCCGAAGTGACGAATCGCCTCGCCGGCATATACCGCACGCATGGGACTGCGTCGAATCACGCTCGGTACGAGAAACGCGGGATCGAATACGTGGAGCGTCATAGCGAACTCTTCCTCAATCGCTCGCCGCGTCGCAGAATGCGGGGCGGGAAAGTCGTGCAATCCAGCACCTGCGATGGCATTCTGCGACAAGGGCCACCGTCGACGATGAGATCTGCGTCCGAAAGCATGCGCGAAGCTGCGCGCGCCGTTTGCGCGGGAAGTAACCCACTTCTATTCGCGGAGGTGCCCACGACGGGACGCCCGAACGCCGCGATGAGTTTACGGAGCCAAGGGTGAGCCGGGATGCGAAGCCCGAGAGAGCCCCTCGCTCCTCTTCGCGGCAATACCAACGTGACCGCCCCGGGCCAAACCCGGCGCGCGAGTACCCGTGCGCCCGGAGAGAATTGAGCATACCGCTGCGCCATTACGAAATCCGCCACGAGCCATGGGAATGGCTTGCGCGCCCGATGACCCTTGAGCTGCCGGATTTTCCTGATCACCATCGGCCGGAGTGCGTCGCCCGCGATGCCGTACACAGTATCGGTGGGAACCACCACCCCGCCTCGCTTCAGCACGAGAAGTGCCGCATCGCATGCGCGCCGAGAGCCCGCGCGGAGCACAATGCGAGACGGAGCGACACGCATGCATTCACTGCGTTACGGGCCGCTTCCTTCTCCGAGGCCGAATGAGTATGCGCAGCACGGCGCGCGCGAGCTTCTCGGGATCGTGACGAATAAACTTTCCTTCTCGGCGCAAAAGAGGCGCGGTCACCACGGCATAGGAGACCCCGCGAAACATTGGTTTTGACCATCGCACACTCTCCACCTTTCCTTTTTCCCGATACCACTGCGCGAGTCCCCGCGGCGCCCGAGACGTATTGATGAGTATCGCGCTGAGCACGCCTCTCCCCAGCATCCTCTCAAGCGCGTCCACGAAATCGCGCGCAGAAAAGTGATCGGTTTCGCCCCTTTTCGTCATAAGGTTCACGACGAAAACTTTTTTTGCCGAAGATCGGCGGATTGCCTTTGCGATACCGTGAACCGCGAGGTTCGGAAGGATCGAGGTATAAAGATCCCCTGGCCCCAAAAGGATAAGGTCGGCGCGCGAAATCGCCTCCAGGGCCCGGGGATTGGCTCTCGCCTTCGGTGTTAATGCAATGCGGATAATCCGAGTGATCCTCCTCTGCAGCGGCACGTCGATTGCGTGTTCGCCTCGTACCACTCCCCCTCCCTTCATCCATGCGGTGAGCCGCACGTCATCCAGGGTGACCGGAACCACTTCTCCCTCAATGCGGAGAATCCTTCCGGCCTCCTCGACCGCGCGCTCAAACGATCCGGTCATGCGCTCAAGGGCAGTAAGGAGAAGATTCCCTACCGGATGCCCTGCGAGACCTTCTCCTTCTTCGAATCGATATGCAAACAGATCGGCGAGAGAACGCTCGGCGTATGAAAGCGCCACAAGCGCCCGGCGCACATCGCCGGGCGGCAGAATGCCGAACTCCTCACGGAGCATCCCGGTCGACCCGCCATCGTCCGCCATCGTGACGATCGCGGTGATGCGATGTCCGGTCCGCTTGAGCCCCGTGAGGAGGTTGAAGATCCCCGTTCCGCCTCCGATAACGACGATCCGCTTTTTTCGTTTCGGCGCGTTTCGCGCCTTCATATTCTTACTCTAACGAAAA
>Ga0154972_109_pt1 | contig 17737 bp, 18 predicted proteins | sample RifCSPhighO2_01_FD_105940 | JGI IMG/M metagenome (GOLD analysis project Ga0154972, IMG submission 105940) | Candidatus Terrybacteria bacterium RIFCSPHIGHO2_01_FULL_58_15
ACGGGAAGCTCCTCGGCCGCTTTCCGCAACTCTTCCGCTCCTGCCGTCACCGCTTCTCCCTCCACGATTGCCCGCACCTCTCCTGCCTCTTGTCCGATGATCTCGCCGAACTCCGCCTGAAGCGATTTTGTATACTGCGAAAGCACGTGCTTGATGGATACGGGGGTAGTGAGTCGCGGAAGAATTTTGAGACGAAGCCGTTTCCTGATGAAATCAATCGTCTGCAAATCCTCCGGGTCGAGCATCGCGACTTCGAGTTTCTGGCCCTCGCGCCGGAACGGCACAATCCTGTTGCGCCGCGCAACCGGCTCGGGAATCAGTTCCAGCACCGCATGGGGAACGGTGACAGAAGAGAGATCGACGAAGGGTACGCCCAAGATGTAAGCCGTGAGCTTTGAGAGCTCTTCCTCGGTAATGAGTTTCCGCGCGAGGAGCACATCGCCGAGCCGTTGACCGCTTTTCGCCACATCGGCCTCCGCCTCGCGTAAGACGGCCTCCTCGACTAGATTGCCGTCGAGGAGAAATGCTTTGAGTTGCGTATCGTCAATCTTCACTGTAGAAGCGCCATCCGGCGCATGCTCTTACCGTGCAGCCGTACGCGCCTCATGCAACGCGCGGCGTGGGATCGGCCAGTACCCGACGAATCTTCTCGATCACGTCCTGAATTTCGTAGTTCGCTTTCACGAGGAATGTCGTTGCCCCAAGCGCCAAAGCCCTATCCACGTCCTCAGGGCTCCCGAGGTTCGTGAGCACGATGACCGGTATTCGTTTGAGTTGCTCGTCTCTTTTGAGAAGACGCAATACCTCAAACCCGGACTGCCCCGGCAAGAGAAGGTCGAGGAGAATGAGCGCCGGACCCTCTTTGCGGGCAACTTCGATCCCTTCAGGACCATCGCTCGCCTTGTGGGTGAGAAAGCCCGAAGCAGAAAGGGCCTCCACCAACGCCGCCTGCAGCGAAGGATCGTCTTCAATAATGAGGATTTTCTCTCGGTTTTTGCTTGAACGATGCCGCATATCGTAGACGGACTTCGTGTCCCATTATACCATTTCCGCAGAGGAAAAACCGCGGCGAGAGGCCGCGGTCGATCGTCACGTCGCCCTTCGTTGCGGCTCAAGGCGAGAAGAGGCATCCTGCTTCTGAAAGCTTCGCCAACCGTCCAGCCGGCAAAACTCGTGGTGAGCCCTTCGACAAGCTCAGGACAGGCGAAGTCGAACCACCCTCCAGCACTACGAGTATTCGTGGAGCAGTGCTTCCATTTTTGTCGCAAGATCGTCAATACTGTAATCGCTCTTTGTGAGATACTCCAGCGCCCCGAGATCGAGCGCCCGTCGAATCTTCTCCTGGCCCCCGGATACGCTCACGATCACGACCGGCAGGTGTTTCAACTCTGCTTTCTCACGGATCCTCTGCAGCGTCGTGAGTCCATCAATACCGGGCATAAGGATATCAAGCCACACGAGATGCGGCTGGCGCTGCTCAAGCAGCTGAAGGGCCTCCTCGCCTGACGTAGCGGTCCACACTTCAAGGCCGCGGCTCGCGAGTTTCTCTCTCGCCGCTTCCCGCAATGCCTCATCATCTTCCACGACGAGGATAATGCGCCTCACCTGCCCTTTTTTCTCTTTGGGTTCAGTGATCGACATATGCCCTGCTCTTTCCCCATTATGATACCACGCCCTTCCTCTTCCGCGCATTTCACGCCGAGAGGCGAATCTCGCCTTTCGCGGCGGCCATGCCCCGCAAGGGTATAGTGTAGGAGAACGTCGTGCCTTTCCCCTCTTCGGATCGAAACCAGAGATCGCCTCCCCACCCTTTCACGATCGCGCGCGCAAGCGACAATCCCAGGCCCGAGCCATCGGGAACAATACGGAGCGCATTCGGCGCTCGAAAAAAACGCTCGAAAATACGGTCCTGGTATTCCTTGGGGATGCCGATGCCCGAATCCTTCACCGCATACTCTACCGCATCGCCGCGCTGCGTGATCGTCACGAGAATTTTCGCCTTCGCAGGAGAATAACGAAGCGCATTGGAAAGGAGATTTGCGATCACCTGCCAGAGAATCTCTCGATCCATGGGAATCTTCGGTAAAGGATCGGGCGAAGCGACAATCTCCAGAATCTGTAATTTTTCTTTCATCATCGCGCCGAAGGTCTGCGCGATCTCTTTGGTGAAGTCCTTCAAATCCATCGGTTGGGGGTTCAACTGTACGCGCCCTGCCTCCACTCTCGCCGACTGCAGAAGGAGATTCACGAGATTCGCCATCCGGAGTGTCGATTGGTATACGAACTGCACGAAACGCCGCTGTTTTACGACGAGTTTCCCCGCCTGTCCCGCAAGGAGCATCTCGGAAAACCATCGCATGGATGTGAGCGGTGTGCGAAGCTGATGCGAGGCGACGGAGATAAAGTTCGTCCTCGCGGCCTCCAGCTGCTCCTCTTGCGTGAGGTCGCGGAATACGGCAACGGCCCCTGTAATCTCATCGTGTTCCCGCAGCGGCGACGTAACGAGCCCGATGGGAATACGGCGCCCCGCAGACGTCTCGAGCTCAACATTATCCCCCATCCCCACCACGACCACTTCTCCTCCCGTCAGAGAACGAATGATCGGCCGTTCGGGTCCCGAGAGCACCTGGCTATTTTGCCGAAGCGTCACGAGCGTGTGAAGTGCTACTCCGACCGCCTCATCCGCGCGCACGCCAAGCAGTTCCGCTGCTACCGGATTGACCAAACGCACCCGCTCATCGCGGTCGATCAAGAGCACCGCTTCCCCCATGGAACGCACGACCCCCGCGAGCGTGCCGCGCTCACGTTCCGTCGCGACGATCTCCGCTTCCAGCTGCCGGCGCGCCGTCCGCGTTTCCGCAACAAAATACCGCATGGCATGTGCGAGATCTTCAAACTCATCACCCGTGTTCACGTCGGGAATTATTTCTTTCCCTCCTGCCCGTGCGCGCTCAACGCCGGACATTAAAATGCGCGTCGCCCTCCCGACATCGCTCGTAATGAATATCGAATTCACGATCGAGGCGCCTAAAATAGACAGTCCGCCAACGATCAACGGCCATACGAGCCATGGCCACGCGGTGTACCGGTCGAGAACGCGCATCGTCACCATAACTTTGCGATCGAGTGCGGGAACCGAGAAAAACGCAATCACCTTTTCCTCGCGAAAAAAATCCGTGAGTACGCCATCGCGCTCCTCCTCGATGACCTGGCGCGTTGTCGGCGCAATGTTCTGAGAGGATAACGCTTCCTCTGAGGCAACGATCTCAATTTGGCCGCGTAATTCCAAGCGCACCTCCTTGAGAAGATCGTTAAGGGCCGCTTCGCTTTGAATATTCTGTGTTTCCGGCGCGACGCGCGAGAGCGTCGTGCGCGCCTCCTCCACGAGCGTTTCCCGCATAAAAACCTGGAACCCTTGGAGCCCCAACGGAACGAGCAACGATATACTCGCGCCCGTGACGCCAAGAAACATCCACAGCGCCCGGAGAGAGAACCGTCGCTGCGCCCTCCGAGGCACGGCGTACCGCTCCTCAAGACGCCCCCGAACAGTGCCCAGGAGCCGGTCAATGGTCAGAACATAGAAGTCCGCAAGGAAAAACGAAATCGCGAAGCCGGTAACGAGGGTCTTGGACCCCTCGAGCCACGGCTGCGCACCCCACAAGGACGACTGGAGAAATGCGACGAAATATCCCAAGAAGGTGATCAGGAACGCCAGCAGCCCCACGTACAGAGGAAAACGCAGCGTTGCGATGAAGAGTGCTGTGGCATCGCCCGGAGAAGGCGTACGCCCCTCGACGAACCGCGCGATTGACCGGAACTTCCAAAGACACAACGTGATGAACGCCGCCGCGAAAAACGGCACCTCCCACACGAACTCAAACGCGCTCAAGCTCACCAGCAGCAGGTCGCTCGTGCTGGTGAAAAACGCATAGAAGGGCGCGAAACCCCAATACCACAGCGCAGCCCCGCCCCACAAAAGCACGGCGAGCTGAACACGAAGCGGGAAGCTCTGCGATGCGCGAGAGAACAAAAGAAGGAACAACGCATTGATGAGGGCAAGGGTCGTCGTCATCCCTAAATGGATCGGCCAGCTCATCGGCGCGCGTCCCAGCAGGGCGAACAACGTGTACAGCAAAGCCGCCGTAGCACTCGCGACGACGATGAAAAGCGCTCGAAAAACACGCCGGCGCGCTTTATCGTGCTCCTCTCCCATACGCATCATCGCTCATGACGCCCGTTTCACGCCCGACACTCTCACGCCGAAACCCCCGTTGCGCCGCTCTGGAGCTCCTGCCGCACCTTGGTGATAACCTCATCGATTTCATAGCTCGCCTTCACAAGGAATGTCGTTGCCCCAAGTGCTAAAGCTCGATCCACATCTTTTGCGCTCTCAAGATTCGTGAGCACAATAACAGGAATGTCGCGGGTCTTCGCATCGCTTTTGAGGGCCTCCAGCACCTGAAATCCGGAACGCTTCGGCAAAATGAGATCCAAGAGAATGAGGTCGGGATGCTCGCTTGCCGCAAGATGCAACCCGGTCTCCCCGTCGCGTGCGGCGACCACGGCGAAGCCCTCTTTCTGCAACGCCCCCCCCAGCGTTGTTTGCAACGCCGCTTCGTCCTCAACGAAAAGAATTTTTTTCATAATGCTTTCAATCCTCGAAGGAGAGAAAAGCGCCTCACGTATTCCCCCGCCGATTACTTGCGGTTCCGGCCGCGCTAAAATCGCGGGAAACCATCGGCAACGTGAACCAGAATGTGCTCCCTCGCCCCGAAGAAGAAGTGAATCCGATGCGACCTTTCGACGCTTCAATGATAGCGCGCGAGACATAAAGCGAGAGCCCGGCACCTCCGGGTGCTAACGCATAGGCGTTGGATGCGCGGAAAAAGCGCTCGAAAACATGCGCTTGGTCATCGCGGGGGATGCCTTCACCGCGATCCTCAATAGAAACCTTCGCCTGAGATCCCTCGACCTCAAGAGTTACGAGCGCTTCGGAGGGCGACCGGCTATATCGGAGGGAGTTATCGAGCAAATGCTCGAGCACAAAACGCACCTGGGAGCGGTCGGCGCGAACCTCCACGTCCTCATCGGGTACGCGAACACGCACCGCGACATGAGCCGTACGAGCATACTTCTTGAACGACTCGGCGGCCTCGGAAACAAGCGTGCGCAGCGAGAAGGGTTCAGCTCGCATGGCGCTCAATCCGGATTCGATCCGGGCGATGCCGAGAATCGACGCGACGAGCTGCTGCATTTGATGAATGGCGTTGCGTGCGACGATGACATATTGTCCCCCGTCTCCGGAGGGCGGCGCTTCTTTCGTGAGGAGCTCCAAGGCCCAGCGGGCGGCCGTCACTGGTGTGCGAAGTTGATGGGAAACGATATTCATAAAATCTACCTGGATGCGATTCGCTTCGGCGGTGCGCTCAAGGGCATAGATGATAATGAAGGTCTGTACTAAGAGAAATCCCGCGAGTGCGAGCGAGGTGAGCGCCACGCTGTAGGGATCGAGTTCGCCTGCAAAAATGAAATAAAAAACGAGGATCGTGCCCACCGTCACGCCCCCCATCACCACGAAGAGCATCTGCGGACACTGCCAAAGCGGAAGAGGATAGTGCTGGCATTGCCGCACGAGATTGAGTTCTTGCAGTAGGCGTTCGCTCAACGTTTCGGCCCGCGGGGTCTGCATGTTGGCATTATAGCACGCCGGCATTACCGTTGCGCCGCATGCCTCTCTCCGATACGATACGTGCGCGGAGAAATGGAAGGGATAGGGGTGAACCAGAGCAAAGCACGGTTCACCCCTATCCCAAACCGTGGTCGCCTCGGGCGAACTCTGGTGTGAGGTGTGGTGTGGCGGTAAGGCGCCCCGCTGGATAGCGGGAAGATCGCGAGTCCAAAATAGTTGTTCCTACGATAACCCCTTCGGGGTGTGGCCTAGTGGTAGGGCGCCTGCTTTGGGAGCAGGAGATCCCGGGTTCGAATCCCGGCACCCCGACACCAATTTCGCTCCCGACGTAACGTCGAGACTGCGAAATTGAGTGTCCGACCGTAAGTCGGAGCTTCCGAAAAAGCGTCCCTCTGGACAGCGGGAATCGGCGGTTCCCCGCCTGCCCTCCTTCGACGGGTAAGCCGGCGGGCAGGGAATCCGCCCACCCCGACTTCGCGAACCGTAACCCGCTTCGTCGGGCGAAAACCGACCAAACAATGATTTTGTTTCTCTTTATACAGAATCTCGCGTGAGATTCTGTATTATTTTACTAAAGCATCATTTGACTTATTATATAATTTATGATATATCCTCATATAGTCAAAACTGTTCGCTCACAATCCAGAGTCCAACAATGAGGAGGTGGTCTACACGAAACCGCTTATCGGTATTATCGGCTCCAAGGGGAAATACGGCCGATTCCTCAAGCGCTTGTTCCTCGCGTATGGTTGCGAGGTAATCGGCGCCGACGCGCAGGACGGACCGAATGTGGACGAGAGAAATCGCGCGGTCGTGGAACAGGCCAACGTGGTCATCTTCTCGGTACCGCCTCGAGTTGTCGAAGGGGTTATCAAAGCGCTGATCGCCCACTCTCGTCCAGAACAGCTCTGGATGGACGTCACCTCGATCAAGGTGATCCCCGTATCGGCGATGCTCACATCGCGAGCTGAGGTGGTGGGCCTTCATCCCATGCGTGCTCCTGGGGAATCCCTGGCAGGACACGTCGTGGCGGTGTGTCCGGAACGGCTCGATCTCTGGAAATCGTGGACAGCCGATTTCCTTGCCTGGACGGGCGCCCGGCTCAAATTCTGCACTCCCGAAGAGCACGATCGGAAAATGGCGGTGGTGCAGGGCCTCGTCCACGCCATGCAACTCACCATGGCAGCAACCATCCGTTCTCTCGATGAGGATGTCCACGAGACCCTCAGCTTCACCAGTCCGGTGTACCGCATTGCGCTCAGCCTCATCGGACGCATCCTGCAACAAAACGCAGACCTCTACGCTGACATCCAGATGCTCAATCCCCATGTCCCGCAAGTCCTGAGTCAAGCCGAAACCGAACTGCACAGATTACGGGAAACGGTGATCGCCCAAAATCATGAACTGTTCGTTCAACAGTTCGTCGCGAGCCGAGAACACTTCGGTTCGGAAGACCTGAACGATGCCTTCGCCCTGTTCGAGGAACTCAACCAGCTACTCGCTGCTCGATCAAGCGAACGCCAGGTGTGTCTCCAAACTCGCGAAGATCGACCGGCTCTCCTCCGCGATATCACCGACCTTTTCGCCGAAGGAGACATCAATCTCACGCACATCCATTCATTTGAGGCCGCGCAAGGACATCGCTTTCTCGTGGGTCTCGACCGACCCCGGGAAGACCCTGCAGTACAAGCGGCACTCGCCCGGATAGCCGAACGTGGTTTGGCCAGCGAAATGGAGTAAACACGAATACGGCAGCGCCTCGCGGAGTTCCCATCAAGGAATCCCTCCACGGGGCGCTTCTTCCTTTCTTAACTTTCTGCTACATTTGGTAAGGAAATCCGCCTTCGCTAGGGCTACGGCGGACGCTGAAATTTTCAACGGCTCACGCGGTTCGGCGGACAATTTCGCGGGTATCGTATAATGGCATTACCTCAGCTTTCCAAGCTGATGATGCGGGTTCGACTCCCGCTACCCGCTCGCGAAACGAGCCCGCCCTGAAAGGGGCGGCTGCTCTTTTCAGCGTCCCGAGGGACCGGAGGAAATCCCGAGCGAGCAAAGCGAAGTCCCGAATTACGCGAGAGGCGAATGCGAGGGAAAATAAAACGAAACAGGGCTACCCCTTCATTAGTGCCCGAAGTCCCTCCAACGACCCCTCGCCAAACGTTTCTCCTTCCAGCTCACTCAAAAGATTGCGTCGGTCAAATACCTTCGGATGTGCCATTTCAAGAACAAACGTCGATATCTTTTTATAAAATAGCCCAAGACCGGGCCTGAATCGGATCACCTTCTTGAGCTCGCGCCGAAAGGTCTCTTCGCTTCCGTAAAGCCGCAGATTGAGCTTCTTCCCCGCAACTTCATCGAGAAGGTCAGCGATCTCGCCGATCTTCGGGGCTTTGTCGCCGCTGGTGAGGTGATAGCAGAGATGCGCGAGACGCGGCTTGAGCAGTAAACGAACTATTGCAACTGCGACATCGTGAGCTGTCACAATATCCAAAGAGTCCTTTCGATCACCCGGCAAAATGGGGAGAAACCCCTTCCGAATAAGAAATAGGCCGAGCGTGAGAGCGCTGACGGAGCTACGGAATCTTTTCTCATACGGCGTGATGATCAGCGAAGGGCGAAATATTGCCATCGGAAGCTGACTCGCAGAGACCCTCATGAGCGCCTCTGCCTCGTATTTGCTCTGTTCGTAGGTATTGAGAAACCCTTCTCCGTGCGCGAAATCGTCTTCTCGAATCAAGCCGGTCCTCTTGCCGGCAACAAAGGCGGTACTCAAAAATCCAAACCTCTCAAGATGCACGCACTCCTCTGCCAAGCCCAGCATCCGTTGAGTCATCCCAACATTACTGCGCCTTGCCGTCTCGAGGGATAAATCGAACCGCGTCGATGCCGCAGCATGAAGAATATGAGTCGTTCGCAGGAGAAGGCCGGCGTAGTCCGTCTCCGATAGGCCCAGGCGTTCTTTCGCAAGGTCGCCTCGTATGACCTGAACGGCGTTCGCATGTCTACGAATCAACGAAGCGGCTCTCATCTCTGCCTCGTATTGAGAGGGGGCCCGAATGAGCAATACCACCCGATGAGGAGATGCGAGAAGTTCACCCAGAAGAAGTTTCCCCAAGCTTCCTGTCGCCCCCGTCAGAATGATCGTTTTCTCGTCCATGTCGCCTCCACTATACAGCTCCGCGGTCGCCTAAGGCGACCGCGGGACCATTTCTAGGCCTAGAAATTCCTACTTCACCGCATCTTTCAGCGCTTTTCCTGCGGAGAAGCGCGGCTTCTTGGATGCCGGCACGTGTACGGTTGCACCCGTGCGCGGATTGCGCGCCTCGCGGGCCTTCGCCATCCTCACGCGGTACGTGCCAAAGCCGGCGATCTTCACCTCTTCGCCGCGCTTGAGCGCGTTCGTGATTCCGTCAAAGACGCCGTCTACGGCCCGTGCCGATTCAGCGCGAGAACCGCCGAGAATCTTCTGGACCGCCTCTACGAGACCATCTTTCGTCATGCTCTCACCTCCTCCTGAGACGAACCCCCATCAAACTCATGAAGGCCGCCATTCGGCGTTATTTTACAAGGAGATTCGTCAAAGCCCCAGCGGACGTTGTCCACAGGGTCCTACCGGGCGTATTCCACCACGCGCTTCTCTCGAATGAGGTTCACCTTGATTTCGCCGGGGTAGTGAAGGTCTTGTTCAATCTTTTCCGCGATTTCTCGGGCGAGATTTGCCGCCCTCGCATCGTCCACGCGCTCCGGAAGCACGAACACCCGCACTTCTCTTCCGGCTTGAATTGCATAGGACTTTTCCACACCCTCGAAACTATTCGCAATGCGTTCGAGATCGCTCAAGCGCTTCAGGTAGTTCTCCACCGTATCCCGCCGCGCGCCAGGACGCGCCGCGGAAATGGCCTCGGCGACCTTCACGATAATCGACTCGGGAGTTTCGAAGGGATATTCCTCGTGGTGCGATTGCATCGCCTGAATTACCGCATCTTCCACATTGAAGCGCTTCAGCAGCTTTCTCCCGATTTCTACATGCGTTCCTTCCACCTCATGATCCACTGCCTTGCCGATATCGTGGACCAAGGCCCCGAGCTTCGCGATTCGGATATCGGCGCGGAGCTCTGAAGCAATCATGCCGGCGAGATGCGCCGCTTCCAAAGAGTGCTGAAGAATACTCTGACCGAATGACGTTCGGAACCGAAGACGGCCGACGAGGTAGACGAGCCGGGGATCCAGGCCGGTGACGCCGATCTCTTCCACCGCATCCACGCCCGCCTTCCGCACGATCTCTTCTACTTCGCTGCGCGCCGCCTCAACGAGTTCTTCGATTCGTGCAGGTTGTATGCGGCCATCCTCGATGAGTCGAGTAAGAGCGCGTTTCGCGATCTCCCGACGAATCGGATCAAAAGAAGAAATGACGATCGTATTCGGCGTTTCATCCACAAGGACTTCGCAGCCGCTTGCGCGCTCGAAGGCCTTGATATTCCGCCCCTCCTTCCCAATGATGCGTCCTTTGATATCTTCCGAGGGAATCGAGACGGAAGAGGTCGTGGCATCGACCGCATGCGATGCGCCATAACGCTGCATCGCGCCCAAGAGAATCTCCTGTGCTCTGCGCGTGAACGTGGCCTCTCCCTCTTCTTCCAGCCCTCTCAGCCGCCGTTGCAGCGTCTCAGCATGCTTCTGTTCTACTACCGCCATCAGTTTCTTGGTCGCCTCTTCCTCCGAAAGACTCGAGGTTTTTTCCAGATGCGAAAGCTCCTCCTCTCGCAAGAGCTGGAGCTCTTCTTGGAGCCGCTTCGTTTCTTTTTTCCCCTCCTGGAGTTCGGTCGCCTGACGATCGATATCGGCACGCGCACGTAAAATGCCCTGCTCGCGCTCATCGAGGGCCTCCTCCCGTTTCGCGAACTGCGTGCGGAGATCGCGCTCTTCGCGCTTCGCGTCTTCCCGAATTGCAATCGCTTCTTCTTTTGCCTTGAGGACCGCTTCCTTTTTCTCCGATTCCGCGCGCGTGCGGATCTCACCGGCCTCCTTCAGCGCCCCCTCGCGCCCGCGGCGCGCGAACTCCTGCCGGAAGAACCAACCCGCGGCCGCACCCGCGACAAGCGCGAGCCCGGCGATGACTAAAGATAGCTCCATGAGAATCGTTCTCCATCCGCAAGAAATGCGCGTGGTTGCGTTCCCCGGCGTTCGCGTCAAGGATCCTCACTCCCGGCATCGCCTGGGAGAAACCGCCCTGAATGATACGAAAACGCCGCTTCGCTGCGGACAAAGGCCTTTTATATATCGACATCGGATCCACCCTACCGCGAGGCACCGAAAAGTCAACGGGCCCCAAACCCTATGGGTTTCAGGCATCACCGATTGCCCGAACGATATCTGCAAAATCTCCGGCGTTGAGTGATGCGTGCCCCACGAGTACGCCGTCAATTCCTTCCTGATTCGCAAACGGCGCTACGGTCCCGCCCTCAATAGACCCCCCGTAAAGTATCGGTACCGATGATGCTGCCCGTTCTCCGAACCGTTCCCGCAAAAGTTTTCTTATGAAGAGTACGGCAGATAACACGTCGTCGGGCGTATCCGGTATCGACCCGCCAATGGCCCATACGGGTTCGTAAGTGACGATAAGCTTCCCCGCATCGGCGGCCTCTATTACGCCAAGCGCTTCCGCAACCTGCTCTCGGAAAGCCACGTGCCAATCCCCTTCCCGATGAAGCTCGCCTACACACAACACGGCGGTCATGCCCGAAGAGAGCACCGCGCGAAGTTTCCGCCCCACGATCTCATTTGTGTCGCCCAGCGCCCGCCGTTCGGAATGCCCCACAATCACATACTGTACTGCGAGCGAACGGAGCATCGGGAGGGAAACCTCCCCCGTGAAGGCACCGCGTTCCTCCCAGAATGCGTCTTGCGCACCAAGGCGCCATCGCGACGTCATGCGGCTCTCAGCCCCCACCAACGGCAACCAAGGGAAAGGGGGGCAGAGTACGACCGTGACGCGTTCGCTTCCTCTCCGCAATTCCTGTGTCAGCGCCGCAGTGAGGCGTTCCGCCTCACTGCGTTCCGGAGGCCCCATCTTCCAATTAGCGATCACGTACTTCACATTCTTTCTCCTCGTCGTGAAGCTTTACTCCTGCTTCGAAGAAACGCTGCCGCGTATTCCGGCGCAATCGTCGAAATCTCGATCCCGGTTGCAATCTCGAACCCCGCCCACACGGAAATCTTTGGAAGAATCTCGAGATGCCAGTGGTAATGCGGATATAAAGCAACACGACCACAGGGCGCACTGTGAATAAAAAAGTTGTACGGGGGATTGCCAAGACGATTCCGAAGGCGACCAAGCACGCGGCGAAGGATATCGCCCGCCTCCTGAACCTCGCGATCGGTGATATTTCCGAAGCATGGCTCGTGGCGTTTCGGAAAAATGCGGATCTCAAAAGCCGATCGCGACACAAACGGACACATCGCGACGAATGCACGATTCTCCGCGATGATGCGGCCTTGCTTACGCCGTTCCCATTCAAGAAGCGCGCAGTGCACGCAGCGGTGGTGGCGCCGGAAGTAACGCGCCGACCCCGCAAAAGAGCGCTGCACGTCGGGAGGGATGACGGGAATCGCGATAATCTGCGAGTGCGGATGGTACAGCGACGCACCTGCTTCGCGTCCGAAGTTGTGGAAAATCGCCACATACTGCACGATTCGTTCTCCCGAAAGTGTGCGGTAGCGGTCGCGATAAACCCGAAACACGGTGGCCGCCTCACTTTGTGTATATTGGGCCCAATGACGGTGATGGTCACGGCTCACGACAAGCTCATGGAAGCCGGCCCCGTCCATGGTTTCGAATGGCCCAACGGCGTGTTTCTTCGGCTCTCCCGGCATGAATGCAGGGTACCGATTGGGAATCACTTGCGTAAACCATTCTCGATCCGCCCTGGTGCCGGAGAGCGTGCGACCGGCGTAATCGAGCACAAGAGTGGCCGGGGCATTCCCAGAGGATTGCGGTTTCTCGAAAGGACACCCCGCACGCTTCGTGTACGCGGAATCGTGGTGGTGTACGCGAGAGAAAGCGTGAGGCCGCTTCGCGCGACCGATCGCAATCGCAATCCAGTCGCCGGAAACGAGATCTCGCCGAAGTTCCGAGGAATCCATAAAAATAGTACGCTTCAGCGAATATGATAAGCGCCTATCCACAGCCACCACCGAATACGGGCGAGGTCCCAAAAGGTGTTCAGATAGGCGGACGCCTTCACCTTGCTTTCCGGATTATGAATCCAACGAATCGGCGCCTCGTGAATATGAAAACCGAGCTTGCGAGCCAAGGCGAGGGCTTCGATGTCAAATCCCCATCGGTCAATACGGGCTCTCGAGAAAATCTCTTCCGCCGCCTCGGCGGTGAAAAGCTTGAATCCCCGCTGCGTATCTTTGATTCCGGGCAGCACTGTCGTCTGAATCAAGAGGTTAGCGAGCCGTCCCGCAAGCGAGCGGATTCCCGATTCTCCCCGTTCTACCTTGCTCTCTTTGAGACCGATCGATCCTATCACCACATCGGCGGCAGTGCGCCCCTTCTCCCCGCTAGCACCCGGCTGCTTGATATGCGGCAGGAGCTGATCGAGTTCTTCGATGGGCGTGGCGTTATCTGCGTCGGTAAATAAACGAAGAGCTCCTTTTGCCTCTCGCATACCCTGACGCACTACATATCCTTTTCCGTGATTTTCGTTATTGGCGATAAGCCGCAGGTTCTTGAAGAGATTCTGGTAATCGGCGACGATCCGCGCGGTGCTATCGCGAGAACCGTCGCTCACCACAAGCACCTCTGCGGTGAGTTTTTTCTCATTGAGGTAGCGCTCAATGGCAAGAAGCGTCGCTCCGATACGACGCTCCTCGTTGAAAACGGGAATCACGATGGAAAGGTGAGGCGATTCTGCCCCCATAATACTATGCTAACCCGATTGCGTACTGCGGGCGAGCCACGTTTCGAGGATCGCCGCCGCCGCACCGGCGTCTCGATTATGCGCATCACGAGCGACTTTCGTCGTAAGACGCTCGTCCACAAAATCTACCGGCAGCGCGATATTGTCGTGTAAGCGTTTGCCGAACTGTCGTGCAGCTTCCGCCATCGCTCCCTCTTCTCCCCTCAACGTGAGCGGAAGGCCAACCACGACGCGAACAATCCCGCGATCCCTGATAAGGGTACGAAGCTTGAGGAGAAGGGCTGCGTCATTGGAAAGGGTGAGAAGCGGGAGGGCGACCCGTGCTGCCCCGGTGTCCGCGAAAGCAACACCGACGCGTCTCTCTCCGTAGTCGAGACCGAGAATCCGCATACGCTCTTAAGTATCGACGGCGGTGAGAATCTGCGAACCGCGGCTCGTGATGACAATCGTGTGCTCGAAATGCGCGGCGAGCGAACCGTCCGTCGTCTCATAACTGAAGCCGTCAGCGGCGAGACGGACGTGTGGTGAAGAAAGCGAGGTGATGGGTTCGATTGCGATCACCATGCCCTCGGTGAGTTCCGGACCCGTTCCCGGCTTCCCGAAATTGGGGATTTGCGGCGGTTCATGCAACTGCCTTCCGACACCGTGACCCACGAGTTCGCGAATCACCTGGAAGCTCGCGGCCTCAACGTGGCGCTGGATGGCTGCGGAGATGTCTCCTACGCGATTGCCCGGTTTGGCCTGCGCAATGCCGAAATCAAGCGCCTCGCGAGTCACATCAAGCAAGCGCTGCGTTTCCGTGCCAACTCTTCCAATAGGAATCGTCACCGCAACGTCTGAATACCAACCATCGAGGACTACACCGAAATCGAGGCCCAGGAGATCTCCGTCACGAAATGGATGCTCGTTCGGCACACCGTGAACGACAATGTTATTCACCGACGTGCAGAGCACCGCTGGAAAATGTTCGTAACCCAAAAATGCCGGCTCCACACCGGCGTCACGGATACGCGCACGGGCGATTTCGTCGATTTGAAGAGGGTTCACGCCCGGTTTCGCGTAGGCGACGAGCTCCTGCAGAATACTCGCCGCAGCCGCGCAAGATCGGCGAATACCCGCGATCTCTTCTGAATTATACTTTGCGGTTCGTTCCGACATGAGTTATCGCGACTCCGTCCCGGAGCGCCTCCCCGACGCGATCGGCAACAGCCGCTATCCCCGCCCTGCCGTCAATCTGGCGAAGGAGAATGCCGCGCTGGAGGAGAAACGCAATGATCGGCGCAGTCCGTTCAGAGTACTCTTTGAGACGAACGCGAATCACCTCCGGCGTATCAAGAGCACCGCGCTGAACGAGTTTACCTCCGCAGCGCTCGCATGTCGTCAACCCTTCGGTTTCCGGCAAGAATGGTACCGGTGCGCGGCACCGTTCGCAAATGCGCCGGTGCGAATTCCGCCGGATCGATTCCTCTTCGGGAATCGTAATCACAAGCGCTCGCAGTGCTACTCGCTTATAGAGATCCTCGAGGAGTGGAACAAGCGTCTCTGCTTCTGGCAGTGTGCGCGGGGAACCAGAAAAGACGATCGTCTTCCCGCGCCCCGCGAGTTCTCGAATTTTTTGAGAAACCCAAAAAGCAATGACCGCCGGCGTCACGAGTACGCCGCTTTCAAACCTCCGTTTCTCATCGCCGTAACGGTACGCAACCTCATCGACCACGATCGTGTCGTCATCATCGTGCGCTAAAAGATTCTCCTCGACGATCTTGGAAGTTTCGAAGTGAAAGAATCCCCACTGTGCCGCGAGAATATCGGCCTGCGTCCCCTTCCCTGCTCCGGGTGGACCAAGCAAAATCACCACCCTGGGCGAAGTGCTCTTCACGTAACGAGTATAGCACGAGCCCCTTTGCGGGGGCTCGGGCGGTATCCGCTCAAGAAGCAGCGTATCAGATATTTTCGTATTCGCGCATCGTAAGTTGCGCGTCGATCTGGCGGACCGTCTCGAGTACCACCGAGACCACGATGAGCACTGCAGTCCCGCCGACCGTGAGTGTCGCAAGTCCCAACGACTGCTGGACGATCTGCGGGAGGACTGCAATCACGCCAAGAAACACGGCCCCGATGAGCGTCGTGCGGCTAATGATCCGGCTCAAATACTGCGCGGTTGGTTCTCCGGGGCGAATGCCGGGGATGAAGCCGCCAGCGCGCTGGATGTTCTGCGACACCTCTTTGGGATCAAACACCACGGCGGTGTAGAAGTAGGTGAAAGTAAAAACGAAGAAGAAATAGAGGAAAGCATAAAGTGTTGAGGTTTGAGAAAAGAGATTCTGGATGGCGGTGGCGATCTTCGCCACCGACTCCGCCTCTGCGGCAGAGAAAAAAGAGGCGATCATGCCGGGAAAAAGAAGAATGGAGAGCGCGAAGATGATCGGAATAACTCCCGCCGAGTTCACGCGAACCGGCAGGTGAGTGGAAACGCCGCCATACATCTTGGTGCCTCGCACGCGCTTGGCATACGCCACCGGAATCCTTCGTTGTCCTTCATTGATGAGCACCACGGCCGCAATGACGGCAAGAGCGATGGCGGAAAAGATCACGACTTGCGGAAGCTGTGCGGGGTCCCACGTTTGCAGCGTTCTGCTTATCGCGGCGGGGATGCTCGAGACGATTCCCGCAAAAATAATGAGTGAAACGCCGTTGCCGATTCCCTTCTCCGAAATAAGCTCCCCGAGCCACATAAGAAAGACGGTCCCGGCGGTGACGATGGCGATATCGGTCAAGAGCGTGAGCGGGTCAAGTGCTGAGAGCACCTGCTGGCTTTGCAGCAATCGCAAGAATCCGAAACCATTCAGCGCGGCGAGGGGAACCGTGAGAATTCTCCCGTACTGATTGAAGCGCTGCCGGCCCTGTTCCCCTTCCTCGTAATATATCTCTTTGAGGCGCGGGAAAATCATTGTGAGAAGCTGCAAGATGATCGTCGCGGTGATATAGGGCCCCACGCCCAGCATCACCACAGAAAGATTCTCCAGCGTACTCCCGGTAAAGAGACCAAGAAGTCCAAACAACTGGCTTTGCGAGAAAAAGGCAGCAAGCTGTTCCTTATCTACTCCCGCAATCGGAACGGCGGCGACCACCCGAAACACCGCGAGAATCGCCAGCACAAAAAGCACCTTTCGGCGCAGTTCGGGAACCTTCCAAATGAGAAGCCACTTCACCATACCTATTCCACCTTCCCTCCTCGTTGCACAATCTTCTCCCGAGCTGAATGCGATACCGCAACGCCGCGAACCACGAGTTTCTCTGGCGGTTCGCCATCGGCCAAAAGTTTCACCGCATCCTTTGCGGAGATTAGTAGTCCCGCAGTCACGAGCGTTTTCGGAGTCACGAGCGAACCTTCAGAGAACGCCGCGCGAAGATCGGCGAGGTGAAGAATCTGGATTTTCTCCCGGCCGGGGAGTGCTGGAAACTCTTCTCCCCGCAGTTTGGGAATCGACTTGATGTAATCACGAATCGCGGGGCGAATCTTCGCGCCCGCGCGAGATTTCTGACCCTTCACACCCTTCCCTGAATAAGTACCGCGTTTCCCTCCGCGTCCAATACGGCGGCCGCGTCGGCCTCGATGAGTCGCCTTCAGTGTATGGAGTTGCATAAAGCCCTTCGTGATAAACAGCCCGCCGCCTACGACGATGCGCGTTGTTCTTGTGTAGCTGCGGCTTGCGCATCGTTGGGTTTTGACCGCTGGACGGGTTTTCTCTGTTCCGCCACCGCAACGCGTTCCGCGAGAAAACGGAGGCCCTCGACAGTCGCGCGCGCATTCGATAGGTTGTTCGTCGATCGAGAGAGAATTTTCGCGGAAATATCGGTGATCCCGGCAAGCTCGCAGAGCGCGCGAACCACCGAGCCCGCCACAATGCCGTGCCCGGGGCTTGCCGGCCGCATGAGAATCCGCGCCGTGCCCGATTTCACGAGGATGTCTCGAGGAATCGTGCCCTTCCGTCTCGGCACTGAGAACCGCGAAGCGTGCGCACGTCTGGTCGCTTTCTCTACTGCCTTAGCAACTTCGAGCCCCTTCCCCGTACCGATACCCACAACGCCATTCTTATTTCCTATCGCGACCAACGCACGG
>Ga0154972_102_pt6 | contig 17613 bp, 22 predicted proteins | sample RifCSPhighO2_01_FD_105940 | JGI IMG/M metagenome (GOLD analysis project Ga0154972, IMG submission 105940) | Candidatus Terrybacteria bacterium RIFCSPHIGHO2_01_FULL_58_15
TTGGTTAGTCGCGTATCACGCCTGCGGCGCGCAGGGAGATACAGGTGCCAATCGCAAGAAGCGAGATTGCGCCGATGAAGAGCGCTGGTTCCCATTGGCCCATCTTTACTTACCTCCTCTCCGATGGAAGGTTCTCGTGGCCATGCTCATCGCAGTAGCATCGGATGCCGGCGCGGTGGCCAAGCCAGTTGCGATGGCACTGTTTCACGCGAGCGAATCGCCGGGTGATTCTCCGGATAGCAGCGCCGTAATCCGGAGGGATCGAATCCGCATTTTGCTCGACTGCCGTAATCCACCCGCGCGGTGTTTCCCAGATAGTGCGGCGTACCGCCATCGCTTGTCGCTGGTGCAGCTTCATGCTCTCCGCGCAACGACATCCGATAACCGCCGCGACGATATCGCACTGCATTTCGTCGATGTTAAGCACCTCGGCGAATGTGGCGCAGTTTACCTTGGGCGGATGATCCGAGAATCGGCGGAGTTTCTCTGGGTGCGTCTTAAACACTTCTTCTAGCCGCTTCCACGTCCAGAGTTTCACGTTGCCGCTCCTTTTTCAAAACCCCGTCTTTCTATAGCAAGCGTTCAGTATGTTCGCAAGTTTACCATACGCATTTCGTATCGACCGTCCCACGTTATGAATTTTCCCGTTCTCGCAATTTCTCTTGCGCCTTTTTTACTATTGCCTCGGCGGGCCGGCCCCATTTTTTTCCAGCGGCAATCACTTCTCGTAGATGCCCCATCGGGTCTTTGTTGCGCCGGCCCCAATCCCAAATTACGCACATCTCCTTTCCCAGCCGAACGCCAAGACGCCGACGAGCCCTCTGCAGGGATATTTCCGGCGCGATCGTATCTTTATGGAGATAAAACATATCAGTTTGGTTTTCGGCCAGTCCGAATATCGCATCGGCAAAAAACACAAAAAGCCGGGTGCCATACTTTTTGCGTATTGTTTTTTCCAATTTTGCGAGTTCCTGTGCGCCGGGCAATGCCCCTGCGATGCTGAAGATGAGCAGCTTTTTCACCCGAGGCGCTCGTTGGAGATAATAGGGAAGCGAGGACTGGAGGGTGGCGCCAGTGGCGATGGTGTCGCCTACAAGGGTGATATTGTTGCTTGGCACCGCTTCCAGGTTCTCGTAGGAGACCCGCGCCAGCGGCGTTTTGCCGAATGTCCGACGTACGCCGAGAAATCCGGCAGGCAAGGAATGGCGAAAGACGTTATAGAACGCTCGGTTGAGGTGGTAATAGAACCCCCCAGTCAAGAGAATGAGCTCGCAGAAATTTTTCACGGCTGCGCCGTTGAATACACCAAGCCGTTTTGCGGCGAGCAAAAACGCCTCGTTGGATTTTACCGTGAGGCGGGAGAGGTCAAAGTCGGTGATCGTGGGGTTGAAGTGGATTTTTTCGGAGTAGGGGCTGGAAACAATATAAGTATTGGACGGTAAATCATTGCGTCTCACGCGATAGAGCCGGGCATTGCCTATGGTCGCTAGCGGTTTCATCGGGAGCGGGTGAGCGGAATCGAACCGCCATCTCCGCCTTGGCAAGGCGGTGTAATAACCACTATACGACACCCGCGTTTGTCTTCACGGTTCGGGAAGCATGTTTAGTATAGGGAGCAATCACCGGAGGGAGCAAGAGGAATGCGCCGCACGGCGCATCTTGACTTTTTATTGCGTCAGTGTACAATATTTGCAGCAGCCTTGAAGGAGGATCGTCATGGCTATCACGAAAGCCGAGATTCTCGGTCGTCTCACTCAGGATCAGGAGGCAGCGGCCTCTGCCCTTGAAGCGACGATCGACGCAGAGATTCGGCGGAATTATGTGGGGCGCGAGCTCGTCGTCACTATCTCGCATTGGCCCCATGAGCGAATACGCCAGGAGCTCGAACGTCGCTATCGCGAAGCGGGATGGATCCTGAGCTTCCATAGCGATCAACGTGACGGATCCTGGATCACGGTTTCGTAATCGCCTACCGCACATAAAGAACGCCTCCGTCATCGGGGGCGTCCCTTTTTGCCTTGGTGGGCCTGTCAGGATTCGTCCCGTAGCAGCGGGATCGGGAAAATCTGGACTACGAAGGTTTTCGTGGATGCGCCAGGACTCGAACCTGGAACCACCAAGGTATAAGCTTGGCGCTCTACCATTGAGCTACGCATCCATTGTTATCATACCGCAGGAGCTGGCCCGTATTTTTTTGCCCGTCCGGTGGCCTCAAGCCACGCATCAAGCGCTTTCTCGTTGCTTTCGAAGGCCATGTGTTCTGGGAGCGATGCCGCGTTGAACCACCTTGCATCCGCGATGTCGCTTGCGGGCGTCGGGTCGCCGCTTGCAATGCGTGCCCGGTAGTAGACATTGAACGTTATCTCCATTTTTTCGCCTTCGCCGTAGCGATCCGCAAAAATACCGAGAAACGACACATCGGTTATTTCTACGCCGAGTTCTTCATGAAGTTCTCTGCGGAGACCCTCTTCAGGTTTCTCCTCGGTTTCAAGGAAGCCACCGGGGAGGTCCCAGAACCCTTTTTTCGGGTCGAAGGCACGCAACACAAGCAGCGCTTCTCCATGCTTGTTTTCAAGAACGGCCGTTGCCGTCGGCTTCGCGTTCTGCCAGAAGACGAAACCGCACGCAGTGCAGGTGAGCTCTTTCTTGTCAGGTTCGAGGCGAAGCGGCTGTTGTGCAAGACGGCCGCCGCATTCGGGACAGAAACGAAAATGATGCATGTGGGCCCGAGCCGACTCGAACGGCTGACCTCGTCGATGTCAACGACGCGCTCTAACCAACTGAGCTACGGGCCCTCAAGATATTGTTCCGGCGAGATTTCAGGTCCAACGACCTGTCGCCTAAGGCGACCGCTCTAGCCAACTGAGCTAACCGCCCGCGTTATCGGTTGTACCGTACCGAGTGAGCCCCGGCAATACTTTCTCGCATTACGGGGGAGCACTTGCGCAGTCGGCCCCGTCCCCTTAGAATGCCCAACGTGCCCGAGACCCTCGACATCCTCTACGAGGATGACGATCTCCTTGTCCTCAATAAACCGCCGGGCATTTCTGTCCACCCGTCGCTCCACGAGTCGTCGGGAACGCTTGTGGACGCGCTCCTTTCATATTGCCCAGAATTGCGGGGAGTGGGGGAGGACTCTGTGCGACCCGGTATTGTCCATCGATTGGATAAAGACACGTCCGGTGTGCTGGTGATCGCGAAGAATCAAGAAACCTTCGTGGAGCTCAAAGAGCTTTTCCGTTCCAGAAAAATTGAGAAGCAGTACATCGCGATCGTTGAGGGACGCGTGAAGGCGCCGCGCGGTACTATTACCTTGCCGATTGGACGCATCGGGATGCGTCGGGGCGTTGATGGTCCAGGAAGACCGTTAGGAAAAGTTCGGGAGGCGATAACGAATTTTGTCGTGCGGCGGAGGTTCCGCGATGCCACGCTTCTTACGTTGCGCCCGAAGACCGGACGCATGCACCAGCTTCGCGTTCATCTTGCGGCCATCGGCCATCCCGTGCTTGGCGATAAACTCTACGGAGGGAAACATACCTCTTTACGCGCGTCTCGGCAGATGCTTCACGCTTCTTCGCTCACCCTTTCGCGGCGTAATGGAAAGCGCTATACATTCGAAGCCGACCCCCCCGAAGATTTTCAGGAGACGCTAGGAACACTCGAAGAAAACGCGGCGAAATATAAGAACGACGAAGAATTCGTACATTCGGAATATTAGCTATGCAGGCAACCGATCTCGTAAAGCCAATACTGAAACGCAAGAAACTCCCCGATATCCGCCCCGGCGATACGGTACGGGTTTTTGAGCGCATCAAAGAGGGCGGGAAGGCGCGCACCGCCATTTTCGAGGGTGTCGTGATCGCCCGCCGCCATGGTTCGGAACCCGGGGCGACGATTACCGTGCGGAAAATTTCTTTCGGCGTCGGCGTTGAGCGGGTCTTCCCCCTTTACGCGCCGACCATTGAGAAGTTTGAAATTATGCGGCGCGCGAAGGTACGACGCGCGAAACTCCACTATTTGCGCAAGCGAGTAGGGAGACGGGCGACGCTCCGGGGCGAACTCATGCCGCCGGAGATCGGATCTGCAGAACCCGAAGAAGTATCTGCAGCAGTGCCGGTGCCCGAAGATCAATCCATGGAAACATCAGCGGCCGCTGAAGAGGGCGCGTCAGAGGAAAAGTAAGGGACGCGTGCAGTGGCGTTGATGGCGGGCGCGTAGCTCAACGGCAGAGCGTCTGTTTTACACACAGAAGGTTTCAGGTTCGAATCCTGACGCGCCCACGAGTCAAGGGAACGTATGGAGCAGTTCATGCGCGAGGCGCTCGCAAGCGCGCGCCAGGGAATACGGAAACATGATGGAGGCCCCTTTGGGGCCTGTATTGTGAAAAACAGAGACATATTGGCCGTAGCTCACAATACGGTGCTCCGAAAGCAGGACCCCACATGTCACGCGGAGATGAATGCTATCCGGCAGGCCTCCAAGAAACTAGGAACGTGGAATCTCTCGCGCACGACGATTTTCTCCACCACCGAGCCGTGTCCGATGTGTTTTGGGGCAATCCACTGGGCGCGGATAGGTCATGTAGTGTCGGGAACGAGCATTGCGGACGCCGAGCGGTTCGGTTTCCACGAACTTCGCGTCAAGAATGAAACACTGCGGCGGTTGGGCCGCAGCCGTGTCGGCATCACGAAAGGATTCATGCGCCGCGATTGCCTCGCGCTTCTCGAGGATTGGCGCGCGAGCGGGGGAGAGGTGTATTGAGGTTGAGAAAGGAAATACCCCGCGCCTGCGGGGTATTTCTCTCGTAAAAGAATAAGTTCGCGGAGGAAGCCGGCGATTATGGCGTGGCGGGCTGCGGATTGATTTTCGGAACCGGGGCCTTGTGCGGCGTGCCTATGATTTCCTCGAACTCTGCGCGTTCGAGCGTTTCGACTTCGGTGAGGCGTTTCGCGATGCGCGTGAGCAGCGTACGTTTTTTCCTCAGGATACCTTTGGCGCGTTCGTGGGCTTTCGTAATGATGCCGCGTACTTCTTGGTCGATGGTTTCGGCTGTTGCATCGGAATAATGGCGTTGTTCTGCGAGTTCTCTTCCGAGGAAGATCAACTCTTCTCGTTCGCTGAAGACCACGGGTCCGAGCGTATCCGACATGCCGTATTCCGTGACGAGCCGGCGGGCGAGGTCTGTCGCTTGCTTCAGGTCGTTGGAGGCGCCGGTGGTGAGTTCATTGAAGACCAGCCCCTCTGACGCATATCCGCCGAGCATGGTCGCGATGCGTCCAAGGAACTGGCTCTTGGAGTGGAGTTTTCGATCTTCGCTGGGGAGTTGCTGTGTATACCCCCCTGCCATGCCGCGGGACACGATCGAGACCTTGTGAATAGGATCCGCCTCGGGGATGGAAGCGGCAACGAGCGCATGGCCGGCTTCATGATAGGCCGCGATCTCTTTTTCGCGAGGTGAGAAAACGTGCGATTTTCGTTCCGGGCCGAGAATCACCTTATCGATGGATTCGGAGAGTTCCTGCTGGGTGATAGTTTTCTTGTCGCGGCGGGCCGCGAGAATCGCAGCTTCATTGGTAAGGTTCGCGAGGTCAGCCCCAGAGAAACCCGGCGTGCGTTCTGCGATCGCCCGAATATTGATATCGGCGGCGAGTTTTTTCTCGCGCGTGTGGATTGCGAGAATCTCTTCTCGCGCCTTGATATCCGGCGCATCGAGCACCACGCGGCGATCGAACCGTCCGGGCCGCAGGAGTGCGGGATCAAGGACGTCGGGGCGGTTCGTCGCGGCGACCACGATGACATTCGTATCGCGTTCGAAGCCGTCCATTTCGGTGAGGATCTGGTTGAGCGTTTGTTCGCGCTCATCGTGCCCTCCCCCGAGCCCCGCGCCCCGCATGCGGCCCACGGCGTCGATCTCGTCGATGAAGACGATCGCGGGGGCGGCACGCTTCGCTTGTTCGAAGAGATCCCGCACGCGTGAGGCGCCCACCCCTACAAACATCTCCACGAACTCCGACCCCGCGATGTGAAAGAAGGGTACGTTTGCTTCTCCTGCGACCGCACGCGCGAGGAGCGTCTTTCCGGTCCCCGGCGGTCCCATGAGGATGACACCGCGAGGAATCCGCGCGCCAATCTCCAGAAACTTTTTTGGATGCTTGAGGAACTCGACGACTTCCCAGAGTTCCTCTTTCGCTTCCGTCACTCCGGCGACATCCTTGAACGTGATGCGTTCCTTTTTCCCTCCCGTAAAGATGCGTGCGCGTGCGCGTCCGAACGAGAAGGCCTGCATCGCGCCTTGTTGCGCACGCTGGGTGAGGAACCAGAGGAAGACGCCGATAATGATGATGGGTAAGAGGATGGGAAGGAGTACTGCGAGCCAGTAGCCAAGGCCCTCTTCGCTCTCCACTACGATATCGGTGCGCGCAAGCTGCTCGGAGGTGACGCCAAGATCCGTGAGGGTTTGAGTGATCGGCGCTCCCACCTCTTTGCGCGCGAGCTTCTCGGTATCATCGCGGTAGTGCACCGTGACGACCTCTCCCCGTACGGCGACGCTTTTCACCGTATCGTCGCGGAGCGCTTGTGCGATCTGCGAAAGCGGCACTTCCTCCGGCTTCGTGACGGTTTCCATAAGGAACCCGAGGAACGAAGAGAGGAAGAGGAGAAGGACAATAGTGATGAGGAGGTTGCGGATGAGAAGGCGCATAAGATGAAATCCACCTTACCCTAATGCAGGGACTGCGGAAGGGCAATGGCCCTGTTATTGGATGATGGTGCCTCGAAACGCGCGGCCGTTGAGAAGATCGGCGAGATTCGTGAGTTGTGTGCCGCGCACGACGATGACCGTGAGGCCCATGCGTTCGGCGCGACGAGTCGCAACCGGGTCGACCGGGGCGGCCATGCCGGGTTTCCACCTCCCCGAGACGATTTTCCCGTATTCGCGCCAAGAGAGGCGCTTGAGGGGTTTGGCATTCGGGTAGCGGACGAAATCGCGATCGTAGACGTATGCGGGGCGTCCCGCGATGACGATACGCTTTGCGCCAAGCTCTTCCGCAACGCGCACCGCGACCGTATCGGTGGAGTATCCCGGCATCCAACCTGCGGCAACAGCGATGGGGTCGCGGAGGTGGAGCAATTTTTCCGGCGCGTTCACGATTTCGGGATGCGTGCCCGTTCCGAGCGCGACGCGCAAGAGTTCGGCATTCAGCTGTGTCGCCCGCATGCCGACTGTGTCGAGATTGATTTGCGTGGCGGCGGGCGTGAGCTCTTGTGCTGCGCGCTGGTATGTGCGCGCAATGCCGCCGCCGCCGATCACGATAATGAAACGATGTCCGCGGCGCACTTGTTTTCGTACGAGCGCTCGGAAGCGCTTCAGAAATAGGTGGTCGATGCCTTCCGGCGCGACGACTGAACCGCCGAGCGCAATGATATGGGGCTCTCTCTTCGTTGTTTTTCTCCTCTTTCGCTGCTCGCGTTTCGCCATCGTTTTTCATCGTAGCATAAGGAAAAACCCCAGGCGCGTTGGCCTGGGGTTCTCCGTTGGAAGGGGATAGGGGTTGTTTACTGGATTGGGGCAGCGGCAGACGCGTTGCGCACGTCGCTGACCGTGATGGCGCCGTCCTTGCCGGTGCCATCGATGATGGTGCCGAGGTCGACACCGAGCTCGCCTGCGAGCTTGCGGGCCTGCGGGCTGGCCTTGAGGGGAGCGAGTGCCGCGAACGGCGACGCGCCTTCCTCTCCCGGTCCCGAGGAGTAGCTCTGCGGTTCCGCGGTATCGTCCTCGTTGTTTCCGAGGGCTTCCGCTACGACGGCCTCGTCTTCGGCGTCGAGCTCCTCCTCATCCAAGGAGGGCTCGTGCCTCGACCGGCGACCGCGCGGCGTCTCGTCGCGTTCGGGCTCGGCGTGGGCCGGGCTCGGCGCGGCGGACGCCATGGGGGGCTGCGGCCTGAAGCGCTCCTGGAGCGCCCTGGCCTGCTCCTCGCTCGCCGGCTCCCGGGCCGACTGGTCGAGGATGTGGTACAGGCGCACCGGACCCTTGAAGAAGTAGCCAGGGCCTCCGTCGCGGCGGTTCTCCGCCGTGAGCGACTGGCCCATGCACTCCTGAAGGATCGACGCCATGCCGCGGTTCGTCGCGGCCTTGAGCGTCACGGTGCGGTCCACGATCTCGAGGACGAGCTGGCCTGCGGATTTGCCGTCTCGGAAGAGAACCGGCACGGCCACGAGGCCCGAGCACGTCAGGGCGAGGATGTCCTCGGCCTTGACCCCGGTGGCGTTGGCGAGAAGCCCCCGGCGCTCTTCGGCCGCCTGCCTCTCGGCACTGCGGATGCGGTTGCGCGTCCGCAGAGCGAAGAAGACCGCGCTCCGGACCGCCGGCGACCTCTCGTAGCTGTCGAAGCGGAAGTAGGTGCCGCGGAACGTCGCCGGGCTGCCGTCCGTGCGGGACACCGTGTATGAGGTGTCCCGGTGGTCCGGGCAGTCGCAGAAGACGAAGTGGCCGTCCTGCTTGCGCGACCTCGCGCCCTCGAGCTCCTCTTGGGTCACGACCGCGTGGTCGGTGACCTTGAGGAGGCCGTGCACCGCCTCTGCGTAGTCCGGAAGCGACGGCGTCTCCGGGTGGCGCCCCTTGTCGGAGAACACCCTGAGCGTGCGCCGCACGCCGCGGAACTGCGCGATGCGCGCGGTGTCCTCGCCGGCCGCCTCGAGCTTCTCGCGGAGCTCTACCGCCTGGGACCTCAAGCCGTCCAACGCCGTGCGCTGCTGCGGAGTGAGATCCTTGTTGCGGCTGCGGAGGATCCGCTCGGCCGTTTCGTACTGGCCGATCTGCTCCTCCGCCTGGTCGAGCTGCTCGACGAGCTGCTCGGCCTTTGCGATCTGTGCATTCCGCTCGGCCTGCGCGGCCTGGCGTACGAGATCGCCGGCGTTGACCCTCTGACTCGCCTTGGGCGAGGCAGGGGGCGTCGTCTGGATCTGGTCGTTCACGTGGTTCCTCCTTTGGAACTGAACTGCCCTATCCCCGTATTCCCAAGGTACTGTGTCCCGATTTCGTGCGTACACATGGATCGGGACTACCGAACAAAAATAGCACGATTATCTCAATAAGTCAAGCCCCACTCCGCAGCGTGCGGGTGGGGCCTGAAGACCAAAGCATCACCGGTTTTATCCGAGGGATTCTTCGGATTCCGCGACGTTCGCGGACGTTTCCTCTGTCTTTTCGGTTTCCGCGGTGACGGCCGGCTCTTCCTTCGCTTCTGGCGTGACTTCCTCGCCATCGGCACTGGGCGTTGCTGTTTCGGGCTGAGGGGGCTCGAGCGCTTTCAGGGAGAGTGAAACGCGGTCGCTTTGGATATCGACGATTTTCGCCTTCAATCGGTCGCCGATCGTAAAGCGTTCGCGAATGTGCTGCACCGGCTCACGGGAGACCTCGGAGACATGCATGAGCCCTTCGAGACGTTCGTCGGGGCCGAATCTCACGAAGAGCCCAAAGTCCACGATGCCCGCGACCCTTCCTTCGACGATATCGCCGACGTGGAAGTTCTTGAGTTCTTCGCGGAGCTCTTCTTCGAAGACGGCTCGTTCCGAGAGAATGAGCTTGTCGCGCTGGGGATCGAGGTTGAGGATTTTCGCCGAAAGCGGTTGCCCCACGAAAGCCCGCAGCGCTTCAAGAATCTTCTCCTTATCGCCGCCCTCCACGTGCGGGTAGTGTTCCGGAGCGAGCTGGGATACGGGGAGAAAGGCCTTGATCCCTTCCACGTTCACGACCAGTCCTCCGCGGTTTGCGGATTCCACCGTCGCCTTAATGGTTTCTTTTTCATCGGAGAATTTTTGGAGGCGCCCCCACGCGAGCTCTCTTCCCGCAGCGACCGCAGACAGCTCCACGTAACCGTCGGCGTTCTCCGGATCGATCACTTTTGCGCTTACGCGGTCACCGACGCGCTTGTCTCGCAGGATATCCCGGGCCATGAAGAACTCACGGCCGTAGACGATGCCGGTGCCCTGCGGCCCCAGATCCACGAGTACCGCAGCGGTGCCGCGGGAAATTACGGGCCCCTCAACGATGTCGCCCTCACGAGGGAGTTGGGGAGAATCGGCCTTGAGTATGGCATCGAGCGGGTGTGCCGCGGAATCGAGTGCTGACGGCGCCACCGTTTCGTTTTCTTGTCGTTCCATAGAGATTCATCCTCCTTTCCGTCGGCTCATCATAGGCGAGAGGGTTAATATTGGCAAGAGAAAACAACGCGAGTGCCTTTGCGGTGAGCGCCCTCGATGGTATGCTGAAACCATGATCGTGACGTGGTACGGCGGACGGTGCATGCTTGTTGAGGAGCGCGTCCGGGGCCAAACACCGCGCAGCACGCTCTTTTTTCCAGAAACGAAAACGAGCCGCGTGCGCACCCTAGAAGAGAAGGCGGATGTTATTGTGGGAGGCGAAAACGTGAAGGTCCCGCAAGAGGGGAGGGCGCACCGAATCGTGATGCCGGGCGAGTACGACGTTGCGGGTTTTTTCGTGCGCGGCATGGCATTCGGGAGCCGAAGCGGCTCGAGCACCTCGGCGTACGTTACAGAAGCTGGCGATACGGTATTTTGTCTTTTCGGCGAGGTCGCAGCGGATACGCTTTCGGAGCAAGACGTCGAGGCGCTCGGTCTCGTGGATATTCTCGCCCTCCCGGTGCCTTCGCACCCAGAAAAAACCTCGCAGATTTCCGGTCTCGGTGACGTTGTGCGGGCCATTGAACCGAAGGTGGTGTTGCCGCTCACCGAAGATGCGAAGCTGCGCGCCGCGGTGCGAAAAGAACTCGGCGTGGAGGGGGAGACCACAGGGAAACTCACGGCGCTGAAGAGGGATTTCCCCGAGGAGGGATTCCGCGTTGTTTTTCTTGATGCACAGTAGTCGTATGGAACATGCGCTTCAGTTCATCGAACGGCTTCGACAGTTCCCCGAGCCCATACGCCGCCAGGTGCTTTGGGTGAGCGTAATACTCGTAACGCTCGTCATCGGGGCGCTTTGGCTCGTGACGTTGTCCTGGCAACTGAAAACCCCGCAAGAGCCAAAAGAGCAGCCGGCCGAGTCGGGTACAACCGCGCTTCCCGGTGCGTGGGAGAGCGTTCGAGCGAGCGGTGCCTCTGCCGGAGAGGAGCTCCGCGGATTCTTACGGACGCTTCTCCTTTCGGATGAGGGGACTGGTGTACGGGAAATCCCTCCGCTCGCACCTTCTGCCGCGCCAAGTGATGATACAGAGTCGCGCGCACGGCTTCCCGATGCGCGTCAAGAGTGATGAAATCCGCGGATCATTGAGCGTATCACTTTTCTTACTATGGATATCGGCGCCGTGACACCACGCGACATCCGGCAGGAGATGGAGGAATCGTATCTTGACTATGCGATGTCCGTCATCGTCCAGCGCGCGCTTCCGGACGTGCGCGATGGCTTAAAGCCGGTGCAACGGCGCATCCTCTACGCAATGCGCGAGATGGGCCTCACGCATGGTGCTAAGCCCCGAAAGGCGGCTGCCGTCGTGGGAGATGTGCTGGGCAAGTACCACCCGCATGGCGATACGGCTGTGTACGACGCGCTTGTCCGCATGGCGCAACCTTTTTCTCTTCGCTACCCGCTTATCGAGGGACAGGGCAATTTCGGATCCGTCGACGGAGATTCTGCTGCGGCGATGCGGTACACCGAAGCGCGATTGACTCCGATTGCCGAAGTCCTGCTTTCGGATATCGAGAAAGACACCGTCGCATTCGTTCCCACCTACGATGCGACGCGCAAGGAGCCGCAAGTGGTGCCCGCAGCACTCCCGAACCTTCTTCTCAACGGTTCCGTCGGCATTGCCGTCGGCATGGCCACGGCCATCCCGCCACACAATCTTGCCGAGGTCGCAGACGCCCTGATACTCCTTGCCGAACAGCCAGAGACGCCGCTCACGGAAGTGCTCAAGATCGTGCGAGGGCCGGATTTCCCCACGGGCGGCTTGCTTTACGGCCGCGCCGATATTTCCCAGGCGTATTCCCAGGGAGCGGGGCCGATGGTGCTGCGAGGTCGTGCCGAGATCGTTGAGCACAAGCGCGGCCGTGCCATCGTGATTTCCGAGATCCCTTACGAGATACGCAAGGCGGCCTTGATTGAACACATCGCCGAACTCGTTCGCGACAAGCGCCTCGAGGGTATCCGCGATATCCGCGACGAATCCGATAAGGAGGGGCTCCGTATCGTGATCGAGCTGAGAAGCGACGCTGCTCCACAACGCGTCCTTAACGCGCTCTACAAGCGCAGCGACCTGGAGCGTCGGTACCACCTCAATCTCTTAGCGCTTGTCGATGGCATTCAGCCGCGGGTGCTTTCGCTCAAAACCGTTCTCGAAGAGGTGCTTAAGCATCGGCGAGAAGTAATCCGCCGGCGTTCGGCCTACGATCTTGCGCGCGCCCAGGAACGCGCCCACATCCTTGAAGGACTCACGCGGGCCCTCTCGAAGATCGATGCGGTGATCCGCGCCATCAAGCTCTCGCGTTCTCGCGAGGATGCGCATCGGGCGCTGAAGGCGAAGTTCCGTTTCAGCGACATCCAGGCTTCGGCGATCTTGGCGTTGCCGCTTTCAGCACTCGCCCGGCTTGAGCGCGAGAAGATCCTCGGGGAACTTGGTGAACAGCGAGCGAAGATCGTTGCGCTCACCGAAATCCTCAAGAGCGCAAAGAAGCTGACCCAGGTGCTGGTGCACGAGCTCCGCGACCTCCGGGAGCGTTTCGGTGACGAGCGGCGTACGACAATCGTGCCGCAGCCCGTCGGCGAGATCGCAGATGAGGATCTTGTACCCGAAGCGTCTGCGGTGATCGTGTTGACTTCGGAAGGATACGCCAAGCGTATGCCGCCTGCGGGTTTCCACGTACAGCGGAAGGGAGGCCAAGGCGTCACCGGGATCGGGCTTTCAGAAGAGGAGCACCTCGAGCATTTCACCGTCGCGAATACCCACGACACCATTCTTTTCTTCACAACTCGCGGGCGGGTTTTCCGAACCCCCGCCTACGAGATCCCGGAAGCATCGCGCACATCGCGAGGACGCGCGATCGTGAACTTCATCGCGCTCTCCGCCAGTGAACAGGTCGCGGCGATTGCAGCCCTCCCGAAAACCAAGCGGGGAGCAGGGATGATTGTGCTTGCAACCCGTAAAGGGGTGGTGAAGCGCCTCGATGGGGCGACGCTCGCGAATATTCGACGCAACGGCCTCAACGCGATCGCGCTCCGCGGTGACGACACGCTCGCATGGGCGCGGGTCACTTCGGGGGAGGATGATCTTCTCTTTGTCACTCGGCGAGGAATGGCACTCCGTTTTCCCGAACGCGATATTCGCTTGATGGGGAGGGAGGCGGCGGGAGTGCGAGGGATTGCGCTTCGACGAGATGATACTGTTACTGGTGTGGCAGCGGTATTCAAGCACGCGGAACCTCCGCAGCTTTCTGCCGTGATCGTGACCGAGGGGGGGTTTGGAAAACGCGTGAAACTCGGCCAGTACCGAAGACAACGGCGCGGCGGCGTTGGCGTGCGAACGCTCGCCGTCTCGCCAAAGACCGGGGCTGTGGTGGATGTGGCGATTGCGGCCCAAGATTCGGAGGAACTCATCGCAGCGTCCGCAAAAGGGAAAACGCTCCGGGTGCGCCTCAAAGAGGTGCGAGAGCTGAGCCGCAGTGCTCAGGGTACGAGAATCATGCGGCTCCTTTCTGGCGATCGACTCGCGTCATTTTCCGTCCTGTAGTTTGTTTCGGGAATTGTCATGCAACTGAACACCAGACAACTTGCGATTGTCGTTGGCGGCATCGTCCTCGCCACCTTCTTTCTGCTCGTATTCCTCCGCGTCATTCCCGGATTGCGAAGCGAGCGCGGAGGGCCGACGGAACTCACGGTGTGGGGCGTTTACGATACGAGCGAAGTGTGGAACCCCTTCTTTCGGGCATTTTCGGCAACACACGAGAATATTTCTCTTACGTATCGCCAGATTCCCTTCGATGATTACGAGAAAGAACTTCTCAATGCGTTCGCTGCGGGGCGGCAGCCCGATATCCTCTATCTCCATCACACATGGCTGCCGAAGTTTTTCGATAAACTGACGGCGGCTCCTCTGGGAGATACGTGGCCCACCTTCGTGTCGTATCGCGATATTTTCGTGGACGCCGCAGCGCTGGATTTCACGCGAGACCAAAAAGAGATTTACGGCGTGCCGCTGTATCTGGACAGCTTGGCCCTCTACTACAATAAAGATCTTCTCAATGCGGCAGGCATTGCCGAACCGCCGGCTACCTGGGAGCAGTTCGCCGACGCGGTCGAGCGCTTAACGCTCGTGGATGTGAACGGCGATATCACGAGAGCGGGAGCCGCGATGGGGACGGCGCGGAACATCAACCGTTCCACGGATATCCTTGGGATCCTTATGCTTCAGACGTTCGGCGACACGCCGATGATCGACCGCGAGGGGCGGCAGGCCCAGTTTACGAGAAGCGTGGGGGGCGGCAGCGGCGCGTTTTCGCCCGGGGTCGAGGCGCTCCGTTTCTACACCGATTTCGCAAATCCTGCGTTGACGTCTTATGCATGGAACCGTGAGCAACATTACTCGATTGACGCGTTCGTAGAGGGCAGGGTAGCGATGATGCTCAACTACTCGCACCACATCCCTACGATCCGAAACCGTGCTCCGCAGTTGTCGTTTGGCGTTGCGCGCGCGCCGCAACCCGCAGCACTTTTTGACCGGCAGCAGGCGATCGATTACGCGAACTATTTTGGCCTTGCGGTTGCGCGGAGCGACGATCGCCGGCGAGCCGATGCGGCGTGGGATTTTCTCGTCTTCATGATGGAAAAAACACAACAAGAACAGTATCAGCGCGCGACTGACCATCCTCCCGCGCGCCGCGATCTCGTTGCGGCTTTCCGAAACGATCCGGATTTGGGCATTTTCGCGCAACAGTCGCTCACCGCGCGTTCTTGGGAACAGCCGGATAACATCGCCGTGGAGACGATTTTCGCCGATATGATAGAATCGGTATTGGATGGCACGTCGGTCCGCGAGGCGCTCGCGCGCGCCGAGGGGCAAGTGACGGTGCTTATGCGGAGAGCGCAATGAGCAAAATACCCATCGTATGAAAGTGGTTTTTCTCCTTCTCCTATTCTTTTCGGTCGCAGCGGGCACTCTCGTCCTTCCCGATGGCGCGGCGGCTGCGGGCCTAGTTCCGTGCGGCGGAGCAGGGGAGTCGCCTTGCCAGTTCTGCCATCTTTTTGTTCTTATCCATAATATCTATAACTTCTTGGCGCTTCAGATCACGCCAGCACTCGCCGTGGTGCTTTTCCTCGCAGGGGGTGCTGCCCTCATGTTTTCTGGCGCCAACGAGGGCCTGAAGGCGACTGGGAAGCGCATCATTCTCGGAACAGTGATTGGCGTGACACTCGTGCTGCTCTCCTGGGTGCTCGTGAACACCACCATCAACGTGATTGCGGGGTTCGGCGTGGAATCCGAAATCGCGGGACAGCCCGCCGGATTCCCGTGGCCATGGAATGCGCCGGACTGCAGCACTGGTTCTGGTTTCGTACCTGCACCATGATGATGCGCTTCGCTCACATCGTGTTTACGGCGCTTCTGACCTTGCCGATGAGGGCGATGGCCGTAGCCGACCCCGGCCCCATTGGTCCTCCCGGAGGAGGTGGCGTTCCGGCGTTTGAAAATCCCATCGGGGAAGGTGGGCTCCTGGGCGTTATCTGCAACGTCCGCGACGGCCTTTTCCCGATTCTGCTGTCGCTGGGCGTCATCGCATTCATTGTAGCCGGCGTTCTCTATCTTTTCGCAGGAGGAAACGAACGACGCTTGGCGCTTGCGAAAACAGCCCTCATCGCCGCAATCATCGGTATCGCGCTGGCCTTCCTCGCTTTCGGTCTTCCTTCGATCATCGCGAACCTGTTCGGCGTTGAGCCCACCGAGCTTCCGGCCAGCTGCCAGTAATACTTTTCCCTATGCCCGATATTGATTTCGGTCCGATAAGTCCCGTGAACGTGGCTGGCGGCATCCCGGGACTTCTCTGTAACATCGCAGAGTCCATCTTCACGTTGGCGCTTATCGCCGCGGTCATCGCCTTCCTCGTTGCGGCGTTCTACTATCTCACCGCTGCAGGGAATGAGCAGCGCGTCTCACGCGCAAAAGAAACTCTCACCTACGTGGTCTTCGGTGTTGTGGTCGCCTTCCTCGCGTGGGGTGCTACGTTCATCATCGCAAGCACCCTTTCTGGCGGCGGAGGGGGCGGGGCGCTCTATCAGTGTCCGTGACGGCGTAGTACGATAAATACGTCATATGAGAGCGCATCTTCAATACATCTTTCGCCTCTTTCTTGCTTCTCTTGGAGCGGTGTTGCCGCTTACCGTACTTGCCGCAGCGCCCACAGGAGTGCCGAGAACGCTCCAGGATCTTTACACTGTCATCTGTAATGCGTCGAATTGGTTTTTCGCGTTTGTGATGGTGATCGCCGTGGTGGCGTTCCTTTATGGCGCGATTCTTTTCTTTTCGACCAGCGGCAACGAGCAACAAATATCGCGGGCGCGGCAGGTGATTACCTACGCGCTCTTGGGCGTTGCGGTTGCGGTGCTCGCGAAGGCGTTTATCTTCATCATCGGAGATTTCCTCGGTGTCAGCGATGTGGGGGGGCTTTTCGAGTGTGCCCCGTGAGTTTGCCGTAGCGGTTTTCTCGTGCTATGATTGTGACCGAGGGGAGGAGAAACGCATGAAACGAACTGCATTCATCGTGACTACATTGATCTTCACGGCACCGCTTTTGGCGCTTGCGGGGCCTTCCGTCGTGGATGTGCCAGATACAGGGGTTCCTACCACAATCAACAACGTATACGACAATGTCCTGTGCCCTGCCTCCAACTGGCTCTTCGCATTCGTCCTGGTGATCGCCGTGATTGTGCTTTTGATGGGCGCAATCATGTTCTTCACTGCCGGTGGTAATGAAGACCAGATGGCCACGGCCCGGCGTTTCCTCACCTACGCGCTCGTGGGCGTTGCCGTCGCGGTACTCGCAAAGTCGCTTATCTTCGTCGTGGGGAACTTCCTTGGCGCAACTTCAGCGGGGTTCTTCCAGTGTTAACGCTTTCTCTGTCCGGACAGGGAAGGAAAACGCCCCCCGCTTTTTGCGGGGGGCGTTGCGTTTAGCTTCGGCTCACGAAGGCCTGGATCAGCTTGTCGAGACCGGCGATGCCGAACTCGTGGTACTGGCCGTGGCCTTCCCGGATCGCCTCATTCTTCATGAGGAAGCGGATTAGGTCTTCGCTGACCTGAAGTTCGATGCCGCGTTCCTTCGCCCGATCCACGAGGGTTTGGGCGACCATCGCGTAGGTCTCCGCTTCGTAGACGCCGCCGTGGCGCTGGACTTCCTCGCGGGCCTGACGGTCGGCCTCCTTCGCGATCGCCGATGACGGGTCGAGTTCGACATCAATGACGTTGAGGAGACTGACCTTGATGCCGAGAGAGTGGAGGTCTTGCGGCGTTTGGTCCTTGCCGTCTGCGAACTCCTGTCCGGTGATTGCCATCAGGAGCTCTTTTTGGAGCCGCGTGTGTGAGCGTTTCACCGCTTCCCATTTCCTCCGGGAGA
>Ga0154972_112_pt6 | contig 17365 bp, 14 predicted proteins | sample RifCSPhighO2_01_FD_105940 | JGI IMG/M metagenome (GOLD analysis project Ga0154972, IMG submission 105940) | Candidatus Terrybacteria bacterium RIFCSPHIGHO2_01_FULL_58_15
TGATCATTTGTTTGGGGGTGTTGGCGATGTGATCATCGCCCCGGAGTACGTGCGTGATGCGCATTTCCGCATCATCCACGGCAACGGCGAAGTTGTAGAGGGGAAAGAAGCGCTTGCCGTCCAGTTTCGCCAGCGCGATGTCGCCGAAAAGAACGGTGTCGAACGCGATCTCTCCGCGCACGAGATCCTCGAACGCGAAATGTTCCTCGGGCATTCGCAAGCGAACGATCGCTCGTTTTTCGCGCGCGGCGCGTTGCCGAGCTTCCTTCGGTGCTAAGGATTGACACGCTCCGCTGTAACGCTGGATCTCACCGCTCGTGCGCTGCGTTTCTCGCTGGGCAGCGAGTGTTTCTTCCGAACAGAAACAAAAATACGCGCGGTCGTGTTCCAGAAGCGGTTGCAAATAGCGTTCGTAGATCGGCAGCCGCTCGGATTGCCGGTACGGTCCGAAAGCACCCCCCGTTTCAATCCCCTCGTCCCAAGAAATGCCAAGCCATCGCAACTGTTCTGCGATGTCTCGCTCGAACTCCGGCTTGCTCCGTTCGATGTCCGTGTCCTCGATACGGAGCACAAAAGTGCCTCCGTAGCGCTTCGCAAAGAGAAAATTGAAGAGTGCGGTGCGCGCAGTGCCCAAGTGCAATAACCCCGTTGGCGAGGGGGCAATCCTCACACGGGGGCGCTGTACCAATGCCGAGGGGAATGCGAGGAGTTTCTTGAGTGCGGGAAGAAGTGTCGGCATGCGGGCATTCACGATCGCCGTTGGCCGAGACGGATGGTTGTCGCGGCGATATCCGCTGCAGCATCGGGCTTTGCAAAGGCGCGAAATCGCGTGCGGAACACTTCACGAGCCGCAGCGTCTTTCAGGAGATGCTCAACACTTCCCAGGAGAAGGTGCGGTGCTAAGTTGGCGCCCGACAGTGTCAAGGCCGCGCCAAGATCCGCGAGGATTGCCGCGTTGCGCTCCTGGTGATGCGCTGCTGCACTTTTCAGCGGCAGAAAAATCGTCGGCAAGCCCGTAAGTGCTAACTCGAAGATCGATCCGGCTCCCGCACGGCTCACGACCACCGTCGCAACAGCGTACGCATCTGCGAGCGCTGCTTCGTCCAGGAACGGCACGACGTGGTAGAAGCGCAAGGTATCGGGATAGGGCTCGAGTACCAAAGCGATCTCCCTTGCGAAGCGATCCGCCACACGCGCGCCGGTTTGGTGGATTACTTCGCTCTCCGTGGCAAGTTGCGGTGCTATCTGCACCATGAGCGAATTCAATTCCTCCGCGCCCTGCGAGCCGCCGAGGACGAGCACGACGGGCTTCAAGGCGAGGTGGAAGCGCTGTTGGGCCCTTTGGGGATTTCCTTGCGTGAGCGTTTTTCGTACCGGATTGCCGACAATGTGCGCACGTTTCTCAACTAGCCGCGGCAATGCTGTAGTCGCCGGGAACGAGAGCAATACCTCTTTGGCGAAACGCGCACAGATGCGCGTGGAGAGGCCGGTCACCGCATCGGATTCATGAATGACAATCGGGATGCGGAACAACCATGCGACGGTGACGACGGGCACCATGCCGTATCCCCCTTTCCCGAACACCACATCGGGCATGAACCAGTAGAGTTCCCAAAATGCGATGATAAAGCCCGCGGGTATTTTGAGGAGCTCGAGCAGAAGGCGCGGCGTGGGATATCGAGGAAGCTTGCCGGCGATGATGCCTCGTACGACGACACTCTCACGTTCGAGTGCATCCGCGCCGAATGCGGCAGGGCCGATAAAGCGAAGTTCGGCATTGGGAAGCTGCCTACGGAGCTCCCGCGCGATTGCGATAAGCGGGAACACGTGGCCGCCCGTTCCCCCGCCGGTGAGTACAATACGCATAGGGTGTACTCTTTCTATCTTATGGCACTCGCGTGTATCGCGACATCTTTAGCACCAATCCGGCTGAAAGCATCGTCACGGCCAGAGAAGCCGAGCCGTAGGACACAAACGGAAGCGTGATACCGACGATCGGGAACAGCGCGAGATTCCCCGCGATGTTGAGAAACGCCTGGATCGCGACGCCCGCGACGAGTCCCGCGGTGAACAGCTGCATGAACGCATCGGGAAGGCGGCGCGCAATCGCGAATCCCCGCCAGAGGAATAAGACGAAGAGAGATATCAGGAGTGCGCTTCCCAAAAACCCCGTTTCCTCCGCGAAGATCGCAAAAATGGAATCCCCGATGGGTTCCGGGAGGAAAAAGAGTTTCTCGCGAGAGAATCCGAGCCCGCGACCAAATACCCCGCCAGAACCTATTGCAAGGAGCGCTTGATTGATCTGGTACCCGGCCCCTAAGGGATCTGCTTGGGGGTTGAGGAAGGATAGAATGCGGTTCATGCGATAGGGAGCGAGACGCACGAGGAGCACGAAACTCACTGCCCCTGAAGCGAGGAGCCAGGAGAGGACGCGGAACGGCGCGCCGGCGAGAAAATATACAAGCAACCCGGTTGCTGCGAGAATACCGAAGGTGGATAGGTCGGGTTGGAGTATGATGGGAATTCCCAGCGCCCCGATAATCACAAGGAACGGGAAAAGGCGTTGTTCCTGGTTCGGCGGCGCCGCACGTTTTTTTTCCGAACGGGAGTGCTGCCAGCGCGTTTCTAATCCGCGCGAGGAGAACCATGCGGCGAGGTACAGCGGCAGTGTGATTTTCGCGATTTCTGCGGGTTGGATTGCGACCGGTCCCGCGTGGATCCATCGCGTGGCCCCCCCCGACTCCAATCCGATACCCGGAAGGAAAACTCCGATCAAGAATGCGATCGTGATGATGAGGGAGGGAAGTGCTGCACCACGGATCAGCGAGAGCGGAATGATTTGCACCAAGAGTAGCGCGAGAAGTCCCGCTGCCCCGCCAATGGTGATTTGGCGAACGACGTAGTAGAGGGCGTTGCCGTACTCTTGTTGTGCTAACGGCATTGAGGCGCTTGCGAGAATGAAGAGACCGGAGCACAGGAGCGCTACGCAGATCAGGAGAAACTTGCGATCAACGGAATGAGGAGCGTTTCGCGCGGACATGAGAGTGGGTTAGGCGTGCTTCTCCGCGAGTTTTTTCACCGCCTCGTTGAACGCCGCACCCCGCGCAAACTCGTCTTGGAAGAGATTGAATGAAGCGGCAGCCGGCGAGAAGAGAATCGTGTCGCCGGGGGCGCTCACGCGAAAGGCGGCTTCCACCGCATCTTCCATCCGATTCCATCGCGGCGTTTTGAAACGAGAAGATTCCGGGAGGAGGGCTGCGAGCTTTTCCGACGCCGATCCATCCAAGAGTACGAGGTGTTTGACGCGGCTGGCGATGCATTCTGCAAGCGCCTCGTACGGGAGGTCTTTATCCACGCCGCCGGCAATCAAAATGAGAGGTCCGTTGCATGATGCAAGGGCAGCGATTGCGGCTCCCGGATTCGTTGCGGTCGTGTCATTGACGAAGCGCCGCTGTTCCCACACGGCAATCTCTTGAAGACGTCCGTTAATACCCGGGAACTTGGCGATTGCGGCACGCGCCCGTTTTAGTGAACGTTCGCGAGGATGGCAGTCGCGAGGAAACTGCGGGTGTGCGAGTGCTGTCTCGACTGCGGCAAGGGCGAGCGCTGCGTTCATGCGATTATGGTCGCCTGCGATGCGGAGCGGAGGAACCTTGGCTGTTTCGTGTACACCGATCGTGCGAATCGCGCCGTAGCCGAGATGCGATTCCCACACTCCCCGATCGGCTTCCGGAACAATCAGGACGTCTTCGGCCTTTTGGAAACGGAAGAGGGCGGATTTTGCATTTTGATAGGCCTGCATCGTGCCGTGACGGTTCAAATGATCAGGAAAAAGATTAGTGAGAAGCGCTATTGGAGGGCTTACGGCATGGGGAGTAAGCGTTTCGAGTTGCCATGAGGAGAGTTCGGCAACGAGTACTGCGGAACTTCGCTTTTGCTCGATATAGTGAAGCGTATCGAGGAACGAGGTACCGGGAATACCCGCAAGCGCTACCGGAATCGTAAGTGCGCGCCATGCCTCTGTGACGAGTGAAGCAGTGGTGGTTTTCCCTTTCGTGCCGCTGATACCGATCATAAAGCAGGATGCGGGAAGCGACGGGAGAGGCAGCGAGGAGAGCCCTGCTTTACATGAGGAAGCACAGAGAAGGAGGTGGCATGCGAGTGAGGCATCTGTTTCGACGGAGATGGCCTTACTGCGGGCAAACTGCAGTAGCGGCGAGGTCTCCGGTACTGCGGGGCTGCGGATGATGAGATCGCTGCGCTGGAAATCTTCGTTTCGGTGCTCGCCCAGGACAAGATGTACGGGAAGGCCGCGGAGCGCTTTTACCGAAGGGGCGAGTGCTTCGGCGTCTTTCAGATCGGTGGCGGTCACTCGGGAGCCATGGCGCGCGAAGTACGCGGCAGCTCCGACGCCTCCGCCGTGGATTCCAAGCCCCATCACCGTCACGCGGAGGTCGCGCAAGTCCATCTGCGGAAAAACGTTACTTCCCGGGCACGGCTTTCCGCAACGCGCGCCCTGTTCTGGCGCCGGTGATGCCATCGGGGTTTACGGCAATAGCACCGTTCACCACGACCCACGCGATACCAGAAGGATACGCGAAAGGGGCTGCGATCGTCGCGTTGTTTCGGATACGCGCGGCATCGAAAACCACGATGTCCGCGGCATTCCCGAGTGCCAACGTTCCGCGATCGCGGAGCCCGATTTTTGCCGCAGGTCGCCCGCTTATCTTGGCAACGGCCTCTTCCAGAGAAAGAAGTTTTTCATCGTGGACGAACTTCCCGAGAAACTTCGCCATTGTTCCAAAGGAGCGCGGATGGATCCGGGTGCCGTTTACGGCGTCTTCTTTTCGATAGCCGCCGCCAGCGCTTGCGATAAAGGAGCGAGGGTGGCGGAGCGTTTGCGAAAGAAGGGCAAGGTCGCCGCCGCGGCGCAGGAGAAGGACGCGGCCCTCGTGTTCGATGAAAAGATTGACCGCCGCCTCGGCAGGAGCAACACCCATGATACGCCCGATATCGGTGACGGATTTGCCGATCGCGTTCTTATTCCGTTTCGCCTCCGCGACAATGTAGTGATCCCAGGGGATATTCTGTTGCTGCATTTCTTGTATCGCCCGAGACCGGATCGCAATATCGTGAAGGCGTTTCCGCATTGCGGGAAACCCTCCTTCTTGCACCCAGTGCGGAAAGAGGAGATAGAGCACGGTGAACGACGTGCGCCAGGGGAAAACGTCGAAATGGATATTGCTGGTTCCCTCGCGTGCGGCGGCTTCGATGCGTTCGAGCGCTTCGGAGAAATGGGGTTCCCCTTCCACTGAGGGTTTCAGGTGGGAGATCTGAAGCGAAATTCCTGCACGCTTCGCAATCCCCACGGCTTCGTTGATGGCCTCGACGATATCGGCCCCTTCGTTGCGCAGGTGGACGGCAAGATATCCTTCTCCTCGGCCGACTGCTTGTGCGAGCGCGTCGATCTCCCAGGCGGGCGTGCCGCGAGCGTGTACATAGGAGGGAGCGAAGGAGAGGCCGAATGCGCCTTCGTTGAGCGCGCCTTCCAGCAACGTGACCATGCCGTTGAGTTCGCCTTCGGTCACGTCCCGTGTTGCGTCGCCGATGAACGCGCGACGAAGGGTCGTGTGCCCGACGAGACCCGCGACATTCACTCCCGGGCGAAATCGATCAATGACATCAAGGAGTTCACCGAAGCGTTCCCAGTCCACGTTCACGTCGCGTACCTCGGACCACTTCTGCATGGCCGAGATGAGATTGCCGTGGGTGATGGGTGCGAGCGACGCGCCACAGTTGCCGATCACGGCGGTGGTAATGCCCTGGGAAAGCAAGCTTTCGCTCGCCGGGTTTTTCAGAATAGTGAGATATGCGTCGCTGTGATTGAGGATGTCTACGAAACCCGGCGCTACGATCATCCCTTCCGCGTCGATGGTTTGGTCCGCGCGTTCGCGGAGCCCTTCTCCCAAGGCGCGGATTTTTCCGTTGCGGATCGCGATATCGCCCTTGCGCGCCGCACCCCCGGTGCCGTCAAGAATCGTGCCGTTCCGAATGAGAATATCCATATCGAGCACTAACATCCGAAGCCGAATGCCAAATAAGTTTTTTAGGGCCCGCGGTCTCAGGTGAGGTTGACCAGTTTTGCCGTGATGCGTTGTCCCCAAAACCGCGACGCCCTCTTTCCGAAGTCGCCCGGAATATCGGTTGCAAAGAATCGGCGGCTGCCTCTCGCAAAAGGAACGGGGCGTTTGGCAAGCATGCGCGCGAGCTCCTCTCCTGGGTCTATGAGCCGTATCGCCGGGCCCAGTATAGCACGGATGCGCGTCTTCAGGATCGGAAAATGTGTGCATGCGAGGATGACGGTATCGACGCGGCGGCGCTTGAAGGGTTTGAGGACTTCGTTGAGGAGGGGAAGGATTCCTGCTTTCTTGCTCCACCCCTCTTCGGCGAGCGGTACGAGTACGGACGCCGCCACTTGTGTGAGGTGAAATCCTCGCAGTGCATGCGGGTATACGCCTGAACGGATGGTAGCCGCGGTTCCCAGAACGCCGATGCGTCCGCGTCGCGTTGCCCGACGCGCCGCGGCAATTCCGGGCGTCACCACTTCGAAGATTTCTCCGCCGTCGAACATTTTCGCGATCTCCTTGCGCATTCTCGGCCGCGTGAGAAAGATCGACGATACGGTGTGGCACGCGAGAATGGGATGCATTGCTCCGCCGCGCTTGAGAAACGCGAGGGCGTGAAGGGCGTATCGCTCAATCGTGGATGGCGATTTCGTCCCGTAGGGTAAACGCGCAGTGTCGCCCAGGTAGAGGAAAGCGGTGCCGGGAATCTGTCGATAGATTGCGCGGGCGACCGTGAGCCCGCCGATGCCGGAATCAAAGATACCCACCATACGAAATCTCGAAGTTCTAATCTCGAATCTCGAAACAATTTCCAAAATACGCTCTGAGCCTTGAACCCCCGGGTTGTTTAGAGATTAGAGTTTCGAGATTAGAGATTCGCTTAGCCGAGGAGCTGGATGATGACGCCCAGCGACGCCGCGACTGCTGAGATAATCCAAAAACGCATCGTCACCTTTTCGGGCGGCCAGCCGATTGCCTCAAAGTGATGGTGGATCGGGGCGACGCGGAAGATTTTCTTCCCATGCCGCAGGCGTTTTGAAAGGAACTGGAGAATGACCGAAGCGGACTCTGCCACGAGTACGAAGCTAATGATGGGAAGTACGGCTACGGCATTGGTGAGAAAAGCGACGACCGTGAGCGTTGTTGTGAGGCCCAGAACGCCGGTTTCGGTCATGTAGAAGCGCGCCGGCGGAACATTGAACCACAGGAAGGCGAGGATTGCACCCACGAGCAGGCCGCAGAAAGCGGCGATATCGTACTGTTGCTGGAAGAAGGCGATTGCCGCATAGGACGCAAAGATGGTAGCAAAAATCCCGCCCGCGAGGCCATCGATACCGTCCACTACCCCGCCGCTGAATGTTGCGAGCATGACGAGGACGAAAAAAGGGAAAAACCAGAAACCCAAGGCATATTCGCCTAGGAACGGAATGGTGACGGAGGCCTGGTCAAGACGGAAGAAGAACCACCAGGCACCCACCAAGGCGATTGCCGTTACCATCGCGAGCCGCCGCGAGAACCGGATACCGCCTCCCGCGTATCCGCCTCGCCCGAATACCTGCAACACGTCGTCTGCAAGGCCAACGAGGGAGGCCGCGATGAGTGTGGCGACGGGGAGCCACGTTTGGTTGCGGCTCAAGAGGTTGAGTTTATCCGCGAGCGGACTCTCGGTGAAGCGCGCAACGAGGAAGCCGATTACGGTGAGGAGCGTTGCCGTGACCCAAATGAGCAGCCCGCCCATGCGCGGTACGCGTACCTCGCGCTCGGCATGAAGTTTCTGGAATTCCACCGGCACGTAGCCGTCAGGGGTTTTCGCGCGCACCTCTTTTCGCCACATCCGATGGCGATACAGAAATCCGGTGAGGAGCGGTGTCCACATCATCGCCGCAGTGAAACCGGCGACGCTCCAGAACAACACTTTGAATGCGTCTAACTGCATGTCTTCCTTAGCGTTCTTGCCATGCGTATGCCTGAAGAATCCAGCGCGCGAGCGCTTCGGTGTCCGCAAACCGATCCGCCGATCCCAGCACCGCCGTGATGACCACGGCGTCTTCTGGTTGCGCTTGGCGGCCTTCCAGTGCCGCCATGGGCGAGAAGGCAAATACGAGCGTTCCCTGTGATTCGAGGGTGTAGCCCGTCTTCCCGCCGAGCGCTCCGGGCAAGCGAGAGAGAAGGATATCCGTATTCTCAAAAAGATGCCGGCGGCCGTCTTTACTCTGCACCTCGACTTGTGCCTGTTGGAGCATGTCGCGCAAAATCGGTTTCCGTATCGCTTCGCGCAAGAGCACTGCGGCGTCTTTGGCTGTCGCGGTGTTTCCCGGCGGCGCGAGGCCGTGGGGATTCGTGAAGTGTGCGGCTGCCATGCCGACCGTTTGCGCTTTCGTGTCGAGTGCTGCAACGAAATCCGAAAGGCCGCCTGCGGCTTGCGCTAAGGCGAAGGCGGCATCGTTGGAGGACGGGAGCAGCAGCGCCAAGATCGCATCGTGGGCGCTGAGTGTTTCTCCGGCAGAGAGGCGCGCGCTATCCCCTTCGATTTGAATAGCCTCGAGAGTAATAGGGACCGGGGCTTCAAGCGGAAGCCGGTCGAGCACGAGGAGGGCGGTCAGGAGTTTTGTGATTGATGCGATCGGAAGCGGCTCATCGGCATTGAGCGCGAAAAGTTCGCGATTTTCGCTTGTGACGGCGTACGCCGCGCGGGATTCGAGGATAATGTCGGGAGTGCCTTCCGTGCGCTGCGGCCACGGCACCCGCGATTCTTCAAAGAGCGCTTCTGGCAGGGTTGCGTGGAGAGGAATCGCGGAGAACGACGCTTCGGCCTCTTGAGGAAGGGATGTTTCCGATGACGGCGCGCCAGAATGCGGCGCGCCGCCTTCGATCATGCCGTACGACCACATCACGATTCCAAGAAGAAGCCCGGCAAGCGTAATAGTACGAAGCGCAGAAAACATAAGACCGTGCAATCTCTAGCCGGTTGGTTTTGGCTGGATGCGAATGCCGAGTTCTTTCAGCTGTGCCTCCTCTACGGGCGCTGGGGCGTCCATCATAAGGTCGCGGCCGTCGCCGGTTTTGGGAAATGCGATGACTTCACGAAGGTTGGGTTGTCCTAAAAGGATCATGAGAAGGCGGTCGAGCCCCGGAGCGATTCCTCCGTGGGGCGGGACGCCGTAGCGGAATGCGGTGAGGAAATGCGCGAATTGGTCCTCCTGTTCCGGCGTGAAACCGATAAGGTGAAAGATTTTTTTCTGGAGTTCGGAATCGTGTATACGGATACTGCCTCCGCCCACCTCGTAGCCGTTGAGAACCACGTCATGCTGAAGCGAGCGCACCGCTGAGGGATTTTCCTCAAGTTTTACGACGTCTTCCGGCCTGGGAGCGGTAAACATATGGTGGCTTGGCGCATAGCGTTTTCCCGGCGGCAGTCCCGCGACAGAAACGCTGTCCGGCGCGTCCTCCGGTTCCGCCTCGAAAAGCGGAAAGTTGAGAATCCAGGCGAAGGCGAGTTCGTTGGGGTCCTCGGGGTGTTCACGAAGATCGGGGCGATCGCTCCCATAACGCTTCATTACGTCCTCGTGATCGAGGCGCGGCCAAGGAGAGTGGAGGATATGTTTGTCGGGAAATTGCTTGCGGATGAGCGCCGTGAAGAGTTCTTCGGTGAGGCGGAGGATATCTTCTTGCTCCACGAATGCCATTTCGATGTCGAGTTGAGTGAATTCTGGCTGCCGGTCTCCGCGAGTATCTTCATCGCGGAAACACCGCGCGATTTGAAAGTAGCGCTCGACGCCCGCAACCATGAGCAGCTGTTTATATTGCTGCGGCGATTGGGGCAGCGCATAAAAGGAGCCGGGTTGGAGGCGGGAGGGTACAACGTAATCGCGCGCTCCCTCCGGCGTGGATTTACTAAGGATCGGCGTCTCGATTTCCCAAAATCCCCGTTCCGTAAGGAAGCGGCGGATGAAGGCCACCGTTTCGTGGCGCATGCGTAAGCGCTCGCGCACCGACGGCCTTCGCAGATCCAGGTAGCGATAGCGCAGCCGGAGTTCTTCGTCGACGTTTCGCATCGCATTTTCATCGCTGATATCGAACGGAGGTGTTTCGGCGCGGCTCAAGACGGTGAGGTGTGCTCCGAGAAGTTCGACGCCCCCGGTTTCAATATGCGGATTCACGAGCGATTCGGGACGCGCTCGCACTTCGCCTTCAACGGCAATGATCCACTCGCCTCTCAGTTCCTCCGGATCGGCGCCTTCGGTCTGGCCGGCGCGAAATACGATCTGGAGAATCCCCGAGCGGTCTCGCAGGTCAATGAATACGAGTTTTCCGTGATCGCGCCGGCTGTGTACGAAGCCGGCGACGGTCACACGCTCTCCTACTCGCTGTGGAGTTTCTGTTGCCCAGATGCGTTGCATAGAGATCCTGTTCTCGTTTCTCGGTGACGGATCAAGACAAAAATAGCACTGCAGCCGCGCTTTGACAACTGGAAGAATCTAGAATCTGGAATGCGAACGCGGAAAACGACCGCACTCATTCCAAATTCTCATTTCTCGGAGAGGTGTTAAACCGTTTGGCAATCAGCGATGCGGCGGCGGATTTCCTCCGCTGCTTCCGCGATGCGTTCGGGTGAGGGTTGGGGTTCCCGAGGGAAAGAAAAAGGCGTACCGATACGCACGGCGACGCGAGGTCTTTTCAGGAGGGCGCGGAGCCCGATGCCGCCGTGCGTGCCGATGATCGCAAGCGGTACGAGCGGTGTTCCGGTGACGAGTGCCAAAAATGGCGCGCCCCGCCGTACGGTACGGATTACGGGGTCACGAGTCCGTCGGGCCTCGGGGAATATGAAGACGGATTGATTATTCGCGAGTGCGGTCAGTGCGCGCCGGAGCGATTTTGGGAGAGGAAGCTTTTTTCCTGTTTGGACCGGGATACAACCGAACGCCCAAAGTCCCAAGTTGAGACCGGGGACAAAAAAGAGGCCGCGCCAAGCAAGGGGTAGGATCGGGAACAACCCCGCTTGTTTTCGCAGCAAACAGAAGATCAGAAAGGGATCGAAGTAGCTATGGTGGTTCGCGACGAGGATCACAGGACCGTTTATCTCTTCGAGACGCACGCTCCCCTCTTTACGCAAGCGGAAGAGAAGGTGGAGGGCTATGAGAGGTAGGAGGCATATTCGCTGCCATCGAGAACGCATAATAGTACGGTTTGTTTATTGTATACGGTCGCGTGATGCGAGGCCGACAAGCCGTTCGATAAGAGCGGGGTAAGATAGGCCGGCGGCAAGTGCTTCTTTCGGCAGGATGGACTCCGGCGTGAGGCCTGGGAGCGTATTGAGTTCGAGCACAATAGGTTTCCCCGCCACGATGATCATGTCGGTGCGTGAGTAGTGGCGACAGCCGAGTGCGAAGTGCGCCGTCAGCGCGGTTTCCGCGACGCGCTGCGCGATATCCGGCGCCAAGGGAGCGGGTACGAGTTCTTGCGTCTCTCCTGAGTACTTGGCGTGAAAATCGAACAACGCGTGGTCGCGCGTAGGGATGATTTGAGCGACAGGGAGGGCCATGAGTTTCCCCGAGAGTTCCTCGAGAACCCCGCAGGACACCTCGATGCCATCAAGATACTCTTCCACAAGCGCGCGGCTATCGTATCGGAAGGCCTCGTGAAGTGCCGGAATGAGTTGGTGTGCGGTTCGCACGAGCGTCACGCCGACCGAAGATCCTCGCGATGCCGGCTTCACGACAATCGGGAAGGGATGCGTACGGGCAATGTCCTCCACAAGCCGTTCCATCGCATTGCGATCCCCCGGGCGCATATGAGTGCTCCCTTGCGGAATAGAGAGGCCATGTTCTCGGAGGAGTATCCGGCTCATCGGTTTGTCCATCGCGAGGGCAGAAGCGGTTGGCCGCGACCCATTATACGGGAGGCCGAGCCACTCCATGAGGGCCTGCGCGCGTCCGTCTTCTCCCCATTCGCCATGAAACGCGAGGAGGGCTACATCCACGCCTTCCAGCGCTTGCGAGAAAGTTGCAGGGGAGCCGTCAGCCGACCATTGATGCTCACGACTCACCGTGACGGCGCGGATATTGGGGAAACCGCGTTTCGACAATGCAGTGAGTATGGCACCTCCGCTCATGAGGGAAATCTCATGTTCGGCCGAACGCCCTCCCATGAGGACGGCAATAGTCATATTGTTCTGTCAGATGTCATTTGGCGAAGAGGAATCTTTTCAGGCGACTTCTTTCTCGGCGTTCCGGAAAGAATAAGTTTCATAGCCACGAGGGTTCCCGTGAGGAGGACAAAAATCAATGCGAGCGCCATGATTTTCCACGGGCGCGGTAAGAGAAATGCCAAAATGCCCAACAAGGCGCTCGTGCCTCCGTGGAGAAGGACAATCTCGCGCGGCTTCCACCCGAGAGTCCGGAGTTGGTGATGGAGGTGACGCGTATCGCCTTGGGCGATCGGCGTGCCGCGCAACATACGAACGAAGATGACTGCTGCCGCATCTGCTCCGGGCAGGAGAAGCACCATCGCGACTGTCGCAAGTTTGGTTCCTGCAAGAACCGCCAGTGCCGCAATGAGGAAACCGAGCCCGAAGCTCCCCGCGGAGCCGAGGAAAATACGCGCGCGGGGGAGATTCCACGGAAGGAACCCGACACTTGCGCCAAATCCCGCCGCGGCAATGATTGCAAGCGCCGGCTGACGCACATCGGCGGTGAGCGAAAGGACGGCGAGTGCTGCAAGTGCTACGGCACTCACGGTTGTTGCGACACCGTCGGAACCGTCGAGCCAGTTCATCGCATTCACGCATGCGGCAATCCACGTAATGAGAAGGAGAGAACCGAGAACCGGAACCGCACAATCCGGAGTTCCGCAAAATGAAAAAGGAACGGCGAACATCCAAGTATCGAGCCGCCAAGCGCTTTCGGTGAAAACACTGATGTACCAAAGGCGTACTCCTCCGAGAAGGAGGATGAGTGCCGCGATACCCTGAACAGAGAGAAGCGTTTGCCACGAGAGTTCGCGTTGGTCGTCTCTCATGCCAATAAAGAGGAAGAGGCCGAGTCCAATAAGTAGCGCGAGAATCTCCGGGGTGAGCGTGAGCGTCGGATGCAACCCGACCACAAGGAGCACTGCGCCGAGTATTGAAAGGCCGCCCCAAAGCGGTGTGGGCCCGGAGTGTTCGTGACGACCTCCCGGCGGACGGATGATGCCGTAGGATCGCGCAAGAGAGCGGACGAACGGAGTTGCCGTAACGGCAACTCCGAATGCGACGAGGGCCGATCCCAGTACCTCTTCCATGGGCCAGTGTTTCTCAAGATCGATTTGCGATGAAAAGCGCTACGAGAGCTATTGCGAGAAAAAGTTGTGCGAGGAATCCGGTCGCAAGAGCGAGGATGGAAAGTGTCTTGTCGCGACGGCGAAGCAGAAGAGCAAGGAAAATATTGAGCGTCAAAATCGCAAGACCAGAAAAAGGGATGGTCATAAGCGTAGTACGGCCGCCGAGGAGATCGATGCCGCCACCGATCCGATAATGAAGTACGAGCGGCACGGTTCCCGCGGGAAACTGAAACGCGCCCCACCACAAAAAAAGATGTACTACGCCTGCGATGACGAGGAGTAGAGAAAACGTTCGATTACGATCAAATCCCGGCATACCCCGTTAGAGATCTACCAGAGATCTCTTTTGTACGATAAGGCCAAATCGCATGGACATACCACTCTGAGGATCTCTAACGGGGCATAAAGAAATAGGGCGCTTTCACTCTTGGCGTTCGCTTTTTTCCTGTTCGGTGAGCATGCCGAGAAGCGCCCCGGACGCCCATGCCTGCGGCATACAGGGGCGATAGCTCCCGCCGGGAACTCGGAGCGTGAGCGATAGTCGATGTGTTTGCGGCTCCACCGCGTACAGTTCGGTGATTTTCCCCTGGAGGTCATAGAATGCTCGAAGGAGCGCTTGTCGGATGCGTGTCGCACCCTTTGTATCGCCGATCGCTTGCAAGCCCTTCCAGAAAAACCAGTTATCGTGCGGCCACACCGAACCACGGTGATACGCTTGCCAATTGAAGCGTGAGTCGCGCGTCGAGAGCGTCCGGATGCCGTAAGGGGTCCAAAAATCCTCAGTAAAGAGCCGTGCCGCCACGCGCTGCGCGGCAGCGTGATCGAGAATACCCGAAAATAGCAGATGGCCGGGATTTGAAGTGGGCCATGCGGCGAGGCGGCCGTGTCCGTCGAGTGCAAAAGAGAAGTAATCGCCGCACCGGAAGCGCTTAAGGAAAGAGGTCTGGAGATGTCGGGCGCGATCTTCTGCCTTTTTTGCGTTTCGTTCGTCGTTTTGCGCGCGCGAGAGATTTGCAAAGGCGCGGAGAGCGGCATAAGCGTATCCCTGTACTTCAACCGGCGCAATGGGCGGCGGAAGCGCTCCCAGATCCGTGGAATCCTTCCATGCTTGGTGAGTGAGCGCGAAGGGGTTGTGCGAGGAGTAATCGAGGAAGCCATCATGATTATGATCGGCATATTCCATGATCCAGCGATATGCCGAAATGGCCCGAGGCCAGAGTTGATCTCGGAACGCAATATCTCCGGTGCGTTGGAGATAGTGGTGGAACACGACGAGCCAAAGAGGCGTTGCGTCGACGCTTCCGTAGTACGGACTCCCCCATCGCAACACCACGCGCCACTTTTTTGCTCGAGCGGAGAACTGGAGCGGTTCGTAGTATTCATGGAGGATTTTCCCTGGTTCTTCTTCTGTTCGAATGTTTACCCGACGCCCTTGAAGCGCTGCAAGGCGCAAAAGCGCGGCGCGAGCAAACGAAGGGTCGTCATTGAGAACCTGCCAACCGGAAATTAAACTATCGCGGCCGAATAGGCCCGGGTAGTGCGGGATGCCGGCGCGAAGATATCCCGCAGGCGAGCGGAGCCGTCGAAGATCGCCTCGGAGCCGTGCGATCACCGGCGTGAGTTCACGGGACTCCATGCGTAAAACTAGCGCTGAAGCGCCGGCACCCGACGCACCAGGAACTTGATCACCTCTACCGGCACGATGGCGAAGAGCGATAAACCAGCGACGAGGAACCACTCGGATGCCTCAAGGGGAACCGTGCGAAGGAATGTTTGGAGCTGAGGAAGAAGGATGCCGGCCATAACGCCGGAGATGCCGATCACGACTGCGCCATTGAGCCAAGGATTCTCGAAGGGATTGGTGCGCCAGAAGGGTTCGCGTAAGTTTCGGAGCGCAAAAATCTGTACGAAAGAATCAAGGCCCACCGCGGCAAAAACGATGGTGCGAGCAGTTGCGACATCCGTACCCGAGTGAAGGAGCCAGGCATAGACGCCAAGGAGGAGAAGATCGGTGAGCAGACCAACGCCGAAGATGAGGAGGAGCGCTTCCCGGTTGAGGATCGGTTCTGCGGGAGATCGCGGCGCTCTCGTCATAATACCGTGCTCTCCCGGCTCAAAGGCGAGCGAGAATGTCGGTGGTCCGTCTTCCACGAGATTGACAAAGAGAATCTGGGTTGCGACGAGGGCCAGGGGAAGTCCAAGGAGTAAACTGCCGAGAATGAGGATGATTTCAGAAAAGGTATCGATCAAGAGGAATACGACGACCTTGCGAATATTGTCGAAAATCACGCGTCCTTCACGAACGGCGGCGATGATCGTGGAGAGGTCATCATCAAGGAGCACGAGTTCTGCTGATTCTTTCGCCACGTCGGTGCCGGAACCCAACGATACGCCCACCGCCGCGGATTTCAGGGCAGGAGCGTCATTGATACCATCGCCGGTCATGGCAACGACTTCGCCGCGGCGCTTCAGCGCCTCGACAATGCGGAGTTTTTGCTGTGGGGCAGTGCGCGCGAAGATAACGTTCCCGCGCAATTGTTCCCCGAGCGCCTCGTCGGAAAGAGTCGCGAGCTCCTCTCCGCCGATGATGTGGTCGGCGGAAATGCCAATGCTCTTGGCGACGGTGCGCGCGGTGAGGACATGGTCGCCGGTGATGAGGACTACCTTGATACCTGCTGCGTGCGCTGCGGCGATATCGTGTGCAACGCCTTCGCGTATCGGATCGTGAAGCGCGATAAAGCCGAGGAACGTAAGTTCTGCGAGGAGATCTTTCGCGGAGGGAAGCTCTACGGTGCCGGGTGCCACCGTTCGTTCCGCAACGGCAATGATACGAAGCCCCTTCTCGGAAAGCTCATTGTGTTTTCGCGTAAGTGCTCCCCGCTCGGCGGGCGTGAGCGGTATACTGTGTCCTTCGCGGCGTATGCGCACCGCGTGCGGTAAAAGTTTTTCTGCCGCCCCTTTCACCGCGATAATCATGGTGCCCCTTTCGCGGAGCTCTGTCAGCGCTGCGATAAACTGATTCTCGGAGCTAAAGGGCAAGCGAGCGCGTACCGTCGTGCGGCGCGCATCGATTTCGTCATGGAGGCCGGCCTCGATCGCCGCTTGGAGAATGGCAACATCTGTGGGCTCGCCGACAACTTCGCCGGTAGTATGGCCGTCGCTCTCCGGCGATTCCTCGAGCCACGCCTCATTGGCAAGGGCCGCGATATGGAGCAGGTGCTCGCGGTCTGCTTCGTTGGCGGAGGCGGGTAACACATCGGCCACGCGCATGCGGCCTTCGGTAATCGTTCCGGTTTTGTCCACGCAAATAACCGTGACCGATCCAAGAGTTTCTGCAGCGCGTAAGCGTCTCACGAGTGCGTGTTTCTGCACCAAGCGGCTCATACCGATCGCAAGAATCATCGTGACGGCGACCACCAATCCCTCTGGGACGGCCGCAACCGCGACGGCCACGGCCGTGGTGAAAATCTCAAGAAGAGGAAGACCCGTGGTGAGACCGAGGAGAAATACTGCGACGGCGAGGGAAAGCACCACTGTCGTAATGGTGCGGGCAAGTATCCGTAATCGTTCCTCCAGCGGCGTTTCTTCGTCGGGAATCTCGCGGATTGCGCGGGCGATTTCCCCCACCTCGGTGTTCATGCCGGTGCTTACGACTACCGCCGTTCCTTCTCCACGTGTGACTGCGGTGCCGGAAAATACCATATTCCGCCGGTCGGCGAGGACGCTTCCGATCGGCATGAGGTCCGTGGTCTTTTTCACTGCAGTTGACTCTCCGGTAAGCGCGGCCTCATTTGTTTCGAGGGTTTCCGCGTCGAGCAAGCGAGCATCCGCAGGCACGCGTTCCCCTGCCGCAAGAAGAAGGATGTCTCCCGGAACAACGAGTTCGGCGGGAATGCGCCGTGGCGCACTGTCGCGCACCACCG
>Ga0154972_122_pt2 | contig 17295 bp, 21 predicted proteins | sample RifCSPhighO2_01_FD_105940 | JGI IMG/M metagenome (GOLD analysis project Ga0154972, IMG submission 105940) | Candidatus Terrybacteria bacterium RIFCSPHIGHO2_01_FULL_58_15
GTATCGCACCCGCTTGCGCAAGTAGTCGTGCCACGCCGACCCGTACTCCCCCATCTACCTCAATCGGAAGTACTGGGTAGCGCTTGTGAAGCGCACGGACTTTCTCGATCACTTCTTCGTGAAACTGCTGGCCACCGAATCCAGGAGGTACTCCCAAGCATAACACGGCATCGAGCTTCTGAGCGAATGACTCGAGCGCGTCGATTGGCGTTTTGGGATTCAAGGACATTCCGGCCTCAATGCCGGCGCTCCTGATTCGCGCAATGAGCCGATGGCCCTGCGCTTGCGATTCAAGCGCTTCCTGATGGAAATAGATGCGCCCTACTCGCGGCGCTGCCAAAAGCCAACGTTCCACGGCTTGTTCTGGCTCCGCCACCATCAAATCAATCTCGAAGCGCAGCGCGGTATCGAGCGAGGCGAGTTGGGTAGGATCATCCCACGTGGTATTGGGCGCGAACTTGCCGTCCACCACGTCGATTTGCGCCCACGCAGCAAGGTCTTTGAGCGCCGTGACGCGCGCCAAGACCTCTGCAAAGTCCTTGGCGAGAATGACCGGGATGATTTCCACCTTCATAAGAGCGCGTAGACGCTTTCAATGTCATCGGCCTGGCCGATGTAGAGCTTCGCGATTTCATTGCGAAGCCGCAATAACGGCAATGGATTCTCCTGCCACTTTGCGTCTCCGATTGTCAGGTCCACCAATTCCAACGCGCGCTCGAGCATTTGTCTTGCAAGCGCTACGTCGTGCTGCGGTACTCGCGCCGCGCGGAACAACTCGGCGCCAATATTGCCGATCTGGTCGCGCATAGAAAGTTTCTGCCAGCGAAAAGCGTCAGGCATGCGCTTGCGGGAGGAATCGACGGACGATTTCCGTAATCTGCTCGCGAAGCTTCGCGTCTTGAATTTCCATCGAACGATTGCCGGCTTTCGGACGGATGTTGATGAGCGAAACGAACTCCAGACGGCCGTCTGGATAAATATTGAACCCCCAGAGGCCGCCGCCGCGCGACCCGCTTTGCGCGAGTTCTTCAGCGCAATCTACATGGAGTTCGCACCCGACAGCGAGAATGCCGCGTTCAATATCCACCACCGCTTTCGTGAACGGCGAGACGAGATCGTTATTTTCTATTCTTTCCTCAACGATCATAGGGCATCGGTCTTCTTGATACGACGAACATGCCGTTCGTCTCCCGAAAACGGCGTCGCAAGCCAACGCTCCACCGCGACAATGGCTTCTTCTTCGCTCACGAAACGCGCCCCGAGTGCCAAAATATTCGCGTCGTTGTGTTCACGAGAGAGTGAGACGATTTTTTCTGGTCCGCCGTAATAAACCGCTGCGCGCACTCCGGGGAAACGATTGGCCACTATCGCCTCTCCTTGCCCGGAACCTCCCAAGACGATCCCGCGGCGCTCCTTCGGGTTCTCCGCCACTGCTTTGGCCACTGGCGCGACAAAATCGGGATAGTCATCTGCGGGATCAGACGAAAATGCGCCCTTGTCTTCCACGTCGTATCCTTGCGCCGCAAGCCAGCGCTTGATCTGCTCCTTTAGCGCAAACCCCGCATGATCAGCACCCAAAAAAATCTTCATCACCTCATTGTATCACGAGAAGGACGGCGGATCGCGGGTTTGGTTTGATCATGTTATAATCGAAAAGCCGGCCACGACCCCATTCCTATGGCAATTGAGCTCATCGCGGTTTCCGTGCCCGGGTGCGTGGACTGCGCCCGATTCAAGAAATACTGGGAAGAAACGCGAAGCCAGTTTCCCGGCGTGGCGTTCCGCGAAGTGGACGCGCTCACGCCCGAAGGTCAAAATCTCCTGCTCGAACATCAAATCCTCGCCTCTCCCGGCATCCTTATGGACGGTTCCCTCTTCTCCACCGGCCCGGTGCCCAAAGAGGCGCTTGCCGCAAAACTCCGGACACTTGGCGGCGATAAACCCTAACACTACCGTATGGAACAGCTCCGAAAAAACCTCCGCCCCTTAGCGCCCCTGTTTCTCCGATTGGGGCTCGGTTTCGTTTTCCTTCTCTTCGCCTACCACAAACTTGCTGTTTCCGAACAAGGGCGGGTGGAGATTCAGGGCATTCTCGACTTTGTCGGCATTGGCGCGGCCTCGGCGATCAACTACTACCTCGGCATCGCGGAGCTTCTCATCGCGCTCTCTTTTATCTTCGGTTGGCAAGTCCGGTGGTTCGGCCTCCTCGCCACAGCGCTCGTGAGCGGATTTTTTGGCTCTATCGTCCTTAAGTTCGGTCTCACGAACGACCCGAACCTCTACCGCGACATCGGTCTTGCGGGCGGCGCATTCGCGCTCTGGCTCATGGGCGCGGGTCCCATGAGTTTTGACGCGCGGAAAGATCGCACGACTATTCCACCGGAGACAACTCCACAGGCATAGCCGAGGCATCACCCGCCTCAAGAGCCCCTGGCGTCACAATGAATTTCCCGGTCTGCCGATAGTGCCCCTCGCCGCACGGCACCGAACAATAAAAATTGAACGCCCCTTCTTTTGACGCAAGAAATTCGATCGTGGTCTCGCGTTTCGGAAAAAGCCGTTTGTTGATGCCAAACACCTCGAGCGCAAAACCGTGGTCGTACGCGTCCTCGTTGAAGATATGGAGCACCACGCGATCGCCCGGTGCTACGCGAAGCTCCGCAGGCTCCCACGCCCACTCATTTTCCAACACCCGCATATGAATCTCTACCGTCCGTCCCGATGCTGCGACCGGAGCCAGTTCCGGCGGCCGGTAAAACTCCTGATAGATAATACCGGTCACGAGCAGAAAACCGCCGAAGGCAAGAATGCGAATAAATTTGTTTTCCCACATAATACGGTACTAGTCGGTTATACCTCGATGATACGACGCTGGACCGGAATTCTCTAGTCGCAATCGTTATTCTTTATTTTTACCATGGCCGTAGAACACCGAAGCTTCAAGGTTCAGGGGATGCATTGCGCATCCTGTTCCGTACTGATCAATAAAAACCTCGGGCGACTGCCCGGTATCGTCGAAGTGAACGCCAACTATGGCTCGGAGCGCATGGCGCTCACGTTCGACCCCGAGAAAACCCCGCTTTCCTCTATTGAGGCGATCTTGAAAAAACTTGGCTACACGCTTGTGCAGCCAAAATCCGGGGAAGCGGAGGAAGAAGCTGAAGAAAAGGCCCGCACCGAACACCTCCGCTCTTTGAAAAAACGCGTGATTATCTCCTTCGTCCTTTCGTCGCCCATCATCTTCTACTATATGGCGACGCACATGTTCAACCTCACGCACATTCACGCACTCTGCTTCGGATCCGGACTTGGCGAGATCTTCGGCGGAACAACGGGGTGCGCGAATGGCTGGCTGCTCGACCTAAACTGGATCTTTTGGGTAGTCGCCACCCCGGTGCAATTTTGGGTCGGATGGCCCTTCTACCGCAACACCTACACCGCGCTTCGCGCAGGTTCCGCTTCCATGGACGTCCTCGTAGTCCTTGGTACGACGTCGGCGTACGCGATTTCTGTTGTCGGGTTCCTCTTCTCGGACCTCCCATTCCTCAATCGTTATTGGGAGGGACTCGACCATCCCTTCTGGGAATCCTCGGCTGCGCTGATATCGTTCATTATCCTCGGCCGGTACTTTGAAGCTGTTTCAAAAGGAAAGGTGTCCGAATCCATCCGAAAACTCCTCAACCTTGCGCCGAAGAAGGCGATCGTCATTCGCGACGGACAGGAGTCGGAGATTCCCGCAGAAGAACTCCGTGAGGGCGATATCTTCCTTGTGAAGCCGGGCACGAATGTACCCACCGACGGCCACATTATCGAGGGCGAGTCCTCGATTGACGAGAAGGTCATCACCGGAGAATCCATGCCGGTCGGGAAGAAGCCGGGCGATGAGGTCATCGGCGCCACCACGAATACCTACGGTTTGCTGAAATGCAAAGCGGCCAAGGTCGGAAAGGATACGCTCCTGCACCAAATCGTCCGGCTCGTCGAGCAGGCGCAGGCCTCGCGCGCGCCCATTCAAGACGTCGCGGACCGGATTTCGGAAAAATTCGTGCCTGGCGTGATCGTTATCGCATTCCTTACCTTTTCGGCGTGGTACTTCGGGGCAGGGCTCACCTTCGCGGCAGCTGCACTCTTTGCTATCGCCGTCCTCGTCATCTCTTGTCCGTGCGCGCTCGGGCTTGCGACGCCCACCGCGCTGATGGTCGGCACTGCCCGAGGCGCGGAATCCGGCATCCTCATCAAAGGAGGTGAGGCGCTGGAAAATGCCTACCGAATCACTGCGGTCGCCTTCGATAAAACGGGCACGCTCACGATGGGAAAACCCGCGGTGACCGACGTCGTCATGATAGGAGGACGCACACGCGAGGAAATTATTCGCCTCGCCGCAGTTGCGGAAAAAGGATCCGAGCATCCTCTCGCAACGGCCGTCGTGAAGGCGGGTGGCAACACTGCGTTTGCAGAGCCGAAAAACTTCAAGGCGATTGCTGGGATGGGCGTTGAGGCGGACGTCAACGGCACGCACGTCCTCGTCGGCAACGATGCTCTCATGCGGCAAGCGAACCTCGACCCCGCGGCACACGGGGCAGAAGTCGATCGCCTGCAAAATGAGGCGAAAACGGTCGTCTATATCGCCGCGTCTTCCGGCGGCGGGGAACCCGAAATCATCGGTATCCTGGCGCTAGCCGACACGCTGAAGCCCTTTGCGAAAGAAGCGATTGCCGAACTGAAACGAAAGAAAAAAGAAGTGATCATGATCACCGGCGACAATGAGAAAACCGCCGCCGCCATTGCCAAGCAAATCGGGATCGATACCTACTTCGCGAAAGTCCTGCCCCAAAACAAAGAGCAGCTAATTGAAGATCTGCAAAAGAAAGGCAAGGTGGTCGCGATGGTCGGCGACGGCATCAACGACGCGCCAGCACTTGCGCGCTCGAATCTCGGGATCGCAGTGGGTTCCGGCACCGATGTGGCAATCGAAACTGGCGATATCATCCTCGTGAAAGACGACCTCCGCGATGTCGTGACGGCCGTGGATATTTCGCGCAAGACCATCGTAAAAATCTGGCAGAACTTCTTCTGGGCCTTCTTCTATAATGTCGCCGCAATCCCTATCGCCGCCGGATTGCATTTCATCCTGACGCGATCCGGCGGCAACCCGGCGGCTTGGGTCGTGCGCCTGGGCGATGCGATCGGCGGCGGCTTGGGCGAGATATTCGTGAACTTTTCGCAGTCAGCCCTCCGTCCGGAAATCGCCGGCTTCCTCATGGCTTTCTCGTCGGTCTCGGTTGTGGCAAACTCGTTACTGCTGCGCCGCTACAAAGAACCGGCGTTCGCCCGGACCCCGCTTGCGAAATCGTAAAGGTCGCGTAAAACAACATCCTCTTTATGGCTGTAGTGAAAAAACAATTTGACGTTCAAGGAATGCATTGCGGCTCATGCGCCGCCGGCATCCAAATGTTTCTCTCCTCCTCCGACGGCATCCAAAACGTTACCGTCGATTACAATACGAAAAAGGCGGACGTGGAATATGACGATGCGAAAATCACGGTCGATCAGATTCTCAAGGGCGTGGAAGAGCTCGGATACTCGGCAAAACCAACTGGGTAGCTTATGCGCAGCGTACTCTTCGGCGCGACCCTGGCGGCGTTGCTTTTCTCTGCAACGCCGTTTTTGGCGACCGCAAACGGCGAATGGGAAAAATATCTTCCCGAAGAGCCGGCAATACTCCTCGGTTTATCCGCAGCGCCCTCCTCCCCTGCGATCGGCGAACGAATCGGTTTTCTCGTCGCTTTCCGGGATCCCGAGACGAAAGCCTACCTTGCCAACGCGCCATCAGAATTCCGCTTCGAGATTGAAGCGTTCGCAGTATCCGCTTACCCGAATGGAGGGATTATTCACCGTTCCGAGCCGATCACCGTCACGGAGGGGTCCGGGGAATTCCCTTATATCTTCTCTGAGCCCGGTACCTATGACTTCCATATTGTCTTCGCCGACACCGCGGGCCGGACACGAAATGCCGGTTTCCTCCTCCAGGTGCGCGAAACCACGCCAACACGAGGCAACACCGCAATCAATCCTCTCACCATTATCAGCGTATTCGCGGTCGGTCTGATAAGCGGATACGCGCTCGCGCGGCGCCGGCGGAGTTAAAAAGAAACGGTACGGAACAACAGCGCCCCGTTGTAACGGGGCGCTGTTTCGTTATGCGTTCGGCGGCTACGGAAGCGCAGGTGCCTATTTCGGTTTCCTCAAACTTGAACCCATGAATCCGAGTACGGCTCCGCCGATAAGGCCGATTACGAGCATCCCGCCGCTGCCTGTGCGAGGTTCCGCCGCTGACGCCGTGGCGTGGCCGTAACGGGCGCCGATTGAAGCAGCGACTTCGTCGCCGACACATCCGGTTCCGGCCATTCCCATCATGATGTGCATCGCATCATGATCGTGCATATCCGCTTCCATGGCTTCTTCTACGCGTTCGTGGTCTTCCGTCCCCATCATCGCCTCCATCATCTCTTCGCCTTGCTCCATCATTATTTCATCGGTAATCGTGCCGCAATCCGTTGCGGCATTCTCGTCCATACGGTCGTGCATGAGCGTCATCATCTCGCCCATCGTGCCCGATCCCATCATTCCGCTCTCTTCGCCGTGGGCAAAAACCGCGATCGGCGCGACCCCGACTATCATCGCAAATGCAACCAAAGAATATCGCATGCTCCTCACCTCCTTTTCATCTTTTCGTTACCGTTTATTCGCCGACTTCAACCAGGAAACGCGTGGCGATCACGCGGCGATCGTGTCGGAACTCGCCGAACACGGCATAGAGGCCCGGCTGGTCAAACGTCACGTGTCCTTCGATTGTCGGGCCGAAGGCGGCCGGAACGTCACCAAGGGAATCCTCTTCGCGCATTGTGGATGTAGACGCTTCTTCCTCTTCGCCATGTGCGGAGGCAACCGAGATAAGCGTGCCGTGAAGATCTCCGGAGCCGGGAATCTCGCCGTGCGTGTGGATTAATGAGGAGAGGTCCTCGGGAACAAGTGCGATATGCATCGGTGCGGCCAGGTAGGGCTGGAGATCGGTGACGAGGCCCCCATCGCGACTCACGGTCCAGAAAAGGCGCGTCTCTTCCCCCGCCTTCGGCGCGCTCGGCTCCACCTCAAACGCGACATCGTAACTATCGAAGACCGCCTGGCGCCTTAGGTCGCGATCGACGGCTTCGGGATCACCGCCAGGAATGTCGAGCTGTCGGTATGCCACGACCTCTTCGCCTTCGTGCACCGCGTTGATCGCGAGAAGGTACCGGCCGGACTTCGAAAACGCGTACTCCATCTCAAAGATCCCCGGTGATTCAACGACCGGTTCGGGGTGCACGTGCGCAAACGTCGCAAGATCTTCCTGGACAATAATGAGATGCACAAGTCGGTCGTGTGTGATTGAGAACTCGTCAAGCGCAGTGCCCGGGAATGTAAAACGCAACCGCGTCGTTTCGTCCGGCTGCGGAACGTCAGGATCAACGCCCACGAGCATCTCAATGCGTCCTGACTGCCCTTCGTGCATCCCATGCATTCCTTCCTCCTCTTCTTCGTGTACGCCCTCAAGTGCGGTGTGCTGAAGAAACTGGTGCGGCAGGGCCCAAATGAATATGAACGCGAGGAGGAGCGTGAGCGTTACGATAAACGCCTTCAACCAAGGCATCACTCGTTCTTCCTTTGCCTGCTCTTCTGGCGGAAACGCAAGCGCTGCATTTTGCCGACGGCGGATATACCAAAAGAGCGGCACTACCCACAGCGCCACGAGCGTCCAATTACCGAGCCAAAGCGGTAATCCGAAAAGCCCGGGGCCCTCTTCGGGACCATGCGTGTGCGGCGCTGCCGTCTGGAGACGATCAGAAATAACGCCGAGAAAACGTTCCTCCTGTGTTATGGACTCCAATAACGTGTGCTGGCCGGAGTTCACCCACCAATCATGCGTAAAAAGACCCAAAACGAGAATGAAACCTGCGATAAACACCATCGCCCACCCCGTCGCATGCTCGATGACGACGCGGCGCTTCACGACCCATGAGAGTGCATTGACCCCCAGAATTCCCAGGATTGCAAGGAGCAGGAGCGGCGTGATTCTTCCCAGCGCGTGAACAAGAAAGAGCAGCCATCCGTAAAAGACATCCCCCGACACGGCAATGCGCGAAAGAATAAGCGGAGTCGCGGGATGCGGACAGCCGATCCCCACATTCCCCATGAAAAGGCCGAGCAACAACGCTTTGAGAATATCCCGCTGTTTCTGGATGAACATCGGGGCGGCACCGCCGTACGTCGGCATCCGCACTTTCACGAATCCGAGTTCACCTAACGCGAAGAGAAATGCGAACGCGCCGGCAAATACGTAGAGCCAATTCTTTACGACTTCCAGAGGCGCACCGAGGGCCCCAATCGCGACTTCTCCCAATACCGCGGCGAGCACACCATAAAGGGAAAGGGTAATGGCAACGCCGGCTCCAAACGCAAGCGCCATTGCAAAGCCCTTCCCCGGCCCCTTGCCCATTGCGAGCGGCACGATGACAAAGGCGAGTGGGAACGTACAGGGCAAGACGATCATCGTCAGCCCCATCGTGTAACTGAAAACAAACCAGCCGGTCCCCACGGGACTCCCCGACGTTCCGACAAATGCGAGAAAAAGCCCCCCGCCGATGATCGCGAGGAGCCCAAACGCCGTGACGACGAGCATCGCCTTTGCCCGCCCGGGGGGCGGCGATACTGCTGGCGTCGTAGACGTCGATGCCGAAGCGTCCATCGCCTTCTATTCTACTACAAAAACGGCCCCGGAGGGGCTGTTTTTCCGCATTCGTGTATATGCCTGCCGAGTACCCCGCTACTCCAGAAGCTTTCCAAGGCGCAAAACGTGCTCAACAAGTGTGTGGCTATAGGCCCACTCGTTATCGTACCAAGAGAACACGGTGACGAGATCGCCGTCGGTCACGCGCGTAAACGTGAGGTCTACGATAGCCGGCTCTGTGGTTCCGATCACGTCCGAGGAAACGATAGGTTCTTCGGTCACGCTAAGGATTCCCTTCCAGCGCGGGGATGCTGCAGCTTCCCGGAATATCCCGTTCATTTCCTCGACGGATGTTCTTTTCTTTGCCACGACCGTGATCACGGCGAGCGATCCGGAAACCACGGGCACGCGCATCGCAAGCCCGTCGAAGATCCCCTCAAGCGCCGGGAGGGATTTCACTACTGCGTCGGCAGCCCCCGTATGCGAAGGCACGATATTCTGTGCGGCAGCGCGACCTCGCCGAAAGTCACCCTTGCCTCCGGGGCCATCGACAAGGGCCTGTGTGGCAGTATAACCATGCACCGTGACGAGCACGCCCTTGGTGAATCCGGGGTTCTCCCAGAGCACCGCGGCAGGCGGCACGGTTGCATTCGTAGTACAGGAAGCATTCGCGGTAACTGGTGCGAGGCCCTGAGTAAACGCATCGTCATTGGCGCCGATAAGGACGTGCGGCACATCGCCTTTCGCAGGTGCGGTGATGACCGCGCGTTTTGCTCCCGCTGCAAGATGCCGTTTCGCTCCGTCTTCCGAAGCGAAAACCCCGGTGGACTCCACCACGACATCAATACGAAGTTTCTCCCAGGGGAGTTTTTCCGGTTCGCGTTCCGCGTAGGCAAAAATCTTCTTTCCGTCCACGAGAAGACACGGCTTTCCGTCATCGAGAGCGGTCTTCACGTCATGATTCCACCGGCCGTACACGGTATCGTATTTCAGCAGATACGCGAGGTTCTCGAAATCGCCGAGGTCGTTGAGCGCGACAATTTCGAGCCCCGGCCGCTCAAATGCCTGCCGGAAAAATGTCCGGCCTATTCTCCCAAATCCATTGATGGCAACACGGATGGGCATAGGACGATCATAACATACTCGATACTATGTGGTGGATTTTTTCTTTTGTAGCCAAAGATAGATGTCCTCCAGCGCCTTCACCGCATCGCCCATGGAAATGTTGTTCTGCTTGTACGGTTGATCGGTTGCATCTCCTGCGGCCCAAATGCCCTCGCGGCTGGTGCGCGCAGTTTTGTGGTCAAGGATGATCTCCCCGTATTTGTTCAGCTCCACAAGGCCTTTGAGGAACTCCGTATTCGGAATAGAGCCAATCTCTACAAATACGCCTTGAACCGGAAGCTCATGGGTCTCTCCGGTTTTCCGATCTTTCCAAACAAGCGCGGTGACAAACTTCTCTCCTTTCACTTCAACGGATTCCGCGTTCGTAATGGGAGTTACTTTCTTGCTCTTCAAAACGGCTTCACGCGTCACCGAATCTCCTCTGAACTCTTCGGCATATTCAAGAAGAGTAATTTTTGTTGCGTAGGAGATGAGTTGTTGAGCCGATTCGAACCCCGCATTACCGCCTCCGATCACCACCACTTCTTTGCCTTGAAAAAGGGGCGCGTCACACGTTGCGCAATACACAATCCCCTTTCCGTCATACGTTTCCGCTCCCGGGACACTAAGTTTTCGTCGACGTCCTCCTGACGCAACAAGGATGGAGCGAGTTTCATATTTCTTTCCCTTGTTTGTGACAAGTGTAAACTTCGGCCCTCCGGAGCCAGAGGCCAGAACAAGCTCTTTCACTTCCACTACCCGAGAACCCTCATCGAACTCAAGAACATCTCCTGCATATGCTTTCACGTGTTCCTCTATCTTTTGGGCAAGATCAATCCCTGAAATGGACTTTATCCCGATCCAATTTTGCACATCCGGTGAGACCTCGGACTGTCCTCCCCACCCTTCGGTAATCAGAAGGGATTTTACGCGCTTGCGCGCAGCATACACGCCCGCGGCTGCCCCGGCGGGCCCACCGCCAATAATCACGAGTTCGTACATGGCGGCATCATCCCCGAATGTCCAAGAGTTCTCGAAGTTTCGGCTCGTTGAACCCGACCACTACGGTGCCATTCACGTCAATAACCGGAACACCCAGCTGCCCGGACCGCTCAATCATCTCGCTTCTGGCCGCCGCGTCCTGGGCAACGTCCTTCTCGGTATACGCGATATTGTGTTCCGAAAACAGTTTTTTTGCTGCGCGGCAGTATACGCACGTCGCAGTAGTGTAAATCGTGACCGCCATTGCTTCTATGTTAGCGCGAATAGTTCGGCTGGAGCAAGAGGGCCGCACCGATCGCTCCGCCGAAACGCCCGAACTTTGCGTGTTTCACGCGAATCGCGCGCCGCACTACAGGCGAAATGATCTCCCTGCGCATAGCGTTTCGCGCAGGAATCAAAAGAAGATTTCCCGCATTCCCGATACCTCCTCCCACCACCACGATATCCGGATCCCAGAAATTCACCGCAGACGAAATCCCCAACCCCAAAAATGCACCGATCGAATCGAACGTCGCCTTGGCCCTGCGCTCACCGCGCCTGGCGCGACGCATAAGATCCTTCGGGTCTGCTCCGCCTTCGCGCACGAACGCGCGGTGCGAGACGTACTCTTCCAAATGACCTCGCCCGCCGCAACTGCACCGCCTGCCGTTTGCTACGAGCACCATATGGCCCATCTCGCCTGCGGCACCATGCGCGCCCCGCACCATGTGTCCTCCCTCCACGAGCCCCGCACCCAGGCCCGTCCCCACGGTCACCCCGAGCACGCGAGAAAATCTCCGAGCCGCACCGAACCTTGCCTCTGCGAGCGTGAAAAGGTCGGCGTCGTTCTCCATCACGGCACGCATTCGCAAATGCCGATGAATCCACGCAGGCAGTGCGATGCGGTTGATTTGAGGTGCGTTGGGCGTCACGAGTACTCGCGTGCGATCCGAAGCAAGAGGCCCAGGAACGCCGATACCGATCCCCCTAATCTTTTCCCGCCCGGCGATTGTTCGCGCTCGGAACGCGGAATTTGAGAGCGCTTCAAGAAATGCCGCACGCGTCTTGGGGATCGGGAAGCGCCAGGCCGCGCGCAAAGATAGTCGTCCCCTTCGCACCGCAACGAGTACGCAACGCATGTTTGTCCCCCCGATATCGACTCCGAAGGAAAACATGCGAGGTCAGGTAAAGAGACGGCTCGCAAATGCGCCAATGCCGTAGGCGGATATCGCGGCGAGCGCCCCCACCGCCAACATCTCCATCCCGGCCAGCCACCACCGTCCTCCTGTAATGAAAATGCGCGCCGCGCCCACGGTAAAAAGCGTCGTTCCCGCAAAAGCAATAGCGAGTGGGAATACCATTTCGCCGATGCCGGGAATGAGATAGGCCGCGAGCGGCACGAACCCCGCGGCGACAAATGAAGCAAACGTCAAGAGGCCGTTTCTTACTGGATGCAGCTCGTGTTCACTCGGGAGGTTGAGCTCTTCTCGCATCATCGTATCCACCCAGCGCCCCTTGTCCGCGATGATAACCGCCACGGCTTGCTCTAACAGCTCGCCCTCCAACCCTTTCTTTCGATAGATGGCACGAACTTCTTCCTTCTCTTCCTCCGGCTTTTCTTCCACCTCTCGTTCTTCTTCCGCGCGTTCAGCTTTTATAAAATCCTGTTCAGATTTCGTGCCAAGAAAATTCCCCAGCCCCATCGAAAGTGCATCTGCGACGAGGTTCGCGAATCCGAGAATAAGCACCACGCGGTGGTCCAACGACGCCCCGACAGCCCCCGCTACCACCGCAAACGTGGTGATGGTGCCATCGTGCGCACCGTAGACGATATCGCGGATAACGCCGCCACCGGCACGGTGGCGTTCGATCCTCTCGGTGTGGGGAGAAACCGACGAAGTCATAGGCGATCCGTTCTCTGCGGACCGTCGTCTCGCGTCCCGCCACCTTGCTCCATGTGCGCCAAACGTTCTTCGATCCGATCAAGTTTTTCCAGGACCATCCTTTGATCGGCGGCCGAGTGACTGCCCTTCCCGAGCGCTTCTTGAATACGCTCTTCGGTAATGAAAAGATCGGCAAACTGCGCTGTGAGCACGCTGAAAATGAAAATGCCGACTACGGCGAGCCCCAAGGTGAGTGCCCTCCCCGCTGCGGAAATCGGAACCACATTCCCCAACCCAATCGTAGAAATGCCAAGCGTCGACCACCAAAGAGCATCTCCGAAGGTGCGAATACCGCTTTCGGGATAACCTTTTTCAAAGAGAAGGATGAGTTCCGACGAAACCGCACTGATGATCACGAGCACAACAACAATCTGAAAAAAACGATTGATCCGAAAGAGGGGCGTTGCGCGCGCGAAGCGGTCTGCGATAAGTACGAAGGCGAGCTCGACCGGCCGGAACAGCTGAATGATGCGAAGGAAGGGAAAAAAGACGATAACCGCTTCAATCCAGTTGCGGCGGAAATAGACGCGCCGGTTGTCCGATCTCAAGAAACGCACGAGGAACTCAAGAGCGAAAAGCGCCCATATTCCCAAAAAATACCAATGAAAGAGTTCGCGCCAGACCGCCGCCACGCCGGTTACGTACTCGAGCCACAACATTGGCAACATCGCGAGTACGAACAAAAAAAAGATGCGGTCGGCGACATCGCTTCGGCGTCGCGTATGCGCCCCCGGAGAAACGTTCGTGGGAGTGCGGTCGTGCGAGCGTCTCTCGTTCATAGCCCTGCTTTCTTACGGGCAATCGCGCGCTTCGCCGCAGCGACGACATCCTGCGCGCGAAGGCCGAACTCATCCATAAGCGTATCCGGAGAACCCGATTCCCCGAAACGATCCTGCATGCCGATAAACTCCATCGGCACCGGGCGCTCTTTTGCAAGCACTTCGGCCACTGCGGAGCCCATGCCCCCGGCGATTTGATGCTCTTCTGCGGTCACCACCGCACCGCACTCCTGTGCGGCAGCGATGATCGTTTCGGTGTCCATCGGCTTCACCGTCGCATTATTGATGACCCGCGCGGCAATCCCCTCGCGCTCAAGCGCGTGTGCGGCGAGCAACGCCTCGTACACAAGCGGTCCGCATGCGATGAGTGCGACGTCATCGCCATCGCGGAGTACCGACGCCTTCCCGATCGCAAACGGAGCATCCGGAACGGTGAACACCGGTGTTTTCTCGCGAGCGAACCGCAAATAGACCGGGCCGGGAATATCCACAGCGGCGATCGTTGCTTTTCGCGCCTCGTGAACATCGCCGGGTACGACAACGATCATGTGCGGTAACGTCCGCATGATTGCGATATCCTCAAGCGCCTGGTGTGTCGCGCCGTCGGGACCGACCGAAACTCCCGTGTGCGCCCCTCCGATCTTCACCGGCTGTTCGTTGTAGCAGATAGTCGTGCGAATCTGCTCCCAGTTCCGCCCCGGAGAAAACACTGCGTACGAGGCGATGAAAGGAATCTTTCCAACCGCGGCCAGACCCGATGCCACGGACGCCATATTCTGTTCGGCAACGCCCATCTCAATGAAGCGTTCAGGAAAGGCCTTCGTGAAGGCCTCCACCCGCGTGGACTCCGTGAGGTCCGCACAGAGCACCACCACCTCGGCTCGGCGCTTTCCCAGCTCAAGCAACCCTTCGCCGTAACCGTTGCGGGTAGGCACACGCTCAACCTTCTCGCGATCGTAGAGGGTATCGTTGGCCAAGAGGCCGGACAGAATCTTCGCCATAATCCTTGAGTACGATTTATTCAGCGTGCGGATTCTCGATCTTGCCGCCCAGTGTACGGAGTTCCCGCAATGCATCCTTTGCTTCTTCGGGTTTGAAGGACTTCGAGTGCCACCGGAAATCGAACTCCATGAAATCCACGCCCTTGCCCGCAATGGTGTGGGCGAGAACAACTACCGGCTTGGCATAGATCGCCCGCGCTTCATCGCAGACATCCGCGATCGCCTCAATATTGTGGCCGTCGACCTCGAGCACGTGCCAGTTGAAGGCCTCGTACTTTTCGCGCAGGGGTTCCAGCGGCATAATCTTCTCCGTCATGCCGTCAATCTGGATGTTATTCCGATCAATGATGGCGGTGAGATTATCGAGTTCATGTTTTCCCGCAAGCATTGCGGCCTCCCATGTTTGCCCGCACTGCTGCTCGGCATCGGACATGATGCAATACACCGCATTCTTTTTCCCGTCCATCTTGAACCCCAAAGCCATCCCTACGGCCTGGGAAAGTCCGGATCCGAGCGGACCAGAAGAAGTTTCGAGACCGGGAAGAGAGGGCCGATGCGGGTGTCCTTGGAGCCGCGATCCGAACTCTCGCAGCGTTTTCAGCTCTTCGAGAGGAAAATATCCGGCGTGCGCCATCGCGGCATACTGTACGGGACACACGTGGCCGTTGGAGAGCACGAGCCGATCACGCTCTTCCCAAAGAGGATTCTTGGGATCGTGTTTAAGGACATGAAAATAGAGCGCGGTGAAAATATCGGCTAAATCAAGAGGCCCAGCGATGTGCCCGGACCCGGCGCGAATTACTGCCTCGACGGTATCGCGTCGGATTTTTGCGGCGATCGCCTCCAAGGATTGCGCCTTTTCGTCACTGAGAGAGGCCATCGCTTTTTAGGATACCACGGCGGTTTCGCCCCCAGAAGGGCGGGGTTCTCCCGCAATGCGGTTTACCGCCGAGAGCGCTTCTGTGATTTCCTTATCGGAATAACCGTGGAGGCGCATGCCATCTTCGAAGGTGTCGAGAGCGTTCGCAATGCAGTTCACGCAATGGAGCCCCCACTCGCGCTGCAGATATTCCGCAACGTGTGGCAAACGCACCGCAATCTCGCCGAGATTTGTCGCCGCAGTGATAGACATATTCTTTATCTGCGCTTGATACCGTTCGGGAGTTTCCGGAGCGCATCCCACGGCAAGAGCGCACAACTGATACGGCCGGGAGTGAGAGGGGCCGCAAAAATCTCCAAAACATCGTCTTCTGTTATTTTCGCCACCGAAACGAGCGTCTTGCCCTGGATCCGTTCCAGCAACCGCGATGCTGACGCCATTGCCACCATACAGCCGCGTCCTTCGAACCGCGCCTCTTCAATCTTCGCGCCAGAAGCATCGCGCCGCACGTGGAGTTTCAGCTCGTCGCCGCAGGTCGGATTCTTCGCCTCAAGCACCACATCCGCATCCTGAAGCTCTCCATAGTGCTTCGGATGACGAGCATCTTCAATGATATCGCTGCGGTAAAGCGTCATGGAGTTTCCTGTATTGCCAGTGGCAATACGCGTTTCGTAAGTGCTGCAAAGAATCGCTCGAGATCCTCCTCGTCATTGTAAAGGCCGAAGCTCATGCGGGCAGTTGCGGCAACGCCGAGACGCTGATGAAGCGGCATAGCGCAATGATGGCCTGCTCGAATTGCGATGCCCTCTTCCGCAAGAAGCGTTGCCACGTCGTGCGGATGAACCCCAGCGACCATAAAGGCAATGACGCTGCTCCGCTGTGCCGCCCGTTTCGGCCCGTAGACCCTCACGTATCTACGAATCTGCGGTGCCGTGAATCTGCGCAATGCTTCCGCCATAAGTTTCCGCTCGTGCGCCACGATGCGTCGCCATCCAATACGGGAAAGATAGTTGATCGCGGAACCCAATCCGATCACGCCGGCAACATCGGGACTGCCTGCCTCGAACTTCTGCGGCACCTCATTCCATATCGCGTGCTGAAGTGTCACCTCGCGAATCATCTGTCCCCCGGTAAGAAAAGGCGGCATCGCTTCCAAGAGCTCTCTCCGCCCCCAGAGCACCCCCACGCCAGTCGGTCCATAAAGCTTGTGGCCGGAGAACGAAAGGATGTCACACCCCAGGCGCTTCACGTCGATAGGCATGTGGGGTGCCGATTGCGCGGCGTCCACCACGAACAGCGGCGCCTCTTTCGCACGCAAGTGCAGAGTATGTCGTTCAAGGAGTTGTGCGACTTCCGCGATGGGATTCACGATCCCAAGCACATTGGAGGCGTGGACAAGCGCGACCGCCTTTGTACGAGACGAGAGCTTCCCCTGCAAATCTCGAAGATCGAGCAAACCGTCCCGCGTCATATTGACAACGACGAGCTTTGCCCCCTTTTCTTTTGCGAGCATGAGCCATGGCACGAAATTCGCATGGTGCTCCATGATACTCACGAGAATCTCATCGCCCTTTCGTACGTGGGCTCGTCCCCACGCTTGGGCAACAAGGTTGAACCCCTCCGTCGCATTACGCGTGAACACAATCTCCCCGGGGTCTTTGCCGCCGAGAAACGCGCTCACCTGCGCCCGCACTCCTTCAAACCGCGCAGTGGCGCGCTCGCCAATCGGGTACAGGGCGCGGTGAACAGGAGCATTTTCGTGCGAAAGAAAATGCTCCATCGCCCTGATCACTGCGTCAGGTTTCTGTGCTGTAGCCGCGGTGTCGAGATACGTAAGCGG
>Ga0154972_108_pt1 | contig 15719 bp, 19 predicted proteins | sample RifCSPhighO2_01_FD_105940 | JGI IMG/M metagenome (GOLD analysis project Ga0154972, IMG submission 105940) | Candidatus Terrybacteria bacterium RIFCSPHIGHO2_01_FULL_58_15
CTCCGGAGGAGTACCTGCACGCCCGCGCTCGCCGCTTGGAAATCCGTTGGCGTTTGATTCGTGAGCGTCTGCCGCCAGTCGGTCGAGGCCGCCGTGCTCGTCGAGGAAAAATCCAATTGCCCGATATCGGCTAAGACGAGTCGGGGCGCTAAAAAGAAAACGGCGAGCAACGATAAAGATATAATAAGTAGTTTTTTCACAAAAATGCTTTCGTTGCTGCTTTCATTCTATGCTTATGCGCACTCGTCGGCAAAAGGAGATTTTGGGAAATTTTGGAAGTATTCTCGAGGGCTAGCCGTCCTCGGTGAACGGCGGCGTTTCCACCAACTAGAGCTGCACAATCCCCTGCTGGGGAGAAATCTTCGTATCGTCGGGAACGGTGCTGTCGACTGCGGCATCTTGCGCGTCGAGCGTCTGCGACACGAAGGTGTCGAGCCCTGTTGCGCTCACGGCGGTGAGGAGTTCTGCCGTATCTCCGACGTCTTCTTGGCGCGGGGTGAGCACGATGCGGAAAGAGATGCTCTTGGGAGACGAGAGGATACCAACGCCTGCAGGGACATCCCCCACCGTCCACTGCACCTCGCTCGTCGCCGGATCGTACACCACGTCCCCGACGCCCGAAGTGAGAAGCGCCTCGTACGTCACCGCCGGCCCCAAGACGACGCGCGCAACCACGTTCTCAAGGCCATTTGTTCCTCCCGTAACGGTGAGGGTAACGGTATAAGAGGTTTGCTGGCCTACTTTCGGCGGGATCGAGCCGCGATTATTTCCCCCCGGCGCATCGAAGTACCGCACCTCCGCATCAACTGCCAACTCCCCTACAATCTTCAGAACGAGACGGCGTTCCCCAAGAACTCGTCCCCCGGATATTGTCCTCGCCCGTACAGTGATCGTCTGCTCGTCATCTTCAAAGCTCCTCATGGGTACGTCGGAGGAAAGGCGCGCTCGAAACGCGATCTCTCCGGAAGCGCCCGGCCCCACCCGCTGGAGCGCTAAGACGTTCTCCGGCGCCCAAACGAACTCCCCGGAGACCGAACGCGTGAACCGTTCCGGCGACGAGACGGATTCCGGCACAATCGCCTCGTGGGCGAATGCAAGCAACACCGAGAGATCTTCCAGCGGCTCACTCGTGGCATTCCGGTAATGGAGAACGAGATCGACGTTCTCTCCTGGCGCCACGAGTGCTTCAGCGGGGTTCTCCTGCTCCCGATAGACGACATCTAAGGGAACGGCGCCGGCGCGGAGATTGAGATACTCCCGAACCTCTCGCGAAGCGCTGAGCGAACGCCGTCCTTCATCGAGAAAGCCGATACGGGCCGTAAACTCGCCGCCGGCACTTCCTGCAGGAAACGTTCCCGTCACGGCAATCTCTTCTCGCCGGCCTGCCTCAAGCATTCCGAAGTCCCAAAGCCCTTCCGCGTCGGGAACCTCCGCGGGTCTCGTACGGGTCACCCGGAATCCTTCCGGTATCAGGAGTGTGAGGCCCACAGGACCGATGGGCGCTTCTGCGCGAGAAGAAAACCGGAGGAAAAACGTAAGCGGCTTCCCATCGCTCGCGTCGGCAGGAAAGGAAAATGAGAGATCAAGGGGAAGTTCACGGAGGCGGACGCTCGTTTTCGCCTCGCGCGTAAACACCGCGGAGAGCTGTCGCGGCTGAAAACGCGCGCGGGCGACAAGCTCGCCCGAAGTCCCCGCGTCCCCCATAACCCGAACCCGGAAACTAGCGGCGGTCTGCGCGCGCGGTGCCAAGGTTTCGAACGTCGTTTCCGCACTCTCCTGCAGTGTAAATTCCGAAGGGAGATCCAGCGCGATAGTGCCGTCATGAAGCGTGGCGCCCGTGTTATTCGTCACGAGAACGCGCACATCCGCTTCGGTGCCAAGGTCGAGCTCTGCGGGTGCTTCAATGGCAATGATGACACCCGAGGAATCGAAACCGAAAGTGCGCGCAAGAAGGAACGCGGCGACGATTGCCGCCGCGCCAATCAACGCAACCGCGGTAGCGCGCGGGGTGAAAGGGAATCGCATAGCTTTCCGTCCTCATCGTACCCGAAAATCGTCTCCCCCGCACATAGACGCGGCGAGGGAAACCTTGGCCGAAGCGGCCGGAAGATGCCAGGAAGCAAATCGTCCAAGAAAAAGGGCGAGTTCGCGCACCTCGCCGTTGCTTACGGGAATTCTCCGTGCGCCAAGATCAGCAAGCGCTCTGGACGAAAAACTTCTGCTATCCGTGAGATCCGAAGCGCAACTCCCGCAGAGAACGCCGCCTGCAGACGGGCTCACTGCGGCAAGCCGATCGGCGCTTGTGCATCGCACGCATTGATCGAAGGGCGGTGCCAACCCCGTAAGCGCCAGTGCCCGGAGGAGAGCCGCTGCCACGCGTCGAGCGATGAGCGACCCTCCTTCGCGAGCAGAGATCGCCACGTGGAGATCCCGAAAGAGACGCGTGGTGGCGGCATAGAGGCCCGACTCCGGCGCGTCGGGGAGCCCTTCAGCCAATACTGCAGCGACCGCCGAAGCCCCCGAAAGTCCGTAGAGTGAGGATCGCAGACCGGAGAAAGAAAGGAGCGGAACTGCACTTCGTACGATCCACTGACGCCTCCCCAAAACGAGGGTGAGATCACTTACCGTGAAGGGAAGAATGCCGGCGCGGAGACGAGAGGATGGCTGACGCGCGGAGCGGGCAAAGCCCTCGACCCTCCTCCCCTCTCGAGTGAGAAGTGTAACGGAAATATCGGCCTCGCCTACCCCCTCGCCGCGGAGCACAAAAGCTTCCATAACACTATCCGCTGTGCGAAAAGCACAGCCGTCACTCTATCACCACACGGGGAATGTGCCGGAGGCGTGGCGGATCACTCTCTTTGAAGAAATCGATGGCGATCACGTCCACCTGCCAGGGAGTATCGCTTCTGCCCTGTATGGCGAGCCAGCGCTGAGCTGTCTGCCGTATCTTCTGCAGCTTCGCCCGAGAAACGTGGATCTCTGGCCGGAAAGCGGCCTCGGATCTCCTCCCGGCTTTCACTTCCACAAAAATCGTATCGCCTCCTCGTTGCGCGATAAGATCCACCTCCCCAAGGAGCTTCCCGCTCTTCACGCTGCGAAAGCTCCAGTTCCGCGCGAGGATACGGCAGCCCCTATTCCGCAAATATGCCTCCGCGAGCTCCTCCCCCTTTTTTCCTAATTCTTGTTTTCCCATTTGTTCTCTCGCGGGGCGCGAAGCGTGACCGCTCGGAATGGTTGGGCTTAGGTCTGGGTTCCGAGCGGGCGCGCGGAGCGCCGTCGCGATCACCGCGTCTTTTCGCAATACGCTACGAGTCCCATTCCTCTATCGCCTTCTGCCACCGTTCAAACGTGCCGCAATCGTACCACTGGCCCCGATAGGGAAAACCGTGGAGCTTCCCCTCGGCGGCGAGTTTCGGGAAGAGATCGTGCTCAAGCATCGCAAACTTCGGCCGAGAGAAATCGTGATATGCGAAAACCTCCGGCGTGAACAGGTAGAGGCCGGAAGAAATGAGATTCGTCGGCGGGTGCTCGGGCTTCTCGACGAACTCTCGAATGCGCTGTCCGTCCATGACGGCAACGCCGTAGTTTTTGGGCTCCGGGTGCTCGACGAGCGCAATCGTCGCCGGGGCCCCATGGGCTCTATGGAATTCTCGCATCGCCTTCAGATCAACGCGCTTGAGTTCATCGCCATTCGTCACGAAAAACTCTTCATTACGCACGAAATGCGCACTGCCGATGAGTGCGCCCCATGTGCCCATGGGTTCAATCTCCTCAAAGAAACGGAAGGGGTAGTCGCGCCACCATCTTCGGTACCACCAGTGGAAGTCCTCTTTATGCTCCGCGCTGATGGAGATGCCGATATCGTAAATCCCCTGCTCGAGAAAAAGTTCCACGAGATAGTTCAAGATCGGCTTTTTGCGCACCGTCAGCAGGGGTTTGGGTGTCTCGAGCGTGACGGGATGGAGCCGCGTGCCTTTGCCGCCCGCGAGAATCAACGCCTTCATGGCATCACCGTATCTTGCAGCCAGGAAAAAGTGAAGCGGCTTTCCAAGAAAAGCCGCCCGCTCGCGCTACGGAACGGAGCCTTCAGGCCTTTCCGCAGGAGGGACAATGGCCCATGCCCACGTAGCGCAATTTCCCGCACTGCGGGCATGCCGCACGGATCTGCTTCCCGCAACCGGGACAAAAGCTCTCCGCAAGTTCCAAGGGGAACTCGCACGCTGGGCATTTCTTTGCGCGGAGCCGTCGGAGGCGAACCCGCTCTGGCGCAAACACTGCTGTCTGTAAACGGTAGACGCTGCCGCCGAAGATGGCGACCGCGATGAGCATTCCTATGTAGTAAAGGAGGGTGCGGAAAATCGCGAGTCGGGCGAGCACCGAAAAGAGGAAAAGGAGGAGGTCGGCCAGGAACAAACTCCAAAAGTAGACGAGGAACACGCGGGACAGGAGCAAGGCGGCCACGGCGACGATAGGGATCGCGATGACGGTATGAGGGCTCGCGCGTCCGTGGAGACGCCGATAGAAACGCAGCGCGACTCCAAAGAATGGCACGGTGAAGAGCAGTTCGAGGAGGAACACCCAGAACTTGTATCCGGCCCACGCGCGTTCGTACGCATCGCCGGCAACACGATACGCGGCAGTAAGCGGCGGGAGTTCCTCGCTATACTCGGCTTCCGCGCGCTGAAGATCCTCCTTTGCCTGCGCGCGCTGCCCGTCAAGCGACCGAATGGTGGCGCGGAGTTGTTCGGGTACGGCGCGGAGCGCCTCCTCGTCTGAAATGCGCTCGAGCAACGAAATATTATACTGGCGCTCGTACTGACGAATCTGGGTTTCGCTCTGATTGAGCTTCGTCTGCTGTGCTGCGACGCGCTGCTGTGCATCCGCTGCGGCGCGGAAGGCGTCGGGAACACCCGCCTCGCGCTCAAACGAAGAGAATGTGCACCCGCGAAAATCGTCAAAAATGTAGGAAGGAAACGTTTCGGGGCGCTTGGGATCCAGAGATGCGACGAAACGGAGATCCCCCCGCGTGAATGCCGGCTCTTCCACGGCAACAAAGCACGAAGAAAGACGATCGGGCCTCGCCGGGATTTCTCCGAGATCATCGAGTCCGCGCCATCCGAAAAAGAACAGCACGATCGTCATCATCACGAGCAAGACCTTTCCGAGAAAGGGCGTCGGGTGTTCCTCGGGTTCGAACCCGGAGGCGCTCACGGAAACGTCTCTCTTTTTCGGAGATTGCAGGAAACGCGGGAACCAAAACATGCCTGCTACGGGAACGGTCCTACCGTACGATCACCACCGTACCATAATAAAAAGAAGGGCCCGAATCCTTTCCTCGGGCATCGGCCGTCCGTGTGTCGTCGTTGCGGGATCCACGACGAGGGTTGCCGTTCCTACGGTGCGGCTGCAAACCACACATCATTGACGCCATCGCCTGTCGCATCGCCGGGTCTGCCGTCCTGAAGATAGTAGTAGAGGGGCTTGGTGTCGTACGTGACCTGACGTTCGCCGCTCAATCGTTCCATGGCTCCCAGGGTGCCCCGTACGCCTTCCCCGCCAACGAGTTCTTGCCCCGGCGCGAGCGTGAGTGGCGGCCAGTTCGTCTCACAAACATCTTCGCAATGACTCACGTTCGGCTCATCGTTCACGAACACATAAAGCGTCATGCCGTCCGGACCGGTCAGGATTTTTCCCAACTCTTCGTGTTCAAAGACCTGAACGAGCGGCTCGCCGCGAATGCCCGCAGACCCCTCTTCCCCCGGCCCTAAAGCATCGGGTGGGGGGGGAGATAAAAGGTAATATGCCGCCGCCACAATGGCCACGGCGACCACGACGAGGACGGGAATGAACGGCTTCACGTTCCGCATAGACGAGAAAATGAGAAATCGATCGCCACGCCAAGAAGCACGCCGGCGTGCTTGCTTCAACGAGGCGAGAGCGCCGGGATCGCCCAACGCCCGACAGGCATTATTTCTTCTTTCCCATGATGCGGAACATCTTCGTTCCGCACACGGGGCAGATCCCCTGCATGGCTGTACGATCTTTGCCCATGGGGACCTCTTTTGCGCCCGTCATCTCGCGCTTCTGCTTGCATTTGACGCAGTATCCTTCGACCCCTGCCATACGATTTTCATTATACCACGGCCGGACGGCCGCAAGGATGCCCTGTGGATGGAGCCCGAAACGAGGAACGGCGAATAGGCGTAGCGGGTATTCACCAAAAATAGACCGCAATGAAACTGCGGCGCACTCGTGGACCACCCATTCCTTACTGGGGAATACCTGAAGTGTTCGGGCTAGGAGACGTACCGCGATCTAAGACCTTCCAAGCGACCGCGTAGAGGACCGCGAGAATGGCTCCCACGATGAGAATCCTGGAGAGCTTATCGATATCCCCGAAATTCTCAAAAAGGTTATGCAGCACCAGCAAATCCGCGGTGAAGAGGAGTCCTAAGCTCACTGAGAATACCGAAGAGACGAGTATTCCGACAATGATATACGCCACCGCAAAGATGAAAAGGACAAGCCAGTAGTTGAACACATCCTCCTGTTGAAGATAGGAAGCGGCAAAATACGCGAAGGCGGCACTAAAAAGGAAAATGACGCCGCCGAATACCAGCTTCAATGCGATATTCTGCTCTTTCATGCCAGCTTATCCTTTAACTTCACCACCGCGATGCCAATAGCGACCACCAAACCAAATCCGGCGGCAATCACGCGGGCCGCCTCCCCCAAGGCCCAAAGTTGTGTATAGACGTAAAGCAGCACCAGCGCCCCGCCCAGAATGTTCGCGTACATGATCGTATGGTGCCCCTTGAGAAACATCCCCCATACCGCCAGGCCAAATCCCAACACCAGGCCGAGAATAACCCCTGCGAGCGATTTGTCCGTAAACTCCACAATGTAGCGTACAAAAATAGGCAAAAGCAGGGCGATGGAAAAGATCGCCGCATACCTCCGTACGGTCTCGAGTTGTTCCGAAGCCGTGAGCGTCCGCGCCTTGGCGCGGAGAGGATTATTCCGAGAGAACACGAACCAAAGAAGCGCAAAGGGGAGAAGCCAAAAAATCAGCCCCATGCCCATGCCGAAAAAGGGTCCGGGGCCTCCGAGCATAGCGTCGGAAAATACCACGAAAACAAGCCCCACCGCAAAAATCAGGAAGGGCCAAAGCAAAACCGCTGCGAGTGCTAGTCCCATAGGTCTTTTTTATCATACCACGCCCAAGGCGTTACAAGTTCGCCATGGGGATGGCCGGTGAAGCGAAGAGAGCGCCACGGGATTCAGTCCTGTCGCTCCGGCGGGGCGGCGTATTGCCACCGGTCAAAGAGTGTCTGCAGTTCCTTATAAAAACTCGGGTCGAGATCCTCGCGGATAATCCGCTCATACCCCCTGCGATGATTCGCAAGGTAATAGTGCACATACTCTTTCACTCCCGCAGGCGAAGAGAACAGCCCGCGAAAGTCCGCCCCGGTCTCTGCTTGTGTCCTCCGCATTGCCCGAATGGCCCACGCCCATGCCCCCCGCTCGCTTTTGCTCCGGTTTTTTGCGATCTCTTCGTCGAGCAGCACTGTGTAGGCAGAATCCCGCGTATTCCGTTTCTCCTCTTCCAGATTCTCCCACGCATCGTTCTCCTCACTCGTATCGTTTACTGCGTGTCCGATTTCGTGGAGAAGACCGAGAATATCCTGCGGTGTTTTGAACTCACCACAGAGCACCATCTTCCTATCGGGGCTTGCGGCCCAATCGTTGTCAAAATAGTCAGCGAGGCTCTCTTCCTCAGGATGTTTCTGGAAATAGGTCGGGGTCACGAACTTCCAACCCTCAGGCAGCAGGGCGCTAAAATCGAGAACCGCCGCGCCGTCCTTCTCCAGCGTGATCATTCCCTGCCCTTTGTTGCTCTGCCGCGCGATGAACTTCTCACCTCCGGGAAACGTATGGCGAAATCCGAACGGCACGCGTCCTTCGCGGAACTCCTCCGAAGGCCTGTCCCGCGCCTCCATTTCGCGCTTCTCTTTTTGTGAGAAATGCTCGAGGTGAAGTTTCCGTTCGTCCATAGCTCGTACGCCGTTTACTGCGGTGGGGAAAGTGTCTCCGCGATCGACACGTCGGCTGGCGCAAAATCAAACCGGGAAAACTCGCTTGCGGGAACCCACCGAATCTCGTCGTGGACATTCGCCTTTACTTCACCGTGAAGACGCGTCGCGCGGTATCCCAAAACACGAATTGTGATTTTTTCGTCCTGAAACACACCTTCTGCGACAAACTCACCCACTGCGACCTTAATTCCAAGTTCTTCCTCTAATTCTCGCATCAAACAGGACTCCGGCGTTTCCTGTATTTCCACCTTCCCTCCGGGGAATTCCCATTTTCCTGGAAACGGTTTTCCTCTGGGGCGCCGTGCGATGAGAAACGTCCCGTCCTCTTCGAGAATCGCCGCTGCAACCACGATCTCCTGCATACACTTTAAAAACTACGATCTGGTGGACCTGAGGGGATTCGAACCCCTGACCCCTGCAATGCGAATGCAGTGCTCTACCGCTGAGCTACAGGCCCAATATGCGCGCATCGTAACGCGCCCCCTTCCCCCCGACAAGACAAATGCCCCCGAACATCGGAGGCATCATTGCGATCTACGAACACCTAGCCGCCTTGCAGCGAAATCGCATACCGCCTGGAGCATAAGGAACCCAAAAGCGACGCCACCAACAACTGGCCACGAAGGAAACGCAATTCCGCTCAGTGCCGCGGCAACGAGCGCGCCTGCGATCCAGTCGCCCCAGTCAAGCACGTACCCTTGCTGCCCTTCGCCAAGACCGATGCGGCGCTTCACGAACGAACCGACGAGATCTCCGCCCACGACGCCGACGCCAAGCGCGAACGCTCGGAACATCGCCGGCCCCCACGCCTCGCCGAACGCGTCGACCGCACCGAACGGAATACCGTAGCGAAGCTCGATGCTGTAGAGGTTTTCTGCCGCGATGCCGGCGGCGTATAGCGCCAGAATCGCGCCACCGAGGGTCTTGTGGCTCCCGAAGACGCGGCGGCCAAACAGCCGTCGCCCGCCATCGAGCGAAAGCGCGAGCGGGCGCAGCCGGAGCGTCTCAAAAACAAAGGCGGGAGCAGCGTTCGCGATGAACGCGATCATAAGGACTGCCGCGATAGCCACAGCACCTCCTTTACTGAAATGTGCTACCCGCTGCGTAACACGCAGCAGGAGAATAGGAAAGGCCCTCTCGGAGATTGCCGAGAGGGCCGCGCCGTTCCTTATCGTTCGTCAACGATGCGGCGCTCCTTCAGTTCCGCATCGGTGCCGAGCTCCAAAATGAGCGCCTCGTAGGGCTCCACAAGGATCTCGTCGAGCGTCACCTCGGTGCACATCTTGAAAGCGCGCTGGAGTCCCCGGAGGGTCTCTGCGACATCGGCGCCGTCATCGAGTGCCAGCGCAGCGACGAGGGTATCGCGGCTCCCGTCATTTCCGATCGTGATCTGCCAAGCGCGCACTGCCGGTTCGTTTGCGAACAATCGCGCGACATCGTCGAAATCCACGAGCGTACCCCGCACGTTCTTCAGCATATCCGACGAACGGCGCCGGATCGGCGGGAGGATCCTCGGCGCGCCCGAACCGCACGCAGGACACGGTTCATCTGTGAGGATTGCGACATCGCGGGTTCGCCACCGGAGTACCACCGTTCCGTGGCCAGAGAGGGGCGTGAAAAGCACTTCCCCTTCCTCTCCGGGTACGCAAGGAACCGCCTCCATCACAGCGCCGTCGGTATTCTCTTTGATGCGTACCGTCTCGATGATCGCAAGATCAGGATCGCAGTGGTAGCCGACCGGCGTGCCTTCGCGCGCGCCTTCAAGACACTCCAGCATCGCGAGCCGCGCTTCCGTGAAGCCGTACGATCCGACCACGACGGGATCTTTCGCGCCAGCGGCACAGAGTGCCGCAACAATACGCTGACGTTGCGCCTCGGTCATGCCCTCGCCGCCCACCACGACACGGGAGATGGAAGAAAAATCCTTTCCTTCCGCGGCCGCAAGCGCCACGAGCCGTTCCACATAACTCGTGACGCCGAAAAGGACGAAGGGCTTGAGCGTCTCGATGGCGGCGATCCGCTGCTCTGTCGTGAGGCCAAGAAGCGGCAGCACCGCAGAAGGCACTGCCCGCGCTCCCTCGACGCTAAACACGTGCGCGAGATGGAGGGCGACCGGAAAAACACTCACGCCAATGCTGTCCCGAGGAATCTCCAGCATGGAGAATATTCCGCGAGCGGCCTTCGCGACGAAACCGTCAAGATCGAAGCGCGTGAATACAAACGCGGTGCGGGCAGACGAGCGGCCGGTCGTAAGTGTATAGACCACGGGCCGATACTCTCGCTCGAGGAATTCCCGCAACGCTGCACTCCGCCCTCGCGCGCGAACCGCTGCCGCAAGAAGATGGGCGGGGTCGGCGCGGAGAAGCGAACCGAATTCTGGTTGGAGTACGAAGTCGCGATCGCGCCCGACGATATCGCGCTTCTGCGTGATCAGGCCGGGAATGCGCTGGAGGTCCGCCACCGAATGAATGCGCGCGGGCGTGATGCCGAGTTCTCGGAAGCGTTCACGATAATACGGATGGTGGGGAACAATCTCGCGCTGAAGGTAGCGCCGGAGTCGCCTGTCCTGGCGGCATCGCCAAGGTGCCGGGTGGTAATGCTTCGTGAGAGGCATCGCTCTCTCCTTTGATTAGAAAAGTTCCGCTCCCAGCATTGCGCGGGTGCAGTGAAAAAACAAGAAGCCCCCGAGACGTCTCGGGGGCCCGGAAAAGGGCGGATCACTGATCCTCGCCCTCGGATGGCGTTTCCTCCGCAGGAGCGGGCTCCTCTTCACCGCCCTCTGCGGGAACATCATCGCCTTCCTCCACTTGCGCGCGGAGATCTTTCTCTTCGAACATAGCGAGTATGAGTTAGGGCCCCGTGATGCGCTGCCGAATCTGTCTCCCCGGGTGCCCCGATGTTCTTTTGCAGCAACGCTCCCTCGACGAGCGGGAGTTTGTGGCTCCAACGCTACGGGGCCCCTCTTCTCTTGTCAAGAACCCCATAAGACAAGGAAAAGAGCCCGAAAGGGGCTCATGTCCGCGATTCCACTTGGAGACGTATGACCTTTGCCCCGCGATCGCAGAAGGCCTTGGCATAGCCGCGCGCCTCACGCAGGGAAGAGAAGTAGAGCGACGCCATGAAGATGTGCGGCCGCTTGAACTGGCCGTTTGTCGTAAGCACCACGTAGTGGCCGTCCGGTTCGCGAACCAGCACCTCGCAGTCGAGTAGGAGCCGCCAGAAGTCCTCCACCACCGCCTGTTTCCACGATCCGTCGCTGTAGTGCACGTTCTGGTAGTCGAAGAACGCCTGCCAATCGGCGCACCAGCCACGGACCGTCTCTTTGAGGAAGCGTTTCGCGTCCTGTTTCGTCGCTTCGCCGCGAACACCCACGCTCGTCTCCTTTCCCAAAGAACGATATCCTCTCGGAGGATAACCCCACACGCTGCGATTTGGCAAGAGGTGCGGCCTTCACAGCGCTTCGGTTTCCTGCACAATAGAGAAGATCCGGGGTGTGGCCTAGCGGTAAGGCGACCCGATGGCCATCGGGTAGATCGGGGATAAAAACTTCCGTATGCGGCCGGGGTATGTCTACATTCTCCAAAGCCCGAACTGCCAGCGATGGTATATCGGATCTACCATTGATCTAGAAAAGAGAGTACGTGAACACAACGCAAATAGAGTTTCCGCTACGCGGAAAAAGGGGCCGTGGCTTCCTCTCTTCGTCCAAGAATATGAAACGCTGCAATCCGCAAGGAAGATCGAGGCGTGGCTGAAAAGACAAAAGAGTCGATTGCTTCTCCAGCGAATCATTCGCGAAGGCAATATTGCCAAACAAATTTCACGGGGTGTGGCCTAGTGGTAAGGCGCCACGTTCGGGACGTGGAGACCGGCGGTTCGAATCCGCCCACCCCGACACCAACGAAGACAGACAAATAGTCTAATATGTTTCTATCCCCGAAGCGAGACATTGCGGCGATCCGTAAAGTCGGCAGAGATATTGGACAGCGCTACCCGACGATAGGTGGCGTCTTCGCTATCTCCACGATCGTCGTGAAATGGCTTTTCGTAGCGGGAGCGATCGGACTCGTCTTTCTCTTCTTTCTCTTCGTGGTCAAAACGCTGGATACTAAGCGGGTGGAAATGGAGTGTGGCGGACAGCCCACGACCCCCTGGTTGCCGCGGCGAGTTTTGGATTTGACGTGTATCGAGCCGGATCCTCGCATCGACGAATACCTCCAAAGACACGGCATTCAAGCCACGGACCCCGAGGAACAACGTAGGGCGTATGAGGAGTGCCTAACTCAAAAAACGGCTGAAGAGAGAGTATATGAGGAGGCCAGAATCGCCCGCGAGGAGTGGCGGGCATGCGTTGAGCGCGTATCGATCTTCGAGTAGAACATAGCGCCATGAAACTCCCACCATTCAACGCCAAGACGCTCGCCTACAGAAAGGCGCCGAGCGATTCAAGCGGTTTGGCGAGAATCTCTAGCCATGCAGAGGAGACATCGCTGATGCTTGTCCCATAAGATGAACCAGAAACTCCTCGCCCTTGGCGTACTCCTCATTCTCGTGGCTGTCTTCTGGTTCGCGCCTCGGTTTTTCGGGGCGTTCACGGTTACATTTCTGTTCCTCATAATCGTTAGAGGTATCATTCGAGCTGTACTGAGATACAAGAGACCTGCCGGTAGTCGTTTCGTTGGCCCAGGAGACGTACTGCTCGTGGGGTATACCTTTGGAGTAATGCTCCTGGCGTATATCTCTGGATTCAGCGAGTCCGGGGGTGCGGGCGCAGTCCTCATTATCAGTGTTCTGGTCGGCGTACCTGTGTTTGCCTGGGATACGCTGAAGAGAAAACGCGAGGGCGAGCGCGCATAGATCTTCAAGTAGAGCATAGCACCGTGAAGCTTCCACCACTCGACGCCAAGACGCTCGCCTACTTCGGCGTCCTTCTTGCCGGTCTATCTGTCTTTTATTCGATGGTCGTTGCGCCGGAGATCGGAGCATGGCGCACCCAGCGATGTATAGATCGCGCACAAGAGACAGGGCTAGTAAATTGGAAGCGCGCTTGTGTGGAGTTGGGCAAGCCCTTGGGGACGGATGGTTCGTGCGCGGGCCTGCCCGAAGACCAGGCGCGGCTTATAAGCGAGAGTGCCGGCGCCGCGAAAGATCGCTGCGTCGAGCAATACAAACGCTAAGTGGGTCTATTCCCGAATCAGCCGTCAGGGTTTTTATATGCAAAAATCGCTCATATATATTCTGATAATTTTGGTTGTTGGTTCCTTTCTCTCATTGACGTTGCGAATGAATAAGCTGGATCGCAAGCTGACGTGTATTCATACAGAAATAACCGCCCTGCCGGTTTTACTCAGTCCGGAGCTGCGGGCTAACCAAGATGCTCTTCAGAAACAAATGGACCTTGTCGCATCAGCTTGCTATAAGGGTTATATTTTTTCGGGTGAATCTTTTGTCCCGAAATAAGAATTCGTCGGAGGGGCCGTTGTGTCGAGCAATACAGGCGCTAGATGTGCCCATTCCAGAACCCAACGGGTGCGTGTCCGCGTTTTGTTGACAAAAATGGCTTTTACTACTAGCGTAGGACTCTGCCACTCGCAAGAATTCGGTGTTATACTACATGCAAGAGCCGCTATGTCTTGACTGTGTTGCCTACGATGGGATGCGAACGATATTCAAAGAGTCCACGCGAGCTTTCAAGGCACTAAAACATCCGTGGCTTCGCGATCAAGATTTTATTTCTAGTCGTGTCAGACGGGCCATCACGTCTCCCAGTTTTGTCTATCGCGATTACAACGATCCTGAAACACGAAGGGCTTTTTATTGCTTCGAGTTCAAATCTCCCCTCGGATGCCGCTATACGAAAGTGGTTGTAAGAAGAATAAGGCTCCGAGATCATTGGGAAGTCGTGACGGTATATAGGCCAAACTCCGTGAAGGAAAGGGATGGTAGGGAATTATTACATGGAAAAGATGACGAGTGTCGTTGAACCGACCATAAAGGACCTCGTGGCGGCCGTTTCTCGTATTCCCGCGGTCGCAAAAAAAGAGGGGTGGAAACTCACTCTCGACCGAGACGAGGGCGCCCTTTTCTATTCTCCTCCGGCCATTTCTTCTGGCACAGAACTCTACCGAATCAGCAGTGAAGCGTCTGTATATCTGGACAACAATGCGAATCCACGCGGTATCATGATTGAGTGCTACGAAACAAATTTCCTTGAGCACCACAAGAATTTCCAGTCCATAAGCGGAAAGGTGTTTCCTGCTAAAGAGGAGGAGGTTATTGAAGTTGACCCTCAACGGTCTAACGGAGGCGAGGGCGCGGAATTCGCCAAAATGTTGGAAAAGGCAATCGTCCAAGGAGCCCAGGAAGATTTAGCGAAGCGATAACTACACTGCCCGATGTCCAGGTGCCGCACCCGCGGCGTTTTTCGTTTACCAAAATGCTCCCCGGATAACCCCCGTCTTCCGCATTGAGCCTAAGGAACCCGCCCGCGCATTGCGCCGGCGGGTTCCTTTTTCTCACACCCGGTGCTTGCGTTTCATCGCCTCTTCTTCCTCAGTGAGCACTGCCTGGTATTTCTCCTGCGCCTCACGGCGTAAGCGGGCTAGGTCTTCGTCGGTGCGGCCATTGAGTTCCTCAGCGCGTTTCAGCAACGCCTCGCGCTCATTGCGCGAAGGATCGTCGAGCACCTCCTCGAACAACGCATCGAGAATCGCCCCAAGCCGCGGCCCAGGCGCTAAGCCGAGCGCTTTTATGAGGTCGTCGCCATTGAGCTTCATCTGTTTACGGGAAACGGGCTCCGTGAGGACTTTCTCCACGCGGAATACGAAGTGGCGAAGCCGATACGGCACCGCCTTCGGCACGCCCGAACCGATCCGATCCGCCTCGCGGACTTGCACGAGCTCGCGAATATTTTCTGGCCCAACCTTCGCAACAAGCCGCCGCACGGAAGCATCGGTCACAACCTCCGGGTCGTAGTTGAACATGTGCGCCCGCACGAGCAACGCGATTTTCTCGATCTCCTCTCGAGAAAACTTCAACCGCGAGAGCGTGTGCGTCGCCATACGCGCACCTACGACTTCGTGGCCGTAAAAGGTCGAGTCCGGACCCTCTCCCCGTTTCACCCGCGGCTTGCCGACGTCGTGCAGCAAGGATGCCATCCGAACCTCGAAAGAGTACCCCCGCTCACATGTGTAACGGAGCGAACGGAGATTGTGCTCCCACACCGTATAAATATGATGCTTGTTCTGCGTGACGCTCCACCCTTCCTCGAGCTCCGGTAAAACGGAACGGAGCAGTCCGAGCTCTCGCAAAAGTGCGAGGCCGGAATCTCCCCGTGACGCCATGAGAATCCTCCTGAGCTCTTCGGCGACACGCTCTTTTGCGATCATTTCGAGAAGACCCGCGTGCCTCAGAATCGCACCTGCAGTTTCTTCCTCGATCACGAACTCGAGTTCGGTAGCGAATCGCACAGCGCGCATAAGCCGCAACGCATCCTCGGTGAAGCGTTCATTCGGATCCCCAACAGCCCGGATGCGTCGTACCGCAAGGTCTGCCCTCCCGCCGAATGGATCCACGAGTTCGCGCCCCGTGGAAGCCATGGCATTGATGCTGAAGTCGCGCCGA